>JACDJA010000301.1_pt1 | contig 61296 bp, 42 predicted proteins | sample 7449241 | NCBI WGS metagenome assembly JACDJA01 (sample SAMN14253289, study PRJNA609438) | sludge metagenome | isolation source: initial anaerobic sludge | collected 2018-12-20 | reverse complement strand
TTTTTGTCGTTTTAAAAATTTTTTTTATTTGGTATTTTAACACCTCCCCGGCGTCCCGCTCTTATTTACTGGATTTTGTTTTTGGGGTGGGGGGTTTGTTTGGGGGTTTCCCCCCCAACCAAGCCCCCATTGTCCACATTTTATTACTATTTAACGGGACACCAATGTTTATATATCTAACACTACCTTGTGTATATTCTATTCTACGTCACTGATTCTCTCAATCCTTATTAGATATCACATTGAGAACATCAAAAAACAGCCTGCATAGATGTAAGATGTATGGCAAGTCAAAAGTACAACAGAAATAAACAAAAGTCAAAACAATACATTTAAAAAAAGTTAAAAATTGACGCTACTGATAAGATAAGAGATGAAGTATTTAAGAATGATGTTGATGACTATTTAAAATTTGAAAATTGGTAAATATTTTTCTAAAACTGGCGAACATATTTATAGCTGGTTTGTTTAAGTTCGCAGTATTAATGTTGAACAAAATTTATGAATGGATATTTTCTCCCGGCTTTGCTGTGGTTGTTGTTCATTAATTTAACGCTTCACGGTCAGGGTTCCAGATTATCAGGAGTTGTAAAGGATGCTTACTCCAATGAACCCCTTTCGTTTGTGAATATCATAATCGACAATACCACCATTGGCACTACTACCAATTTTGAAGGTGAGTTTGTATTCGGGAATCTGGATGCAGGCTTTATTAAACTGCGTCTTTCCTCAGTGGGTTATGAGACATTGGTAACCGAAGAGATAATGATATCTTCCATACGGAGCAATTTTGTGGAGTTATCAATGACAAAAAAGAGCACCCGGCTTGATGAAGTGGTAGTGCGGGGCAGTTTATTTACTCCCAATGCCGAAAGTCCTGTTTCTTTGCGGCGTATTGGGATAGAACAGATAGAGAAAGGGGCCGGTGCCGCGCGTGACATTGGCAAGGTTTTGCAAAGTTTCCCCGGCGTAGGTGGCACGGTCTCTTTTCGAAACGACCTAATTGTGCGTGGTGGTGGGCCCTCCGAAAATCGTTTTTTCCTGGATGGTATAGAAATCCCGGTGCTTAATCACTTCTCAACCCAAGGGGCATCGGGAGGTCCGGTGGGCATCTTAAATGTAGATTTTATACGGGAGGTGGAGTTTTATTCGGGTGCATTTCCTGCCGACCGCGGCAACGCGCTGAGTTCGGTATTTGAGTTTAAACAGATAGATGCCAACAAGGAAAAGCCCCGGTTTAAAGCTACCCTGGGTGCTTCGGAGATTTCGCTTTCGGGCAATACACCGCTGGACGAAAAAACCGGCGCTCTCTTTTCAGTTCGCCGCTCTTATCTGCAATTCCTGTTTGATGCTATTGGGCTGCCCTTCCTCCCTACTTTTAATGATTTTCAATTTAGAACCCGCACGCGATTTAACCCAAAAAATGAGTTGATACTTTTAGGGGTAGGTGCCATTGACCAGTTTAAACTGAATCCCTCGCCCAAACCTACGGAGGAAAATCGCTATATTGTTGGATTCCTTCCGGTTAACGAGCAGTGGAATTATGCAGTGGGTGCCAACTACAAACACTTTTTAGACAACAGTTATTATGTGGTTGTTTTGAGCAGAAATCATCTGAACAATACCATCTATAAGTATGAAGATAACCGCGAGGAGGATCCGGGCATGCTGATTTATGACTACGCCAGCGATGAGGTTGAGAATCGGGTGCGCTTTGAGTATTACAGCAATCCCGGAGAGTACAGGTTCAACGTAGGGACCAATCTGGAGTTGGCGCACTATTACAACCGCACCTTTTCGAGGGTGTTCCGGCAGGAGGGAGAGGTTGTGATCAATTATAAAACCAATCTGGACATTCTGAAATATGGTCTTTTTGCTTCGCTCTCACGCTCTTTTGTACAAGACAAGCTCAGCATCTCCTTAGGCACCCGCTTTGATGCCAACTCCTACAGCGCGCAGATGAATGATCCGGTGAAGCAGTTTAGTCCGCGTTTGTCGCTCTCCTATAAAATTGCACCTCAGTTTGGCCTTAACTTCAACACGGGGCGCTATTTTCAATTGCCCCCTTATACAGCATTGGGTTATCGAGAAGAGCCGCAGGAGCTTACCAATAAAAGAAATGGAATAACTTATATCAGAGCCGATCATTTGATTGGCGGCATGGAGTGGTTGCCCAACAGCTACACCAAGTTGAGCCTGGAAGGGTTTTTAAAGATCTATGCCAACTATCCTTTTTCAGTGGTTGATTCCGTGTCGTTGGCCAGTAAAGGCGGCGACTTTGGGGTGCTGGGTGCCGAGGAGGTCACCTCCACCTCCGATGGCAAAAGCTATGGCGCCGAACTGCTGGTACAACAGCGCTCTCCTAAAGGCTACAGTTATATTTTGGCCTACACCTGGGTGCGCAGCCGGTTTACCGACAGTGAGGGTGTGTTGGTGCCTTCGTCGTGGGACAGCAGGCATTTGCTCACCTTTAGCTTTACACGGTCGTTGCACAAAAATTGGGACGTAGGCCTCCGGTGGCGTTATCTGGGCGGTCTGCCCTATACACCCTACGATTTTGAGCGCTCCTCAAGAGTGGATGCGTGGAACCTGGAGGGTCGTGAATTTTTAGATTTCAGCCGCTTTAATGAGAAACGCTTAAACTCGTTTCATCAGCTCGATCTAAGGGTGGACAAATCATGGCTTTTCCGTAAGTTTTCGTTGGGCGTATATTTTAATATACAAAATGTGTATAATAAAAAGGGCGACCAACCGCCACGCCTGGTGCAACGATTAGACGACAACGAAGATCCCATCGTTATCCCGCCTAAGTCACCCGGCGATGTGCCCCGCTACGATTTAAAGGAGCTTACCAATACTACGGGCACCGTGCTGCCAACAGTTGGGGTGATATTGGAGTTTTGAGTTCCCTGCCTACCCTGCCTATCGGCAGGCAGGCGGATTCCCGATTGTGGGCCGGAGACTGCCTTCCCCTAAACAGGCACAAATTGAGCATCTGTACAGAGGACTTTACCAATGCTCAACCTTGGTTTGTTCTTCTAATTAATATTGTGTATATTACCTGATAGGTTGTGCTCTTCTGGCGCTTTCTTCAATATTTATACCATATTGGAATTTTGGTCTTTTTGGAGATTTAATCTATTCCACTCTTTTCCTTTGGTAATGCTTGTTACCATCCCTTTTTTGCAGATGAACACAACCACCACAGTTTAATAAACTCTTATAAAAACAAAAACTATGGCTCTTAAAGAACAACTACAGCAATTGGGCAGTGTAAAAGATACGCCCTTTGTCACCATTTCTCTGAACACACATCGAACCCGCCCCGACAGTTTACAGGATGAAATTCTTTTAAAGAACCTTCTTAATGAAGCAAAAGAAAGAGTGGTTAGCACATTTGGGCAAAAGCCGGTAACTGAACTTTTAAAGAATATGGCTGCAGTGCAAAACGAAATTGATTTCAGCGAGAATCTGGATAGCCTTCACCTGTTTTTTGGGAACCATACAAAGGAAATTGTAAGATCGCCCTGGCCATTACAAAAGAATATTGTACATGTTTCCCGGACTTTCGCCATCCGCCCACTGATTAAGGCCTACAATCGCAGTGAATCCTATTTGGTGATGCTGCTTTCACAAAATGGGGTTAACTTATATGAAGCGGTAAATGACGACATTATTCAGGAAATTGTAAACAATGACTTTCCGCTTGAAGATAACATCCATTATAATATCGTTCATGATAAACGAAGTGACCCCGATTATGTGGACAATGTGATCCGGGATTTCTTTAACAGAATAGACAAAGCTCTTGTGAAAGTTTACAACGAGACGGATCTGAAGTGCGTTGTTGTTTGTACCGAAAGCAATTATAATCTCCTAAAACAGGTGGCTGATAAGCCGGAAGTGTATGTTGGTTATGTTAGTGTTGATTATAATAATACGGCACCACATCAAATAGTGCAGCAAACCTGGAAATTAATGGAAAGTCTGCTGCAGCAGCGCAGAACCAAAGCCATAACCGAACTCAGGGAGGCGGTTGACCACGGAAGAGTATTGACCGACCTGCAGGAGATATATCGGGCCGCAATCGATGGACGCGGCGAGCTGTTAATTGTCCATCAAAACTTTACTCAACCCGTCTTGATGAGTGATGAGAGAACCTTTGAGTTAATTGAAGACGCCTCACTTCCGGGAGCTATCGACGATATCTCCAGCAATATAGCCTGGGAAGTGATTTCGAAAAAGGGAAGGGTCGTTTTTACAGGACAAGAGGATATTAAAGAGTTTGGCAAAATAGCCTTGAAGACACGGTACTAAAAGTCCCCACTCTGCCATTCTCTCTTAATTCCTTATAAAAATTGGATACCCTCTACTGCACATATCATGGCGATTAGCCGGAAAATTCATACATTTGAAACTTAAATTTGAGTTGCTCAGTTCATGGGTTAAAGAACAGTCCGATGAATAAAGATAATCGACAAAAGTTACGTTAGTTTTAGGGGAACTGCTTTTAAAAATTATAAGTTCATCGTAAGAACCTTATTTGGAGTTTAAATGAGTATTAACTGGATATTACTGATTGTTGGTGGCCTTTTTGAGACCGGATTCGCCATAAGCATGGGGAAAGCACAACAAACATCGGGAAGAGAGTCGTGGTTGTGGCTGGCTGCTTTCGCGATTTCTGTGAGTATAAGCATGTACCTTCTCTACCAGGCAATGGGCGGCGAAAAGGCAATTCCCGTGGGCACAGCCTATGCCGTGTGGGGAGCCATAGGCGCCATTGGCACCGTTGTTGCAGGCATCCTTTTATTTAAAGAACCGGTGACTTTCTGGCGTATCTTCTTTCTCTCCACACTGGTAATCTCGGTGGTAGGGTTACAAGTGGTAAGCGAAGTTTGATAAATGGTCTTTGCAAGAAAATGCCAAATACTGCGTTATTCTCGTGTTGAAAACAGTCATCCCGATTATGCTTTTTGTTGATTTTAAATTTAAATTCTTACAAAAGTAATATCGGGACTTCCTGGTTTTTAACACTTTGATCCCGAATTCTCTGGATGTCTTTGACGCTTTCTTATCAAAGACTTTTAAAATAGCAGTTTTGTTGCAGACACTAAATAGTAACTAAGTGTATGGCTGATAATATTTTAATAAGCCTTGGAGTGGTCATTTTGCTAGGATTCTCTGCCCAGTGGCTGTCGTGGCGCATAAAAATACCTTCAATAGTCTTGCTGCTGTTGTTCGGAATCATTGCCGGACCGATATTGGGTTATTTAAATCCCGACCAACTGTTTGGGGAGGCTCTTATGCCCTTAGTTTCCATTTCGGTGGCCATTATACTCTTTGAGGGTGGAATGACCTTGAAGCTTAACGAATTTAGAAAAATCGGGCGGGTTGTGATGCTGTTGATTTCATTGGGGGTGATTGTAACCTGGGTGACTGCTTCTTTGTCAGCTTATTGGTTATTTGGGTTGAATTTTAAGGTTTCTGCTTTGCTGGGTGCTGTGCTCACAGTTACCGGCCCTACAGTTATCGGGCCTCTGCTGCGCAACATTCGCCCCAAAAAAGGTGTGGGAAACATCTTAAAGTGGGAGGGTATTTTAATCGATCCCATTGGTGCTTTGCTGGCCATACTGGTATTTGAGGCCATACTGATAGTTGGAGATCAGCAATCTGCCGGTGTAGTTTTATGGAGTTTGTTGAAGACCATATTATTGGCCACGGCTACCGGTGGAATATTTGCCTTGCTATTGACCTTTTTGATGAAAAAATATTGGATTCCGGATTACCTTCACGAAACGGCGGCATTGACCTTTGTGGTGGTGGCATTTCTTATTTCAAACAGCTTTCATGAAGAGTCAGGATTGCTTGCTGCCACTGTAATGGGCATTGTGTTGACCAATCAACGGTATGTGCCGATAAAAGGGATAAAAGATTTTAAAGAAAACCTTACGGTTTTGATGATTCCTGTCTTGTTTATCCTTCTTTCGGCCCGCTTAACAGAAAGTGATATCCAACTGATGAGCTACATGGGAATCCTGTTCCTATCGATCTTAGTGTTTATTAGCCGTCCGTTGGCGGTGTTTTTGTCAACGATAAAGTCAGGATTGAGCCTGAATGAAAAACTATTTGTCTCATGGATGGCTCCACGGGGTATTGTGGCGGCGGCTGTCTCCTCCGTTTTCGCACTTAAGCTCACCGAGGCAGGCGTGCCGCAGATTGAATATCTGGTGCCGCTTACCTTTATGGTAATTATAGGCACCGTTATTCTCTACGGGTTTACCTCCCCCTATGCGGCCCGGCTGTTAAAGGTGGCACAGTCCGATCCTCGTGGTGTAATTATCGCGGGGGCTCATGTGTGGGCCCGGGAGTTAGCGGTGGTTTTAAAGAAAAACGGTTTTGAGGTGGTAATTGTGGATACCAATAAATATAATATCAGCCAGGCTAAGATGAGCGGGCTTAAGGCCTACAATGAAAGTATAATCTCAGAGCAGATTATTGATAAGATAAACATGGAAGGCATCGGTAAGTTGCTGGCTTTAACCTCCAACGACGAGGCCAATGCCCTTGGGGTGATGAATTTTTCCGAAATATTTGATAAAGCGAACCTGTATCAGATTCATCCCTTATCAAAAGTGGATGAAAAGGAGTTCGCTCCTCAGTATCTGCGGGGAAGACTGCTGTTTGGGAAAAACATCACCTTCAATACCATTTCTAAAAGGTTCGAAAAGGGTGTGGTTGTTAAGTCAACCCGGTTAACCGGACAATTCAGCTATAAGAACTTTCTACAAAAATATGGGCAATCGGTTATTCCGCTTTTTCTGGTGGATAATAATGACAAGTTGGTGCCGTTCACGGCCGAAAGTGAAATTGTCCCCGTCTCGGGTAATACGGTTATTGCGCTGGTGGATAAGCTGGATTAATCCGGACTGGTTGTGGTTTCAAAAAAAGGCTGCCCGTTGGACAGCCTTTTTTTATTGATTCTGCAATTGCAGACAGGCATTGTTACCTCTTAATCACTTTACTTATCAGGGTTTCGCCTGTAACAGTGGTAATGCGCAAGAGATAGAGGCCTTGGGGCAGATTACCCATCTGAAGGGTAGTCTGGGCATCGCCGTTTAACTGTATCTCTTTCACTACGCTTCCGGCGATATTGATCACCTGAACATTAGACAATGCATCGGGAGCGGTAATGTAGAGCAGATCGGTTACCGGGTTGGGAGCAATCATCAGCCCGGAGGCCTCGGGATTGTTCACGCCAACCGGGGTGCTCACGATATCGGCAGCATAGCGGGGGGCGATTTTAAATTCATTGAAGTAATTTAAAATTCCGGCAATCGATTCAAACTGCTCTGAAGCTGACGGAGTATATGCATACAACCAGTCGTCAACCAGTCCGGTATTGGTACCGTCGGATACTTCAAATTCAGTACCGCTCACAGGCGGCTCGTCGGTATAGTAAACATTATTTATTTGTACCAGCATACTTTCCCATTTTTCACTGAATGGAAGATTTATTACGATAGGAACAACAGGATTATTGGTGCTTTCTACATTAACACTTATAATGTCGATTAACTCGGCAAGTCCCTGGTAATGTGCCACAGTACCCACGATGGATATAATGTCTCCAATATTGACGCTACCTGCGGCATCCCCATCGTAAACCATAATACCGTTGAAACCGCTGTCGTCGTCCTGTATCCAGAATCTTATGCCATCCGGGTGTTTATGCGTCACCAACCCGCTGGTCTGAACAGTTTGTCCCAGAAGTGCCGGTACATCTTCAGTACCACGTATCTCGGGTATTGTATAAAAGGAGTCGCCCTCTCCGGTGGTAAAGCTCCAGGTGGTGGGGTTGCTGAAACCATCAAAAGCGTTGGGTGTGGTGGCCTGGTCCACAATGGCGCCATTGTCAACAGTGACATAATACTGCGTGTTGGCCTCCAGGTTATCATCGGGTATGAGTGTAACCTGAGGGCCGTTAAACACTATATCGGCTGAAGTTTCTACATTAAATTGCTTTACAACCACACCGCCTGTTTTGTACAGCGTTATATTACCGGTGCCGGCAGCCACCTCCTCGGCAAAGTTCATAATCAGATGATGCATGGTGGTGACCGGGCCTTCGTTGTCTATTTGGATAACGCCAAAAAGGTCAATGGGAACATCTGTTGACCCGTTGAAGGGGAAGAATGGCAAATCGGCGTATAAACCCGCGAAGTGATTGTCGGTAATGGTGAAGGGAGTACTTTCGAGAGAAGGAGTGGTGGGGTTGGTGGCATCGCTAATGCGCATCACATAGTTGCCATCGGGTGCCTCAATTGGAATGGTATAGGCGATCGTACCCAGAGTGGCATCCACATGTTGGAGCTCTTCCGGGTCAAACCACTCACCATCGTCCGGTTCCTCGCGTATCTGGAATTTAACAAAATCCACATCAAGGGCACTCCAGGTAATGGTAAACTCTTCGTTGGTGGTTAAAGCATAGCTGGAAAGGGCGAAATCGGAGAGGGTGCCGGGAGTGGCGGCAAAACCGGTCCAGGTGATATTGTCAACAACCACCTGCCCATCACTATTGTTCACATTAATAAACTTAATTACTACATCCCCTGGTGCATTTACAGCGAAGTCACCTGAAGCTTTTATGACTTCTTGCTCGCCGGAAGTAGTTACATTACCTACAACTACGTCGTTTACCAAAACGTTTAAGTTTACATTATTGCTAAAGGCCTGCATGTAATCAAAGCTGATAGTTCCTACCCCCCCTGCAATGGTTCCGGAGTAAAAGTTTGCCTGGGGAGTCCTGCTTCGGCCAATCATAATTGCTTTCCCGGTAATCTCATAATCTCCCCGGCTTTGGATATAGTTCCATTCTGAGCCATCCTGCCCATCAAAGGTCCCAGTCTGATAACTGGATCCTTCAGCAGTAAAATTGTCAAAGGTCTCAAACCCTTGTCCTCTCATACTGTTCCAGCTTGTCAATCCAAGCAGGACAAAGAGAGTAAATGTTAGTTTTCGCAGTAGATGTCGTCTCATAATCACAGCATTTTAAGTGGTTAGAAAAAAAGAGAAATAAATATTAATTATAGGAGCATAAGTTACAAAACTTTTGAACGGAAACCAATAAGATTTGCTTTTTTAACGCAATTATTGACGAAAGTTTTTACGGGTGATTAATAGTTTTTAGCCTTAAGGCTAAAGAGTGTTGAGATTGCTTCGGGCGGTGTCCAGACAATGACAGATAATGACTTCGAGCCTTCGGGCCCGAATCCATTGAGATTGCTTCGGGCAAGCCCTCGCAATGACAGTGGCCGCATAGAGAAGGCGGGGAAGAAAAAGGGCGGCAACGCCGCCCTTTTTCTTCCCCGCCACTACGTTTTTAGGAGTCATGTCATTGCGAGGGATCCGCCCGAAGCAATCTATTAGGTTTCAGTGGAGTCTGCCGGCAGTTGCCGGAGACCCCGCGATCTGAAAGCAAACTGCTCTTTTAGCATGGGGTCATCACCTCACCGCCACCTTTCGTACATCTCCGCCTATGTCGATGAGGTAAACGCCGGGGGCACCCATTTCAATGCTCTTCAATCCGGAAAGTGAGTTGTAGCTTTTTATTAGCCTTCCGGAAATAGTGTAGATATTCACATGTTCGGGAACAGATGAGTTGTTGAGTATATAAAGCGTTTGATGGCTGCTCCAAACCTGCACATGTGTTTTCACCACATTTTCGCCTATGTGGGTAGTGGTTGTTACCAATATGGAGTTGGAGGGGTCGGAGATAAGCCCGCTCACCACTCTTTTTACCTGGTAGCTGTAGGTCAATCCATCTTCCAGTCCGCTTACATCCAGGTAGTTGTTGGTAATATCCTCCTGGGAGAATACCGGCACCGTTGAGCTTTCTTCCTGTGCATAAACTTCCAGGATGTAGCTGTCTGTTTCGGGTAAGGTTTCCCAGTTGGCTCTAAAGCCGGTGCCCGTAACATTAGTGGCAGCAGTGGCCACGGGTGGATTAAGCGATTCGGGGGCGAGGCTTTTACCTGAAAGGGTAGCATTTACGCTACCTTCTAAACCGCCATCGTATATCAAAAGCCCGGTGGTATGAGCATCACTCACTTCGGTTGGTGAATAGGTTATTTTAAGTTCGTAACCCTCATCGTTGTTTAACAGAACGGCAGATATTTCAGTGGCGCTCAAAGAGAACTGATTGTAGTTTGAGCCAAAGAGCATTGCACTCATATCTCCTGTAAGGTTTTTGCCTTTCATATAAAGCGAGAGGGTGCGGCTCGTCCCTGTTAAAACGGTGCCAAACTGCAGCTCTGTATCGTTGGTGGGGGTAGTAAGAACCGGCTCAGTGATGCTGGTATCGATGATAAAGGCTACGTCCATGCTGTCGCCCCAGATGTATTCGGTCAGATTGGGATAATCGATAAAGGGGTTGCGGTTGTTCTGAAGTTTAAATACCGCATCGTTACGTTCCAGCTCTTTTTGGCTCACGGGGTCGTTGCGGTGCCATTTCAACAGCAAATCCACCGCCCAGGGTTTCAGCACCGGATAGGTGTTGGCATTAATCATATAGAAATAGCGCCACTTATTGTAATAATCCTGATAACAGGTGACCACATAAAAGTAGGCCCGGGCAAAGTCCCCTTTGTAGTTGTCGTGAGGTTCAAATACGTTGCCGGTATAACCCGGAAATATATTACTTCCCACGGTGGTTACTCCATTGTAAAAGGAGGGATTGCTGCCCACCTCTCCCAGCGGATAGTTGCTTTTGGCCATATTGGCGTCCCTGTCGGCAGGATAGATGTGGTGAAGATCGGTGTAGGCCGCATTGACATCGCCGCCCCACCAGCTCTTGGGGAAAGAGTGCTCACGGTTCAGCTCGTAACTGGTAAAGAGGCGCACATGGTCTGAGTACATATCCCAAACAGTGCCATCGGGTCGGCTGTCGGTTAGCCTGAAGGCTTCCCACAGGCTGCTGTAATCCAGTACTGTGTGTGTACGAAGAATTTGATGAAGAGCTGTTTTTAGCTGTTCTTTCTCCTTTCCGCTGGCACTGTTGTAATACCCATTTGGGTTTTGGGCTGTAACAACGGAGGTGAGCAGCAAAAGAAGAAGTAGGTGATGGCGTAGAAATGGAATCATTCAAAAAGGGTTTTATAGTTTAACTCACCGGATGACTGTAGTTATCCGATGAGTTAAACTGTCTAAATCGTTATTTTGGATTTCCCGTCAGCTTAATGTTATCAAGCCTAAACCCTACGGTGTTATTGGCCGCAACAGATATAAACTCAATTTTAAGCGGACTGGTGGCGGTTATCACTGCCTCAATCACAATGGTTGAGAACACGTTGGCTGTCAGTGGGGTGGCAGGCACAGTTTGTTCCACACCGTTGATTTTTACGATGAGTTTATCGGCTGTTGCGCTTCCATTCGTGGACATGTCAAATTGAAGCTGTACATCCTGTGAAGCCGAGATATCGATGCCGTCCATCGTAAGGTCGCTGTCCAGGTTAGCCGGCAGCCATACATGGGCACTGAGAGAGGTGGTGGTGCGAATATCTGCGGTGCCCGATGCATCGGAGTAGGTGATACCCGGATTGTCGAAGTCGGTAAAATCAGCAATCTTAGGCCGGTTGGGATACACATATTCGCCGGTGCCAAAAGTCTCTAAAAATATTTGATTTCCATCGGGCGGGGGTGGCTCCACTGTGCCGCTCTCTATTTCAAAATCGGATACCTCTTTAATGCCGGGCACACCAAAGTAGGCCTCCAGAGTTCCGTAGAGGTTCACCTCTTTGCCCAGGTTGTCCGGATTGGTCACCAGGTTAAGTGCGTCTCTAACAGTGCCTAACGGCAGTTGAACCGGTATGCAGTTGGCATAGTTGGTTTCTGAGGGGGAGGCGGCAATCAGAATGTTGGATGACACCGTAAAGGGGGTGGTAAACCGCGATTCGGTGGAGATGCTTATGCCCGAGCCACTGCCGTCGTCCACGGCTCCCACTATGTAAGCTTTGGTCCAAAAGCTGCCTGTGGCTCCCTGGTTTTCAATGGCTGCCAGGTAGTTATAGGGATTTCCCTGAGTGCCATCGCCGGTTCCCAGGTCGGGTGGTTCCACGGTTCCGCCATCTATTTCAAAATCGGATACCCCTTTAATACCGGGCACACTAAAGTAGGTCTCCAGAGTTCCGTAGAGGTTCACCTCTTTGCCCAGGTTGCCCGGATTGTCCACCAGATTGAGCGCCTCTCTAACGGCGCCTATCGGCAGTTGAACGGGGATGCAGTTGGTATAGTTGGTCTCCGAAGGGGAGGCGGCAACCAGTATATTGGATGACACCGTAAAGGGGCCGGTAAACCGTGCTTCGGTGGAGATGCTTTTGCCCGAGCCCCGGCCGTCGTCCACGGCACCCACTATATAAGCTTTGGTCCAAAAGCTGCCTGTAGCTCCCTGGTTTTCAATGGCTGCCTGATAGTTATAGGGATTCTCCTTAGTGCCATCACCGGTTGCCGGCGGGGGCGGTTCCACAGTTCCGCCTTCGTCACCGGGTCCGCTTACCACGATCATGTTTTTCACCTCCCAGGTGCCTGCGCGGCTGGTGGTTGAGATGTATTTAAGTGCAAAATGGATGTTGCCGGCACCGGTGAATTCCGAAGGAATATTTAATTTCCCACTGTTGGTCCAGTCGTCCCATGAGTTCCCCGAAGAGTAGTTGGCAATGGTAATCTGCGTCCAGGTGGCCATGCCCGGGTCACCGCCATTGTAGTTGGAGGATATCCACAGGGTATGGTCCAGCTCGTTGCTGCCGTAGCGGGTAATATGGTCGAAGGTGATGTGGGCCGTCTCGTAGTCCGAAAGGTCAAGGGCAGGTGAGATGAGCCAATCCTCGTTGGCAAAGCGATCGGGATTTTCAAAACCCGTTATCTTTGCATAACCATATGGGTCTATTCCCCATTTTTGAGTACCTGAAACACTGTATTGCGTAAACGGTTCGAGGGTGCTTTGAAAAGAGGCATTCAGAATCTCCTGGCCGGCGCCTCCAAACATAAACTCCGAAGAGGTGCCATTGGCTATCTTAATACCGCCGGCGCCCAGCGTGGTTTCGAGGCCTCCTTTCACTGTCACCTCTTTGCCAATGTTGCCGGGGTTATCACTTAGGTTAAGCACTTCACGCATGGTGGAGCCGGAGGGTAGGTTCACCACGACGCACTTCTCCCAGTTGGTTTCGCCGGGTGATTGTGCAATTACGATGGTATTGTTCATAAAGGGGCCTTCAAAGGCCAGGTCGTCGTTGCTGTTGATGGGGTTATCATTGTTAATCCCGGGTTGTACGGCGCCAACAATGTAGCCTTTCACCCATCCGTTTTTTCCGGTGTCCATATTCCCGAGTGCGAAGCTTACGCTCCAGGGGCTGTTTTGAAGGCCCCAGCCATCGGGATTGGGTTCAAAGTCGAGGTCGTCAGTGTCGCGCAGCAAAAACTGAACGGTATTGTTGAATACGGTAAGAATGCCTGTAACACTGCCCACACCGGCAGGGATGGTGTCGGCAGCAAAGTCGGCGGCGCTGCTCATCCGGCCCGTCACCGTTTTGCTTTGGTCGTCGGCAAAACGAATGATGCGGTTCAATGTCTGAACGCCTCCTTCGGCTGGGGGATATGCGAATATCTGGCCGGCATCATCAAACAAAACGCCCTCCAGTTTTACCAGCCGGCTGAAGTTGTCGGCGGTAAAATCGTTGTAATCTATCACTTTAGGCGAAAGTCCTTCGGGGTTGGGATAGTCGTCTTTAAAGATGTGAGTCTTCACCTGTTCCCAGGTCATCTGACCAATGGCGAAATTGTCGTCGTTGTCCCGCGAGTACTGGTAACCCAGTTGAGGCAGACTGCCATATTTGCCCATGTAAAGGCCGCCGGTTTCAATATATATCTTTTGGCCTACCTTGTAGTCGTTGTAGATGTTGTTGCGGTCGATGGCCACCATCAGTCCGCCGGTCTCATCTTCAATGAAGATTTGCTTGTAGAGGTTACCCGATTCATCGTTGGCGGTGATCACCCCCTGGATGATGTCGTTGTCGGTGAGCTTCTTCAACAACTCGTTGTGTTTGGCTTTAAACTCTTTGATAGAGATGTTGGCATCTCCCGAATAAACAGGACGCTCATGCGGAGGTGCGTCAAAATTTTCATCCTGGCATCCAAATCCTGCAAAGGCGAGCATCGCCATAAGGATGATAATATTCCTGAAGTTATTCATGACGTTCATAATTTGATCTGTTTTGTATTATCAAATGTTCAATTTGCAATTGAAATATTTTGCTCTCTGGCTATTCTTTGTTTTTATCAGGAAAAGGTTGAAAAAAGAGATTGATATTTTTACCCTTTCACCTTTAATCTTCCTAATCCCTAATCTACCATAATGTCGCACTGCTGGTGCTCTTTTTCGGTCTTCTGTTTTCTACCATAATGCCGCACCGCTGGTGCTATTTCTGTCTTCATCAATCTTTTTCAAAACCTCAATCCTACATTAAAAAAGAAATTAAATCCTTGTGCATAGTAATATTTTGATGGAAATTTATTGACGTCGTAATTATCAAAATCGAACCGGCCCTGCTCGTAGCCGCCACTCTTAAGAGAGGTGTTGTTAAGTATATTGTTTGCATTTAGGTTCAGGCTCAGGAACTTTCCGCCCGAAAGGCGCAAAGACTTGCCAATGGAGACGTCCAGGGTTCCACCGGCGCCATATTTCTCCTGTTCCACAATCTCCTCTACCTTTTTATCACGTTCTTCCTGGTTGTAGGCCTGGAAATCCACGGCACTGGGGGTACGTCTCACGGGGGTGAGATCCACATAGTTGCGATCGAAGTAATTGAAGTTCACCTCGAAAAACCAATAGGCAGGATGGGCGTAATTGAGTCCCAGACTTCCTGCTGTTTGCGGGGTACCACCCACATAGAAGTTTTTCAGATAGACCGTTTCGGTGGTGTCGGGGCGACTTCCGTTTTCGTAGGTAATATATCCCAATGGCCTGTTTTTGTAGAGGTATTCGGCAAGGGTACCAACAGCTTTAAGGGATAACTCGGGGGTTAGATTTACCGAAAGTCCCAGCTCAAAGCCTCTGTAAACTTTACGGATACCTGCCATCACGTAATTTACAAAAGTGCGATAGCTATCGTGGTAAAAGCTGGTTAGTTCATTTTGGTCGTAAAAATTGCTCTGAAAGGCAGTGATGCGGCCATTGATTCCGGGTGTTGAAATAAGATAGCTTATATCGCCGGCGGCCACTCTTTCACTCTTCAGTTCGGGGATAGCATCGTCTTTGGTGCGAGCCGAAAGGTAGGCATCGCGTGGCAGGGGCGCTTTGGTCTGGTAAATGGCATTGGCCGAAAGCATGTGGCGGCCCGTAATTTTGTATAGTCCACCCGCTTTTAAAGCATAGTTTGTAAATTCATGCTGTTTTCCCTTTCCATATGAGTTGTCGGGTGCACGCCCATTTCTCATATTTCCGTATCTGTAAAAATTTGTATAGGAGAGTTTTGTGGCATAGTAGAAGTCAACTTTAGGCAGGGTAAACTCATTCTGTATCCACACGTGGCCGCTGTTTATATAGAGGTCGTAATCATATCCAAAGGTATCTCCTTTGGTTACCGTGCGATTGGGATTGTCCAGGTCGTTTTGTTTTATGTTTTCATCGCCTCTGAAATCACGATCGGCAAACTGATCCACATCCAGCCAGTAACGGGCTCCCAGCAGGTCATTTACGGTTTTATTATTTAATGATTTGGTGGTGTGAAATTCCACTCCTGCCGTTAGTGTTTGCCGGTCGCTGATGCGGTTTCTGAGTATCGAGTTAAAGTTAATCTCCCGCAGATCGTAATGCCGCTCCTCAACCATATAAAGCGCGCGGTCGCGCTCATAGTTTACCATGTAAAGACGATCCCAGTTTACCTGGCTTACCGAAGGGTCGTTTTTCCAGGCTTGACGATAGAGTTCTTTCATCTCATCTGTGCCCTGATAACTTGGCAGATAGCGGTAATAGTCGGGGCGCGGATCGGCAGAATTGTACCAGTTGAGGGCGGTGGTGCCGTACTGGTTATATCGGTATCCTATGCCGGAGGTGAGCTGCGTGTTTTGGTTTATAAGCCAGTGATGGGATAGCACGGTTACCGGATCGTAAGAGGTGACCACGCGGGCATTTCGTTTTGTTCCGTTTTGGTAACCCCAGTTGGGGTTGTACAGGTTATTGTCCACCAGGTCGTATATTTCCTGATAGGAGGCACCCTGTTGTCCTCTTTGGGTAGGTGATCCCAGTGTGGTGAGCGATATGGAATGTTGATCGCGGGCTCCCAGCAGTTTTTCCACCGAAAGGAAATAACCAAAACTGTCGTAAAAGGTGCCATCCACGAAGCCTTCGTCGGCATACCGGTAGCCCACCGACCCGGTAACGGCCAGTTTATTTTTCATTAACCCGGTGGAGTAGGTGGCCATCCCTCTCAGGCTGTAGCTTCGATTGGTGTATGAAGCCGTGGCTTTGCCTCCCGGATTGTAGGAGGTGGCACGGGTGTTAATGTGGCTAAGTCCGCCCAAATCGCCAAAACCATACCGTGAAGCACCGGTGGCTCCGGTGAAGTCTTTGTTGCGCACCGCATCGTTCAGGCCTCCTAACATGGAGTAGTTGAACTGGCCGCGCACCTGGTCGTTAAAATTTACACCATTGATGTAGGTCTGGGTGTAGCTGTTCTGCAATCCGCGTACTGAAAAACGGACGGCACCAAATTTAAAAGCCGATTCGGAGATGTATATATCCTGTGAGGCCCCTAATAAACCAATAATATTTTGGTCGGCTATGTCGCCCAATTCCTCTTCCGACTGGATGTCGATGGTGGGAATATCTTCGTACACCAATGCCCTGGGCTGCATATAAATATCCCCCAAATCAAGCCATTGATTGGCTGAACCCTTTAAAGTGAGGGTTTGGGTTGTAAAGTCGGGATGTGCAAAGGAGATTTGAAATTGATCCGAGGGTGTTGGTACCCATTGGAAGGTGCCATCGGCAGCGGAGGTGGTTTCGCCTGTTTGTCCGGCAATGGTGATGACAGCTCCTGCAACGCCCTGGCCGGTGGTCTGGTCTAATATTCTGCCGCTGAGGCCGCTTTCCTGGCTAAACACGAGGGAAGAGCCCAGGAACAGCAGGATAGTTGTAAAGAAGAAAGATGTAGAGTTATTCATTGTAAAATTCGATTATGACTCTATTGTCTATTATAAGATGGCTCGCGATAACTTGTTGTTCGTAATCTTTGCCATAAAATTAGAATAATAATTTTAAACTACAAAATTTAAAAAGTGGAATCAATTTAATTAAACTATTTTCTTTTGTAATATCAGCGTTGGTAATATTTGGTGATATTTGGTTATATTTGAGGCCTTGAGAAGGATAATAAAAGATTTAATCAGAGTATTGATATGTTTAGAAAAACTTTAAAACAATCGAGTTTGTTATTTGGCTTACTGGTGATATTTTCAGGTTTCAGCCAAATTACCACTGCCCAGCAGGTAAAAGCTGGAATAGTGGCCTTTTATAATCTCGAAAACCTGTTCGACACCATTGATACGCCGGATGTTCGGGATTTCGAGTTCACCCCTGCCGGACCAAAAAAGTGGACGGGTAAACGCTACTGGCATAAGATCAATCAGATGGCTGACGTTATCTCTAAGCTGGGGACTCATGAAAATATTCCGGGCCCGGCTGTGATTGGATTATCAGAGATGGAGAATCGCGCCGTGCTCGAAGACCTGATCGCTACGCCTCAGCTTGCACCTTTTAACTATAAGATTGTTCATTACGATTCCCCCGACAAACGAGGAGTTGATGTGGCACTCTTGTACCGGCCGCGCTATTTTCATTTAACCAATTCCCGCTCGGTTCCTTTAATTATTAATAACGAAGAGGGGCGTCGCATTTTTACGCGCGACCAGTTAGTGGTTTCAGGGATGTTCGATGGGGAGCCTATGCATTTTATTGTGAATCACTGGCCTTCGCGTTGGGGAGGGGAGAAAGGAAGCAGTCCACTGAGGGAGGCCGCTGCCCGGCTCTCGCGGGCCCTGGTAGATTCCATCGCAGATATTGATAAAAATGCCAAAGTAATTGTGATGGGCGACCTGAACGACGACCCCATTAATAAGAGTGTCTATGAAGTTCTGAATGCCCGTGAAAATCCCCGCAAGCTTAAGCAGGATCAATTGTTTAATGCCACCGGGAAACTTTATAAAGAGGGGATAGGCTCCCTCGCATATCGCGGCAAATGGAATCTTTTTGATCAGATAATCATGACTCAAAGTTTTTTGAACAAAAGAGACGGAGGCTACCAATACCGCTCAACACGCATCTATAATGAGAGCTATATACAGGTGCAGGAAGGCTCATATAAAGGTTATCCATTCCGAAGTTTCGTGGGTAATAATTATCAGGGGGGCTACAGCGACCACTTTCCGGTTTATGTGGTTTTGGTGAAAAGAGAATAGCCTCATCAACCTTCCACTATTACAGGACAGACCCTCTCTCCTTCGTAGAACTTCCCGAAATAAAATCGGGACAGGTCGTCCCGCTGTTACGTGTTACGGGAGGGCCGGGGTGAGGCCGAATTGCAAATTAATCACCACCACCTCGGGCCTGTTTCCCGTTCTCACCGGCGGGCCCCATGTTCCAAAGCCGGTACTCACGTAAAAGTGGGTGTCTCCCTTTCGTTTGTAGCCTCTGCTCACTTCGAAAATCTTTTGGGTAATATATCCAAAGGGCCACATTTGTCCATGATGCGTATGTCCTGATAATTGAAGGTCAACCCCGCTGCCGGCCACCAAGTCCAGATTATAGGGCTGATGGTCGAGCATGATCACCGGGAGGCTCAGGTCTAAACTCTCCAATAACTCCTCAATTTTCTTGCGCGGCTGGCCGGTTGAACGTCTGGCCTGGAGATCCTCGCGCCCCACCAGATAAAAGGCATCTTTGATGAGTATGGCGGTGTCGCGCAACATGTTAATGCCATGCTCCTCCAGATAACGGACTGAAGGTTCGCCACCGCCTATGTATTCATGGTTACCGGTGGAGCCAAAAACACCCAGGGGTGCCTTTAGGTCGTCAAGGCACTCTCCCAGGTTCTGTTGGATTACCGGCTTCACATCTTCATCCAATATGTCGCCGGGCAAAAGTATGATATCAGCTTTTAGTCCATTTAATGTTCTTACCAGTTTGGCCGTTTTTCGGGGGCCAATGATGGTGCCCAAATGGATATCACTCACCGCTGCAATTCGCAATTCCTTTAAACCGTTGGCTTCTTTGTCAACCTTAAGAGTTAATTCCGAAACGCGCGGATACCAGGCATTGATATGACCTGCCAGCACAGTGCCAATGGTTATGCCGGCCACCACCATACCTACAGTCATCTTAAAACCGGTATAATCCTCTCCGGCCCATCTGTGGATAAAGGGAACAATGTGATTTGCAAGGCGTGCCAAATCAATCACAAACAGCTGTAGGGTGGCGTAGAGCATAACGGCAAACCAAAATGCCCCCAGCCAGTGCAGGGAAATGGTCAAAGGGTTGTACATACTCCTTTCGAGGATACGAGCAGCAAAATAGGAGGAGGAGGCTATTATCATAAACAGGATGAACCAGGGGCGTAACCTGGGAAAGGCTTCGAGGGCCTGGTAACCGCGAATGGTGATGTAGATATTTACCAGCAGATGAACGGCTAATACAATTGAAAAAAAGATAATGAACTGGCGATTTTCCATGATAAATGTTTAGATATGCTGATTTGTGAGCAAAGGTATTTAAAAAAACAGCTCCAAACTGAAAGAAGAAAGCGGATTAGGGAAATGAAAGGTGGAAAAAGCTCAAAGCTCCCTGCCTGCCGGCAGGCAGGAAAGCTCGAAGGTAAAAGGAAAAAAGAGTAAAAAAAAACACAGGACAGAGTTCAGCGTACACTCCCCATGGGTTCAGCTTACACTCCCGATGGAGCAAAGCGATCCCGAAAAGACATCGGGACCGCCTTTGATTTAATCAGGCGGGAACCCTGAATCCACAACTCCGAACTTTTCTATAAAATTTGTCTTTCTTAAAAATAAGAAACAACTTTGCAATTGACAACCATCATCGTCTATGCAAAGAGAAGCCGCACTGGTTAAACGATTAAAAGAGGGAGATATTCAGGCATTTAACCAATTGTTTGAGACCTATTCTCGCCGGCTCTATGCTTTTGGACTCAAATACATGAAGTCTGAGGCCGATGCCGAAGGGCTGGTGCAGGATGTATTTTTGAAAATATGGCGAAATCATGTTCGTTTGGATCATGAAAAGAATTTTCAGGCCTATATTTTTACCATAGCCTTTAACCAGATAAAAAGGCATTTTCAGCTCAGATCTATTTATCTCGAAGAGTGCCAGGCAGGAACCACCGAACAAGTGGATTCATCGGTGGAGCGCAGCATTACCTATCAGTCGGTTTTAGATCATATCTCTGTTCTGTTGGAGCGACTGCCGCCAAAAAAACAAAAAATTTTCAATTTGAGCCGCTTTGAGGGCAAGAGTGCTCAGGAAATTTCCAAACAGTTGGGCATAAGCCCCAAGACTGTCGACAATCAGGTGTCGGAAGTGATCGCCTTTCTGCGGCTTCACATTAAAGATGCAGATATGTGGGTTTGGCTTTTCTTTTTTATGTTTCTGAATGGGTAAAGGGAAAACTTGAATGTCATAAGTAGTAAAACGGGAAACCTCATTTTAGCTTTTTTACCTTAGTCGCCTGAAAATAAAGAATCACCGACCCTATTACCTTATTGGTGTCGAAAAACATGTAAATGGCACCCTAAAACAGCCCAATATACCGTTCTATCGCCACTAGGCGGCTTTGCACTTCCTGTTAGTCAAATTCTTTCAGCTTCCGGATTTGGTTGGTAGCCGGGGGATTCAGCTATTTTTTTCAGCCTTCTCAATCTTTTTTTAATATTTTACGGGAGATTTCTCTCAATCCACGCTATTACTAATAAAGCGAGAAACAATTTCATGAATCAGGAACATCAAAATACCATCCTTCAATATCTCAACAGCGGAAAGAAAGAGGATACCGATCTGGAGCGACACTTCGCCCGGTTATTTTGTGATAAAAATAATGAAGCTCAACTCACAAACACTTTGCAGAAAGACTGGGAGGCAGTTTCATCCGAGGCACTCACGGAGAAAGACCTTACCTATCTGTTGCACCGCATTCATTTCCGTATCAATTCCGAAAAATCACAGTCAAAAACAACCGATAAACATGGAGGTCTGACGGTATTGAGGTGGTACAGCCGTATCGCTGCTGTTTTGTTAGTGCCACTCCTGCTGTGGGCAGCTTATCAATTCAGCAAGACAGACGCAGCTATTACCGACATTGCCTCCAATGTGCAGGTGGTGGCACCTTTAGGTTCCCGCATCCGGGTCTCTCTTCCCGATGGCTCGTCGGCATGGCTCAACAGCGGTTCGGTATTGGAATACCAGGTCCCTTTTAAGCAGCGCAAATTATTGGTTAGAGGGGAGGTCTATTTCAATGTGGTGACCGATTCACTCCGGCCTTTAATCGTGGAAGGCCCCCGCACCTTTGTAAAAGTGCTGGGTACCAAATTTAATGTGAAGATGTGGCCCAATGAGGAGATTACCGAGGTAGTGCTGGCCGAAGGAAGCGTAGAGATGACCCCTAAAGGCAGCGACAAAACATTGGTGATGGTGCCGGGCGATAAGTTTGTTTATGACAAAACCGAAAACCTCCTTTCAAAATCCAAGGTCAACCCCGATTACTATTCCGCCTGGATTGAGGGTAAGCTGGTTTTACGGGGCGTGACAATGGAGCAGGCGGCGCGTGAGCTCTCCCGTTGGTTTAACGTGGAGGTAGAGGTACGCGGTACCTCACTAAAAGATCATCTGTTCCGGGCCACCTTCGAAGATGAGAAGCTGGAAGAGGTGCTTCGGCTGCTGAAGATGACCGCTCCCATTAAATACGAGATTATTGACAACCAACAGCAGGCAAATGGAGACTTTGCCCGCAAGAAGGTGATAATAAGTCATAGATAAGAAAAAGGGGAACAGGAAGCGGCAACTTCCCATTCCCCGGTAAATAGATGTTTAACTAAAAACGTTTCAAAGGTATGAAAAAAAATCCTAATTTGAGGGCTGGCAACGCATACCCCCTCACGAAACTCTTACGAATTATGCGACTTACTCTGTTTTTATTGATTATAGGCGCTTTACAGCTTTTTGCTGAAGATTCCTATGCCCAATCCAAAAAATTCTCCCTCGATATGGAGGATGTAAAGGCCGAGACCATTCTCGACGCCATTGAAAACCTGAGTGAGTTCTACTTCCTTTATAACCAGAAGCTGGTGGACGTGGACTTTACCACCACAGCTCAATTTAAAAACAAGAGCATTTTCGAAGCGTTGGACATTCTTTTTAAAGGACGCAATGTCAGCTATCAGGTGGAGGGGCGGCAGATCATCCTTTCCGATAGCAGTCTGGCTTTGTTGCAGCAGCAAAAAACGGTGAACGGTAAGGTGGTGGATGAGGACGGAGAGCCTGTTCCCGGTGTTTCCATTGTGTTGAAAGGAACCACTACAGGAACTATTACCGATATGGATGGGAATTTTACGCTGGCAGGGGTGCCCGAGAACGGTACGTTGTCATTTTCCTTTGTGGGGATGAGAACACGTGAGATTCCGGTGGGAAATCAGACCCGGTTTGAGGTGGTAATGGAACAGGAGATGATTGGTTTGGAAGAGGTTGTGGCAGTGGGGTATGGTACACAGAAGAAAAAGCTGGTAACGGGTGCCACTTCTCAGGTGAGTACCGAAGAAATAAGTCGTCAGAACACTGTGTCGGCCATCGATGCTTTAAAATCCAGCACTTCAGGAGTACAGATTGTAAAAATCTCAGGACAGCCGGGGTCAGATTACCGTATCAACATCAGGGGATTGGGAACCACCGGTGACGCTTCTCCTTTGTTTGTGGTAGATGGGGTGCCCGTGGGCGACATCAATTATTTAAATCCTTCCGATATCGAGTCGGTTGATATTTTAAAAGATGCGGCTTCTGCTGCTATCTACGGCTCCCGTTCTGCCAACGGGGTTGTGCTGGTTACTACCAAAAAAGGGAAATATGATTCGCGGCCTGCCATTACCTATGATGGTTATTACGGCCTGCAGAATTTATATAAAAAAGTGCCTTCGCTGAATGCACAAGAGTATGCAACCATGATGAATGAGGCTCGTTTGAACGATGGTCTTGGCCCTTACGATTTTGCATCACTGGTTCCTCACTGGGAAGATATTGAGAGCGGAAGGAGTAAAGGCACCGACTGGTTTGGAGAGATCATGGTAGATGATGCGCCTATTCAAAATCATGCTCTGGGAATAAATGGAGGGACCGATAAGTCGAGATATTCGTTGGGCTTTTCTTTCTCATCACAGGATGGAATACTTGGGAAACCCGTGGCCTCATCCTACGACAGGTATAACTTCAGGGTAAACACCGAGCACATAATCTTTGGGAATGATGATTTTACCGTCTTGAAGGTGGGTGAAAATCTGTCATACAGTTACATTGAGAAATCAGGTATTGCTGTAGGAGGAATGTATAGTAATTCAATACGAAACACGCTGGATACGAGTCCTTTTATGCCGGTTTACAACGATGAGGGAGAGTATCAGAAAGCCATTCCCTGGGACATAAGGGTGCCCAATCCTATAGCTATTATGGAATATTTACAGGGCAACAATATTTCAAAAAGCCATAAATTGTTTGGGAATGCTTATGTGGAATTACAGCCAATAGAGAATTTAACCATCCGAAGTAGCTTTGGTTACGATCTTCTGGCGGGTTCAAACCGAAGTTATACCCCCGAGTATGATTTAAGTGAACGCCATTTCCGTGATTACAGCAGCACCAGCCACAGTATGTACACCGGGTTTGGTTATAATTTCGAGAACACCATCAACTATAACTATAATACAGGCACTGGTCATTCTTTTGACTTGTTGGCAGGTAATACAGTTCAAAAAAGCGGGATGGGCGAATCTATTAACGGTACCAATATCAATAGTATTTTCAATGATCTCGAACATGCCTATCTTTCCAATTCAAAAACCATTGATCCTGCCCGTACTATTTTGGGTAGCTCTCCCTGGGGCGAAGATATGCTCCTATCCTATTTTGGAAGGGTGAATTACGATTTTCAGGAAAAATACCTTTTAACTCTGGTAATGAGGGCCGACGGTTCCTCTAAGTTTGCCAAAAATAATCGTTGGGGGTATTTTCCCTCTGTAGCAGGTGGCTGGGTGTTAACGAGTGAGCCCTTTATGCAACCGGTTAATAACTGGCTGCCCTACCTGAAGCTTAGGGCAAGCTGGGGTCAAAATGGAAATCAGAACATTGCTTCATTCCAATATTTATCGACCATCAGCTTTAGTGGAGCTACATACTTTGGTATTGACAAAAAGGAGCGGCTGGTAGGAGCTTATCCCAACATATTGCCCAACCCCGATGTAACCTGGGAAACTTCAGAACAGCTTAACCTGGGTTTTGATTCCCGTTTTCTGGATGGAAATTTAACCCTGAACTTCGATTGGTACATCAAAACAACCAAGGACTGGCTGGTAGCGGCTCCTACACTTGCAAGTTATGGTACGGGTGCTCCCTTTATCAACGGGGGTGATGTGGAAAACAGAGGTATCGAGCTGTCATTGGGATGGCGTGATAATATTGGCGATTTAAACTATTTCGTCAATGCAAATTTGTCGCATAACAAAAACGAAGTAACCCGCATCGCTAACTTTGAAAAAGTGATTCACGGCCCCGTTAATGTGCTGGCTGATTTAACCAGCGAGATGTTTAGAGCCGAAGAGGGTTATCCCATCGGTTATTTTTGGGGATATAAAACGGACGGGATATTTCAGAATGAAGCGGAGGTACAGGCTTATGTGAACTCTAAAGGAGAGCTTATTCAGCCCGATGCAACTCCTGGAGACGTGCGTTTTGTAAATACCAACGACGACAACGTAATTAACGACAAAGATAAGGTGATGATTGGGGACCCTAATCCCGACTATACCTTTGGTATTAATCTGGGCGCCGACTACAAAGGTTTTGACTTTTCTCTTTCGGCCAGTGGGGTTTCAGGTAATCAAATAATTCGTTCGTACAGGGATTTTGCCATTTTCCCCACCCATAATTTCACGACCGATGTTTTTGGGCGGTGGTATGGTGAAGGCACTTCCAACAGACTGCCTAAATTGTCAACCGCTTCTTCAAAAAACTTCTCAAACATCTCTGACCTTTATGTTGAGGATGGTGATTATTTGCGAATTACCAATGTGTCGTTAGGATACGATTTTAAGAATTTGGTACGGACCAATATTTTTGAAAAAATGCGTTTTTATGCGGCAGTTCAAAATCTTTACACTTTTACAAAGTACTCAGGGATGGACCCCGAAGTAGGTTACAGCGGCGGTACAAGCTTTGGTTCGGGGATTGATTTGGGATACTATCCCACCCCCCGGACAGTAATGTTTGGATTGAGTCTAACTCTTTAGGATGCCCTTATAAGGGTTTAACAAATCATAAACTTAATGAGATGAAGAAATTAATATATTTATTCAGCATTGTATTCATTTTTAGTGGTTGTTCTGATTTTCTTGATACAGAGCCATTAACCACTAAGGTGAACACGAACTTTTATCAAACTCCGGCTGATGTAGAGCAGGCTTTATATGGTATTTATGCATTACTAAATCCCGGGTTGAATCCGTTTATGCACAGCTTCTTCGTGTCGGAGGTAATGTCCGACGATCGTTTTGGCGGTGGAGGCGGTGTGGATGCAAGAATTCATGCTATCTCAGAATTTAGGAATTTTGGCAATGATATGTATCTCCTTACCTGGGAGCAGGATTATAAAGGCATTTTCAGAGCCAATATGTTACTGGAGTCTTTTCCGCAAGTGAAAGAGTGGGAATCTGAAGAGCAAAAAAACAGATTTCAGGGCGAAGCACTTTTTATGCGGGCCTATTATTATTTCGATTTGGCACGCATGTTTGGCCAGGTGCCACTGGTGCTTGCCACCGAACCGCAAAATTTACCCAAGGCCTCTCCTGAGGAGCTTTTCGGTCAGATAGCTTCCGATTTGAAAAGTGCCATAGGGATTTTACCCGATAAGCCTTATTCAGTTGGAGATATCGGACGGGCTACCAAGTGGGCTGCCCAGGGGATGTTGGCAAGGGTATTCCTGTTTTATACCGGGACTTACAACCAATCCGCTCTTCCTCTGCCCGAAGAAGGAAACCTCACCAAAGACGAGGTCATTGCCCAGGTGGACGATTGTATTGCCCGAAGCGGCCATAAATTGGTGAGCGAATTTCGGAATATGTGGCCATATGCATATGCTTCTGCTGATTATCCATATGCACAGGAAAATGACCTGTCATGGGTTGGTGAAGAGGGCGGCAACACCGAAGCTATGTTTTCCATACGCTTTGGCGCCTTAGGCGGCGGCACCCACAATACATTTAATCTCTATTTTGGAGTCAGAATGCAAAATACTTACCCTTTTGGGTATGGATGGGGTTGCGGGCCGGTTAATCCACAGTTGTGGGGCTCATGGAGCGATGGAGATATTCGCAAAAGAGGTTCTATTTGCGACGTAAATGATGAAAATATTGGTTATGCCTCCAGCTCCGATCAGTATCATGAAACCTATCTGTGGCAGAAGAAATATATGCCGGTTAACGTGAAAGCCGACGGTAAGCGAAAAAGCATGTTTACATTCATTTATGATTCGCCCGACAACAATATGGAGTGCAATACCCAGGAGGTAGTGACTTTAAGGCTTGCCGACGTCTATTTGATGGGTGCTGAATTGGGGTCGTCGAAAGCACAGGAATATTTAGATATAGTGCGCAACAGGGTAAATCTGACGAGTGTTCCGGTTACTCTGGAAAATATTAAAGCAGAAAGAAGGCATGAACTGGCCTTTGAGGGGGTTAGGTATTACGATCTTCTTCGCTGGGGCGATCTTGAAGCCGCCTTTAATAAGGTGAAAGATATTCCGGTGGAGATGGAGGGTGAATCGGTTGAATATACAGTTACCTACCGGCCAGAGACTAAAGGCTTCCTGCCTATTCCTGAGTCACAGGTGGAACTATCGGATGGCGTTTTAGAACAAAATCCCGGATGGTAATATTTAGGATGTTTAAAAGTAAAAAACAAATTAGATGAAAACAATATATTTATTTTTCCTTGCAGTTGTTTCATGGGGGCTTGCCTCTTGTGATCCTATTGAAGACAGAGATTCTCTTCCCCCATTAAAAAGCCCGGCAGAAGTGGCTAATGAGAGCAATCTAAAGGTAGAAAATACCTTTCCCGGAGGAAATATCATTGCCCTGTCGGTTGATGATGGTTACGTAGTACACTGGGAGACTGAGGGTATCAATTCATTTAAAAGTAAGGATACCATCCGGTTAAGAACTACTGGCGAAAAAATTATTATCGCAAATGTCTTAACCAAAGGTGGCATTGTAAGTATTCCATCAACAGTGGAGGTGACTTCGGTTCCCAACCTGGTGGCTGAGCCATTGGCTTTTCTAATCGATTATTTTGGTGATGGTAAAACGTGGGTTTACGCCAGCGATTATGCCGATGGAACCCTTCATTGGTATTTATCCGCTCCTTACGATTGGAAGGAGGTATGGTGGGCGCCCCTTGCCGATGGTATCACCTCAGCAGATGGACTTGAAGATGAACTATTCTTTGAAAAGAAAGATGATAAGTACCTTCTGACGGTTACTCCCTATCCTGGCGCTGAACCCGTAACGGGGGAGTTTACTTTTGACCCTGATCAGATGCTTCTTACAGTTATCGATATTGAATTTCCTGATATGGATAATGCTTATAAAGACGTTTTTGAAGTGAAAGTGCTTAACGAAAACGAATTGGTTCTTTTCCAGGATGAGGCCGGAGCTGCCCGCAATACAGGTTGGGTATGGCGCTTCAAACGGAAAGGGTATAAGTATTTAAAGTAAGTATAAGCCCACTCCGAAAAGTCTAAAAAAGAAAATATGCCACGAAGGCACAAAGACACTAAGAATTATAAAGAATTAAAAATAGGCAATCTATGCCTCTATAAATCTTTGTGTCTTAGAGCCCTGGTGGCAAGAATATACTTATCGGAGTGGATTTACATGTAAAATAAAAAAATTGATTTGACTATGAAAGCCCGAAATCTAAAACTCTGCTTAACTGCCCTATTGATATTTTGTTTTTCACCATTTATGACCAGTCAGGAAGTTCCCAAATCAATAGAGAAGGACTTTCTCCCCTTTTCTGTTTGGTATAGTGGCGGGAAGGCACGGGCACCCATGCTCTCCGAGATAACTCCGGCCTCGGAGCAGGAGTGGCGTGCCGACTTGCAGCAAATAAAAAAGCTGGGTTTCAATACGGTGCGTACCTGGGTGGAGTGGGCATCCTGTGAGCCCGAGCGGGGGAAATATGACTTTGCCAACCTGCGCCTTTTGCTGCGTCTTGCCCGGGAGGAGGGACTGCGTGTTTTTATTCAGGTTTATGTGGACTCGGCACCCGATTGGGTGGCAGAGGAGTTTCCACATGCGCTTTATGAAACGCAAAGTGGTGCCAAAGTGCTGCCACAGTCCGCACCCGGCGCTTGCACTGATAATCATGATTATGGGGAGTTGGTGCTTGATTTTTACACCGAAACTGCTAAAGTAGCTGCTTCCTATCCCAATTTTTTTGGATGGGACCTCTGGAGCGAACCGTCTATGATAAACTGGGCATCAATTGATTATGTTTCCAACGTGCAGTTTTGTTATTGCCCTGGAACAAAGTTAAAGTTTCGCAACTGGCTGAAGAACAAATACCAAACCCTTGAAACCCTGAACAAAGCGTGGCATCGTAATTTCGATGACTGGGCCCGGGTTGATCCGCCCCGGTTTAGTACGATTTTGAGCTATACCGATTTTATCGACTGGAAAACTTTTATCTATGAGAAGTTAGAGGCAGATATGCTATCCCGCTACAATGCCATTCGCAAAGCCGACCCGAATCATCTGATAACTGCCCATGCGGTGGGCGCCTCACTCTTCCAGTCGCCACACAATGGTTATGGCGCCACCGATGATTTTTTGATGGCCCGGCCGTTAGATTATTACGGGGTATCGGTATATCCTAAACACAATCGCCCCGACAGGGCATGGTCGGTTACAACACTACGTACGGTGATGGATTTTACCAGAAGTGCCAATCGTGAAAAGGGAGGCTGGTATGTAGGTGAACTTCAGGCGGGTTTGGGTACTATATCTCTTTTAATAAGCGATCCGGTTACGGCTGATGACCAGCGGATATGGGCCTGGTCGGCCATTGCAAAAGGCGCAAAAGGTATCAATATATATGCCTACTATCCTATGTCATCTGGTTACGAAGCGGGTGGTTACGGGCTTATCAATCTTGACGGAACATTAACCGACAGAGCCGTAAAAGCCGGTGAAATGGCAAAAGTGGTCGATAAAAACCAGCAACTCTTTTTGTCATCGGTGCCCGAGAAAGCTCAAATTGGCATTATGTATAATCCTTTAAGTCAAATGACAGGGGGAATGCAACGCCGCGATTATCCCGGGGCCCTTTCAAATTCTCTTATTGGATATTTTCAGTCTTTTGCCAATCACAACATCCCGGTCGATTTTATTCACAGGGAACATATCGAAAATAACCAACTGTCGCAATACAAGCTGGTGATTGTTCCCTATCCGATTATGTTCACCCGTCAGGCAGCCGAAGGGTTGCGCGAATTTGTGAAAAACGGTGGTTATGTTTTAGCCGAAGCCCGCCTGGCATGGAACGATGAAAGGGGTTACGCTTCTGATATCATCCCGGGCCTGGGGCTAAGCGAGGTGTTTGGTGTTCGTGAAAATCAGGTACGAATGGGAGAGGATATTCATCTTACTATAACCGACATGAAGCATCCTGTTCTTGACGGGCTAAAGGCAGGGGATTTGTTAAAAGGTTCGTTGTTCGAGGAATCATTAACCCCCCTGAAAGACCATGATGTTCAAGTGTTGGCAACCACTGGCGAAGGCCTTCCGGCATTGGTAAATACCCGGTTCGGAAAGGGTGAAGCAATGCTGGCCGGATCTTTCCTGGGCATGGGCAATTTTCCGGAAGTGGATGCCATCAACGATCAGTTCTATGTAAATTTATTGAAGTGGGCCGGCGTAGAGCGGCCGTTTACGACCTCTCTCGATGGAAGAATATCACAACAGGTAGAGGTAAGATTACTGCGAAACGACAACGGATGCCTCGTTTTTGTAATAAACCACAGCGACAAGGAGGAAGAAACGGCAATTGATCTGAAAGTGGAGAAAAATGGCTCTTTTAGGATAAGAGATGTGATTAAAAACGAAGAAACAGGTCAAAAAAGCAGGGGTAACGTCCTGAGTTTAAAAAATGTTATTGGTCCTAAAATGGTTATGATTTTGGAAATTTCACTGAAAGACTGAATAAATAGATAAAAATTGCAGCAGCCAAAAATTAGAGTAAAATGGGAGTAATCGGTATCGACCTGGGTGGTACAAAAATCAGCAATGCATGGTATGATGGCGAAGTGAAAATTGTTGTCGGCAAAAATGTTTTGATTGATGGTGCCAAAGGGAAAGAGGTTGGGGTAAGTATTCGGGACTTGATAAAGTCCATGCAGAAGGATGCTCTGGGAGAGGGAAAAACGATAACTGCCGCGGGCATCTCCGTTCCAGGCATCTATAATGTCAACACAGGCAGGGTGTGGGCACCCAATATTCGCGGGTGGGATGACTACCCGTTGCTGGAGGAGCTGCAACAAAGTTTTGACAATATTGAGTTCTTCATTGCCAGCGACCGTGCCTGTTACATTATGGGCGAATTATGGAAGGGCAAAGCCCGCGGCTGCAGTGATGCGATTTTTCTTGCGGTAGGAACGGGCCTGGCTGCCGGGATTATGACTGGCGGACGGGTGTTGAATGGTGCGCATGGCATTGCCGGTTCCATTGGCTGGATGGCGCTTAATAAGCCCTTTATGGACAAGTATTTAGCCATGGGTTGCGCCGAGTATTACGCTTCAGGCGAGGGAATAGCACGATATGCACATGAAGTGCTGGATGCAAAACCTGGATATAAAGGTATTTTCCGGTCGAAAAAAAAGGCCAATGCCTTTAATATTATCAACGAATATGAAAACGGTGATAGGGTGGCCATTGAAGTGATGAAAAATACGGTGGAATATTGGGGCATGGTGGTGGCCAATCTGGTAAGCACCTTTAATCCGGAGAAGATAATCTTTGGCGGCGGAGTCTTTAGCGGAGCCGCCTGTAAATTTCTCGAAGCTGTATATGCCGAAGCATTAAAATGGGGACAACCCATCGGTATGAAACAGGTACAGTTGGAGTGCTCGTCCAACGGCGATCTGGCCGGACTTTATGGTGCGCTCTATCTGGCAATGCATCCTGAACATGTAACCAGGTAATCATGAATAAACGTAATTTGCAATTTGTAGCTACCGGTTTGGTTATGATGCTGTTTGGCGTTACCATGGTAGTGGTGGGCACCATTAATAATTACTTAACTGTAAGCTTTGACGTAGATAAGTTTTTTATCGGTTTTTGTGCTTCAGTTCTGGCAGCGGGGATATTAATAGGTTCCTTTTTATTTGGCCCGGTTACCGACCGGTTTGGGTACAAACCAGTAATGGTATTTGGTGTGATAATGGTAATCGTCGGGATTATCGGGATAATTTTTGCCGGTAGGGTAGGGACTATTCCATACCTCTTTTTTATTATCGGTCTTGGCGGAGGAATCATCAACGGAGTTACCAACGTAATTGTGGCCGATATTTATCCCGAAGAGAGCAGCGCCTGGCTGAGTTTGCTGGGTGTATTTTATGGTGCGGGCGCTTTGAGCTTGCCGCTGGCTACCTCTCTAATGCTCGAGAAAGGACTTGATTATCAATCCATTTTGTCGATTGTAGTGCTGTTTCTTTTGGTTCCACTTGTACTGGTTATTTTTCTGAAGTTTCCCCATGCTAAAAGAGCACAAGCCATTCCCCTAAAACAATATTTCAAACTGTTTACACGGCCTGCTATTTTACTTATAGGTTTCTTCCTCTTTTTTCAAAGTGCCATTGAGGCCATCATCCCCGTGTGGACCCCTGCCTACCTTAGTGAAACGCTTATGGTAGATTACGATAAAGGCCTTTATGCCATTACGATTAGCGCTATTGGTATAACTGTTACGCGTTTATTGCTCAGCCAGGTATTAAAGAGGATAAAACCCTACTGGGTGGTTTTCGCGAGTATGTTCATTATTATTTTGGGTGCTTTGGTGCTTCAGTTCAGCTCATCGTTTTACACTGGGTTATCAGGTGTAGCCATTATGGGCATTGGTATAGCAGCATCATTTCCTGTAATGCTGAGTTATACTGCAGGCTTCTTTCCTCACAATTCCGGAACAGCTTTCAGTATTGTTATCGGAATAGCCCTGGTAGGCAACATGCTCTTAAATGCTTTAACGGGCTATCTTCTTAATATTTTCGGGATAGAAAAATTAAATAGTGTCATTATATTCTTTATTCTTATAATGATAACTATCTTAATATTAATTTTTTATAAACTTTTAAAAACGAAGTCATATGTTAGCGAAACAGTGGTTGGATAACGCCCATGGCGTTATGAACAAGATTGAAGAAACTCAGCTCGAAAACATTAAAAAGGCAGCAGCCATTATGGCCGACTCCATCCAGAAGGAACGATGGGTGCACACTTTCGGTTGTGGCCACGCCACCTTACCTATCCAGGAGATGTATCCGCGCATTGGCGGTTTTGTAGGATTTCATCCTATCCTGGAGTTGCCGCTCACCTATTTTACCAATATCACCAAAGGGATGAGCGTTCAGAACTTTGTGTTCTTAGAGCGGGTGGAAGGTTACGGCACTGAAATAATGAAAGGATATCGTTTTCATAAGGACGATTGTTTCTGGCTGTTCTCTCATACGGGCATTAACGCGGTGAACATTGATGTAGCCCTGAAGATTAAAGAGATGGGTAACCCGCTTATTGTGTTTGGATCTGCAGCAGAGGCAGAGGGCAAGCAAACCAGACACTCAACGGGTAAAACACTGTTTGAATTAGCCGATGTAGTGGTTGATACCTGCGTGCCTATTCAGGATGCTTCGGTGCCACTTAAAAATCATTTCGATAAGATTGGTCCCATCTCTACCATGGCTTTTGTAACTGCTGTGTGGATGACGGTCATCACTACCGCCGAAATATTGGCCGACAGGGGTGTTAAACTTTATATACATCCTTCGCACAACGTGCCGGGCGACACTACCGCCAAAGATCGACTGGAAGATTGCCTCACGGTATTTAAAGACCGGGTTGCGGGTGTGTAACCACACTCCGCCTTCTGCTGAAAGTAAAGACTTTTTGCCTTCATGCCTCCTGTTTGGGCGTGGTATGGTTGCTGTTAGGCTTTTAAAATCGTATTATTGTCTTTAATAAGCCGACAGATTTACCTAAAAAACCAAATCAATGAGTCATGTATAAATTCACTTCTCTTCTTTTGCTTATATTATTTGCCTCCTGCAGCAGTCAGCCCCCGCAGGCCTGGATACGTATTAACCAGTTGGGCTACCTGCCCGGTACACCCAAAACAGCAGTGCTGGTTTCAAAAGACGATATAACGCCCACGGGTTTTGTGGTTTACACCGCGGATGATAATCGCCCGGTGTTTTCTAACGAGGAGGTGTTGCCCTTTGGCGAGTGGGGCCCCTTTCTCAAGAGCTACAGGCTTAATTTTAGTAAATTCCGTGAACCCGGGAGCTATTATATTGAAGCCGCCGGCATAAAATCCCCCGTCTTTGAGATTGGGGATGAGGTTTATGCCGGCACTGCCGATTTTATCCTTAACTACATGCGGCAGCAACGGTGCGGCTATAATACCTTTTACGAGAGCACCTGTCACCAGCATGATGGATACATCATCTATCATCCCAAACCTGAAAAAGATTCCACTCATATTGATGTGCGTGGCGGTTGGCACGATGCCTCTGATTATCTGCAATATGTAGCCACTTCGGCCAATGCAGTATATCAGATGTTGTTTGCTTATCAGCACAATCCGGAGGTGTTTGGTGATCAATTTCAGGCCAATGGAGAGAAAGGGAGCAATGGCATCCCCGATATTCTGGATGAAGCCAAATGGGGGCTCGACTGGTTGGACCGCATGAATCCCGGCTATGGCGAGATGTATAATCAACTGGCCGACGACCGCGATCATACCGGCTATAAGCTTCCGGCCAACGATAAGGCCGATTACGGTATGGGGCCGGGAGGCGCACGGCCGGTCTATTTTTGCACGGGGAAACCTCAGGGCTCCGAAAAATATAAAAATCGGGCCACCGGCATAGCTTCTACCGCTGGTAAGTATGCTTCGGCATTTGCGTTGGGCAGCGATCTGTTAAAAGCTTATTATCCCGAATTTAGTAAGAAAATAGAGCAAAAAGCCCATGATGCCTATACGTGGGGCAGCCTAAATCCCGGTGTTTGTCAAACGGCTCCGCATGGGGCACCCTATTTTTATGAAGAAGACAACTGGGTGGACGACATGGAGCTGGCCGCTGCCCAATTGTACGCTTCAAGTGGCAAAGCGGGATATCTTGAAGATGCAGTTGGATATGGGCAACAGGAGCCGGTAACGCCCTGGATGGGAGCCGATACCGCCCGTCATTATCAGTGGTATCCATTTTTGAACCTCGGGCATGCCCATCTGGCTTTTGAGCTCGAAAGCAAAAATCAGCCCGAATTTGCCCATTATCTGGAGAAAGGAATTCAACAGGTTTATGAAAAAGGAAAGAGCAATCCGTTCTATGTAGGTGTACCCTTTATCTGGTGTTCCAACAATCTGGTGGCTGCCATTGCCACCCAGTGTCATGTTTACCGAAATGCCACCAGCGATGATACCTGGTATGAAATGGAGCAATCCCTCATCGATTGGCTCTTTGGGTGCAACCCCTGGGGAACCAGTATGATAATCGGCCTGCCCGAAGGTGGAGATTTTCCTGCAGATACCCATTCGGCAGCCGTAACTCTGCTTAACCGTCAGCCTGTTGGCGGCCTGGTGGACGGCCCTATTTACGGCTCAATATTTGGGAAGCTGGAAGGCGTTTACCTGTCGGGTGAGGATGAGTATGCCCCGTTTCAATCCTCCCTGGTAATTTATCACGACGACAATGCCGATTACTCTTCCAATGAACCTACTATGGACGGTACGGCTTCGCTTTCATATATATTGTCAGCACTGGAAGCGGAAGGTTTGGACTCTTCGGGTGAACGGTAAACGGTGAACGCCTGCCTGCCGACAGGTAGGGTAAACAGTGAACGTTAAATAGCAAAGGCTTGCCGCCCGCGTGTTGATGGAGCCTGCCTGCCGGCAGGCTTTAGCAGAAGAACATGGTACTACCCTCAGGCGGGATAAAAGGAGGAATTGTAACCTACCGTTCTATAAATTTAGGAGAGAACCTTATTTTTATTTTTTTACCTTAGTAGCCAGGAATTGGACGTAAAGCTCCGACCTTATTCCCTTATTAATCGTTACAATACAATATAATACAATTATCATTGTGGGCTGGCTATACATGAAATAAAGTAATAAGGTCGATGGTCGTGAATGATATGTTTAGCTACTAAGGTTAAGACGAGGTGTGGAACGGTTCTGTATGCCGGTTTCGGAAATCAGAACCGTTCCACACTCCGGGAAAGAGGTAGAAAGTGCCTGCCTCCCGCCCGCAGTAAAGGGAGTACCGCAGGTAAGGAAGGAATCGTAAACGGAAAAACTTAAGTCCTGAATATCCAGGCAGTGAAGATAAAGCAATGGACAGATATAAATTAACCAACGGAAGGCTTGTCCTGAAAGACAGGATATTAGAAGACCACCATTTGATTGTGGAGAAGGGTCTTATTACAGCCATCATACCAAAAGCACAGACTCAATCTGGCTTGAAGGAAATTGATGCCGGCGGGCATTTTGTCGCCCCGGCCTTTGTGGAGCTGCACATTCATGGTTGCGCACAGTACGGGTTCGATTTGGTGGATGAGCTGGATTTAACCCGGGTGGTTCAATTTCTGAAGAAAAGAGGCATCAACACGTTTACCCCAACGTTTCAGTGCAACCGGGAAGTAATAAAAGAGGTGACCCGCCGGATTAGCTCTTCGCCTGAACTGCAGAAAAGCATCCCCGGTATTTATATCGAAGGTCCCTTTATCAATGTGGTGAAGAAGGGCGGCATTGGTGTCGAATACATCAGCACTCCCCGTGTGGATGAGTTGAAGCAAATTATTGAGGAGGCCCACGGTTTGTTGAAGCTGATGACCATAGCGCCTGAGCTTCACGGGAACAAAGAGGTGTTTCAGTATCTCCTACAAAATGACATTATTCCCTGTTTTGGCCATTCCAATGCTGAAATAGGAGATGTTTTTGCCGCGTCCAATCACAAAGTTAACATCACGCATCTGTTTAATGCCATGTCGCCCGTGTCCCACAAAACAAGCGGACTGGCCATGCTCCCCTTTCTGGATCGCAACCTGTTTTTTGAGCTCAATGGCGATGGGGTACATGTGGACGATGAAGCTCAACAAATGTGCTACAACGTGCTTAATCGGGACAGACTGATCCTCGTCTCCGACGCCGTGGTCTCCGCAGGACTCAAGCCGGGCACATACGAATCGTACGGGCGTGCCATTATTTCCAACGAGCGGGGCGTTCGTTACAAAAAGGACGATGTACTGATGGGTTCTAATATGCTGATAAACGACATTCTAAAACGATTTTTGAATCTCACCAATGCCCCTTTGTATGAGGGCATGCGATTTGCCTCCTACAATGCCTGCCATTTGCTGGGTATAAGCGATAAAAAAGGAAGCATAGAGGTGGGTAAAGAGGCCGACCTGTTATTGTTGGACAACGATTACAATGTAGTGATGAATTTGGGATAGAAAGGGATAGTTATTGATCATTCTTTCAACTCATAAGCCACCACGCGGTTATCGAAAAAGGTGGGCACATAGATGATCTTTTTGTCGGGATTATATCCTATGTCGGCTGAATTTATTTTCTCTTTTGAGGTGTCCAGCACGGTCTGGATGGTATCATTACCAATCACATGCATCCGTCCCTCCCATTCGGTGACGATGTAGTAATCCTGGATGCCGGAGTGTTCAATGCCATCACCGTTGATGCCTGTGGCCATCACCTCATACTCTCCGGTAGCCTTGTTTACTCTTCTGATTTCACCAACTTTAGTGGCACAAACGATAAGATCTTCGCCGGCATCGGCCAATCCGTTGGGATTTGGGTACTGGGGGAACCAATCGGTTATTCTTCCATCTTTATAGTATTGTAATTTCCCAGCCCCACTGTCGGAGAAATAAACCGTACCATCTTTACCAATGGCAAGATCATTGAGGAATGCGGCCCCTTCCACGGGAATGGATTCCACCAGTTCACCCGTTTCCAGGTCTATCACAACAAGCCGGTTCATGTCGGTGGCATAGAGTTGGTTGTCATAGATGCCCATACCCCTGGGCTCATTGAGTTCGTCAACCCAGTGCAGGTCAATAACGGTTCCATCGGTGTTCATTTTGGTTATAAAGCCTGTGTTATCACCCTTATCCACCCGATTCATGTTGGCTACATACAATACGTTACGAACCGGATCGAATAGTACCGATTCCGGTGTTTTCATAATGGTGTCAGTTGACCACAACTTTGTGACACTGAAGGTTAAAGGCTCTTTATTGCTGGAATTGTCAGCGCTTTTTTTCCCCTGGCAAGATAAGATGATGAGGGATACGATGAGGAGTGAGATGGTTTTTTGCATGATTCAGGTTTTAGTGTAGGTGGTTGTTGAGGTTCAATGGCTGATAAAAAGATTCATTTTTATACGGCAGCTTCCGTTCAAAGTTAAATAATTTATAGGAGTTTTATCACTGTCTTTGGAAATTTGGGAATTAAAATAGCATAGAGTAGGGGCGGGCAATGGCCTGCTCCAACTCACCCAATCCAATGTTGCGGCTAAAACGGAAGCTCTCCTTTCCCTCTATGTAGATGAGAATAGTGGGAACCGTGAATACCCGGTTTTGGGCGGCTACCTCGGGTTGTTCAACGGTATCACAATAATACATGAGCATTTTCGGAAAGCTTCTGCGCAGTAACTCTTCAATTTTTGGCTTTAGCACCTTGCAAACCGAACATTGCTGGTGCGAAAAGTAAAAGAGTACGGCAACCTGGCTTTTGGCGATCTCCGTGAAGTGAGACATTGAGGTGATGGTGTGCATACTTAATCTTTATTTCATCCTTTCAGATTTCCTGCCTGCCGGCAGGCAGGGAGCTTTGAGCTTCCAGCTTTCAGCTAATCCTTAATCCTTTTCTCCTTTGAGCTTCCATAAGCACCACTGCATAAGCCGATACGCCTTTCCCTTCACCTACGAAACCCATCTTTTCGGTGGTAGTGGCTTTAATAGAAATTTTGGAGACATCTACCTTCATTATGCGGGCTAGTGTTTCCTTCATTTTCTCAATGAGTGGATTGATTTTAGGGGCCTGCAGACAAATAGTGGAATCCAGGTTCCCCAATTCATAGCCATTTTGGCGAATCATTTGCATCGTTTTGTCCAATAACAACTTGCTGTCAACATCTTTCAGCGAAGGGTCGGTATCGGGAAAGTGAAATCCGATATCCCGGAGGTTGAGTGCGCCTAATAGTGCGTCGCAAACGGCATGTATAAGTACATCGCCGTCGGAGTGTCCCACCGATCCCTTCTCAAACGGCACTTCAATTCCGCCAAGCCACAGTGAATAGCCGGTAGCCAGTTGATGTACATCGTAACCAAAACCTATTTTAAACGACATAAATGTGGGTATCAGTAAGCAGTAAACGAAAGAGCTCAAAGCTCCCTGCCTGCCGGCAGGAAAGCTGAAGGCTGAAAGGAGGGCGGATTGATAGTTTGAGAAGTACGAAACTCCAAACACAGAACATAGGACTCTCAACAAGGAACCCAAAACTCCGAACCCCGAACTCCGAACCCAAAACTCCGAACCCGTACAGCCGTACAATTTGTGAGTCTCTACTAAAACAACTGGTCCAGGTCCACTCCCAGGGTGAAGCGTACCGTATTGGCAAGCGGGTTGTTTTGCACCACGGGAATGATGTAGGAAGCGTCGATACTCAACATGTTGAAGCGAAGACCCACGCCTGCTGTAAAATATTTACGGTTGCCTTTATTTTCGTTCTCATAAAAATAACCTGCACGCACCGCAAACTGCTTATCGTACCAGTATTCGGCTCCAACGCTGATATTGATCTCCTGCAACTCCTCTTTAAGCCCGCCGGGAGCATCACTGAACGACTGAAAAATTCCCTTTACCACCGATACATCATCACTTTGAAACAGCCCCTCGTTAACCTTGGAGGTGTCGGGTGTAGGAACCAGCAACTTATTGAGGTCAACGGAGAAGGTGATTTCATTGAAAGCATCAATTTCGGTGGTAAACGCGGCACCCAGCCTCAAATTAGTGGGGATAAACTGTTCAATGTTTCCCCCGTCGTATGATATTTTGTTCCCTATGTTGGAGATGTTGATGCCGGCGGCAATTTTAGAGTCTTGATTGTTCATCTGCAATTCGCTCTGGAAATAGAAGGCCAGATCGGCTGCAAAGGAGGTACCGGCAGTATAACTGTTGTCATCCGAATAGCCGGAGGTGAGGTCGGAGCGAATGTAACGGAAAGCCACTGCGCCTGAGAAGTGGTCGGACAAAACGCGGCTGTAGGCAGCATCGATGGCAAATTCGTTGGGGCTGCCTGTGTACTGCTCCATGCCGGACATATCTCTAAAAACGATGTCGCCCATGGTGAAGTATCGCAACGAAGCACTGATGGTTTGCAGTTCGTCGAGACGCTTAAATCCTGAAAGATAATAGAGGTTGATGTCGTTCACCAGTTCTCGCAGCCAGGGGGTGTATGACATGGATATGCCACTCTCTTTATCAATAAAGGCATATTTGGCCGGGTTCCAGTGTTGCGAATTTGCATCGGGTGAGATAGCCACCCCGGCGTTGCCCATGGCACCGGCTCTGGAATCGGGCGCAATGTCCAGAAACGGAACGGCCGTACTGATAATGTTAACACGGCCGGAAAGCTGGCCTGGCTCGATGGCCTGCTGCCCCAATGCAATGGATGGAACCAGCAGAAGGGATAAAAACAGTAAAAATGTCAGATGAATGGTTGTCTGTTTCATTGGTGGATTATTTGTTATAACGCCTGGCACAAATTTCTATAACGGGCGGTCTGAGATGCATAAAATGGAACGTAAAATCAAACAATGGTTATGACATAGAACTGGCAAAGTTCAAAAATATTATGAAGCCGGCAACATTTTTTGGACCGCAACGGCTTTTTTGCCGTTTCTGTCCGTCACGATTAGGCGCACAAAACAGATACCTTTTCTGTTCCAGCCCGAATTTTCCAGCGGAATCCTAAAATGTTCAACCGAATTGCCTGTGGCTATCAATTCCCGCTTTATGCTGCCGGTGACGCGTCCCATTATATCGATAAAATCTATAGTTGTGTCGAAAGATGAGTTGGGCGTATCGGTACTAAAGGTGGCGTAAATTTGCCCATCCTGGGGCACCGGATTCGGATAAACCTTGAAATCCCTTATCTTCAAACCCTCTCCTGTAGAAACGGTAAAAGCCAGGCTGGCAGTTGATGAGTTGTTGTGGATATCCCACACTTTGAGCGAAACTTCGTGTGGCCCATCGCTAAGTTCGGGAAGGTGATAGGCTATGGTCCCATCCTGATAGCTGTTGGTGTTGAATGTAAAAGCATCGTTAATTATAAGTGGATTTTGGGTGTTGTTATCTATTACAAGTGTAATGTTGTGACCAATGCCAATACCAGAGGTGTTGATGCCCGATTCGTCGAAAACTTTTGCATAAAGCATGGGGCGACTGCCTGTATGGTCACCCTCTTTAAATTGAGGATGATTGAGATAAAGTTGAAGATCGGGCCCTTTATCATCGGGGTTGCTGTTATCGGCTATTCCTCCTACAATTATATCGCTGAATGCCCCGGCAGCTTCTTCTCCTTTGTCTGAAACCGCGTAGTAACTGATGCGACCCGACCCATAGTTATAACGGATGTCCTGCGGAATTGAAAAAACAGAGGTAAATCTGCCGTTGGTAACAGTCGCCACGCCTTTAAACAGGATGTTGGCATACTCTTTATAAGTAAAGGGCTGGGCGCCATTGTTGCCCAGCGTTTGAGTCTCAACAGCTTTGTCGTAAACCACAATATTCACCTCTCCGTTAAAATCTTCCATGGTGTTTCCTTCGGGGTCCTGCACGAAACCTTCAAGGGTGTTAACCGAAAGTGCCTTCATCGTGTCGGTCTTATTTCCATGGAGGTCAATAATTGAAGCGGTTATAACCTTATTGGAAGGGTAATTCATCCTCAGTGCCGGGTCTCCCAGCAGGGTAAAACTCAGTTTATTGATGCTTGAGCCGGATTCTATTTTCGTCTGTCTCAATATTTCACCCAGCCATAGAGGGCGTCCCTGGTTGTCGGTATCGAAAACATGGTCGCAAAAGGCTTTATTGAGGGTGTAATTTAAACTTGAATAGACAACACGCGTTGTGGAAAGCAGGGCAAAGGCCCCTCCTTTGGTACTCAAAAACACCTCTTCTCCCGCCGAAGTGAGTCCGTGATTGTCAAAACGGCTGAACTCGCAGGTGGCCGTTACAAACAATGGGAGCTTGCTGAGGTTGGTCCAGCCGTTGATGTCACTTCGCGTAACAATGCCTTCGTGAGCCAGTCCGTTTTCACTTCCATGACCGGTATAGTTGAACAAAAGGGTTCCGTCCGACATGGTGCGTTCGATTTTTGTGCGGGCCCCAGGAAATTCTTTCCCGGTAGAAGCTGTTGTAGCCTTAAAAGCATCCAGATATATCTTATTAAAATCGTATTCCGGATGACTGCTGTATATTTGTTCGGTCAGCCTTTCGGCATCGCGCATGTGGATGTTCGAGTCGCCATCGTCGCCAATAAAGGTAAGGAGCGTCTTCCATTTACCGGTTGCCTGATGATAGAGATAGTCTTCGATTTTATTCACCGCATTAGTGGCTTGTTTTAGGGTGTTAACCGGTAACCTTCCTATACCAATGTCCAGCCGTCCGTTGGTGAAGTCGTCACCCTCTTCATCGTCCAGAAATCCAAAAAAGTCGTCGGTTACATAGGTGGATGTCTGATGGATGGAGTTTTCGGATTGGAAGGTGGGCAGAGGAGCGGGCAATGGGTTCAATACATGCCGGTTGTCGTATGAACCGTCGCCAAAAAGTAACAGCAATTGGGGAGCGTCTCCGGAATTATCGCCGGCACGATCGTAAAGCATTTTCATAAAAGCCCGAAAGGCACCGGGATCGGGATGGCCCCAGGAAAATTCGTTGTAGAGTGCCTCCCGCTCTGCCACAATGGTTGTAAGCCCGCTGTTCGTAGCATGTATGGCTGCAAGCCGGTTGGCCTGTGAGATAAATTCAGAGGGGGCAATAATTACCATTTCGGCAGCGGTTGAACCATGCAGGTTTTGGTTTCCCACCACGGCAACCATTTCAGGTTCCGGGAAGGTTCCATCGGCATCGAATACTACGTAGGTCTTTAGTTCTCCTGTGGTATCCTTAAATCGCACCTGGCTTCCATCTCTTTGGAGAGCGTGGCGAACAGGCACATCCGGGTTGGTGACTTCCCAAAGCTGAAGGTTGTTTCTGGTAGATTGAATGGTGAAGGTAGTTATATTATCCGGGCCTGCAGTGTGATGATTGCGAAAGAGCAGCTGCTCCTGTTCCAGAGTCAGACTGCCAGTGGCCTGGATAGTAAAATAATCGATCCACCCGATAGAGGTGGTTTGTTGGTTGGTGTATTTAAACGAAACGTCAAAGCCGCTGCTTTGAGGCGTAAACGGAATGGTAAGTTGGGCCGGATGCGCATAATAGCCGGTATAGTTGCTCAACGTAACGGTATTGATACTCTGGCTTTGTGACGTGCCGTTAACGGTAACTTCAAAGCTATGTGCTGTATTCGATCTGCCTAAAACACGTGAAGTTAGCGTTGCTGTGCTGTCGGCAATGAGCTGTGGGAACTCTGTACGGAACGTTTTTACGAGGCCCGTGGTGACATTGAATTTCTCGCCAAACCATTGACTGCCAGATTGCAATATGTTTTCCAGATCAAGCTCGTGCAGGTGCAAAAAATCAAAGGTGCTTATCTGGAGTGTGCTTTCAGCGGAGGGTTCTTCGGCAGTACTTACCTCAAACGACCCTCCCGTGGCTTCGGATAAAAAGAAATAAGCGCGCGGTGAGTATTGGTGACGGTGGTGTTCATATGTTTTTTTGGTATCGTTCCATTGCCATTGAAGCGTGCCCGGAGAATAGAAGTAGAGCGCATTGCCCCGATGCCAGACAGCAATCTCGGGAAGATCGTCGGGCCGTTCTTCACTGTTGGCCAGCGGCACCATTCTCCCGCCATGTCCATAAATTTGAACCTGTGCAGGATTTGAAAATCCCCACCCCGAAAGGGTGGAATAGGGTATTTTGTGAATACCTGCCCCTGCAGTGGAAATCTTTATCCATTTGCCGGACGAAAGGCGGGAGGAAGTGGCGTATTTTAACGAGCTACCTTTTAATGTGCCATCTGTTTCCGGTTGGTGGGAATAGCTGACCCGAAAACTTATGCGGGTTAACTTTTTCCAGCCGATGCTGTCTTCAGCAGGGGGAGCGAAGGGTATTAACTCAATTTCGAGAAAGGGCTGCTTTTTAATATAAATAACCCTGTGTGTAAGAGCTCTTTTAGCGTCGGCAGGTGTTGTGCCGGTCAGGTTTCCGTGATAGGGAGCCCATTGTTGCTGATCTATTTTTACGCTGTAATCATTGGTTGTAAACTGGGGTGGCAGCGGTACCGTAAAACGGTAGATAAGCATTCCGGTGGAGTCTTCCCAATAACCCTGGCCTTTAAAAGGAAACTCCGGATATACGGCCTGTTCGTTGTTCCACTCCGGCGTATGCTGGTACAAAAGAGAATCACTCCCCAGCGGCCAGGCCAGGGTGACCATCATTAATCCATAGATAAGCAATACTATTTTTTTTATACCGCAGGTGTTCATGTAATCAGTTTATAAACCAGTGGCCCTAAGAAACCACAAAAGTAGCATCATGGTTCTGTTTTGAAACTATTTATAACGCAAAATTCCTGTTTTCATTGTCAATCGGAAAATATTGCCGCAGCTTTTCACAGATTATTCTTTAATTTTCGCCATCCAATTGGTTTGTCCGGGGCCCCTTCGGGTGCATCTTACTTTTTAGTGCGTTTTATTTTTTCGTAATTTTAGGCCTCTCTCAAATAATATTTGATAAAAATAATGGAAAGAAACAGGGCTACAGCATAACCTTTTCTTATTTTTAGAGTATAAAACAATTAATCGGGCATGGCCTGCGTTATAGTAATGTTTATATTTGCGACGTGAAAATCGCACAAGAACTAGAAATAAATCAGTTATGAGATTAAAATCCAGATTTTTTATCCCGGCCATTGGCTTAGGGTTGATTACTTTGGCAGCTTGCGGTGGCGGAAGTAAAACCGCTTCATCAACTACCGGGTGGGATTACAATAACCCCGACAATGGCGGCTTTGAGTATCATGCTGACTATGAGCAAGGTACCGGGCCAGGACTTGTTTTTATAGAAGGCGGAACCTTTATTATGGGCCGAGTGGAAGAAGATGTGATGAGAGAGTGGACCAACATGCCCCGCAGGGTAACTATTCCCTCATTTTACATGGATGAAACGGAGGTGCGTAATGTGGATTACCGCGAGTATCTTTATTGGATACGCAGGGTATTTACCGACTACCCCGAAGTTTATCGCAAAGCATTGCCAGACACTCTTGTTTGGCGACGTCCATTGGCTTACAATGAGCCTATGGTAGAGAATTATCTTCGCCATCCTGCTTACAGCGAATATCCCGTTGTGGGTGTTAACTGGCTGCAAGCCAACGATTATTGCTCCTGGCGTACCAACCGTGTCAACGAGATTGTATTGGTGGACATGGGCGTTCTCGAAATGGATGTTAACCAGCAGGGGGAAAATAACTTCGACACCGAATCCTATCTTTTGGGTCAATATGAAGGGGTGGCCGGGAAAAAGCCGATGAAGGATCTTGACCCCAATAAAGACACCCGCAATGTGCGTTACGACGACGGCATTCTGTTGCCGCGCTACCGCCTCCCAACCGAAGCCGAATGGGAGTATGCCGCCAGTGGTCTAATTGGCAACTCTTACGAGGAGCGATTGACCAGCAGACGCATCTATCCCTGGGACGGACATACATTGCGCAACCCCGACAAGAAAGAGCGCGGTAAGATGATGGCCAATTTTGTAAGAGGCTATGGCGACTATATGGGCATGGCAGGTAACCTTAACGATGGCGGCGATATTACCGTTCCCGTTAAATCATACTATCCCAATGACTATGGTCTGTACTGTATGGCTGGAAATGTAAATGAATGGGTGGCTGATGTTTACAGACCATTGTCTTTTCAGGATGCACACGAGTTCAGCCCATACAGAGGCAACGTGTTTGAGACCAAAGTACTGGATGAAGAGGGGTTTGTAGTGGATAAAGACAGTCTGGGGCGTATCAGATACCGCGCCGAAACCGATAAGGACATATTGGAACGCGGCAATTATCGCACTTCAGATAATCGCAATTATAAAGATGGTGATGGCTCCTCCAATATTACCGCTTCACAAAACTGGTCGGCTACCGAAGCTTCAACCGGCGATATGTATGCTGCCAGCCCTGGAAATCTGAGCAGTACCATATCCGACAGAACCCGTGTTTACAAAGGCGGCTCGTGGAGAGACCGAGCCTATTGGATGAGCCCCGGTACACGAAGGTTTTTAGACGAACGGGAAGCCCGTGATGATTTGGGATTTCGCTGTGCCATGACACGCGTGGGATCGCCATCATCCAAATGATTCCCGGTTTTGAATATACTGTAGAAACAGGGCATCTCTTGTCTCTGACATAAATAATTTTCACATTTTAAAGGCCGGAAGATTTCCGGCCTTTTCTATTTTTATGCAAATGCCTACTTATCTGAAATTGTTATACGATAATTATTTAGGCGCCGGTAAGGTAACCACCGATACCAGGCACCTTGAAGCGGGCAGCCTCTTTTTCGCCCTTAAAGGTCCGCGGTTCGATGGAAACCGGTTTGCCCGTCATGCTCTGGAGCAGGGCTGCAGCCTTGCCGTGGTGGACGACGAGGTATTAAAAGGGGTTGAAGGGTGTGTGTGGGTACCCGATGTGCTGGAGGCTTTGCAGGCACTTGCACGCTATCATCGTTCAATGCTTCAGATACCTGTGATTGGGATAACTGGCACCAATGGCAAAACAACCACCAAAGAGCTGATAACTGCTGTATTGTCTAAAAAGTACAGGGTATGGTCCACAAAAGGCAATCTAAACAACCACATTGGGGTGCCTTTAACATTGCTCTCCATCCCTCCCGGTACCGAAGTAGCTGTGGTGGAGATGGGAGCCAACCATCCGCATGAAATAAGAGCTTTGTGCAGGATTGCACTTCCCAACCACGGACTGATTACCAATGTGGGGATGGCACACATCGAAGGTTTTGGCTCTTTCGAAGGGGTAAAGAAAACCAAAGGTGAGCTCTATCGCTTTTTAAAAGATACGGGGGGTGAGATTTTTGTCAATACCGGCAATGACATACTGTTAGAGATGTTGGGCAGCTATCCATACATTGGTTATGGTAGGGGCAAAGAGGCTGTGGTGACCTCATCGGGTGCCGAAGCGCATCCGCTGCTCTCTTTTAAGCTTACTACTTCAAGAGTAAAAGATTTAAGCATAGTTACCCGGATGACAGGCCTCTACAACCTGGAAAACCTTTTGGCAGCTGCCTCCATAGGCCACTATTTTGGTGTGGACGAACCATTGGTGAAGGAGGCCTTTGAGGCCTATGTGCCTGAGAATAATCGTTCGCAATTTGTACAAACCGCTCGTAACCAGGTGTTAGTGGATGCCTACAACGCCAATCCGTCCAGCATGAAGGTGGCATTAGATAATTTTGCAGCTATCGATCATCCGCATAAGCTGTTAATATTAGGTGGCATGAAAGAGCTGGGTGAATCGAATGCCCGTGAGCATAAAGCATTGATAGATAGTGTTGTTCAGATGCATTTTGAGACCTGCTATCTGGTAGGTGAAGAATTTGAAAAGTTCGTTCCCAACGAGGAACGGTTTAGCTGGCTTGCTACTACCGATGCTTTAAAAGATGAGCTGGTCAAGAGAGTCATCTCCGGTGCCCTGATTCTTGTGAAGGGATCGCGGGCCAATCAACTGGAGGAGGTGGTGGAATTGTTGTAGGGGTTAAGAGTTCAGGGCTCAAAACTGAAAAGACTAAGGATTAAAGAGCTGAGGGTTAAATGGTTAGATAAGTTGAGAGTTGGTAGCGCAAAGCTCAAAGCAAAAAAATGAAGTTCTCAATCTCCATCAATCTTTTTTTAAATCCCTACAATCTCTTTCCTTCAATCTCTGTTTGCCGCCTTCTGGCTTCTTCAATCTTTTTTCTTCAATCCCTTCAATCCTTTTCAAACTAGGAAGAATGCCTGCCTGCCGGTAGGAAGGAAATTTTGAAAAAAAAGAGATGGAATTAAGATTAAATATTGGAGTAAATGAGTTAATTGGATTAACCAGACAATTACCTCCTGAGCAAAAATTAAAAATTAAGAGGGAAATGGATAATGAAATTCTTGCTCAAAAAAAGGTAAAAAAAACAATGAGCTGACTGAACTTTTATTATCAGGTCCGACAATGACCAAAGAGGAAGAAGCGAATTTCAAGAAAATGGATAAAGAATTTAACAAATGGACAAAGAGCTTATTTGCTTAGATACATCTATTTTGATTGCATCCACTGCTATAGCAAACAATTTAAAAATTGCCACACTTAATATTAAAGATTTTGAGAGAATTGATGACTTGATGACTTGATACTCATCGATGAATAGCACATTCTTAAAGAAAATTCAAGAATTTTTTCTGTCTGCGATAAATTTAACTAATTGGTCAACCATCTTAGGAGAGCCGATGTAGAAGGGTATTCTTTGATGAAGCGATTCGGGGATTACCTCTAATATTTTGTGTGCACCATCAGTGGCCATTCCGCCCGAGTGCACGGCAATAAAGGCCATGGGGTTACACTCGTAAACGAGCCTCAGCTTTCCCCGGGGATAACTCTCACTTTCAGGATACAAATAAATACCTCCTTTGAGAAGGTTTCGATGAAAATCGGAAACGAGCGATCCGATATATCTTGAGGTGTAGGGTCTGTTGGTAGTATTGTCACGCTCCTGGCAATATTTGATATATTTCTTAACTCCATTGGGGAACTTGATGTAGTTACCTTCATTGATGGAATAGATATTTCCCGCTTGTGGATGCATCATACCCGGATGCGAAAGGCAGAATTCACCCAGCGACGGGTCAAGGGTAAACCCGGTTACGCCGTTGCCGGTGGAGTACACCAGCATGGTTGAAGAGCCGTAAATAATATAGCCGGCTGCTACCTGGTTGATGCCCGGTTGGAGAAAGTCTGTCTCTTTGGCCGGGGTGCCTCTCTCGCTCATCCGGTTGTATATCGAGAATATGGTTCCTACGCTCACATTGGCATCAATATTGGAAGATCCGTCCAGAGGATCCATACATACAATATATTTGCCGTTTACAGCAAACTCCTGGGTGAAAGTGATGATATTCTGGTTCTCTTCGGTGGCTACCCCGCAGCACTCCCCACTGGAGAGAAGCGACCCGATAAACACCTCGTCGGCATATACATCCAGCTTTTGTTGTATCTCTCCCTGAACATTAATGTTTCCTGCTTTACCAAGAATGTCGGCCAAACCGGCCCGCCTCACCTTTTGACTAACCATTTTGGCGGCGGTGCCAATGTGATGCAGCAGCCGTGACAACTCTCCCTTGGCCTGCGGGTAATCTTTCTGACGCTGAATAATGTAATCGTCGAGGGTGGTGATGTTGTAACTTTCCATAGCAAAAATTTAGGGGTGTATTCACTTTTGAAAGTTACATAAGTTTTAACAAACAACAATCAAACAATTGATATTTATCGACAAAATTCGTAAATTTACTCTACGAGCCTCTGCTTCTAAAGCCTGCTGCCTGTTTCTCTTTTAGCTTTTATTCTTACTTCAGTCTCCCATTTTCCCTGCCTACCCTGCCTACCCTGCCTATCGGCAGGCAGGCGGCAGGCGGCAGGCAGGCGTCTTCCGTCTTCTGTCTTCTTCAATCTTTTTCCTTGGCTTCGGCTTCGCTCAGCCCGGCGCAATCTTTTTCATCTCCCCCTCATTTCCCCTTCATCTCTTCCATCGTCTCTTTAAGCCCAACAACATTTTGCACGTTTTTTAAGGATAGAATAAGCTTATGCCCCCGTTGCTGCATGCGTGCCCGGTGGCCGTTTTGTTGTATCCATTGCAGCACTATGCCAAACTGTTCCGATTGGTAAAAAGGGGATTTGGCATCGTCGATAAAATAGAGGTGAGCCGTTTTGTTTTTCAGGAACAGTTTTTCTGTGCCCATGGTTTTGGCCAGCATGCGCAACCTCACTATGTTCAGCAGTGATTTAGTGGCGACAGGCAATGGACCGAAACGGTCGATGAGGCCGGTTTCAAATTTCAGAAGGTCCTCCTCCCGGTTTATGTTGTCCAGTTGGCGGTACAACTCCATCCTTTCGGCAGTATTACTAATGTAATCGGTAGGGATACGTACCTCCTCGTCCGTTTCGATGTGCACATCTGTCACATAGTTTTTACTGCCTTTATCGGCTACAGGCGCCTCTTTAAAGAGACCGGGGAATTCGTCTTCGCGCAACTCAAGCATGGCTTCCTGCAGGATGCGCTGATAGGTTTCGTAGCCAATGTCGGCGATGTATCCGCTTTGCTCGGCACCAAGCAAATTGCCTGCTCCCCGAATGTCGAGGTCCTGCATGGCAATGTTAAAGCCGCTTCCCAGCTCGGAAAACTCTTCGATGATGTGCAGCCTGCGGCGTGCCTCCTCTGTAAGGGATGAGAAAGGGGGAGCTATCAGATAACAAAATGCTTTTTTATTGGAGCGCCCAACTCTTCCGCGCAGTTGATGTAAGTCGCTGAGTCCAAACTGTTGGGCATTGTTAATGATAATGGTGTTGGCATTGGCGATGTCGAGCCCCGATTCGATGATGGTGGTCGATATCAGCACATCGTACTCACCGCCGATAAAGTCGAGCATGATTTTTTCCAGGCTGGCACCCTCCATCTGCCCGTGTGCCACAACTGTTTTTATGCCGGGCAGGAGTGTGTTTAGCAATTTCTCCATTTCGTAGATGTTTTGAACCCGGTTGTGTATGAAAAAAACCTGCCCGTTTCGCTGCACTTCGTATAGGATTGCTTCTTTGATGAGGTCTTCGTTAAAAACATGTAATTCGGTGACGATGGGATGCCGGTTGAGCGGGGCGGTATTCAGTATGGAAAGGTCGCGGGCGCCCATCAGCGAAAATTGAAGGGTGCGCGGAATGGGCGTAGCGGTAAGCGTAAGGGTATCGACATTTATCTTCAGTCGTTTTAATTTCTCTTTAACTGTTACGCCAAAACGTTGCTCTTCATCCACGATGAGGAGTCCCATATCTTTGAACTCAACATCTTTACCCACCAGACGATGAGTTCCGATAAGGATGTCAACCTTGCCCTCTTTCAGGTCGCCGAGTATAGATTTTATGCGACTGCTCTTTCTCAGGCGGCTGATATACTCCACCCGGCAGGGAAAATCTGCCAGACGTTCCCTGAATGTTTGGTAGTGCTGAAGCGCCAGGATGGTTGTGGGCACCAGTACGGCCACCTGCTTATTGTCGGCCACAGCTTTAAAGGCGGCTCTTATGGCCAGCTCGGTCTTTCCAAATCCCACATCACCGCAAACCAGCCTGTCCATAGGGGTATTATCTTCCATGTCGGACTTGATGGCCTGGGTCGATTTGTACTGGTCGGGTGTATCTTCATAGATAAAGGAGGCTTCCAGCTCTTTTTGAAGAAACGAATCGGGCGAAAAGGCATATCCGGGCTCTGATTTCCGGGCGGCATAAAGTGCAATCAGCTCGCGGGCAATGTCTTTTACCTTTTTCTTGGTTCTATCCTTCACCTTTTGCCAGGCGCCGGTGCCCAACTTATTAATTTTAGGAGGCTCACCCTCTTTGCCTTTAAATTTACTGATGCGATGAAGCGAGTGAATATTTACCAGAATGACATCATTGTCACGGTAAATAAGTTTTATGGCCTCCTGCTTATGGCCATTGGTTTCGGTAGTAATCAGACCGCCAAAGCGCCCGATGCCATGGTCGATGTGCACCACGTAATCGCCCGGGTTGAGTCGTGTAAGTTCTTTAATGGAAAGAGATTGCCGTGCAGCGCGGGCTTTGTCGGTGCGCAGGGTGAATTTATGGTAGCGGTCAAATATCTGGTGGTCGGTATAGACACAAAGCCTCAGGTCATGGTCGATGAAGCCTTCGTGCAGGGAGTGATTGATCTCCTGATAACGGATGGTTTTGTCGCGGTCGGCAAATATTTGCTTCAATCGTTCCAGCTGGCGGGGATTGTCCGAAAGGATTAATATTTGATAACCTTCGTCCAGCTTGTTTTCCAAATCTTGCTCCAGGAGGTCGAAATTTTTCTTAAAAACCGGCTGGGGTGAAGTGTTAAAGGTCACTGTTTTAGCCTTATCATTATTTTCTGGTGTACTTCCCCATCTTATTTGAGGCAGGCTGGCAAATTGCGCTTTAAGCACTCCAGGGGTGACCAGCTTATCTGCTTCGGGCAGCTGTTGTGTCTGTTTGAGCTCAACTTCCTGTTTGTTTTTTTCAATAACTTTATGATAAATTTCTTCGGCTTTGTCGAGAACACGCCGGGGCGAGTCGATCCACACCCGTGTAGAGGCGTCCAGAAAGCCGGTGATGGGGATGTCGTCGGCATCGGGATGATGGCGGCTTGCCAGGTCGGGAATGATGGTGGCCGATTCAAGGGGTGATTTCGATAACTGGGTTTCAATGTCAAAGGTTCGGATGCTCTCCACCTCGTCGCCAAAAAAGTCAATACGCAGGGGGTTTTCATTGGAGAAGGAGTAGATATCAATTAGAGAGCCTCTTATGGAGTATTGTCCGGGCTCATACACAAAATCTACCCTCTGAAATTTGAGCTCATTTAAGAAGTCTGCCACAAATGCGGGGTCCACTTTTTCGTGCTTACTCAGCACGATGGATTGCTGATCAATTTTACTGCGTGAAGGAACCCTTTCGAGCAGTGCTTCGGTATAGGTGACCACAATACAGTTATTATCCTTCTTCTTGAGCTGATCCAACGCTTCGGTTCTCAACAGAATATTGTTGCTGTCGGGTTGCCCGAATTCGGGGGAACGCCTGTAGGTGGAAGGCAAAAAATATACCAGCGACTCTCCGGTAAGCTGCACCAGGTCGTGGTACAGATAGGCGGCTTCCTCCTTATCGTAAAGTACGAATAGATGCTTATGGTCTTTGGGGGACAAAGCGCCCGCAATAGCCACCGACGAACCCGACAAACCGGTGATGGTCAGGTGTCCTTCCGGTTTATCTATCCATTGGTTTATGTTTTTAAGTTGCGGATGATGCTTAAAATGATCTGTTAATGTACTTAGTTCCACACTAAAAATATTTTTGCAAAAGTAACAGGATTTTTAAAAACACAATTGCTTACCTTTGGCGCTTTATTTGTTGGACAGCAATGAAAAAAGATATTATCACAAATGTATAAATACTTGTTTGGCCCGGTGCCTTCCCGTCGCCTGGGTATGTCGCTGGGAGTGGATCTGGTGCCTAAAAAAGTTTGTTCGCTCGACTGTGTCTATTGCGAGGCGGGCAAAACCACCAAACTCACCACTCAAAGGATGGAGTACATCCCCTATGAGAAGATTGTGGGTGAGATGGAGCACTATTTTAGTCACTCGCCCGATCCGGATTACATTACTCTTTCGGGTTCCGGTGAGCCGGCGCTCAACTCGCGGATGGGAGAGGTTATCGACTACGTTAAACAAAGAAAACCTTTTGTGCCGGTGGCTGTTATTACTAATGGCACATTATTGCACAATGCAAAGGTGCGGGAGGAACTGATGAAGGCCGATGTGGTGCTTCCCTCATTGGATGCGGCCTCGGAGGAGGCTTTTCATAAAATCAACCGGCCTGCCACCGGGCTTTCTATCGAAAAATGCATCGATGGTTTGGCTGAGTTCAGAAAGGAGTTTAAAGGTGAAATTTGGCTGGAGGTTTTTATCCTTCCCGGATATAACGACCATGACCCGGAGTTATTGAAAGTAAAAAGTGCCATTGAACGCATCCGGCCCGATTCGGTACAGCTCAATACACTCGATAGACCGGGCACAGTTCCGGGCCTTGACCCCGCTACCAAATCCGAGTTGGAGCATATTATTCAGCTTTGGGAACTTAAGAATGTAGAGATTATTGCCGCTTCGGCACAACGAAAAAGCAGTGGTGCTTATCGCGTAGATGTGGAGAGTGCTATTTTAGGTACTTTGTCGCGAAGACCCTGCACCGTGGACGATTTAAAGGAGATATTGGGGCTGCACATATATGAGATAAATAAGTATCTTGATGTACTTGAGGCCGATCGAAAAATAGAACCCGTGCGGCAGGAGAGAGGCGTATTTTATCAGGTAAAGACTTAAGTATGAAAACTATTAATGGTTTGTCAAAGGATATAAATTCTTCTCAATTTTCAGAGGAGGTAAAGGTTATTTTGCAGGGCTTAATGAGTGAAGGCGTCCATCAGCGGCGTGAGTCACGTGAAGAATTGGCTGCAATGGGCCCTGCCGTACTGCCACAAATATTCAAGATGCTGGATTTGGACTCCCCTCAACTCAGGTGGGAGGCGGCTCAAACACTTAAGATTATGGCATCGGTTGAGGCAATACCCAAGCTTCTGGAACTACTGGCCGATGGGGACGATGATATTCGTTGGATTGCTGCCGAGGGTTTAATAGGAATTGGTCGGGACGCCCTGATTCCTTTGCTCGAACTGGTGATTGATCATAATGCCAATCCTGAAATCAGGGATGGGGCACATCATATACTGGCTCAGCTTCTTACAAAAGCCGAACGATATGAGAACAAAAAGCTGATGTACGCCCTGATTAACTACCGTAGAACTGGCGAATCGGCCCCGCGCCTGGCTGCGAAACTCATTGGCCGGCTTACTAAAGAGCAGGCAAGCCAATAAAACTGTTTGATATATCATATATGCAGGTATGCAAATTTGGAGGCGCATCGGTTAAAGATGCCAATGGGATAAGAAACCTTTTAAATATTGTAAATACGTTCGATACGCCGCTGGTGCTGGTGGTTTCGGCCATGGGCAAAATGACCAATGCCTTTGAAGTATTGGTGCAGAATTATTTTCAGGGGCGCACCAACGAAGTTGCATCCCAGCTTCAATGTATTGAAGCGTTTCATAATCAAATTGTTGACGATTTGTTTGGGGCTGATAAGCCCAAGCTTCTCGAAGGCTTTTTGGAATGTCAGCTTCATCTTAAAAAGCGATTAACACTGCCCCCTTCATTGCATTACGATTTTGAGTACGATCAGATCGTCTCCTTTGGTGAACTTATGTCAACTTTAATAGTGAGTGCATATCTTAAGTTCTCCGGCGTTATTAATCGGTGGGTAGATGTACGCCAGGTGTTAAAGACCGATAATCTGTACCGTGATGCAAATGTTGACTGGGAGCTGACCACCCGGCTGATGAAGAAAGAATTAACCTTTGAGGATTGTGCTATTTATGTTACGCAGGGGTTTTTAGGTGGCACCTTAAGCAATCTTACCACCACTTTGGGCCGCGAAGGGTCCGATTATTCTGCTGCTATAATCGGTTATGTTTTGGATGCTCAAAAGGTAACCATTTGGAAAGATGTGCCGGGGGTGCTCAATGCCGATCCACGGTATTGCAGCGATGCGGTAAAGTTGGATGCGCTCTCTTATATGGAGGCCATGGAGCTCTCCTATTACGGGGCTAAAGTAATTCATCCCAAGACCCTGAAGCCGCTCCAAAACAAACAGATACCGTTGTTTGTGAAATCGTTTTACGATGTGTTGTTACCTGGTACTATCATTCAACAAGACGGTCCCCGCAGCATGGTGCCGGTCTTTATTCTTAAAACCAGTCAGCTCTTTATGACGCTCTCACCGCGTGATTTTTCATTTATTGCCGAAGACAATCTGAGCGAGATATTTGGTTTTTTCAGCCGTTTCAGGATCAAAATTAACCTGATGCAGAGTTCGGCTCTTAACTTCTCGGTGTGTGTCGATCACCGCGAGGAAGTTTTTGAGCTGATGAATGCGCTAAGTGAACGCTTTGTGCTGAAGTACAATACCAAAGTGGAATTGCTTACCATTCGTCACTACACCCTACACGCTATAAACGTCCGAACCAAAGGGCGTGAAGTAATTGATTCCCAGATAAGCAGAAATACAGCCCGGTTTATAATGCGTACAGTGGAGGGGTAAAATCATATCTGGTCCGAAGTGATTATATGTGCGCCTCTGGCGGCCATATCGTCGATTGCTTTTTGCGTATCGTCGGATTTTAAATTTACGCCCCGTATGGCATCGGTTATCAGCCATGTGCTGTATCCCAGCGTCAGAGCATCCTTTACCGTATAATAAACGCATACATCGGCAGCCAGACCGGTTACATATACATCGGTAACTCCTTTTTTCCGTAAAAAGTGGTGTAGCCCAGTGTCTCTGCGATGTCCATTGTCGAAAAAGGCGCTGTAGGAATCCACCAACGGGTCATCACCCTTAAAAATCACACGCTCTATAAACGTTTTATTCAGTTGAGGAGGAAATTCGGCCCCGGGGCTGCCCTGCACACAATGGTCGGGCCACAAAATTTGTTCGAGGCCATCCAAGGTGATGATGTCGCTTACCCGCGCTCCTTCGTGGTTCGAAGCGAAGCTGCCGTGATTGGGTGGATGCCAGTCGCGGGTAGCTACAATGTGCTCAAATTGGTATTGCACCCGGTTGATGACCGGAATAATTTTATCCCCCTCTTCGACCGCCAGTGCACCACCGGGTAAAAAATCGTTTTGAACGTCTATAATTAGCAGTGCTTTCATAATAGGAATAGATGTTTGATATTAAAAATGTTAGGGGTTTTGGGTTTAGAGACGCATAAATTGTGCGTCTGTACAAGCGTTGAGAGTTTCGTACTTCTCAAACTATCAATTCGTGCCCTCCTTTGAGCTTTGAGCCCTTTCGTTTACCCTTTGCCTTTAAGCCCCTGAGCCTGCCGAAGGGCACCGTTCTCCGTTCGTTTCAATTACTCTGAGGTCTTCTGGTTAACCCGTTGCTTGTTCATCATTATCAGCTTTAAACGTTTCTGGTAGAGTTGTTCTTCCAGACCTACCGGATAAAAATGGGGGTTTACAAACCGCTTGATGCTTCTATCTAACAATTGCAACTGTTCAGATGTTCGTTTTTGTATTTGATGAACCGTTTCAATATCGAAGACGCATTTGCCCCCGCGAAATACCGGCACCAAAAGATTTTCATTTTCCAGGAGATGGGGATCCAGATTTTTGGTGCGTGTGGGGTCGGCCGGGTCAATTATCCGGGCGGTATTGGTAATGGTATCGCGCTGGTCGTAAATCATATCGCCTACCATTTTTCCATCTTTGTAAAAGCGCCTCACCTGCTGTATGCCGGGGATGTTTACTTTTATAGATTGTTCGGACAACTTGATGCGGTCGAGCCAGTCGCCATTTTCCTGCTCCATGGCCGAGAGTTTGTAAACTCCTCCCAGAGCCGGTTGATCGTAGGCTGTAACCAGCTTGGTGCCAATGCCCCAGGAGTCGATGGCGGCCTCCTGTTGTTTAAGGCTGGCCACCAGATATTCGTCCAGGTCGTTGCTGGCAACGATACTGAGCTCATGCAAGCCGGCGGCATTCAATTTTTTTCGGGCCAGCTGACTCAGGTAGGCCAAATCACCCGAGTCCAAACGAATTCCAATGATGCGGTGACCCTTTTGTTTCATTTTTTGGGTCACGACAATGGCATTGTCGATACCCTGTGGAGTATTGTAGGTATCTACCAGAAATATGGTGTTGTTGGGAAGTGTGTGAGCGAATGCTTCAAAAGCATCCATCTCAGTGTCAAATGCCTGCACCCAGCTGTGGGCGTGGGTTCCCAAAACAGGAATGTTAAATACTTTGCCTGCTAAAACGTTGGAAGTACCGTTGCATCCGCCAATAAATGCGGCTCTGCTGGCCGAGAGAGCTCCGTCAACGCCCTGTGCACGTCGAAGTCCGAACTCCATCACGGGATCTCCTTTGGCTGCCAGGTTTATGCGGGCCGATTTGGTGGCAATGAGCGATTGAAAGTTGATGAAGTTCAGCAGGGCCGATTCTATTATCTGGCATTGAATAATAGGGCCTTTAACTCTGACAATAGGTTCGTGGGGAAAGACCAGAGTTCCTTCGCGAATGGCATCTACTTCGCATTCGAATTGCATGCTTTCTAAATATTTGAGAAAGCCGCTCTCAAACAAAGGGAGGTCATCGTTACCTTTAAGAGTGGAGAGATAATCCAGGTCGGAGGAATTAAAATTAAAGTTTTGAAGGAACTGGATCACATAATCGAGACCACAGGCTATCGCAAATCCACCCTCAAAGGGGTTATTTCTGAAGAAGAGGTGGAAAACCGCATTCCTTTGATGCATATTGCTTTTCCAGAAACCATAAGCCATGGTAATCTCATAAAAATCGGTGAGTAACGAGATGGAATCTTTGTAGGTGGTTTTGATGCTGTCCATGGTGTTTATCATTTGTTGTCCGTTATCTCTACAGATACAGAATCAGTCCGGGATTTTTAAGGCGTTAGCTTCAGTACAAAAGCGGCTTTATACCCCTTTACCTGCCCCTGATCGTCAAACACGGGAAGAGCCAATAGGATGGAATGTACTTTTTTGGTCAGACTGCCTTGTTCGGCATTAAAAAACCACGCCTCTTCGAATTGAAGCTGGGCTATGTCACTCCTTTTAATCTCTCCCGAAGCCTCCATTTCTTTAATATCTTCTGCCGGAACCGGGTCGTGGTTATAATAATTGTAAGCGGATATTTTATGGCTATAAAGCGACTCGAAGAGGTAATTGATTAAGGTTTTGTGGTCAAGCCGTTTGAGTCTGAAATCGGTCCAGGTGTCCAGCGAGTCGGGATTGATAATGGTAACCGGATAGATGATGGTATCAACAACTAAAGCGCCTCCTGTTTCAGGAAACACTATGGTTGAAGGTTGTTTTTGAGAAGGAGCACTACATCTCGAAAGCAGTATCAACAATGCAAAAGGTAGAATATACCCAAAATAATGAAATCGTCCAAATCTCATGGTAAATATTGTCTTTTTTGACTGTTGTTTCACTGTTTCTCTATTCATTTGTGTCCCGATTCCTTTTTTACCAAAATTCTACCAAAATTCTGCGTTTACCTTTCAAAAACAAGTGCCTTCCCCATCTTATCTTCGTTAAAGGTCCCGTTTTCAAAAGCGAGATGTCCGTTCACCCATGTGTGGGTTACCCTGTGCGAAAAGGTGATGCCTGCAAATGGGCTCCACTTACATTTATAGAGCACCGTTTGGTCGGTTACTTCATCTTTTACCCCGGGTTTCAACAGCACCAGATCGGCATAATAGCCCTTTCTGATGAATCCCCTTTTTTTAATTCCAAACAACAGGGCAGGAGCATGGCACATTTTCTCTACGATTAGCTTTTTGGAGAAGATATCTTTTTGGTTCATCTCGAAAAGTGCGATGAGAGAATGTTGAACAAGCGGACCACCGGAGGGCGCTAAAAAATAGGAGTTATTTTTTTCTTCAAGTGTATGCGGGGCATGATCGGTAGCTACCACGTCGAGGGTGTCATTTTTGAGTGCTTCTCTGAGTGCTTCTCTGTCGTGTTTGGTTTTTATAGCAGGGTTCCATTTGATACGTGTTCCCAGTTGGTCGTAGTATTTATCGGAAAACCACAGGTGATGCACGCAAACCTCTCCGGTTATCTTTTTTTGCTTTAAAGGCAGGGTGTTGCTAAGCAGCGATAATTCCCGGGCAGTTGAGAGATGCAGAATATGAAGGCGGGCATCGTATTTTGAGGCCAGTTCGGTTGCCAGTGACGAAGAGTTGTAGCAAGCCTCTTCACTGCGTATAAATGGATGATAACGGAAAGGAATGCTTTCACCAAATTGCCTTCTGTATTTTTCGGTATTCCGTTTTATGGTAGCTTCATCCTCGCAGTGGGTAGCAATGAGCATTGGTACTTCCCTAAAAATATTTTTAAGTGCTTCTTTGTTATTTACAAGCATGTTTCCGGTAGAGGAACCCATGAACACTTTAACTCCGCAAACAGAAGTAGGGTCGGCTTTAAGAAGTTCCTTCAAATTATCATTGGTGGCCCCCATATAAAAGGAGTAGTTGGCCAGAGAGCGTGTCGCAGCCATTGCAAATTTTTCCTGTAATGCCTCCTTAGTTGTAGTTTGAGGAAGAGTATTGGGCATATCCATGTAAGAGGTCACACCTCCTGCCACCGCAGCCTTTGATTCGGTGTAGAGGTCACCCTTGTGGGTGAGTCCCGGTTCCCTGAAATGCACCTGGTCGTCGATTACCCCCGGCAACAGGTAGCTGCCTTTGGCGTCGATGGCATTTGTCACTTCAGGCAGAGACGCGTCGTTGAGATAAATTTCGTGAATCTTGTTGTCCTTAATAAGCAGGCTGGCCTGGTAAATCCGGCCTTCGTTAATCAGGGTAGCATTTTTTATCAGTGTTTCCATATTGCCCGAGGTTAAACCATTTTATTTTTCATAATGCTTGAAAAAACTACCTATTTTCATTTTTATAACGCCCCACAGAGCCTCATTGAAAATCCCGCCGCTCATTTTGGAAGTACCCCGCCTCCGGTCGGTGAAAACAATAGGCACCTCGATAATTTTGAAGCCGTATTTCCAGGTCGAGAATTTCATCTCAATCTGAAAGCCATAGCCTTTGAGCTTAATATTATCCAATTCTATGGTTTCCAGCACTTTTCGGTGGAAGCACTTAAAGCCGGCCGTGGTATCCATCACTTTCATTCCTGTAACCAGGCGAACATAGGTGGAGGCAAAATAGGACATTAAAACGCGTCCCATAGGCCAGTTTACGACATTTACACCTGATTTATATCTGGAGCCGATGGCCAAATCGGCACCCTGTTGCGTGCAGGCGTCGTATAACCGATTTAAATCAACCGGGTTGTGCGAAAAATCAGCATCCATCTCAAAAATGTAATCGTAGCCGTTTTTTAAGGCCCACTTAAAGCCGGCTATGTAGGCCGTTCCCAATCCGAGCTTACCCTCTCTTTCCAGAAGATGTAGTTTTTCAGGAAATTCTCCCTGAAGTCGTTTTACAATTTGTGCGGTACCATCCGGGGAGCCATCGTCAACTATAAGCATCTCGAAGCGTACCGGCTGCGAAAACACACTTTTTATAATAGCTTCAATATTCTCCTTTTCGTTGTAAGTAGGTATGATTACCAGGTTTTTGAATTGTGCCATCTTTGATGATAAATGTTCTTATTGCTGCGAAGATACAACAACCCCTTTTAAAATTTGCTATGCTGCGTAAAAACCATTCACAAAAGTAGAGACAAGGCATGCCTAGTCTCACAACATCACGATGTAAAAAAAACTTACCAATATATTTGCGCGGTATTATTAAATATCTACCTTTGCAGCCGCTTTCCAAAGGGAATTGAGGTAAAAACGGATGAATCTCGGGATGTTTATGTATTGTAGCGACAAGGCACGCCTTATCTCTCACAACACCGGCTCAACACACCGAAAACAAATACCCCCCGAATACAAAAAACATTTTGCCCAAGGATAAAAAACCATTATCTTTGTATCCGTTTTTCTACAAAACCACCGGTTTATCCGGCACAATTTCAAGCCAAGGGGCATTGGCTCCGGTT
>JACDJA010000297.1_pt1 | contig 61567 bp, 67 predicted proteins | sample 7449241 | NCBI WGS metagenome assembly JACDJA01 (sample SAMN14253289, study PRJNA609438) | sludge metagenome | isolation source: initial anaerobic sludge | collected 2018-12-20 | reverse complement strand
CTCTCAACACCGAGCTGATGCTATGAGAGCCTGGCTACACCACTACAACTGGCATCGCCCTCACCAGGGCATCGGACGAGCCACCCCAATCTCCAGACTCAAACTGGATGAATACAACGTCTTGACACTTCACAGCTAGGCTTCATTTCCCGTTCGCCGCTTCCTGCGCTTCGCGCAGGGTCTTGGCCTTGGCGTGCAGCCAGCGTTCCACGGACGGGAACACGAACTTGCTGACGTCCCCGCCCAGGATGGCGATTTCCCGCACGATGGTGCCGGAGATGAACTGGTACTGGTCCGAAGGGGTCATGAACAGGGTTTCGACTTCCGGCAGCAGGTGGCGGTTCATGCCGGCCATCTGGAATTCGTACTCGAAATCCGACACGGCGCGCAGGCCGCGCACGATGACGCGGGCGTCCTGCTCGCGCACGAAATCCTTCAGCAGGCCGCCGAAGCTGCGCACCCGCACGTTGGGGTAGTGCCCCAGGACCTCCTCGGCGATCTCCAGGCGTTCCTGGAGCGTGAAGAACGGCCGCTTGTTCTGGCTGTGGGCCACGCCCACGACGACCTGGTCGAACAGGCTGGCCGCCCGTCGCACGAGGTCCTCGTGCCCACGGGTGAGCGGGTCGAAAGTGCCCGGATAGACGGCGGTGATCATGCGGTCTCCGTATAGGTTGACGGAATCGGTGTTCGGAACCTGAGGACCCCGGATCGCCGTGCGCGCGGCGGATTCGGGCGGGTGTTCAGGGGCTCCCCAAACAGCCATTATTCATATTTTTTTGCGTTGCAGCAAACCGGATCAACCCGTAGTGGACCTGGCCCGCTCGCCCCTGGCGCAGCAGTTCCCATTCCGGCGGCAGCGCGTCCAGGGCGGCCTCCGATTCCAGGTACAGCAGGCCGCCCGGCAGCAAGGCCCGGTCCAGCAGGGGACGCAGGCGCGGCAGCCAGCCCGCGCCGAAGGGCGGGTCGAGCATCACCAGGTCGTAGGACGGGGCCGGCTGGGCGCGCAGGAAGGCGCAGGCCTCGCCCGCGTGGATGCGGATGGCGGGCGCCTGCAGTCGGGCCTGGACGGCCCGCAGGCCGGCCAGCGCGGCCGGGGCCTGTTCGACCAGCTGGGCGGTCTCCACGCCCCGGGAAGCGGCCTCGAAGCCCAGCGCACCGGTCCCGGCGAACAGGTCCAGCACCCGGCGGCCGGCGAACGCGCCGTCCCAGAAATGCGCCAGCCAGTTGAACAGGGTTTCCCGCACCCGGTCGGGTGTCGGGCGCAGGTGATCGCCTTCCGGAACGGAGATGGGCGTGCGGCGGTAGGCACCGCCTACAATACGGATCTGGTGTTTTTTCATGCGCGGTCGATGGTGTCGTGAATCCCACGGCACTCGGTCCGTGCCGGGCCTTGGCCGGATCGTTTTCAGTGTAAAGCCTATGTTCAGTTTCTTTAAACGCAAGAAGGCGCCCGCGCCGCAGGAATCGGCGCTCGCGCAGGACGGTATCCCCGACGCGCCGGAGATTCCGGATGCGCCTGAAGTGGCGCCGGTCGCGCCGACCGAACTGCCCGAGACATGGACGGCGGACGCGGCCGGGCCTGGTGCCCATGCCTCGGCGGAAGCACCGCCCGCGGCGGCCGAGCCCGTGTCCGAATTCGTCTCGGGTGTCGGGCCCGCGCCGGCCGATGCGCCCGCGCAGCCCCCCGACGCCTGGTCGGACCGGCCGGACGAGTCCGCCGATCCCCTGGCCAGGCTGGACCTCTCTGCCAAGGAATCGGCCGCCTCCGCGTCCGCGCCCGCCGGATCCTGGCTGGGCCGGCTGCGGCGCGGCCTGTCGCGCACCGGCCAGAGCCTGGGCGGCCTGTTCACCGGGGTCAAGGTCGACGAGACCCTGTTCGAGGAACTGGAAACCGCGCTCATCATGGCCGATGCCGGGGTCGAGGCCACGGAAAAGCTGCTGGCGGAACTGCGCGCGCGCGTGAAGCGCCAGCGCATCGAGCAGCCCGAGGCCGTGCGCGCCGCGCTGCGCGACATCCTGGCCGAGCACCTGAAGGTCCTGGAAAAGCCCTTCGTCGTGGGCGAGGCCGCGCCCATGGTGGTCATGATCGCGGGGGTCAACGGGGCGGGCAAGACCACGTCCATCGGCAAGCTGGCCCATGCCCTGCGGGAACGCAAGGCCTCGGTGCTGCTGGCGGCCGGCGACACCTTCCGCGCGGCGGCCCGCGAGCAGCTGGTGGCCTGGGGCGCGCGCAACGGCGTCACCGTCATCGCCCAGGAAGGCGGCGATCCGGCGGCCGTGGCGTTCGACGCGGTCAACGCCGGGCGTGCGCGGTCGGCGGACGTGGTCCTGGTCGACACGGCGGGCCGGCTGCCGACCCAGCTGCACCTGATGGAAGAGCTCAAGAAGATCAAGCGCGTCATCGGCAAGGCCGACGCGGCGGCGCCCCACGAGGTCCTGCTGGTGGTGGACGGCAATACCGGCCAGAACGCGCTGGCGCAGATCCGCGCCTTCGACGCCGCGCTGGGCCTGACCGGCCTGGTCGTCACCAAGCTCGACGGCACGGCCAAGGGCGGGACGCTGGCGGCGGTGGCGGCCGGCAGCCAGGGGGTGCGGCCCGTGCCCGTGTACTGGATCGGCGTGGGCGAGGGCATGCAGGACCTGCAGCCCTTCGTCGCGGCGGAATTCGCCGACGCCCTGCTGGGCGGGCCGGAGGCCGCCAAGGGCTAAAATGGCCGCATTCATTTTCAATTTGGCAGGCATGGCATGAACATGGCATCCGGCGCGGCTTCGATCGAGCCGTCCTTCGACATTTCCCCGGTCCAGGAGATCGTGAACGAGCTGCGGGCCGGCCACATGGTCATCCTGGTGGACGAGGAAGACCGCGAGAACGAGGGCGACCTGGTCCTGGCGGCCGATTTCGTCACGCCCGACGCGATCAACTTCATGGTGACCCATGCGCGCGGGCTGGTCTGCCTGACGCTGACGCACGAGCGCTGCGAACAATTGCAGCTGCCGATGATGTCCAACCAGAACGGTACCCGCTACGGCACCAATTTCACGGTCTCCATCGAGGCCGCCGAGGGCGTGGGGACGGGCATCTCCGCCGCCGACCGCGCCCGCACCATCCAGGCGGCCGTGGCGCGCGACGCCCGGCCGGCCGACCTGGTCCAGCCGGGGCACATCTTTCCCGTGCGCGCCGTCCAGGGCGGCGTGCTGGTGCGCGCCGGCCACACCGAGGCCGGCTGCGACCTGACCGCCATGGCGGGCCTGACCCCGGCCGCCGTGATCTGCGAGATCCTCAAGCCCGACGGCACCATGGCGCGCCTGCCGGACCTGGTGGACTTCGCCCGGGAACACGGGCTGAAGATCGGCACCATCGCCGACCTGATCCAGTACCGCAGCGAACACGAGACCATGATCGAGCGCCTGGTCGAGCGCCCGGTGGCGACGCCCTGGGGGTCGTTCCAGGCGGTGGCCTACCGGGACCGCGCCTCCAATGCGCCGCACCTGGCGCTGGTGCATGGCGACATCCGTCCCGACCAGGAAGCCCTGGTGCGCGTGCACGAGCCGGCCAGCGTGCTGGACCTGCTGTGCGAAGGCGCCACGCGCCACAGCTGGACCATCCCCCAGGCCCTGCGGGCCATCGCGCAGGCGCCCAGCGGCGTGCTGGTGCTGCTGAACTGCCATGGCGGCGCCGACCTGCTGTTCGCGCAGTTCGACGCCTGGGCCCGCAGCGGCGGCGACGCCCAGGCCGCGCGGCCGGTCGTCGATGGCGAACGCCACGGCCTGCGCACTTTCGGCATTGGCGCGCAGATCCTGCGCGACCTCGGCGTGGGCCAGGCCCGGCTGCTGGCGCGGCCGCGCAAAATGCCCAGCATGGCAGGGTTCTCCCTGACCATTACGGGTTACCATAACGAACCCGGCGTATCCGACGCCGCGACCTGATCAAGGAATCGCGACTATGAACCCCTACGTGATGACCCCCGACATGAACGGGGAAGGCCTGCATATCGGCATCGTGCGTGCTCGGTTCAACGAGGAAATCGGCACGGCCGAACTGCAGACCTGCCTGGACGAACTGGCCGCCCTGGGCGTGGACGAGCGCGACGTCATGGTGGTGTCCGTGCCCGGCGCGCTGGAACTGGGCGTGACCCTGGCCCAGATGGCGGAAACCTTCGAATTCGACGCCCTGATCGCCCTGGGCGCCGTGATCCGCGGCGAGACCTATCACTTCGAGATCGTCAGCAACGAATCGGCGTCGGCCATCAGCCGCATCGCGCTGGAAACCGGCATCCCGGTCGCCAACGGCGTGCTGACCACGGACACCGACGAGCAGGCCCAGGCCCGCGCGGCCGACAAGGGCCGCGATTGCGCCCGTGCCGCCGTCGAAATGGCCAACCTGGTGGCGGCCCTGGAACCGGAATCCGAGGACGACGAAGACGAGGACGACGACTTCGACGACGAAGACGACGAAGAGGACGTGGATGACTGAATCCAAGCCCGCGCGCGCCGGCCGCGCCAATGCCCGTAGCGCGCGCCGCCTGGCGCGCGAATTCGCGCTGCAGGGGGTGTACGCCTGGCTGCTGCGCGGCGGCGCCGACCTGGCCGAACTGGGCGAGATCGACGCCCACGTGCGCGACGGCGAGGACTTCGACCAGGCCGACGCCCAGTGGTACCAGACCCTGCTGCAGGGGGCGGCCACCCAGGCCGCCGCGCTGCGCGAACGGTTCGTGCCCTACATCGACCGGCCGCTGGCGGAACTGTCCCCCATCGAGCACGCCGTGCTGCTGATCGGCAGCTTCGAACTCGTCCAGCACGTCGAAGTCCCCTACCGCGTGGCCATCAACGAGGCCGTCGAGCTCGCCAAGTCCTTCGGCGGCACGGACGGCTATCGCTTCGTCAACGGCGTGCTCGACAAGCTCGCGGCCGAAGTCCGCGCGCCCGAGGTCCAGGCGACGGCGCGCCGCTGATGCGGCGCAGGGCGGGCTTATGCAGGCGGATGGCGAATTCGACCTGATCGCACGCTATTTCAAGCGGCCGTCGCCCGACCGGATGCTGGGCGTGGGAGACGACTGCGCCCTGATGCCCCTGTCCCCGGGCTGCGAACTGGCCGTCAGCACCGACATGCTGGTCGAGGGCCGGCATTTCCTGCCCGATGCCGATCCCGGATCCCTGGGCCACAAGGCCCTGGCCGTCAACCTGTCCGACCTGGCCGCCATGGGCGCCCGCCCCCTGGCCTGCACGCTGGCCCTGTCGCTGCCCGCCGTCGACCATGCCTGGCTGGCGGCCTTTTCCGAAGGCTTTCATGCCCTGGCCCGCGAGGCCCACTGCCCGCTGGTGGGGGGGGACACCACCCGCGGCGATGCGGTGGTGCTCAGCATCACCGTGCTGGGCGAGGTCCGCCGTTCGCACGCCCTGCGCCGCGACGCGGCCCGCGTCGGCGACGACGTCTGGGTGTCCGGCACGCTGGGCGCGGCCGACCTGGCCCTGCGCCTGGTGCTGGGCCGGCTGCCCCCGGACCCCGAACGCCTGCGGGCCACGCGATCCGCGCTGGACCGTCCCGTGCCGCGCCTGAAGCTGGGCCGGTATCTGGCCGGCGTGGCCCATGCGGCCATCGACATCTCCGACGGCCTGCTGCAGGACTTCGGCCACATCCTCCAGGCCAGCCATTGCGGCGCCGAGCTGTGGCTGGACGCCTTGCCGGCGCATCCGGCGCTGGCCGGCCTGGACGAGTCCCTGCGCCGCGAGGCCTTGCTGTCCGGCGGGGACGCCTATGAACTGTGCTTCACCGCCCGGCCCTTGTGGCGCGAGCAGATCGAGGCGCTGGGGCGCCAATTGGACGTACCGGTGGCCCGGGTGGGCACGCTGGTGCGCGGCCAGGGCGTGCGCGTGCTGGACAGCGCGGGGCAGGCCGTGCCGGTGACGCGCCGGGGCTTCGATCATTTCACCGAGCCGTGCGGGGATATCGCATGACGGGCCGGGACACCCCGAAGGACTCCGGCCCCGCCCGGCCCATCCTCCGGCCGTCCGCCGCCTGGGTCTTCTCCCGCCCCGAAAGGATCCTGGCCTTCGGCCTGGGGTCGGGGCTGATCCACCCGGCTCCGGGCACCTGGGGCACGCTGGCCGGCTGGCTGCTGTGGGCCGTCCTGCTGCGCGACCTGGCGGATGGCTGGATGGTCCTGGTCCTGCTGCTGTCCTTCGGGGTCGGCTGCTGGGCCGCCCAGCGCTGCGGCGACGCCCTGGGGGTGCCGGACCACGGCGGCATCAACTGGGACGAGATCGTCGCCATCTGGCTGGTGCTGTGGCTGATGCCGCACGACTTCTGGTCCCAGGCCGCGTCGGTGGCGCTGTTCCGCTTCTTCGATATCGTGAAACCGCCGCCGGTGAGCCTGCTCGACCGGCGCTTCAAGAACGGCTTCGGGGTCATGATCGACGACATCGTCGCGGCCCTGTATGCCTTGCTGGCGGGGGCGCTGCTCGTCCGCCTGGGGATATTGTCATGAACGAACGCGAAACGCGCGCGCTGGCGGGCGAGGTGGGCGCCGCCCTGCGCGCCGCCGGCTGGCTGTGCGCCACGGCGGAATCCTGCACCGGCGGGCTGCTGGCCGGCGCCATCACGTCCTGCCCCGGCTCCAGCCTGTGGTTCGAGCGCGGCTTTGTCACCTACAGCAACGCCGCCAAGATCGAACAGTTGCGGGTATCGTCCGATACCCTGGAACGCTTCGGCGCCGTCAGCGAGGAAACCGCCATGGAAATGGCCGGCGGCGTGCTGGCGGCGGTGCCCCAGGCCCATCTGGCGCTGTCCACCACCGGCATCGCGGGGCCCGGCGGCGCCACGCCCGGCAAGCCGGTCGGCATGGTGTGCTTCGGCATCGCGCGCCGCGCCGGCCCCGGGATCGTGACCCGGGCCGTCACCCAGGTCTTCGAGGGCGACCGCGAGGCCGTGCGCGCCGCTGCGGTGCGCCGCGCCCTGCAGGCGGCGCTGGTGGAACTGGGCAGGGCCTGAGCCTGGGTCAGGCTGCGGCCTGCATGACCATGTCGATATGGATGCGGTCGTAGGGGCAGCGCAGGGCGCCCTTGGCGTCCTTTTCCAGCAGGCCGATATCGACCAGGATCTGGGTGTCGGTATGGACGCCTTTCACGTCGCGGCCTACTTTGCGCGCCAGTTCCCGGACCCCGACGGTTCCCTGGCCCAGCAGATCGCGCAGCAGCAGCCAGCGCCGCCCGTTCAGGTACGCAAAAAAGACGGCAGGGGTCTCGAAATTCAAGGTTTCGCCTTGCGGTTGGCCCGTCGCAATACCGGTAGCCGCGTTGTGCCCAGCGGTCCGCAGCACGGTCTTCCAGTCCGGGTCGATGGTGATGGTCAGTGTTCTGGGCGTCGTCATGGGTGACCTCTGATGATTTCTACTTCCGTGATGAAGTCCTCGATGAGCTGGTTGATCGTCGTGAATGGATAGTGCAGTTCCGCCTGCCCCAGGTGCATGTGGTCTCCCTTGCCGCGTTCGTTGTCGAATCCGACCAGGCGACGGCCGTTCCGTGCGTAGACCAGCCGGTACTTGAATCCGTGCGTCGAGGGCGGGACAGGTTCTGGAACAGACCAGACAACCATCTGGGTGATGCCGCCGGCTTCATCAAAGGATTTCTGGTTGACGATGAGTTTGGCTGTCATGTCGTTCCATGCCGTCAAGCGTATCAAATGTTGTTTGTTTTTACAACAATGGTCGCCCTTCCGCGCGCATCGAGTGACATGCGTTTTTAATGAGTGGCTGGCACGGGCTCCCGATGAACAGGAGAGTCAGTGCAAGCCCATGCCGGTGCGTCGCGGCATGGGAATGTCCATGAGGGAAAGCCCCTCAGAACACCGGATTGATGCTCAGGGCCATCAGGGACGACAGCTGGCACAGCGGCCGGCCCGAATCCTGCCGCAACAGGTTGAAGGCATCCTGCACGGCCCGCAGGTCGCGCTGGCTGGTGGGCTCGCGATCGATGACGTCGGCGGCCTTCAGGCGCGCCACCACGTCGCTGGTCAGCAGGAACGTGTCCTTGCCCGCCAGGCGCAGGAATCCGGCGGCCGAACGTCCGCCCAGGCGGGCGCCCCGCTTGGCCAGCACCTGCCACAGGCCGATGGTGTCGGTGTCCGGCCAGTCGGCCAGGAACGCGCCGAAGCTGGCACCCCGTTCCCGGCGGATGTCCAGGATGAACCGGGCGTTTTCCGGGATGCTTTTGATCTTGGCGCGGTCGCGGATGATCCGGCTGTTCTGCATGTGCGCTTCGATCTGCGCCGGGCCGAGCAATGCCATGGCCTCGGGGTCGAATCCCTGGAAGGCCTTCTCGAACTCGGGCCACTTGGCATCGACCATCGTGTGCTGCACGCCCGCGTGGAAGACCCGCCGGCTCATCGCCGAAAGATAGCGGTCGTCGCCCTGGCGCTTCAATTCCTCGGGCGTCAGCGACCGGGGCAGAAAGGCTTCCAGGGCCGCGTCGGATTCGAATCGTGCGCGGACCGTGTCGTATAGCCAGTGATAGTCGAGGGTCATGAGCGTCCTTTGATGAACCGGTCCGGCTGCCGTCGCGGGCGGCCGGCCGCGTGCCGGGCCGGTCAGCCTTGCAGCGCCGCGCGGATGGCGCTGCGCGTGGCGCGCGCCGTCTTGGCTGCGGCCTGTTCCCAATCCTCATCGGCGCTGGCGTACAGGATGGCGCGGGATGAGTTGATCATCATGCCCGTGCCCGCCGCTGTGCGGCCAGCCCGCACCGTGGCGGGGATGTCGCCGCCCTGGACACCGATGCCGGGGATCAGCAGGGGCATGTCCCCCACCCGGCGGCGCACCTGGCTGATTTCCTCCGGAAAGGTCGCGCCCACCACCAGGGCGCATTGCCCGTTAGTGTTCCAGACGCGGGCCACCTGGTCGGCGACATGCAGATACAGCGGCGTGCCGTTGGCCAACCGCATGTCCTGGAGATCGGCGCCGCCGACGTTGGACGTGCGGCACAGAATGATGACGCCGCGATCGCCGTAGTCGATGTAGGGCTGCACGGAGTCGCGCCCCATGTAGGGATTGACCGTCACCGCGTCGGCGCCGTAGCGTTCGAACGCCTCGCGGGCGTATTGTTCGGCGGTGCTGCCGATGTCGCCGCGCTTGGCGTCCAGCACGATGGGCAGTGCCGGATGCCGCTCGCGGATTGCCCGGCAGATGTCCTCCAGCTGGTCCTCGGCCCCCAGCGCGGCGAAATATGCGATCTGCGGCTTGAAGCCGCAGACATAGGGCGCGGTGGCCTCGACGATGCGCAGGCAGAACTCGGTGACCGCGTCCGGGCGGCCTGCCAGTTCTTTGGGAAAGCGCCGCGGGTCCGGGTCCAGGCCCACCATCAGCAGGGAATCCTGGGCGGCCCAGGCGCGGTTCAGCTTGTCGATGAAGGTCATGATGGCGGGTGAGGTGTCGTGTGGGTTCGATGTAGGGAGTTTGGCTGGCAGCCGCGCATGGCGCGCCGCGCGCGTTCAAGGGTTCATGACGGCCACCAGCGCGGGACCAGCACCGCCGCCCAGGCGGCGCCCGCCAGCAGCAGCGTCAGCAGCACCGCGGCGCTGCCGATGTCCTTGGCGCGCCCCAGCAGGGGGTGGTGTTCCGTGCTGATCGCGTCGGCCAGCGCCTCGATCGCGGAATTGAGCAGTTCCACCACCAGCACCAGCATCGGCGCGCCGGCCAGCAGCAACCGTTCGATGGCGGTGTCGCCCAGCCACAGGCCCAGCGGCATCAGGATCGCGGCCAGCACGGTCTCCTGGCGGAACGCGGCCTCCTGGCGCCACGCCGCGCCCAGCCCCTGAAGCGAATAGCCGAAGGCGCGCGCGATGCGCAGCAGTCCGCCGGTACTCTTGTAGGGGGAGGGCTGGGTCATGGGTCGGCTGGTCCGGGTGGTGCGGGCATTGTAATGGATGGGGATCGTCTTTCCGCGCGGTCACCGCACTCAAGAGGCGGTGTTTGCCAGAAGACGAAAAAAATCCCCGCCGCGAATCGCGACGGGGATTTTCATTGGCCGGGTGCCGATCCGGCGCACGAGGCGCCGGACCGGGAAGGGCAGGGGCTTAGAAGCCGCCCATGCCACCCATGCCACCCATCCCGCCCATGTCGGGCATCGGGGCGGCGGGCTTGTCTTCGACGATTTCGGCCACGGCGGCTTCGGTGGTCAGCAGCAGGCTGGCGACCGAGGCGGCGTTCTGCAGCGCGGTGCGGGTGACCTTGGTCGGATCGATCACGCCCTGTTCGACCAGATCGCCGTACTCGCCGGTGGCGGCGTTGTAGCCGTAGTTGCCTTCGCCCTTTTCAACGGCGTTGACGATCACGCTGGCTTCGTCGCCGGCATTGCTGACGATGGTGCGCAGCGGGGCTTCGATGGCGCGCAGGACCAGCTTGATGCCGGCTTCCTGGTCGGTATTGTCGCCCTTGACCTTGGCCACGGCGGCCTTGGCGCGGATCAGCGCGACGCCGCCGCCCGGGACGATGCCTTCCTCGACGGCCGCACGCGTGGCGTGCAGGGCGTCTTCGACGCGGGCCTTCTTTTCCTTCATTTCGACTTCGGTGGCGGCACCGACGCGGATGACGGCCACGCCGCCCGCCAGCTTGGCGACGCGTTCCTGCAGTTTTTCACGGTCGTAGTCCGAGGTGGCTTCCTCGATCTGCGCGCGGATCTGCTTGACGCGGGCTTCGATGTTCTTGGCATCGCCGGCGCCGTCGATGATGGTGGTGTTTTCCTTGGCCACTTCGATGCGCTTGGCCTGGCCCAGTTCGGCCAGGGTCGCCTTTTCCAGCGACAGGCCGGTTTCCTCGGAGATCACCGTGCCGCCCGTCAGGATGGCGATGTCTTCCAGCATGGCCTTGCGGCGGTCGCCGAAGCCCGGGGCCTTGACGGCGGTGGTCTTCAGGATGCCGCGAATGTTGTTCACGACCAGGGTGGCCAGGGCTTCGCCCTCGACGTCCTCGGCCACGATCAGCAGCGGGCGGCTGGACTTGGCGACTTGTTCCAGCACCGGCAGCAGGTCGCGGATGTTGCTGATCTTCTTGTCGAAGATCAGGACAAACGGGTCGTCCAGCACGGCGACTTGCTTGTCGGGGTTGTTGATGAAGTAGGGCGACAGGTAGCCGCGGTCGAACTGCATGCCTTCGACGACGTCCAGCTCGTTGTCCAGCGACTTGCCGTCTTCGACGGTGATGACGCCTTCCTTGCCGACCTTGTCCATCGCGTTGGCGATGATTTCACCGACGGAGGTGTCGCTGTTGGCCGAGATCGAGCCGACCTGGGCGATGGCCTTGCTGGTGGTGCAGGGCTTGGACAGCTTGTGCAGCTCGTCCACGGCGGCGGCCACGGCCTTGTCGATGCCGCGCTTCAGGTCCATCGGGCTGATGCCGGCGGCCACGTATTTCAGGCCTTCTTCGACGATGGACTGGGCCAGCACGGTGGCGGTGGTGGTGCCGTCGCCGGCGTTGTCGGAGGTCTTGGAGGCGACTTCCTTGACCAGCTGGGCGCCGATGTTCTCGAACTTGTCCTTCAGTTCGATTTCCTTGGCGACGGAGACGCCGTCCTTGGTGACGGTGGGGGCGCCGAAGGAGCGGTCCAGCACCACGTTGCGGCCCTTGGGGCCCATCGTGGTCTTGACGGCGTTGGCGAGGATGTTGACGCCGCGGACGATGCGGGTGCGGGCATCGTCACCGAAATAAACTTGCTTTGCAGCCATGTTGAAATTCCTTGGGAGTGAGCGGTGAGGTGGCTTACTGGATCACGGCGAGGATTTCTTCCTCGCGGATGACGAGCACTTCCTCGCCATCGACCTTGACGGACTGGCCGGCGTACTTGCCGAACAGGACCTTGTCGCCGACCTTGACGTCGACAGCGATGACTTTGCCGTCCTCGGTCTTCTTGCCGGGGCCGACGGCCAGGACTTCGCCCTGGTCGGGCTTTTCAGCCGCGCTGTCAGGGATGACGATACCCGAGGCGGTGGTGCGCTCGTTGTCCAGACGCTTGACGATCACGCGATCGTGCAAAGGACGCAGTGCCATGGAGGAACTCCTGTACATAGAAATTGAAGGGTGCGGAGGCGAGGCGTTGTTAGCACTCAACCTCATCGAGTGCTAATTATAAGGATGATTCCCGGGGTTTCAAGAGGGGGACGAGGCTTGTTACAAGTGGGGCGGGATGAAGGACGGGCCGCACACCAGTTGTCGTCAGTCCCCGGCGTGCGGGTGCTCCAGGCACGTGCGCACCCCTCGCGCGATGGCCCAAGCCAGCCGCGCGATCGTCTCCGGCCGCCCAAGCCGCGCTTCTTCCGCCGGATTCACGATCACCCCCGCCTCCACCAGCACGGCGGGCATGGGCGCCGTCCGCAGCACCGCCAGCCCATCGTAGCGGTGGACCCCCAGGCGGCGATCGAGAAACGGGTGGTTCTCGCCCGCGATCGGTTCGGCGTGGTATCCGGACGGGCGCTCGCCCGCCGCGCGCAATTGTGCGCCGATGGCTCGGGCGCACCGCAGGCTTTGGGCGGGACGACGGTTCCGGTCCGACACGAAGATCGAATAGCCGGCGAACTCGGCTGCGCGGCCTGCCCGCAAATACCGCGCCTGCGCCGAATCATGATGGATCGACACGAGCAGATCCGCATCCGGCGCGCCCGCCGCGCGCCGTGCCGGCGGGATGTCCGCGCCGATGCCTTCGACCCGGGTCGTCCGGTCGCCCAGCGCCGCGAGCGCACGGACCAGGGCGGCGGCCAGGTCCTGGTTGTACAGGTACTCCGCTCGGCCGCTGGCGCCTGTCGCGCCCGGCCGTTCCGGCCCATGGCCCGCGTCCACCAGGACGTGCGCGGCGTGCGCCGGACAGGCGCAGTACAAGGCCAGCAGGAGCGTGGACAGCGCGCGCGCCGGACGCCCGCGAAGAGGACGTGCCGGCGCCCGGGGCGATGCCAGGAGGACGATGTTGCGAAGCGGCGTGGCCATGTGCGCAGTGTAGGGCCCGGCGCATGGCCGCGCACGCCCGGGCATGCCGATGCCGGCCTTATTTACCCGGATCCTTGACGGCGGGAACCGTGTCGAACTCGACGTTCTGCAGCACGCCGTCGACGCGCTCGACCTTGCGGATGTAGACGTTCTGCACGATGTCGCGCGTGGCCGGGTCGATGGAAACCGGGCCGCGTGGGCTGGCCCAGGCCATGCCCTTGGCGGCGGCCATGAAGGCATCGCCGCCCTGGCCGCCTGTTTTCCTCAGCGTCTCATAGATCAGGCGCATGCCGTCATAGCCGCCCGCCGACCAGAAATTGGGCCGCTGACCGGGATAGGCCTGGGTGTAGGCCTGAACGAACGCCTTGTTTTCCGGCGAGTCGTGGGCTTGCGAATAGTGGAAGGAGGTGATCATCCCCACGGCGGCGTCGCCCATGGCGTCCAGCACCCCTTCGTCGGTGATGTCCCCGGTGGCGATCAGGCGGATGCCCGCCTTGTCCAGGCCGCGTTCCTTGAAGCCCTTGGCGAAGGCCACGCCCTGTTCTCCCGCGGGCAGCATCAGGAACACGGCGTCCGGGCGGGCATCCTTGGCCCTCTGGAGAAAAGGCGCGAAGTCCGGGGTACTGACCGGCGTGCGTGTCGAACCGATGATCTTCCCGCCGCCTGCCTCGAAGGCCCTGATGAACTGCCCTTCGGCATCGTGCCCGGGACCATAGTCGGCGACGATGGTGTAGACCGTCCTGATGCCGTTCTTCAATGCCCAGGCGGCGATCGGCGTCGTGACCTGGGGCAGGGTGAATGAGGTCCGGATGATGTAGTCGGACTTGGTGGTGATGGATGAGGTCGCCGCGTTCATGACGATCATGGGCGTCCGGGTTTCGGTGGCCAGCGGCGCCACGGAAAAGGCCGAGGGCGTCATGCCGAATCCCGCCAGGATGTCCACCTTGTCCTGGATCAGCAGGGTCTGGGCCTGGCGCTTGCTGATGGCCGGGGCGATGCCGGTGTCGTCCTTGACGATGAGCCGGATCTTGCGGCCCGCGACGGTGTCGCCGTGCTCCTTCATGTACAGGCGCACGCTGTTCTCGATCTGCGCTCCATGGGCCGCGAAGGGCCCGGACAAGGGCAGCACCAGGCCGATCTTCAGATCGTCGGCGGCCTGGGCGCCGGTGGCCGCCGTGGCAAGGACGAGCGCGGCCAATCTTTTCGTGAGTGTCATGTCTTCCTCCCGCGGGGGTGATGTGGGTCTGGTCCTTTGTCGTCCTGCTGTCAGGCCAGGCCGCAGAAGTTTTCGGCGATCGCGGTCCTGGCGGCGACGGATTCCCGGGTGTATTCGAGCTCGGCAATCTGGATCTGGCGTTCGAACGGGTTGTCGGTGATGCGGTGAGTCAGGTGGGTCATCCACCAGGAAAAACGCACCGCCTTCCAGATGCGCTTGAGTGATTGTTCGCAGTACCGGTCGATGCCGTGGGCGTCATGGTCCTGGTAGTGCTGCCGCAGGCCGTCGGCCAGGGCCTTCGCGTCTCCGACGGCGAGGTTCAGGCCCTTGGCGCCGGTCGGTGGCACGACGTGCGCCGCATCCCCCACCAGGAACAGGCGGCCGTGGCGCATCGTCGAGCATACGTAGCTGCGCAACGGCGCGATGCTCATCTCCAGCGCCGGCCCGGTGATGAGCTTCGCGGCCAGGTCCGACGGCAGCCGTCTGCGGTATGCGTCCCAGAACCTGTCGGGATTCCACTGACCGATGTGTTCGTCGGCCGGGACCTGAATGTAGTAGCGGCTGCGGGTGCGCGAGCGCAGGCTGCACATCAGGAAGCCCTCGGAGCCGTTGATCCAGGCGACTTCCTCCGAAACCGGCGGGACGTCGGCCAGCAGGGCCAGCCAGCCGAACGGAAAGGCGAGGCCCTGTTCGCGCAGGTGCTCCTTCGGGATGGATTGGCGCGAGACGCCGTGGAATCCGTCGCAGCCCGCGATGAAGTCGCACTCGATGCGCAGGTCCTTGCCCGCATGGCGGCAGGTCACCGACGGGCGGTTGCCGTCGATGCCGTGCGGCTGGACGTCCGCAGCCTCGTAGAGCGTGGTGCCTCCCGTGGCGGCCCGCGCGTCCATCAGGTCGCGTGTGATGCGCGTCTGGCCGTAGACGGTGGCGTGCTTGCCGATCAGGCCGAAGTCGATGTGGCAGCGCTCCTCATCCCAGCGCAAGTCGAAGCCGTGCATGGGCAGGCCTTCGCGTTCTGCGCGCTCGCCCACGCCCGCTTCGTTCAGCGCGGCGATCGTAGGCTGTTCCAGCACGCCGGCCCGGATACGGCCGAGGACGTAGTCGGGACTGCGGGCTTCGAGGATGAGGTGGTCGATGCCGTGCTTGTGCAGCAGCTGCCCCAGCAGCAGGCCGGAGGGTCCGGCGCCGATGATGACGACCTGGGTGCGGCGGGTTTCCATCTGGGTGTCTCCTGTCGATGCGTGGTGTTCAGGGTTCTTCGAAGGTGATCAGGCCCATGCCTGTGGTCATGGGACCGTAGTAGTGCCGGTGCACGCGGCGGGCCCCACCGGAGATCGCGCCGCGCATGATCAGCCACATGATCAGTTCGATGCCTTCGGCGCCCGCCTGCTCCATGAGTTCCTGGTGCGTCATGCGGGCCAGGCTTTCCGGATCGCGCTCGATACGGTCGAGGAAGTCGTGGTCGAATGCGGGGTTCATGGCGCCGAAGCGCCTGCCCTGCAGCTGGTGCGACATGCCGCCGGTGCCCAGGATGACGACGCGCAGATCGCGGGGGTCGGCTTCGACGGCGCGGCGGATCGCCTGGCCCAGCTTGAAGCAGCGCATCGCGGTGGGCAGCGGGTGCAGCAGGACGTTGACGGCCAACGGCACGGCCGCGACGCTCCAGTCGGGCGCAGGATCGAAGCACAGGTGCATGGGCACCAGGAAGCCGTGTTCGACGGCCATTTCCTGGCACAGGGTCAGGTCGAATTCGTCATAGACCAGGGATTCGCACAGGTGGCGCGAGAATTCGAAGTCTCCCTTGATGCGGGGCAGCGGGCGGATGCCCATGCCTTCGTCGGCGATCGCGTACTGGTCGGCGCACCCTACGGCGAAGGTTGGGTATTGCTTGAAGAAGAAATCGGCACCGTGGTCGTTGTAGACCATGATGGCGATGTCCGGTTTCAGGTCCGCCAGCCATTCGCGCACGGGGATATAGGCGTCGAAGAGGGGTTTCCAGTCCGGCTCGGCCTGGGCGCCCCGGTCGTAGGCGCCGCCGATCGAGGGAACATGCGAAGTCCCGATGCCCGCGATGATCTTTCCCATGGTCAGCGGGCTCCCTTGGCGTGGCGCGAGGCGAGAAAGGCCTCGAACGGTTCTCCGCGCATCTGGGCGCCCATGCGGTACAGGCCGTGCCCCACCACGAAACCGAGTTTGAGCAGGTAGTAGATGTTGCCGCCCGCCGCGTTGAGACCGCTCCAGTCGCGGGCGCGGACCAGCCTCTTTTCGTATTCGGTCAGGCCATGGCGCGCCATGTAGGCCTCCTCATCGGCCTTGTAGGCCAGGCGGTTTGCTTCCGATGTCAGGGAATCGCACATCTTGTTCAGGCGGTAGCCTTTGCGCGATTCGTTCAGGTCGAAGACGATCGTGTCCGGTATGGGGCGAGCCCGGTCGAGTTGCGGTGATGCCATGCGTTCCTCCGGTTGAGTGAAGGCTTGTACAGGTCGGCCTGGGACCTTTAAGCTTTAATGAATGATGGCCACGCGACCATCATCGCGTCCGGCAGGTCGGGCGTGAATGGACGAACGGGACGGATGGTGGTGTTTTCCGGACATGAACGATTCTTCGATACCGCTGTATTCCCTGTATGGCCAGATCGACACGGCCGCCGAACTGCGCTTCCTGCACCTGGAGTCGCTGGAGTCGCGCAATCGGGTGTATGACTGGTTCATCCGGCCGCATCGGCACCATGATCTGTACCAACTCATCTGGGTGGAAAAAGGGTGTGGGACGGTGATGCTCGACGAACAGCGGCTGACGCTGCGGGCGCCGGTGCTGATCAGTATTCCGCCGCCCATCGTGCACGGCTTCCAGTGGCGGCCGGGAACTGAGGGCCTGATCCTGACGGTCGCCGAGGGCTTCGTGGCGGATCTGGCGCTGTGGTCGGGCGACCCTGCGGTTGGCGCCTTGCTGGATCGGCTGCTGACCGTCGCGGGGTCCGTCGATCCGGACAGCATGGAGCGGCTCGGGCGCCTGTTCGAAGCGATCCTGGACGAGTACGTGCATGATCGCGTGTGCCGCGGCACGGCCATCTCGGGCAGCGTGCTGATGCTGTTCGCCGAGGTCGCGCGGCTCCGGCACTTGAGCTTGTACGAGGCCGCCCCGACCGATCCGGGCGGGAAGGCGTTGTACCGGCAGTTCAAGGAACTGGTCGAGGCGCATTTCCGCGACCGCTGGAGCGTGGCCGACTATGCCTCCGCGCTGGCGATGACCGAGCGCAGCCTGCGACGCTTGTGCCTGGGACTGGCGAGTCAGGCGCCGGGGCGGATCGTGGCCAGGCGGGTTTTGCTGGAGGCCAAGCGCAGCCTGCTTTATACGGAAAAGACGGTGGCCGAGGTCGGCTACGACCTCGGCTTCGAGGACCCGGCCTATTTCACTCGGTTCTTCGCCCGGAACGAGGGGGAGACCCCGGCCGCGTTCCGGCGTCTGCGGCAGGGCGCGCCCGCCGCTTGAGTCGCGGCGTCCCTACGAGGCCATCGCCAGGCGCGGCGAGGACGCGGACCGGGGCAGCGCGGGCGCGGCGTCCCCGTCCCGCCGGAACACGCCGGCCGCGCTGGCCAGGTTCAGGGTCTGGCCGTCCAGGGTCTGCACGGCGGTGAAGGATTCCTCGGCCATGGCGGCATTGCCCTGGGTCAGGTCGCCCAGCTGGACGAAGGTCTGCTGGATATGCGACAGGTCCCGGGCCTGATCCTGTCCCGCCTGGTGGATGTGATCGATCAGCGTGCCCACCTGGCGGTTCTGCTCCAGGATGCGGCCCATGGCTTCCGTGGCTTCCCGCGTGCGGGCCACGCCGCCCTGGGCGATCTGCACGGTTTCGCGGATCAGGACGCCGATTTCCTTGGCCGCGCCGGCCGAGCGCTGGGCCAGCGCCCGGACTTCCCCGGCGACCACGGCGAAGCCGCGGCCCTGCTCGCCGGCGCGGGCGGCCTCGACGGCGGCGTTCAGGGCCAGGATGTTGGTCTGGAAGGCGATGCTGTCGATCACGCCTACGATCTCGCCGATCTTCTGGCTGGCCGCGTCCATGCTTTCGATCTGCTGCGCGGCCTGGTCCACGATGCCCGCCGCATGGGTGGCGGCGTTGCCGGAATCCTTGGCCAGGGCGACGGCCTGCCGGGCGCGGTCGGCGTTGCTTTCGATCAGGCCGGCCAGTTGCGCCATGGCGCTGGCGGTCTGGGCCAGGCGGTCGGCCGCCTGCTCGGTCTCGGCGCTGAGATGCCGGCTGCCCTGGGCGATCTCGGTGGAGGCGTGGCGCAGGCCGCCCAGTTGGCCGTGCACGTCGTCGATGAAGGACCTCAGGTTCAGGCTGGATTGCGTGATGGCCTTCTGGATCGAGGCGATCTCGTCCAGGCGGGTCAGCCGCCAGTCGTCCACGGGCTGGCCCGTGGCGGCCTGGACGGCCTGGCGCTGGATGGCGCGCAGCGGCCGCACCAGCCGGTGGTCCAGGAGCAGGCCGGCCAGCAGGACCAGCGCGGCACCGCCGCCGGCGGCGCCCAGCCAGGCCGCGTCCCGCAGCCCGGCCAGCCAGGCCACGCCGGCCCAGAGCGGGATCAGGCCGCCCAGGGTCAGCGCCAGCCGCTGGCGCAGGGACAGCGTTCGCAACCCGTTGCGCCAGCGCCGCCAGCCCGTGTCCATCAGCAGGCCGCGATGGAAGCGCGCGGCGGGCCGGCCGTCGTGGAAGGTCGCGAAGACGCGTTCGGCCGCGGCGATTTCCGCGCGGCTGGGCTTGGTGCGGACGGACAGGTAGCCGCTGAGCGCGTCCTGGTGGTAGACGGGTGCGACGTTGGCGCGCACCCAGTAGTGATCCCCGTCCTTGCGCCGGTTCTTCACCACGGCGGTCCACGAGCGGCCCTGTTTCAGGGTGTCCCACAGGTCCTGGTAGGCCTCGGGGGGCACATCGGGGTGGCGCACGATGTTGTGGGCCTTGCCCAGCAGTTCGGCGTATTCGAAGCCGCTCACGCGCACGAACGCCGCGTTGGCGTAAGTGATGCGGCCTTTGAGGTCGGTGGCGGACAGCAGCGTTTCACCGTCCGGGAAATCGTATTCCTGTTGAGTGACGGGCAGGTTCTTGCGCATGGGTGGCCCCCGGATCGTTAAAGGCTAAAATATCTTTTGTATCAATGACTTATGGTAAATATTCCAGCAATCGTGCATCATACCCGGATTACATGACGTTTCTGCATGTCTATCGATGCAAAATCGGCATAAAACAACGCCCCTGAATCGCGTTTTAGAACACAGGACCCCATTTCGATAGTTGATGACAATCGACTCTATTTAAACAATCAATTTTACTTATCATATGGGCTCGCCTACACTGGTCTCCGTCGCCCTCGTGGGCCTTTCACTGAACCTCTGAACAAGGAGCTTTCTTCATGTCCCTGATCAACACCACCATCAAGCCCTTCAAGGCCACCGCCTATCACAACGGCAAGTTCGTCGACGTCACCGAGCAGACCGTCGCCGGCAAGTGGTCCGTGTTCGTGTTCTACCCGGCCGACTTCACCTTCGTGTGCCCGACCGAACTCGAAGACCTGGCCGACCACTACGCCGAATTCCAGAAGCTGGGCGTGGAAATCTATTCCGTGTCCACCGACACGCATTTCGCCCACAAGGCCTGGCACGACACGTCCGACGCCATCAAGAAGGTCAACTACCCGATGATCGGCGACCCCACCCACGTGCTGTCGCGCAACTTCGACGTGCTGATCGAAGAAGAAGGCGTCGCCCTGCGCGGTACCTTCGTGGTGAACCCGGCCGGCGAGATCAAGGTCCTGGAAATCCATGACAACGGCATCGGCCGCGACGCGTCCGAACTGCTGCGCAAGGTCAAGGCCGCCCAGTACATCGCCAGCCACCCGGGCGAAGTCTGCCCGGCCAAGTGGGAAGAAGGCGCCAAGACGCTGACTCCCTCGCTGGACCTGGTCGGCAAGATCTAAACCAGCGTCCGCAGTACCCGCCGTCCGCGCCCTGTGCGATGGCGGGCAGTTTCCCCCGCAGAGCGAGTCACGGGCGGCGCCGATCCGGCGCACGCCCGGGGCCGCTCGCACGCCGCGCGATGGCCCGACTGGCCGGAACCGCCGCGGCATTTGAAGAAAGGTAAAGACCATGCTGGATGCAAGCCTCAAAGGACAATTGGGAACCTACCTCGAACGGGTGACGCTGCCCGTCGAACTGCGCGCGTCGCTGGACGATGGCGCCCCGTCGCAGGAACTGCGGGCCTTTCTGGAAGACATCGCCAGCCTGTCCGACAAGATCACCCTGACGGACGGCGCCCCCGGGGCGCGCGTGCCGTCGTTCGAAATCGCCCGCGCCGGAACCGACGTGGCCGTGCGCTTCGCCGGCATCCCCCTGGGCCACGAGTTCACCTCGCTGGTGCTGGCCCTGCTGCAGGTCGGCGGCCATCCGCCCAAGCTGGATGACGCCGTGGCCGAGCAGGTCCGCAAGCTGCCGGGCGACTATGTGTTCGAAACCTATTTCTCCCTGTCGTGCCAGAATTGCCCGGACGTGGTCCAGGCGCTGAACGCGATGTCCGTCCTGAACCCGCGCATCCGCCATGTGGCGATCGACGGCGCCCTGTTCCAGGACGAAGTCCAGAAGCGCGAGATCCTGTCCGTGCCCGCCGTGTTCCTGAACGGCGAACTGTTCCACCAGGGCCGTGCCGGGGTCGAGGAATTCCTGGCCAAGCTGGACGCGGGCGACGACGCCGCCAAGGTCGAGGCCCTGAACGCCCGCGAAGAATTCGACGTGCTGGTGGTGGGCGGCGGCCCGGCGGGCGCCGCGGCGGCCGTGTACGCGGCGCGCAAGGGCATCCGCACGGGCGTGGTGGCCGAACGCTTCGGCGGCCAGGTGCTGGACACCATGGCGATCGAGAACTACATCTCCGTGCTGGAAACCGAAGGACCCAAGTTCGGCGTCGCGCTGGAACAGCATGTCAAGGCCTACGAGGTCGACATCATGAACCTGCAGCGGGCCAGCCGCCTGGTGCCGGGCAAGTCCGTCCAGGTCGAACTGGCCAGCGGCGCGGTCCTGAAGGCCAAGACCGTCATCCTGTCGACGGGCGCGCGCTGGCGCCAGATCAACGTACCCGGCGAGGACGAATACCGCAACCGCGGCGTGGCCTACTGCCCGCACTGCGACGGCCCCCTGTTCAAGGGCAAGCGCGTGGCGGTGATCGGCGGCGGGAACTCCGGAGTCGAGGCGGCGATCGACCTGGCCGGCATCGTGGGCCATGTCACGCTGATCGAGTTCGGCGACGCGCTGCGGGCCGACGACGTCCTGCAGCGCAAGCTGCGCAGCCTGGCCAACGTGACCGTCATCACCTCGGCCCAGACGACCGAGATCCACGGCGACGGCAAGCGCGTGGTCGGCCTGAGCTACACGGACCGCGCGAGCGGCGCCGCGCATCGCGTCGAGCTGGAAGGCGTGTTCATCCAGATCGGCCTGGTGCCGAACACCGAGTGGCTCAAGGGCACGGTCGAACTCAGCAAGCACGGCGAGATCGTGGTCGACGCCCGGGGCCAGACCTCGGTGCCTGGCGTGTTCGCGGCGGGCGACGCGACGACGGTCCCGTACAAGCAGATCATCATCGCCGCCGGCGAAGGCGCCAAGGCCGCCCTGGCCGCCTTCGACCACCTGATCCGCAGTTCGGTCGCGACCGAGGAAAAGGTCGTGGCCTGACTCCCGGGGCATGCGCCGGGCGCGGCGGGCCGGAGCGATCCGGCCCGCCGTTTTTTTGGTGCGCCCGGCAGGGCGCGCCCACTAGAGGGTGCAAGTCCCTTACTCGCCCGACAAGGGGAAGAGTTAGCCGAAGGCAAGGGTTTCGCGGGCGACTGCGAGTCTGAAGGAAGCCGGGTGGCAAAGCGCTGGGGTACGTACATTGGGCGTGCCGACGGTGGTGGACCGCCTCATCCAGCAGGCATTACACCAAGTATTACAGCCGATCTTCGAGCCGACGTTCTCGGCGAGCAGCTTTGGGTTCCGTCCGGGCAGGAGTGCGCACGACGCGGTGCGTCAGGCGCAGGCCTATGTCCAGGGCGGTCGGCATTGGGTGGTGGACATGGACTTGGAGAAGTTCTTTGACCGTGTGAACCACGATGTGCTGATGGCCCGAGTGGCCAGGAAAGTGCGGGATAAACGGGTACTGAAGCTGATTCGTCGCTTCCTGGAGGCGGGGATGATGGCCGACGGCCTGACGCAGCAACGAACCGAAGGAACGCTCCAGGGCGGCCCCCTGTCGCCGTTATTGTCGAACATCCTGTTGACTGACCTGGACCATCACCTGGAAGCCCGAGGGCTGGCGTTCTGCCGCTATGCCGATGATGCCAACATCTATGTTGGCAGCCAACGGGCGGGCGAACGTGTCATGGCGAGCACCAGGGCCTATCTCGAGAAGGCCTTGAGGCTTGTGGTGAACGAGACCAAGAGCAAAGTGGCACGTCCAGGAACCCGCAAGTTCCTGGGTTACCGAGTGGCCACACGGCTCAAAGAGGCGCACATCAGGATCGCACCCCAGAGCATCGACAGATTGATGCAGCGGGTGCGAGAACTGATGCGACAGGGGCGCGGTCAGTCCCTGGCGCGCACCATCCAGAGGCTGAATCCACTGTTGCGGGGTTGGGCGAATTACTTCCGTCTGAATGTCCAACACAGAAGGATGAAGGAACTGGATGGGTGGTTGCGCCGCCGGTTGCGCTGCCTGCTATGGCGGCAATGGAAGCGACCGCAGACGCGCGAACGGCACTTGCTTGCCCAAGGGTTGGACCCGCAGCGGGCGTGGCGTTCGAGCGTCAACGGTCGCGGCCCTTGGTGGAATGCGGGCGCTTTGCATATGCAGCAGGCGTATCCGAACGCCTGGTTCCAGCGGCTCGGACTGGTCTCGATCCATGAGACCGTGGTCCGCCTCCAGCGTGTCCACTGAACCGCCGTATGCGGAACCGCACGTACGGTGGTGTGAGAGGGCTGAGGGGGCAACCCCTCACCCTACTCGATTTTCACGATGACTCCAGCACCGCAATTCGCTGGACTACGCCAAGGCTCGATACAGCAGGTTTATCAATTACTTAGGCGAGTTCAACATATGCCGGTGCTGTCCGAAGCTTGACCCGGCTTCCCCTCGCGTGGCTCCCATGCGGCTCTTGGAAACCGGGCTTTCCGAGGAGTCATCATGGCGAAGATCAAGCTCACCAAGTCCGCAGTCGATGCGGCGCAACCTCAAGACAAGGCCATCGAACTGCGGGATACCGTGGTGCCCGGCTTCCTGTGCAAGATCACCCCGGCCGGCCGCAAGGTGTTCATGCTTCAGTACCGCACGAACGCAGGCGAGCGTCACAAGCCTGCCCTGGGGCAGTACGGGGAACTGACGGTCGAGCAGGCACGCACGATGGCGCAGGAGTGGCTGGCCGAGGTGCGCTGGGGTGGCGACCCCAGCGCGGCCAAGAATGCCGCCCGCAAGGCACCGACCATGAAGGAGTTTTGCCACACCTTCATGGAGGACTACTCCAAGCAGCGCAACAAGCCCAGCACGCAGCGCGGCTACCGGGGCGTCATTGACCGTTGCATCATCCCGATCATGGGCCGGATGAAGGTGCAGGACGTGAAGCGCCCGGATGGCACGAATCCGTACCGCCACGTCCCGATGTATCCGCCCGGCAAGGAAACCCGGCTCATCGTGGACGATGAACTGGTGCGGATCTTCCGCCACCTGGAGCATCTGGAAGCCGAGGGACTGGAGAACTACGTCATCCCGCTGGCAATTCGCCTGCAATTCGAATTCGCCGCCCGGCGCTCCGAAATCTGCCCGCTCGAATGGGCATGGGTTGATCTGGAAAAGCGCCGGGTCGTCTGGCCGGACAGCAAGACCGGCGGTATCTCCAAGCCCATGAGTGAAGAAGCCTATCGGCTGCTGTCCACCGCGCCGCGCCGGGAAGGCTGCCCCTACGTCCTGCCGTCGCCGAATGACCCGACCCGGCACATGACCCACGGCGAACACTACGGCGGCTGGACGCGCGTGCTCAAGGCCGCTGGCGTGCCGCACGTCGGCACGCATGGCATCCGCCACCGGGCGACGACCGACATTGCCAATTCGGGCGTGCCCACCAAGGTGGGCATGAAGCTCACAGGCCACAAGACCGTGGCGATGTTTATGCACTATGTTCATACCGAGGACAAGCCGGTGCGGGATGCGGCCGAACGGGTGGCGAGGCTGGCGATTACCGGGGCGTCCCGTTCTATGGAGGCAACAGCATGACAAGGAAGACGCCCGTGGCAACGCGGAAGCCCGCCGCCTTACCTGCCGGCTATGCCGGTATCCACGGCGGCATCGTGGAACTGCTGGATGCTGCGCGCCAGGCAGCGGCGCGCAGCGTCAATGCGCTGATGACGGCCAGCTATTGGGAGATTGGCCGCCGTATCGTCGAAGCCGAGCAGAAAGGCAGGCGGCGGGCAGGTTACGGCGAGCAGTTGATGGCGCGCTTGTCCGCCGACCTGACGGCTCGATTCGGACGTGGGTTTGGCGTCAACAACCTGGAAAGCATGCGGCGTTTCTTCCTCGCGTACCCCCGGCCCGAGATTTCCCAGACACTGTCTGGGAAATTGGGAAATGAGTCGCCTGCCGAGAAATCCCAGACAGTGTCTCGGAAATTCGATCTGTCCGAACTATCCCAGGTCTTCACCCTGCCGTGGTCAGCCTATGTCCGGCTGCTGTCGGTCAAGGATGACCATGCACGTCGGTTCTACGAGGCAGAGGCGCTGCGCGGCGGCTGGAGCGTGCGCCAGCTCGACCGGCAGATCGGCAGCCAGTTCTACGAACGCACGGCCTTGTCCAAGGACAAGGCGGCGATTCTGGTCAAGGGTTCAGTGGCCAAGCCCGAGGATGCAGTCACGCCCAACGACGCCATCAAAGACCCGTATGTGCAGGAGTTCCTTGATCTCAAGGACGAGTATTCGGAATCCGACTTCGAAGCGGCCTTGATCCAGCGACTGGAAGACTTCCTGTTGGAACTGGGTGAAGGCTTCACCTTCGTCGGGCGGCAACGCCGGCTGCGCATCGACCAGACCTGGTATCGGGTGGATCTGCTGTTCTTCCATCGCAAGCTGCGCTGCCTGGTCATCATCGACCTGAAGTTGGGCAGCCTGACCCATGCCGATGTGGGACAGATGCATATGTACTGCAACTATGCCAAGGAACATTGGGCCTACCCGGATGAGAACCCGCCGGTGGGCCTGATCCTGTGCGCCGACAAGGGTCATGCTCTGGCGCGGTATGCGCTGGATGGCTTGCCGACCAAAGTGATGGCCGCGAACTATCGGACGGTACTGCCAGATGCCGAATTGCTGCAAAAAGAGCTGGAGAACACGCGGCGTCTGCTGGAATCTCGCGGATCGCTGTCTCTCAAGAACGATAAGTCATAGTCGTTCCGGCCCGCCGTCCTCTCCCATCCGGGGCCAGGGGCCGTCGATGTGCTTGCGGCACAGGTCCACCCAGGCCTGGGCCGCGTGGCTGAGCATCGGCCAGTCCGCCGCCAGCAGGGCGATGTCCCAGCTCGGCGTGTCGGGGCTCAGGGGGCGGGCGTCGAGCCCCAGGTCCGCTGGATTCCGGATGAAGGGCTCGGGCAGCAGCGCGATGCCCATGCCCGCCTGCGCCATGGACAGGGTCCAGTCCCATTGGCCGCTGCGGGCGGCGATCAGCGGTTCGAAGCCGGCGGCCTGGAATTGCCGGTCCAGCAGGCGGGACAGCGCGAAGTCGTCGTCCAGCAGGACCAGCGGCCGCCCGCGCAGGTCCCGGATCCGGGGCGAGGGCGGCAGTGGCCGCATCGCCCCGGGCTGGCCGACGGCCAGGATCCTGTGGCGGGCGACGACCCGTGGGCGCAGGCCCAGTTCCGGCGCCACCGGCATCAGGCTGAATCCCAGGTCCAGCCGGCCCTCGGCCACCTGGCGCTCGATGGCGCGCCCCGTATCCTCGTGCAGCGCGACCTCGATCTTCGGATGGCGCTGGCGGTATTCCTTCAGCGGCGCGGTGAACAGGCGGTTGATCATCGGCGGCAGGCCGAGGTCCAGACGGCCCAGCTCCAGGGCCTGGGTGCGGGCGATGTCGCGCAGCAGGGCCCGGTGCGCCGCGAGTACGTCCTGTCCGCGCGCCAGGACCACGCGGCCCATGTCGGTGAGCCGCGCGGGACGCCGCTCCCGGTCCAGCAGCGGCGCGCCGATCTCGTCCTCGAGCTGGCGGATCATCTTGCTGACCGTCGATTGCGTGACGCCCAGGGCCGTGGCGGCGTGGGTGAAGTTCCGCCGCCTGGCGGTCTCGACGAAGTAGCTGAGCGCGCGCATGTCCATGATGCTGGGGTTCCGTTCTATGAATAAATGGAATTCTATCTATATAAATCATGAATGTTGGCAATGATAATCTCGATTCGTCATCACACCAATAGACGAGGAGACCAGGATGATGGAGCGTCTGCAATGCGCCGGACTGCAATCGAGGATCATGACGGCGTCCGAGGCCGCCGCCCTGTTCCGGGACGGCATGACGGTCGGGATGAGCGGCTTCACCCGCGCCGGGGACTGCAAGGCCCTGCCCGCCGCGCTCGCGCAACGGGCGCGGCATGAGTCCTTGCGGCTGAACCTGGTCACGGGCGCGTCGCTGGGCAACGACAGCGACGGCCTCATGGCCGAGGCCGGGCTGCTGGCGCGCCGCCTGCCGTTCCAGTCCGACGCCCGGCTGCGCCGCAGGATCAACGAGGGGCAGGTCATGTTCATCGACCAGCATCTTTCCGAGACCGTGGAGCAGCTGCGCGCGGGCCACCTGCCGAAGATCGACATCGCCGTGGTCGAGGCGGTCGCCATCCTGCCCGACGGCGGCATCGTGCCGTCCATGTCCGTCGGCAATTCCGCCAGCTTCGTCGCCCAGGCCGACCGGGTGATCGTCGAGCTGAACACCAGCATGCCCATGAGCCTGATGGGCCTGCACGACATCTACGTGCCCGGGGACCGCCCAGGCCGAGGACCCATCCCCCTGACCGAACCGGACCAGCGCATCGGCACGCCGGCGATCCCCGTCGATCCGTCGCGCATCGCCGCCATCGTCGTCACCGGCCATCCCGACAGTCCGTCCAACGTCCAGCCGCCCGACGAGGACACCCGGGCGATCGCCCGCCACATCATCGGCTTCCTGCAGGGCGAGGTGGCCGCCGGCCGCCTGTCGGACACGCTGCTGCCGCTGCAGGTCGGCATCGGCACCATCGCCAACGCGGTGGTGCATGGGCTGGTGGATGCGCCGTTCCGCGATCTGCGGATGTATTCCGAAGTCCTCCAGGACAGCGCCATCGCCCTGATCGACGCGGGCCGCGTGTCCTTTGCCTCGGCCTCGTCGATCACCCTGTCGGAGCCGGTGTACCGGCGCTTCATGGAGCGCCTGGACGAATATGCCGGGCGCATCGTGCTGCGCCCCCAGGAAATCAGCAACCACTGCGAGATCGTGCGCCGCCTGGGCATCATCGCCATCAATACGGCGCTGGAGTTCGACCTCTACGGCAACGTGAATTCCACGCACGTCGGCGGCACCCGGATGATGAACGGCATCGGCGGCTCGGGGGACTTCGCCCGCCATGCCCATCTGTCGATCTTCGTGAGCAAGTCGGTGGCCAAGGGGGGTGACATCTCCAGTGTCGTCCCGATGGTGGCCCACGTGGACCATACCGAGCATGACGTGGACATCCTGGTGACCGAATGGGGCCTGGCCGACTTGCGCAACCTGGCGCCGCGCGAACGCGCGCCCCGCATCATCGAATGCTGCGCGCATCCGGACTACCGGGACGAGCTGATGGATTACTTCCGCCGCGCCTGTGCCCGGGGCGGCCATACGCCGCATCTCATCGGCGAGGCCCTGTCCTGGCACGAGCGCCATGCCGCCACCGGGTCGATGCGCGCCGCCGAGCGGATGGCCTGCGCCTGATCACGGCGGAGCCGGGGCGCATGCCGGCGGCCCCGCCGCGTCGCCATTTTCCGTCCGCCGCGGTGATCGTCCCGGCGGCGATAAAATACCGCCTTCTTCCCGGTAGAGAGGCCTGCCATGCTGGCGCAATATGGTGTGTTGGACGTCTGGACCTATCTTGCCGGGACGGTCTTCATCATCCTGCTGCCGGGGCCGAATTCCCTGTTCGTGCTCGCCACGGGCGCCGGGCGCGGGGTGCGCGCCGGCTACCAGGCCGCCTTCGGCGTATTCGTCGGCGATTCCATCCTGCTGACCTTGACGGCGGCGGGCGCGGCCTCGGTGCTGCGGCTGCTGCCCATGGTGTTCATCGCCCTGAAGGCCGCCGGGGCGGTGTACCTGACGTATCTGGGGATCCGGCTGCTGATGTCGGCCTGGCGGCCGGCGCCGGCGCAGGTCCACACGGTCTCCGGCGGCCCGGGCAGCCCCTTTCGCAAGGCCCTGCTGCTCAGCCTGCTCAACCCCAAGGCCATCCTGTTCCTGTTGTCGTTCTTCGTGCAGTTCGTCGATCCGGCCTACCCGCATCCGGCCCTGCCTTTCTTCATCCTGGCCGCGATCCTGCAGGCGTGCAGCCTGCTGTACCTGTCCATCCTGATCTTCGGGGGCTCGCGCCTGGCGGCGGCGTTCCGGCGGCGCCAGGGACTGGCGCGCGCCGGCAGCGGCCTGGTGGGGATGCTGTTCCTGTGGTTCGCGGGACGCATGGCCTTTGAGGCCTGAAGCGGTCCGGCGCAGGGCCGGGTACGGAGCATCATCATCGTGCAATAATATCGATCATTCATTTACAGTGATGTTCCGGTGTCAGCCGCTCGATGCCCCTCTGGCGCGGCGGTGGCGGATCGCGCATGCCCGGGCCAGGCTAGGGGTTTATCCCCTTTAGGTGGCCCTGCGCATCCTGAGTAGAATTTTTCGCATCCCGGGTGTTTCACGAATGATTCGAACTAGGATGCCTGCATGCCTGCGCGACTGGCCTTACGAAACATCAGCAAGTCCTACCCGGCGGTCCGGGCCAACGACGCGGTCGACCTGACGGTCGAACCCGGCGAGATCCACGCCATCCTGGGCGAAAACGGCGCCGGCAAGTCCACCCTGATGAAAATCATCTATGGCGTGGTACGCCCGGACGAGGGCACGGTCCACTGGGACGGCCAGGAAGTGCGGATCGCCAATCCGGCGGCGGCGCGGGCCCTGGGCCTGGGCATGGTGTTCCAGCATTTCTCCCTGTTCGACACCCTGACGGTGGCGGAAAACATCGCCCTGGGCCTGCCCCCGGGCACGGACATGCGGGCCCTCGAAACGCGGATCACCGCCACGGCGGCGCAATACGGCCTGGATGTCGAACCGCGCCGCCACGTCCATACCCTGTCGGTGGGCGAGCGCCAGCGCGTGGAGATCGTGCGCGCCCTGCTGGGCAAGCCGCGCCTGCTGATCCTGGACGAACCGACCTCGGTGCTCACGCCGCAGGCCGTGCTGCGCCTGTTCGACGTCCTGCGGCAGCTGGCGGCCGAAGGCTGCAGCATCCTGTACATCAGCCACAAGCTCGACGAGATCCGTGCCCTGTGCCATCGCTGCACGGTGATGCGCGCCGGCCGGGTGACCGGGGTCTGCGACCCGCGCCAGGAAACCGAGGCCAGCCTGTCGCGCCTGATGATCGGCACCGACCTGCCGGTGCACGAGCACCGGGCGCACGCGGCCGGGCCGGTGCTGCTTCAGGCGCGCGGCCTGAGCCTGCCGCCCGCGCACCCCTTCGCCACGCCGCTGGCGGACATCGGCTTCGACCTGCGCGCGGGCGAGATCCTGGGCATGGCGGGCGTGTCCGGCAACGGCCAGCAGGAACTGATGGGCGTGCTCTCGGGCGAGGACACGCGCGCGGCGCGGGACAACATCCTGTTCGACGGCCAGCCCGTCGGCCAGCGCTCGTCGGCCTGGCGGCGCACGCGCGGCATGGCCTTCGTCCCCGAGGAACGCCTGGGGCGCGGCGCCGTGCCGGAGCTGTCCCTGGCACGCAACCTGCTGCTCTCGCACCAGGGGCCGGAGACCGTGCGGCGCGGCTGGATCCGCACCGGGGCCGTGCGCCGCATCACGGCGGACATCATCGAACGCTTCCGCGTCAAGGCGCCCGGCCCCCAGGCCCTGGCCGGCAGCCTGTCGGGGGGTAACCTGCAGAAATACATCGTCGGCCGCGAGGTCGTGCGCCAGCCCCGGCTGCTGATCATCGCCCAGCCCACCTGGGGGGTGGACGTGGGCGCGGCGGCGCAGATCCGGGGAGAACTCCTGGCGCTGCGCGACGCGGGCTGCGCCATCCTGCTGATTTCCGAGGAACTGGACGAATTGTTCGAGCTGTCCGACCGCCTGGTCGTCCTGGCCAAGGGGCGCCTGTCGCCCCCCATCGCCCGCGCCGAGGCCACGCGCGAAAGGATCGGCCAGTGGATGAGCGGCCTGTGGCCCGGGGCCGACGCGGCCGGATCGCCCGCCGGCCACGCCGTCCCGGAGGCCGCCCATGCTTGAACTCGTCCCCCGCGCCGAGCCTTCGCGCCGGATGGTGTGGCTGTCGCCCCTGATGGCGGTCGCGCTGACGGCGCTGTGCGGCGCGCTCATGTTCATGGCCGTGGGCAAGCCGCCCCTGGACGGCCTGGCCGTCTTCTTCGTCGAGCCGCTCGCCAGCCTGCACGGCTGGGCCGAGATCGGCGTCAAGATGGCGCCGCTGCTGCTGTGCGCGGTCGGCCTGGCGCTGTGCTTCCGCGCCAACATCTTCAACATCGGGGCGGAAGGCCAGCTGGTCGTCGGGGCGATCGCGGCCGGCGCGTTCATCCTGCGTTTCGACGACGGGACGGGCGGCGGGGGCGGGCCGCCGATGATCGCCCTGGCGCTGCTGGCCGGCGCCCTGGGCGGCGCGGCCTGGGCGGCGCTGGTGGCCTGGCTGCGCGACCGTTATCACGCCAACGAGATCCTGGTGTCGCTGATGCTGGTGTACGTGGCGGAACTGCTGCTCAGCTACCTGGTGCACGGCGTGATGCGCGATCCGGACGGTTTCGGCTTTCCCCAGTCGCGGCTGTTCGACGACGGCTTCCTGCTGCCGGTGTGGCCGGGCACGCGCCTGCACCTGGGCTTCGGGCTGGCGCTGGCGGCGGCGCTGGCGGCCTGGCTGCTGCTGTCGCGCCTGTTCGCCGGCTATCGCCTGACGGTGGGCGGCCTGGCGCCGCTGGCCGCGCGCTACGCCGGGTTTTCCTCGCGCCGCGCGCTGTGGGGCTGCATGCTGGGTTCCGGCGCCCTGGCGGGCGTGGCCGGCGCCTGCGAAATCATGGGGCCGATCGGCCAGCTCACGCCCTCGGTCTCGCCGGGCTACGGCTTCGCCGCCATCATCGTCGCCTTCGTGGGGCGGCTGCATCCCATCGGCGTGATCTTCGCCAGCTTCGTCATGGCATTGTTCTACATCGGCGGCGAACTGTCCCAGACGCGCCTGGGCATGCCCGACGCCATCACCGGCATCTTCCAGGGCATCCTGCTGTTCTCGCTGCTGGCCTGCGATGTCCTGATCCACCAACGCCCGCGCTGGAGGCGCTGATACCATGGACGTACTGGCTCCCCTGATCGCGGCCGCCATGAACGCCGGCACGCCGCTGATGCTGGCGGCCCTGGGCCTGCTCGTCAACGAGAAATCTGGCGTCATCAACCTGGGATCCGAAGGCATGATGCTGGTGGCGGCGGCCCTGGGCTTCGCCGTGACCGTGCAGTCCGGCAGCACCGGGCTGGGCTTTCTGGCCGGGGCCGCGGCCGGCGCCCTGATGGCCGGCCTGTTCGCCTGGCTGGTGGTCTGGCTGGGGGCCAACCAGGTCGCCTGCGGCCTGGCCCTGTCCCTGTTCGGCGTCGGCCTGTCCGCCTTCATCGGCATGCCCTACGTCGGCGCCACGATCCAGGCGTTTTCCTGGTCGGTGCCGGGGCTGTCCGACCTGCCCTTCGTCGGTCCGGCCCTGTTCCAGCACCATCCCCTGGTCTACGGCGCCCTGGCGCTGGCCGTCGGGCTGACCTGGTTCCTGTACCGCACGCGCGCCGGGCTGATCCTGCGCGCCGTGGGCGAATCCCCCGAATCCGCCCATGCCCTGGGCTATCCGGTGCGCCGGATCCGCCTGGCGGCTCTGCTGTTCGGCGGGGCCTGCTGCGGCCTGGCCGGGGCCTTCATGTCGCTGGTCTACACGCCGATGTGGGTCGAGAACATGGTCGCCGGACGCGGCTGGATCGCCCTGGCCCTGACGCCCTTCGCCACCTGGCGTCCGCTGCGGGTGCTGGCCGGCGCCTACCTGTTCGGCGGCATCACCATCCTGACCTTCCACATGCAGGCGCTGGGTGTGCCGATCGCCTCCCAGCTGTTGTCGATGCTGCCCTACCTGGCCACCATCCTGGTGCTGGTCCTGATCTCGCGCAACGTGAACTGGATCCGCATCAACATGCCCGCGTCCCTGGGACGCGTGTTCAACCCCAATCACTGATCGTTGTCGTCCACGGAGACCCTTCCCATGAAAACTCGCCTGATTCGTCAAACCCTGGCGGCCGCCACCGCCGCGGCGTGCCTCTGGACCGCCGGCCCCGCCGCCGCCCAGGAGCCCCTGAAGATCGGCTTCGTCTACGTCAGCCCGGTGGGCGAGGCCGGCTGGTCCTGGCAGCAGGACCTGGGCCGCAAATACATGGAGCAGCAGCTGGGCGACAAGGTCAAGACCCAGTTCGTCGAGGACGTGCCCGAGGGCGCCGACGCCGAGCGCGTCATCCGCGACCTGGCCCAGCAGGGCAACAAGCTGATCTTCACCACGTCCTTCGGCTACATGAACCCGACCATCAAGGTCGCCAAGCAGTTCCCGGACGTGAAGTTCGTGCACTCCACCGGCTACAAGACCGCGCCGAACGTCGCCACGACCAACGCCCGCTTCTACCAGGCGCGCTACGTGGCCGGCATCCTGGCCGGGCGCAAGACCCAGACCGGCGTGGTGGGCTATGTGGGCGCCTATCCGATTCCCGAGGTGCTGCAGGGCATCAACGCCTTCACGCGCGGCCTGCGCAGCGTCAAGCCCGACGCCACGGTGCGCGTCATCATGGTCAACAGCTGGTTCGATCCGGGCAAGGAACGCGACGCCGCGCTGGCCCTGCTGGACCAGGGCGCGGACATCGTCACCCACCACACCGACTCCACCGCCACCGTGCAGGCGGCCGAGGAGCGCGGCAAGTGGGCTATCGCCTATCACTCCGACATGCTGAAGTTCGGCCCGCATGCCCAGCTGGGCGCGGTCACCCACCATTGGGGCGAATACTTCACCCGGGAAGCCAAGGCCATGCTGGACGGCACCTGGAAATCCGACCAGGTCTGGGGCGGCTTCAAGGAAGGCATGGTCGCCCTGGAAGGCTTCGGCCCGGCCGTGGACGACGCCCTGAAGGCCGACCTCAAGGCCAAGGAAGACGCCATCGCCAACGGCACCCTGAACGTCTTTGCCGCGCCGATCAAGACCAACGAGGGCAAGGTGGTGCTGTCCGAGGGTGCGCTGGACGACAAGGGCCTGAACGCCATGGACTACTACGTCGAGGGCGTGGTCGGGAAACTGACGAAGAATTAATGGCCTATGTCACGCAGGTGGTCTCGGATTGCGGTATTGTCCCACCTCGCGGCTTGCAAGCCGCTCGGATTCGCCAGGTGCATATCAGTCCGCAGGGACTGATATGTGACCGGGCTCATCCCGGCGGCAAAAACTAAGGTTTGCGGGGGACCGACCAGGTGCTGACGACCTGGGCGACCGGTTCCCCGCCGCCTTCGGGCAGCAGCAGGACCTCACCGGCCGTCATGCGGCCGGTTTTCAATATCCGGGCCCGGGCCACGATGCCGCCGGCCGGCGCGCCCCGCAGGAAATTGATCGTCAGGCTGGCCGTGACGGATTCGGCGACCCCGGTGGCGCCGACCACGGCCGCGTACAGGGCCAGGTCGGCCAGGCCCATCAGCATCGGTCCGGCCACGATCCCGCCCAGCCGCTGGTTGGCCGGGCTGGGGGGCAGGCGCAGGGTGGCCTGTCCGTACTGGATGTCCAGGATCTCGATGCCCAGCACCGAGGCGAAGGGGTGCAGCCGGTCCAGCAGTTCGCGGAAGCCCTCGAGGGTGATGCGGGCCTCGGGGGACGCGGCGTCGGGCGCCCCGGATCCGGCGACGATTTCGAGCGGCTTGGACATGGCGCAAAGAGAAGTCGAAAAGCCCATAGTACACTGGCCCGGCCGGGTCGCGGATGCCGCCCGGCCGCTCCGGCCGGCGTTCCGGCCGGTTCCGCCGCAGGGCCGCCGAGGCGGTCCGCGGGCCACATCATTGGGTAGTGAAATGAAGAAAATCTTGACGCGCACACTGGGAATTTCGGCCGGCCTGCTGCTGGCGGCCTCGGCCTGGGGGCAGGGTCACGGCGCGGCGGCCGTCGCGCCGGCCGGGACATCCGCCACCGTGACGGCGTCCGATTGCTGGATCCGGCTGATTCCTTCTCCGGCGCCTTCGGGCGGCTTTTTCGTGGCGCACAACGCCGGGCCCGAGGATGCCGTGCTGACGGGCGCCCATTCGCCCGACTACGGCATGATCATGCTGCACGAAACCACCGAATCCGGCGGCATGAGCAAGATGTCCATGGTCCACCAGGTCGCCATTCCGGCGGGCAAGGACCTGGCGTTCAAGCCGGGCAGCTACCACCTGATGCTGGAAAAGCCCCGCGCGGGGCTGAAGATCGGCGATTCCGTGCGGCTGGACTTCACGCTGGCCAACGGCGAGGGCTTCTCCACGACCTGCGAGATCAAGTCGCCCAAGGCCATGCCGGGCATGGGCGGGCACGACATGTCCAAGCACATGAAGCACTGACGGCGCTCAGGCGCCCGCGACGAACTCCAGGACCGCGCGGTTGAAGGCTCGGGGATTGGCCAGGTTCATGCCGTGGGCGGCCAGGGCGATGCGGGCGCGCCGGGCCTGGGGCAGCAACTGTTGCAGCCGGTCCTGGCGGGTGCCGTATTTGGCGGGGCTGTGCGCGCCCCCGACCAGCAGCACCGGGCAGGGCAGGGCGGCGGCGTCCCCCGGGTCCACCGGCAGGTTGGCCTCACGGACCTGCGACAGCAGCGTCGCGGCGTTGTCCCGCACCATGTCCTTGAACCAGCCGACCATCCTGCGCCAGGTGTCGGCGCCGTTCACCGTGTCGATGAACTGTTCGATCGCCCCTTCCGTATCGCCGTCCCGCAGCAGCTGGACGGCGTCGGCGTAGAAGATGGGGGCTTCCGGCTCGTCCGCGAAGCGGAACCCGGGATCGGCCAGCGTCAGCGACCGGCACAGTTCCGGCGCCTGGGTCGCCAGGGCCAGGGCCACCTGGGCGCCCCGGGAATGGCCGACCACGTGCGCGCCGTCGTGCTCGTCCAGCGCGCGCAGCAGGTGCGCCAGGTCGCCGGCATGGCGGTCGACGGCATACTCCGCCCGGGGATGGGGCCGCGCGTCGGGCCAGCAGCCGCGCAGGCTGGGAGCGATGACGCGGTGTGCCTCGGCGAAGACCGGAACCTGCCAGCGCCAGTAGCGGTAGTCGCACAGCGAGCCGTGGATCAGCAGGATCGGCGCGCCCGCGCCCGTGCCGGCCTGGGTGTAGTGCAGGCCGCCATCGGGCAGGGGAAGGACGTGGTGCGGCGGTTCGGTGGCCTGGGCCGGCATTACAGCAGTTTCAGGCGGCTCTTGGCCGTTTCGGCGGAAGCGCTGCCGGGGTAGTCCTTGATGATGCGCTGCAGGCTGGCCTTGGCGCTCTTCATGTCGTTGAGTTCGATCTGGTCCGCGGCCACGACCAGCAGGGCGTCCGGCGCCCGGGGATCGTCGGGGCGGTTCTTCACCAGCGACTGCATGGTCTGGATGGAGTTCTTGAAGTCCTTGGAGGCGTACTGGCTGCTGCCCAGGTAGAACTGGGCATCGCCGGCCAGGGGGCTGTCGGGATAGGACTGGAGGAAGGTCGAGAAGCCGGCCGCGGCTTCCTTGTAGCGGCCGTTGCGGTACTGGTCGGCTGCGGCCTCGTAGGCGGCCTGTTCCTGCGGATCGCCGGTCTGCGGAGTCTGGGGGGCGTTGCCGCCGCTGCCGCCGGCCGAGGGCGTGCGCTGGCTCAGTTCCTCGACGCGGCCGCGCAGCGTGGCGATTTCCTGGTGCAGCAGGTCCATCTGGTCTGCCAGCTGCAGCCGGGCCTGCTGGTTCTGGTCGTTCATCTGCTTGATCTGGGTGCGCAGTTCCAGGATGGCGCGGCGCGCCTCGTCGTCCGAAAAGGCCTGGGCGGCGGGCGCCGCCAGCGTCAGGGCCAGCAGTGCGGCGGACAGGGTGTGCAGGCGATGGGATACGGTCATGAGGTCTTCCGTCAAATGAAAAACGCCGTAGCGGGGGCCGCTACGGCGCTGTCGCTGCCTGGCTGACGATCAACGCTGGTAGTTGATGTCGGCGCGGCGGTTCTCGGCGTAATCGGCGTCGGTGTTGCCCAGGGCCTTGGGACGTTCCTTGCCGAAGCTGATCGCTTCGATCTGGTTGGCGTTGACGCCCAGCAGGGTCATCATGCGCGCCACGGCGTCCGAACGGCGCTGGCCCAGGGCCAGATTATATTCGGTGCTGCCGCGGGCGTCGGTGTTGCCTTCCACGCGGACCTTCTGGCCTTGGTGGCTGGTCAGGTAGTTGGCATGCATCTCGACGACGCTGCGGTACTGTTCGGGCACCGTGTAGCTGTCGAAGTCGAAGTAGACCGAGCGTTGTTGCGCGAGCGGGCTTTGCGGATTGAAGGGATCCATGATCTGCCCAGCGGACGCCGAATCGGAGCCGTTGCCTGCGCCGTTCTGGTCCAGCGGCACGGAGCTGCAGGCGGCCAGCGAGGCGGCGATGGCGGCGATGGTCAGGGTCCTGGTGATGCGCGAGCTCATTTAATGTCCTTTAGAAGAAAGAAGAGTCACACGAAAAAATCAGTCTGTGAAAGGGCCCCAGGCCGGCTCGCGGACCTTGCCGTTGAGCACCGACAGCGTCTGGCGCACGCGCCCGTCGATCGAGGTCACCGCCAGCACGCTGCGACCGTTCTGGATGGCGCTGTAGAGCACCTGCATTCCATTGGGCGCGTAGCTGGGGGATTGGTCGTCCGGGCCGTCCGTCAGAATCTGTTCGGAGCCCGAGTTCAAGGCGAGGCTTGCAATCCTGAAGGCACCATTTCTGCGAGTAACGTACACCAGTTGTTGTCCATCCGGCGATACCCTAGGTGAAATATTGTAACTGCCCGAGAAGGTCAGGCGCTGGGCGTCTCCGCCGCCGGCCGGCACCTTGTAGATCTGCGGGCTGCCGCCCCGGTCGCTGGTGAACACCAGGGACTGGCCATCGGGGGTGAAGCGCGGCTCGGTGTCGATCAGCGGGGAACGCATCACCCGGCGCAGGTCGGATCCGTCCGTGTTGATGGTGTAGATCTGGGAAATGCCGTCTCTTGACAGCACGATGGCCATGCGATGGCCATCCGGCGACCAGGCGGGCGCACTGTTGTTGCCCTTGTAATTGGAGACCGGCTGGCGCTGGCCGGTCGCCAGCGTCTGCACGTAGATCACGGATTTGCCCGATTCGAAGCTGACGTAGGCCAGCCGCGAACCATCCGGCGACCAGGCGGGCGAGATGATCGACTGCTTCGAGCGCAGCATCACCTGCGGATTCTGGCCGTCGGCATCAGCAATTTGTAACTCATACCCGTTGCCGGTCTGCAACACGTAGGCGATCCGGGTCGAGAACACGCCGCGCACGCCGGTGATCTTTTCGTAGATCCGGTCGGCGATCCGGTGGGAGATCCGGCGCATTTCCGCCTCGGTGCCGCTGTAGGATGCCTGGTCCAGTTCGATCTTGCGCACATTGTCGACCAGCCGGTAGCTGATCGTGTACTGGCCGCCGTTCTGCGCGACCGTGCCGTAGGCCAGGTAGTCGGCGCCGCGCGCCTGCCAGGTGCCGTAGTCGATCTTGCTCTGGACGTCCAGCCCGGCGCCCGAGGCGCCGATCAGGCGGAACTGGCCGGAGCGGGTCAGGTCGGCGCGGATGACCTCGGGGGCCGAGGTGGCGCTGGCCGCGCCCGCGAAATCGGCGATGGCGATCGGATACTGGGTGGCGCCGACGCCGGAAATGTCGACGCGCAGTTGCGCATGGGCCGCCGTGGCGCCCGCGGCGGCCAGCGCGAGGCCCAGGCCGGCCGAGGCGGCGCGCCGCCAGAGGCGGCCGATGAAGCCGGAGGCTGTGAATACGGTCATGGTGACGATCTCCTTAGTCGTACATGCGGTAGTCCACGTCAATATACGACGGATACTTGCCGCCAGGCGGTTTCGGGAAGGGCGAGCAGGCCAGGATCCCCTTCTGGACGGCATCGTCGAAACGGGGATTGCCCGAGGATCGGGTCAGGTCGACGCCCTGGACTTGTCCATTGGACCCCAGCCGGGTGCGGAAGCTGGCCGTGGGGTTGGCCGAGCCGTTGCGCGGGGGCACGTTGTAGACCACGCCGGGCTGGACGCAGGCGCGCACCTTGGCCGCGTAGCCGTCGTTGCCGCCGCCACCGCGCTGGTTGCGGTCGGCATTGCCGCTGGAGATGCCGGCGGCTTCCAGGGCGTCGCCGCGCATGGCGGCCCTCAGGGCCTGGCGCTTGGCCTCGGCTTCCTTTGCGGCCTTTTCCTTTGCGGCTTTTTCCTTGGCCGCCTTTTCGGCAGCGGCCTTTTCAGCGGCGGCTTTCTCGGCGGCGGCTTTTGCTGCCTTTTCCTTTTCTGCCTTCTCTTTCTCCGCCTTTTCCCTGGCGGCCTGCGCGGCGGCTTCCTTCTCGGCCTTCTCCTTGGCCGCCTGTTCGCGGGCGGCCTTGTCCGCCGCCGCCTTCTCGGCAGCCGCCTTGTCCGCCGCCGCTTTTTCAGCCGCGGCCTTCTCCGCTTTTTCCTTTTCCTGGGCCGCTTTTTCCTTGGCCGCCTGCGCGGCGGCTTCCTTCTCGGCCTTTTCCTTGGCGGCCTGCTCGGCCAGGCGGCGTTCCATTTCCTCGCGCGCCTTGCGTTCCTTGGCCAGGGCGATTTCGGCGTCGGCCTTCGCCTGGGCGGCCGCGGCGGCGCGCGCCTGGGCCTCGGCCAGTTGCGCCTGCCGCGCGGCCTCGGCCTGGGCGGCGGCCTGCTCGGCGGCCAGGCGCGCGCTGTCGTCCGGCTGGGGCTCGGGTTCCGGTGTGGGTTCGGGTTCCGGCTGGGGTTCGGGCTGTTGTTCCTCGGGCTGTTCCTGCGGCGCGGCGGCGTCGGCCACCGTGCCCTGGGCCCAGAGTTCGACCTGGACGGGGCCGGGGTTGTCGGGCGCGGTGGAGAAGCCCACCACCATCAGCAGGATCAGCAGCCCGTGGGCGGCCAGGGAGACGATCAGGCCGCGCCGGTCGTCGCGCGCGCCGGGGCGCGCGCCGTCGTCGTCGGCATCGGTGCTGAAGAAACGGTCGAACAGATTCATGGGGCGGGCGTCAGCGCGCGGCCGGGGCGTTCTGGTTGACCAGCAGCCCCAGCTTGCCGATTCCGCCGTTGCGCAACTGGTCCATGACCTGCATGACGGATTCGTAGGGCACCTTGCCGTCGGCGGAAATCACCACGGGGGTGTCGGCCGTGGCGACGGCGCGGACCTCGGCCAGCAGGTTGGCCTTGTCGATGGGCCGGAACGAGGCGCCGCCTTCGCGCACCCGCAGGGCGAGCGCGCCCTGGGCGTCGATCTGGACCTCGATGGGCTGGACGGGCACGTCGGAGGCCGTGCCGACCGAGGGCAGTTCGATCTGGCCCGGGGTGATCATGGGCGCGGTGACCATGAAGATCACCAGCAGGACCAGCATGACGTCGATGTAGGGCACGACGTTGATGTCGTTCTTCATGCGGCGTGAGCGGCGGCTGCCGAATGTGCTCATGTCAGTGCACCTGGCGCTGGAGGATGTTCAGGAATTCCTCGACGAAGCTCTCGAAGCGGATCGACAGCCGGTCGATTTGATTGGTGTAGCGGTTGTACGCCAGCACGGCCGGAATGGCGGCGAACAGGCCGATGGCGGTCGCGATCAGGGCCTCGGCGATCCCCGGGGCCACGGCGGCCAGGGTCGCCTGCTGCATGGTGGACAGGCCCATGAAGGCGTGCATGATCCCCCAGACCGTTCCCAGCAGCCCGATGTAGGGGCTGACCGAACCGGTGGAGGCGAGGAAGTTCAGGTGCGATTCCAGGCTGTCCATTTCCCGCTGGAAAGCGGCCTTCATGGCGCGCCGGGGCGCGTCCAGCAGGGTGTCGCCCCGGCTGGACGAACGGCGCGCCTTGACGAATTCGGTCATGCCCGCGTCGAAGATGCGCGCCAGCGCGCCGTGTTCGTTGCGGCGGCTGGCGATCGCCTGCTGCAGGACGGTCAGGTCGCCGCCGGCCCAGAAGTCGTCCTCGAAGCGGCGGGTCTGCTCGTCGGCGCGCCGCAGGGCCGCGCGCTTGCTGAAAATGTAGGTCCAGGACAGGACCGAGGCGCCGAGCAGGATCAGCATCACGATCTGCACGGGCAGGCTGGCGTTGCCGATGAGGGACAGCAGCGACAAATCGCTAGAGGCTTGCATGGTTAATGAAGGGCCTTTTCCAGTAGATCCCTGATGGAGGGGGAGAGACGGATGGGTTTGAAGCTGAGGGCGTGCACCGTGCAGACCTGGATGTCCGCGCTGGCGAGCAGCGTGTCGTCGCGCAGGGCCTGCTGGCCGAAGCGGATCGTCGAGGCGCCCAGCCCGGTCACGGCGGTCCGGACGAGGATGCGGTCGTCCAGGCGGGCCGGTTGCCGGTAGGCAATGTCCGCATGCTTGACCACAAACATCATCTGTTCCTGTGTTGCGAGAGTGTGTTGATCCATTCCGAGCGCGCGCAGCCATTCCGTGCGACCGCGTTCGAAGAATTTGAGATAGTTCGCGTAGTACACGACGCCACCGGTGTCGGTGTCCTCGTAATATACGCGAATGGACAGCTCGCCGGGGGGATTGGTTCGATCCGGGGACATTTTTTGGTGAGGCCTTGTGACACGGGCGCCTACAGGGATTCCAGCCGTTCCAGGACGTGCGCCAGGGCGTCGGCCTGGGCGATCCGCTGCGCCTGCCCGTCGCGGCGCGCCTGGATTTCGACGATGCCGTCCTTCAGGCCGCGTTCGCCCAGCGTCACGCGCAGCGGCACGCCGATCAGTTCCCAGTCGGCGAACATGATGCCCGGCCGGGCGTCCCGGTCGTCCAGGATCACGTCCACCCCACGCGCCCGCAGCGCCTGGTACAGGGATTCGGCGGCCTCGCGCACGGCTTCGCTCTTGCCGATGCCGATCGGGCACAGCACGACCTCGAACGGCGCGATGGCGCGCGGCCAGATCATGCCCCGCTCGTCGTGGTTCTGCTCGATGGCGGCGGCCGAGATCCGGCTGACGCCGATGCCGTAGCAGCCCATCTGCAGCACGGCCGGCTTGCCGTCCGTTTCCAGGAAGGTGGCGTTCAGGGCGCGCGAATATTTGTCCCCCAGGAAGAACACGTGGCCGACCTCGATGCCGCGCTGGATCGCCAGGGTACCGCCGCGCGGGTCGGGGTCGCCCGCCACCACGTTGCGCAGATCGGCGACCAGTGCCGGCTCGGGCAGGTCGCGGCCCCAGTTCACGCCGCTCAGGTGGTAGCCGGCCTCGTTGGCGCCGCAGACGAAATCGCCCATGTGGGCGACCGTGCGGTCGGCGATCACGGTGATGGCCTCGGGGTCCACGCCGACGGGGCCCAGGTAGCCAGGGGCGCAGTGGAAGACCGCGTCGATCTCGGCCTCGGTCGCCAGGCGGTGGCCGTCGCCGAAGCCCGGCAGCTTGCCGACCTTGACCTCGTTGGTCTCGTGGTCGCCCCGGATCAGCAGCAGCCACAGGCGGGCGGGGCCTTCGGCGGGATCGGTGGCCAGCACCACGGACTTGACCGTGCGCGACAGCGGCAGGCCCAGCTGCTCGGCCACGATCTCGCACTTGGGGGCGTCGGGCGTGGCGCGCTTTTCCATGGGCTCGCGCGCCGGCTCGCGTTCGGCCAGCAGGCAGGGCGCCTCGGCCAGCTCGATGTTGGCGGCGTAGTCCGAATCCGGGTTGTAGACGAGCAGGTCCTCGCCCGTGTCGGCGATCACCTGGAATTCGTGGCTGCGCGTACCGCCGATCGAGCCGGTGTCGGCCGCCACGGCGCGGAACGTCAGGCCCAGGCGCGTGAAGATGCGCTGGTAGGCGGCGTACATGGCGTCGTAGCTGGCCTGGGCGGAAGCTTCGTCGCGGTCGAAGGAATAGGCGTCCTTCATGGTGAACTCGCGGCCGCGCATCAGGCCGAAGCGCGGCCGGCGCTCGTCGCGGAACTTGGTCTGGATGTGGTAGAAGTTCACCGGCAGCTGGCGCCAACTGTGGATTTCGTTGCGGGCGATGTCGGTGATGACTTCCTCGGACGTCGGCTGCAGCACGAAATCGCGCTGGTGGCGATCCTTGATGCGCAGCAGTTCGGCGCCATATTGTTCCCAACGGCCCGATTCCTGCCATAGTTCCGCCGGCTGCACGACCGGCATCAGCAGTTCGATGGCGCCGGCGTGGTTCATTTCCTCGCGCACGATGGTCTCGATCTTGCGCAGGACCTTCAGGCCCATCGGCATGTAGGTGTAGACGCCGCCGGCGATCTTGCGGATCATGCCCGCCCGCGTCATCAACTGGTGGCTGACGACTTCCGCCTCGGCGGGGGCTTCCTTCAGGGTGTTCAGGTGGTACTGGCTGGCGCGCATGGTAGGGATTCCGGTTGGTACGTATAATCGACGGTAATTGTATTGAATTCACAACCGAGGTGGCCCCATGTTGGATCGCGAAGGCTACCGTCCGAATGTCGGCATCATTCTCGTGAACCAGAAAAACGAGGTTTTCTGGGGCAAGCGCATCAGGGAACACGCATGGCAGTTCCCCCAGGGGGGCATCAAGCACGGCGAAACGCCCGTGCAGGCGATGTACCGCGAACTCCACGAGGAAACCGGCCTGCGCGCCGAACATGTGCGCATTCTGGGACGGACCCGGGACTGGTTGCGCTATACCGTGCCGGATCATTACGTGCGCCGCGAACTGCGCGGCCACTACAAGGGCCAGAAACAGATCTGGTTCCTGCTGCGCATGGTGGGCCGCGACAGCGACGTCAGCCTGCGCGCCACCGACACGCCCGAATTCGACGCCTGGCGCTGGAACGCCTATTGGGTACCGCTGGAAGCCGTCATCGAATTCAAGCGCGAGGTCTATTCCCTGGCGCTCAACGAACTGTCGGGCCTGCTGTTTCGCCGGAGCCGCGAGAACCGCTACCTGCGACACCGGGGCGGCGGGCGGCACGACGACTCCGCCGGCCGGGCGGCGGACGCGCCGGTTCCGAAAACCCCACGGCCTGAACAGGTATGATTCAATTCCTTTCGTGGCGCGTCGCGCCGGCACTCCAGAAGGTTTGACCGCATGCTCCAAGACCTCGACGCATTGTCTCAGCGCATCCGCCAAGTCGCCCAGCTCGCGCGGGATCTGCAATCCGAACGCGCCGCCCTGCGGGCCAGGGTCCGGCAGCTCGAACAGGAATGCCAGTCCCTGAAGGACCAGCAACTGCGCGAAGGCCAGGAATTCGCCCGCATGTCCGAACGGCTCGCGCGCCACGACCAGGAACTCCAGGCCGCGCGCGAGGAATCCGGACAGCACCGGGCGGCCCTGGAATCCGAGGTGCGCGACCACCAGATCCGCTCCGATTCCCTGCAGCGCCGGCTGGCCCAGGTCGAATCCGAACGCGACCGCCTGCGCGAGGCCGCCACCGGCGCCCAGCAGCAGATCGAACTCATCCTCGAGCGCCTGCCCGGCGCGCAGGCCCAGTAGGGCCCGCCCACACTGACCAAGGAACCGCGAAGCATGGAACGCGTCGATGTCGCCATCCTCGGCCGCGATTACTCGCTGGCCTGCCCCCCCGAAGAAAAGGACGCCCTGCTGGCCGCCGTGCGGCTGGTCGACCAGCGCATGCTGGCCATCAAGGGCGTCGGCAAGATCGCCAGCAACGAGCGCATCGCCGTGATGGCCGCCATCCAGATCGCCAACGAGCTGCTCAGCATGCGCGCGCCCGACGGACCCCTCGGAAATATTGCCTTGGGTGATTTCAAGGGTAAAATCGAGTCCATGAACGAGATGCTCGACGAAGTCCTGGGCACCTCCGTTTGACCTCTTACTTCCCGGATGCGCCAGGTCATCCGGTCGTTTTAAGTCCCTGCCGTGTTCGTGACCTGGCCATACATTCCTTGAACCAATGCTATAGGCATAGGTTGCCGGATTGACAGATGGGAGCGCTGCCTTCACTGGACGGCCCGAAGCCTGACTGATGGCGACCACCGTGAACCCTCGGTTCCGGGATGCCGGCCTAGACGGCACAGGCGGGGCATTACCAGAAAGCTCGTCGTGGGATCGCGACGGGCTTTCGTCTTTTTCAGGGGGAAATATGTATCGAGGCGTGCGCAATCGCAAGCAACTTCTGGCCGGCCTGCTGCTGGCTTCGTCCGTCGTGGCCCTGCCCGCGATGGCCCGCGAGGCCGAATCCACCGAGCCCCGGGCCTCGCTGTCGGCCGAGGCCTCGTCCGAGGTCGGGCAGGACACCGTGGAAATCACCCTGGCGGCGGAACTGTCCGGGGCGTCGCAGACCGAGGTCGCCGAGGCCCTGAACCAGCGCCTGGACTCGGTCATGAAGCAGGCCAAGGGACACCAGGGCATCGAGGCCCGCAGCGGATCCTACCGGATCTGGCCGACCACCGACCGGGACGGCAAGATCGCCGAATGGCGGGGCCAGGCCGAAATCCTGCTGGAATCGCGCGATTTCCCCGCCGTCTCGAAGCTGGCGGCCAGCCTGGGCGACCGCATGCCGATCGCCGGCCTGTCGTTCTCGGTCTCGCGGGAACGGCGCGCGGCCGAAGAGCAGAAACTGCTGAGCCAGGCCGTCGAGGCGTTCAAGGCCCGCGCCCAGGCGCTGACCCAGGCCCTGGGCTTTGCGGGCTACCGGTTCCGCACGGTCGACCTGGGCGGCCAGGGCGCCATGCCGCCCGCGCCGATGCCGCGCATGATGATGAGCGCCATGGCCGCCGACAAGGCCGCCGCGCCCGTCGAGGGCGGTCGCGAACGGGTCAGCGTGTCGGTGCAGGGGACGATCGTCTTGCTGCCCAAATGAACAGGGCCAGGCCGATCAGGATCATGGGCAGCGACAGCAGCTGGCCCATCGACAGACCGCCGGCCAGCAGCCCCAGGAAATCGTCCGGTTCGCGGGTGAATTCCACCAGGAACCGGAACAGCCCGTAGCCCATCAGGAACACGGCGCCGACCTGGCCCGTCGGGCGGGGCTTGCGGGCGAACCACCACACCAGGGCGAACAGGGCGAAACCTTCCAGCCCCATTTCGTACAGTTGCGAGGGATGGCGCGGCGTGCCGTCCTGCGCGCCCGGAAAGACCATGCCCCAGGGCAGGTCCGTGGGGCGGCCCCACAGTTCGCCGTTGATGAAATTGCCCAGCCGCCCGGCGGCCAGCCCCAGGGGGATCAGGGGCGCGATGAAGTCCCCGATCGCCAGCAGCGGCTGGCCGCGCCGGCGGGCGAAATACAGCATGGCCAGCGTCACGCCGATCAGGCCGCCATGGAAGGACATCCCGCCCTGCCAGACCTCGAAGATCGACAGCGGGTGCGCCAGATAGTCGTCGAACTTGTAGAACAGCACGTAGCCCAGGCGTCCGCCCAGCACCACGCCCAGCACCCCGTAGAAGATGATGTCCTCCAGGTCGCGCAGCGTCAGCCCGGTCGGGGTGGGGTGATGCTGGATGCGCCAGCGCCCCAGCAGCCAGGCCAGGCCGAAGCCGGCCAGGTACATGAGTCCGTACCAATGGATCGCCAGGGGGCCGATCTGCAGGGCGATGGGATCGATGTGGGGGAAGGGCATGGGCGCGGCCGGGAGGAAAGACACAATCATGGATAATACCGTGATCGGACATGACGAGAGGATGAGTCAGGCAATGGGGCGCGGCAAGGCGATCGGAATCGCGCTGGCGGGGGCGCTGGCGCTGTGCGCGGCGAATGCCCGGGCGGCCGGCGGCACGACGGGCGACGGCCTGGCGCTGGCCGGCCAGCGCCAGTGCCTGGGCTGCCACCAGGTCGACGCCCGCCGGGTGGGGCCGCCGTTCCGGGCCATCGCCGAGCGCTTCCAGGGCCGGCCCGAGGCGGCCGGCCACCTGGCCCGCGTCATGCGCGAAGGCAGCCGCGGCCAGTGGGGGGCGATCCCCATGCCGGCCCAGACCCGCCTGTCCGACGTCGATGCGCGGCGCCTGGCGCTGTGGATCCTGTCGCTGAAACAAGCCCCCGCGGCGGATTGATACCGGTCCGCCGCGCGCACGAGACGAGGAAAACCGCATGGAAAACCAAGGAAGAAACACTGCATCCGAGACCGCGATCTTCGGCGGCGGTTGCTTCTGGTGCCTGGAGCCCGTGTTCCGCGCCCTGGACGGGGTGCTGGACGTGCGGCCCGGCTATTGCGGCGGTCGCCTGGACCATCCGACCTACGAACAGGTCTGTCGCCAGGACACCGGCCACGTCGAGGTCGTGCAGGTGACCTTCGATCCGGAACGGGTCGGCTACCGCACCCTGCTGGAAGTCTTCTTCGGCACGCACGATCCGACCACGCTCGACCGCCAGGGCAATGACGCGGGGCCGCAGTACGCCTCGGTCGTTTTCTATCGGGGCGAGGCGCAGCGGGCCCTGGCCGAAGCCGTCCGCGCCGAGGCCCAGGCGGTCTTCGACGATCCGATCGTCACCCGGATCGAGGCGGCGGGGCCTTTCTGGCCGGCCGAGGAACTGCATCGCGAATACTACCGGCGCAATCCGGAGCAGGGCTATTGCCAGTTCGTCATCGCGCCCAAGCTGGCGAAATTCCGCCAGCGCTACGCGCACCTGCTGCGCTGAGGTCGGCGGCGCCGGCCCGCTATTGCGCCGGTGCCGCCAGCCGGCGGCCCCAGGCGGTGTCCGGCCGCGTCAGCGCCGCCAGGGCCGCCAGCACGCCCAGGGTCACCAGTCCGCGCAGCACCAGGATCACCCACAGATTGGCGCCCAGCGCCAGGATCAGCAGCGTGTCCTCGATCAGGGCGTGGCACAGCGACAGCCACGACAGGGCCAGCAGCCGCGTGCGCGGGCTGTAGTTCTCGCGTTCGGCGGCGTCGATGATCAGCGCGCCGCCATAGGCCAGGCCCAGCAGCACGCCGACCGTGGTCAGGGGCGCCGCGCGTTCCTCCAGGCCCGACAGGCGCAGCACGGGCGTCAGCAGCCGGGTCACGAGCCGCGTGACGCCCAGGCGCTCCAGCACGTCCAGCAGCACGACCAGTCCGACGATGACGGCCAGGACCAGCGCCAGCGATTGCAGCGTGGACAGGACCCAGGGCCAGAAATCCGGCGGCCCCTGGGTCAGCCCCGCGTCCTGGCGCATCCAGGCCAGGGAGACCGGGTCCTGCAGCACGTCCAGCGCCCGGCAGGTCCAGCTGACGGCGGCGCCGTAGAGGATGGCGACGACGATGCGCAGCGCCCCGGTGACCAGCGCGCTGGCGCCGGCGCGGCGCACGACGGACTGCTCGGTCGGAATGTTGTGGGCGAACAGCATCATCGCCCCCAGCGCGCTGACCTGGGCCGTCGTCATGTGCATGCCGTCGGACAGCGCGGCCATCGAGGCCATGCCGCCGTAGATGTTGGTCAGCATGGTGGTGGCCCAGATGATGCCCGCCTCGGGCGGCAGCCCCAGCAGCGCCATGGCCGGCGTCAGGGCTTCTCCGGCCATGCGCACCAGGCCCAGGCGGTCGGCGATGTAGACGATCACCATGACCGGCAGCATGATGCGCGTGATCGTCAGGAACATGCGCGTGCTGCGCAGCCGGATGGTGTTCAGGTAGTGGAGCATGCCAGGATTCCGGGGGAGGGGCGCGGCGCCGTCGGGCAGGCCGCATCCCGGCATTGTAGGGCGCCCCCGGGGCCCGCGCGCGTCCGCGATGCGGCCCGGGCCGGGGCGCCGCGCGGCGCCTCAGGTGCGCAGCACGCCCCGGCGGATCTGGTCCAGTTCGATGGATTCGAACAGCGCCTTGAAATTGCCTTCCCCGAAGCCGTCGTTGCCTTTGCGCTGGATGATCTCGAAGAAGATCGGCCCGATCTGGTTCGCGGTGAATATCTGCAGCAGCAGGCCGCCGCCCGGGGCGCCGTCCAGCAGGATGCGGTTGCGGCGCAGGCGGTCCACGTCCTCGCCGTGGCCCGGCAGCCGCCCGTCCAGCAGTTCGTAGTAGGTGTCGGGGGTATCCAGGAATTTCACCCGGCCGCTCAGCTGTTCCACGGTGCGGTGGATGTCGTCCGTGGACAGGGCGATGTGCTGGATGCCTTCGCCCCGGTACTGATCCAGGTATTCCTGGATCTGGCCGGGGGTCTCGCCGCCTTCCTCGTTGATGGGGATGCGGATCAGCCCGCAGGGCGAGGTCATGGCCTTCGATTTCACCCCGGTCAGCTGGCCCTCGATGTCGAAATAGCGGATCTCGCGGAAATTGAAGATGCGCTCGTAGAATTCGGCCCACTCGTCCATCCGGCCGCGATGCACGTTGTGGGTCAGATGGTCGATGCCGAGCAGGCCGGCGCCCGCGTGGCGCAGGTCGTCGTGGGCCGTGGCGTGGTCCAGGGGTTCGAAGTCCACGTCGTAGATGCCGATGTCGCCGATGCCGCCATGGCCGTACTTGCCGCGCCAGCGGTCCACCAGATAGATCAGCGAATCGCCGATACCCTTGATGGCGGGAATGTTGAGTTCCATCGGGCCGCTGTGCGAATCGAAGCCCCAGGCGCCGCGTTCCAGGGCCAGCTTGTAGGCGCGGGCCGCGTCCTGCACGCGCAGGCCGATGGCGCAGATCGACGGGCCGTGCTGGCGCGCGAAGCGCTGCGCGAAGGAATCGGGTTCTGCGTTGACCAGGAAATTGATCGAGCCCTGGCGATACAGCGTGACGGCTTTCTTGCGGTGCCGGGCGATGGCCCGGAAGCCCAGGGCCTCGAACACGCGGCCCAGCGCGACGGGGTCTTCCGCCGTGTATTCCACGAATTCGAAGCCCGCGGTGCCCAGGGGATTGTCCCAGGGGGTGAAGGAAGTGTTCATGAAGGCATCTCCGTCCGCGATGTGTCTTTTCAGGATTCTTTTTGAAATTCTAGGGAAAACAGCGTGGGGAAAGATTGCAAACATGCGGTACGATTCCCTACCGTGACGCAATCATTCATCTAATAATTCGTGGTTGAGACAATATGATGCCTATCGACGACCTGGACAGGACAGATCGCCTGATCCTGACGCATCTGCAGCGCGACGGCCGGATCAGCAATCAGGACCTGGCCCAGCGGGTGGCCCTGTCGCCCAGCCCCTGCCTGCGGCGCGTCAAGCGCCTGGAGGACCAGGGCTACATCCGCCGCTACGTCGCGCTGGCGGATCCGGAAAAGCTCGGCCTGGGGCTGCTGGCCTACGTCTTCGTCCGGCTGGACAAGTCGCACCGTGCCGAGCACGGCGCCATGTCCGCGTTCGCCCGCGACGTCCAGAGCTGGTCGGAAGTCGTCCAGTGCTACGCCATGTCGGGCGACATGGACTACCTGTTGCGGGTCCAGGTCCAGGACCTGGCGGCCTTTTCCCGTTTCGCCATGGACACGCTGATGCGGCATCCGGCCGTCGTCGACATCCGCAGCAGTTTCGCGTTGCAGTCGATCAAGGAAACGACCGAGTTGCCGACCTGATTCCTGGCGCCGGTCCAGGCCAGGGCGGGCGGGAATACTGACCAATAGCTGATCGCTATCAAATCAAGAGCAATATTCAATTTTATTTATTCAACAGGCCTCGTTAGACTGTCTTTCATGAGGGGTCCGGCGCACGGGCTCCAAGGTTCCCCAGACCTGGCGCCGTCCACGAGGCGGCGCCGCCGCACAGGAGATGCTCATGAAGAAACTGACCACCGCCGCCGGCGCGCCCGTCGTCGACAACCAGAACATCCAGACGGCCGGCCCGCGCGGCCCGGCCCTGCTGCAGGACGTCTGGCTGCTCGAAAAGCTGGCCCACTTCGACCGCGAGGTGATCCCCGAGCGCCGCATGCACGCCAAGGGCGCGGGCGCCTACGGCACCTTCACCGTCACCCACGACATCACCCGCTACACGCGCGCCGCGCTGTTCTCCGAGATCGGCAAGCAGACCCCGATGTTCGCCCGCTTTTCCACGGTGGCCGGCGAGCGCGGCGCCGCCGACGCCGAGCGCGACATCCGCGGCATCGCCATGAAGTTCTATACGGAAGAGGGCAACTGGGACCTGGTGGGCAACAACACCCCCGTGTTCTTCTTCCGCGATCCGCTGAAATTCCCCGATCTGAACCACGCGGTCAAGCGCGACCCGGGCACCGGCATGCGCAGCGCCCAGAACAACTGGGAATTCTGGACCGGCCTGCCCGAAGCCCTGCACCAGATCACCATCGTCATGAGCGATCGCGGCATCCCGTCCGACTACCGCCACATGCACCTGTTCGGCAGCCATACCTTCAGCCTCATCAACGCCGCCAACGAGCGCTTCTGGGTGAAGTTCCACTTCAAGTCGCAGCAGGGCATCCGCAACCTGACCGACGCCCAGGCCGCCGAACTGATCGGCCGCGACCGCGAAAGCTCCCAGCGCGACCTGTACGACAGCATCGCCAAGGGAGACTTTCCGCGCTGGACGCTGTTCATCCAGGTCATGCCCGAGAAGGACGCCGGCGGCTATCACCTGAACCCCTTCGACCTGACCAAGGTCTGGCCGCACGGCGACTACCCCATGATCGAGGTCGGCGTCCTGGAATTGAACCGCAACCCGGAAAACTTCTTCGCCGAAGTCGAGCAGGCCGCCTTCACCCCGGCCAACGTCGTTCCGGGCATCGGCTTCTCGCCGGACCGCATGCTGCAGGCCCGCCTGTTCTCCTATGGCGACGCCCAGCGCTACCGCCTGGGGGTCAACCATCACCAGATCCCGGTCAACGCGCCGCGCTGTCCGTTCCACAGCTATCACCGCGACGGCGCGATGCGGGTGGACGGCAACCACGGTGGCCTGACGGGCAACGAGCCCAACCGCTCCGGCGAATGGGCCGAGCAGCCCGACTTCCGTGAGCCGCCGCTCAGCCTGGAAGGCGCCGCGGACCACTGGAACCATCGCGAGGATACGGACTACTTCTCGCAGCCGGGCGCGCTGTTCCGCCTGATGACGCCCGAACAGCGGCAGGCCCTGTTCGACAACACGGCCCGCGCCATCGCCGGAGTCACGCCCGACGTGCAGGCCCTCCACATCCAGCACTGCACCCAGGCGGATCCCGCCTACGGGGCGGGGGTGGCCGCCGCGATCGAGGCGCTGCAGGACTAGCGCGCGCCCCGCGCCCGGAACAGGGCGCGGATGTCCTCCGGCACCAGCGCGCCGCCGGTGCTCCAGATCACGTGGGTGGCGCCGGCGATCACCGGGGTCAGGTCGTGGCGCTGCAGGTAGCGGCGCCCGCGCGGCGAACCGAGCAGCCAGCGGGGGCCCCGCAGGCCGGCGGCGGCCGAGGGCTCGATGAAGATGCCTTCGGCCTGTTCCAGGGCCAGCGCGTCGCGGAACAGGGTATCGTCGTCCACGGTGAAGACGCCCGCCAGCAGCCGCGACATGATGGGGGCGACCAGGGGCGACGCCAGGCCGACGGCCAGGCCGTCGGCCTCGGTCCGGTTGTCCAGGCCGATGTCGTGCACCGACACCGGGGCCCGAGTGCCCGCCGCCACCTGCACCAGCATGCAGGGCGAGGCGGCGGGCTCGGCGAAGAAGCAATGCACGTGCGGACCGAGCAGGCGCTTCAGGCCGTAGGTGATGCCGCCGGGGGCGCCGCCCACGCCGCAGGGCAGGTAGACGAACAGGGGATGGGCGGCGTCCACGGGGCGGCGGGCGGCCCGGAGCTGGTCCAGCAGTTCCCGCGCCGCCGCGGCATAGCCCAGGAACAGCGCCTCCGAGCGCTCGTCGTCGACGAAATGGATCGAGGGATCGTCCAGGGCCGCCGCGCGGCCCGAGGCGACGGCGGCGGCATAGTCGCCGTCGTGCTCGACGACGGCGATGCTCCGGTTGCGCAGGCGGTCTTTCTTCCAGGCCTTGGCGTCCGAGGACATGTGGACCGCCGCGCGGAATCCCAGGCCGGCCCCGATCAGGCCGATGGCCAGGCCCAGGTTGCCGGTGCTGCCGACCGACAGGGTGTGCCGGCCCAGGAACCGGCGGACCGGGGGATCGGCCAGCCGTGCGCGGTCGCCGTCCGCATCCAGCAGTCCGGCCTCCAGCGCGAGACGCTCGGCCAGGGCCAGGGCTTCATGGAACCCCCCGCGCGCCTTGACCGAGCCGGCCACGGGCAGGATGTCGTCCCGCTTGAGGAACCAGGCGCCTTCGGAACCGGCGCCTGGCTCGCCCACCGAGGAGAGCGCCTGCCGCAGGCGCGGGATGGGCGATAGCGGCGAGGACAGCCGTCCGCCGGCCGCCTCCAGTTCGGGGAACAGACGGGCCAGCAGGGCTGCGCAGCGCTCGAAGCGGGCCTGCGCCGCCGACGGGTCGTAGGGCAGGTCCCGGCCGTCGTCCGTCGGGTCATGCGCCGGGGACAGCCAGAGCAGCGCCCGCTTCCCGCGCAGGGCCTGCAGTGTTTCGGGGCCCAGGGCCTCTTGCGGATCCATCATCGTTCCCTCGTCCTGCCGCGTGCTCAGGCGTTCATGTACCAGATGACCTTGGTCTGGGTGTACTGGTCGAACGCTTCCATGCCCTTGTCGCGGCCGCCGAAGCCCGACAGCTTGTAGCCGCCAAAGGGCGCCGTGATGTCGCCTTCGGAAAAACCGTTGATCGACACCGTGCCGGCCTTGATGTGCCGGGACACGCGCTGTGCGCGGCCCACGTCCCGAGTGTAGAGCGAAGCGGCGAGCCCGTACTGGGTGTCGTTGGCCAGCGCCACGGCTTCGTCCTCGGTCTCGAAGGTGGTGACCGCGAGGACCGGGCCGAAGACCTCCTCCTGGAACAGGCGCATCGCGGGCGTCACGCCGTCGAAGATCGTCGGTTCGACGTACCAGCCGCTGCCCAGTTCGGCATGGATCCGTCCGCCGTGCGCGAGCCGCGCGCCCGCGGCCGGCGCTTCCTCGAGGAAGGCCTTCACCTTGTGGAAGTGGGGCTCCTCGACCATCGGGCCGATGCGCGTGGCCGGATCGGTGGGCAGGCCGACCTTCCAGTCGGCCAGGCCGCGCTTGAGACGCTCGATGACGGCGTCCTTGATGCTCGCCTGCACGATCAGGCGCGATCCGCAGCTGCAGTTCTCGCTCATGTTCCAGTAGGCGGCCGAGAGCATCTGGCCAACCGCCGCGTCCAGGTCGGCGTCCTCGAACACGACCTGCGGGCTCTTGCCGCCGCATTCCAGCACGATCTCCTTGAGATTGCTTTCGGCGGAATACTTCAGGAACAGGCGGCCGACCTCGGTGGAGCCGGTGAAGGACACCATGTCCACGTCGGGATGGCGCCCCAGGGGCTCGCCGGTGTCCTCGCCCGTGCCTGTGACCAGGGTCAGGGCGCCGGCGGGCACGCCGGCCTGGTGGGCGAGCCGGGTCAGGCGGTAGGCGCTGAGCGAAGTCAGTTCGGCCGGCTTCACGATCACCGAGTTGCCCGCCGCCAGGGCGGGCGCGACCTTCCAGGCGAACATCAGGGCCGGGAAGTTCCAGGGCAGCACCGCGCCGACCACGCCGATGGGTTCCTTGACGATCAGGCCCAGGGCGTCGCCGCCGGTGGGCGAGATGCGGCCGAAGCACTTGTCGACGGCCTCGGCGTACCAGGCGAAGGTATCCAGCGTCGCCGGCATGTCGGTGTGCAGGCATTCCGTGATGGGCTTGCCCGCGTCCACGCAGTCCAGCGCGGCGATTTCCTCCGTGTGCTCGCGGATCAGCGCCACCCAGTCGAGCAGCACCCGCTTGCGCTCGGCGGGGGCCATGCCCGACCATTCGCCCGATTCGAAACTGGCGCGGGCGGCGGCGACGGCCGCGTCCACGTCGGCCGCGGTGCCCGCGACGAGGGTGCCGATCGTGGTGTTGTCGATGGGGCTGACGACGGGCATGCGGGCGGCCGAGGCCTGGAATCCCGGGATCACCGGGCCGGCGTACAGGGTGCCGGCCCGGGCCTGGTCGTAGACTCGTTCAATGGCGGACATGGGGTCTCCTGATTCGATGCGCGCCGGGTCAGCGCAGGGGTTGCAGGGCGGCGTCCAGTTCGCGCAGATCCGCGTCGGACAGGGGCTGGACGGGTTGGCGGCAGGCGCCCACCTTGTTCACCAGGAGGTTCGTGGCCGCCTTCACCGCCGGGTTGTACGGGTGGTTCCAGAAGAACAGGTTGGCGGGCAGCATGCGCTTCCAGAGTTCGGCGGCCTGGCTGGCCTGGCCGGCCTGGACCAGGTCGTGGAGCTCGACGGCCTGGCGGGGCATGGCGTTGACCGCGCCCCAGAAGCAGCCCCGCGCCCCGGCCACCAGGGCGTGGAAGGCGAAGGGGTCGGCGCCGTTGAAGACCGGCAGGCCGGCGGCGATCAGTTCCTGCAGGCGCACGAAGTTGCCGCTGGTGTCCTTGATGTACTTGACGTTGTCGATCTGCTGCAGCCGCTTGAAGAAGTCCGGCGTGATGTCGAAGCCCGAGTGCACGGGGATGTTGTAGGCCATGATCGGCGTCTTGACCGCCCGGGCGATTTTCTCGTAATGGCTGTAGACGCCGTCGGGGGTGGGGCCTTCGAAGTAGGGCGGCAGCACCAGCAGGGCGTCGGCGCCCAGGTCCTCGGCATGGCGCGAGGCCTCGATGGCGTCCTCGGTGCGGATGGCCGAGGACTGGACGATGAGCTTGGTGCGCCCGCCGATGTGGCGCGCGGCGACTTCGGCGATCCGGCGCTTTTCCTCGGTGGACAGGAACGGAAATTCACCCGTGCCGCCGCACACGGCGATGATGTGGACGCCGGCCTCGACCAAGGTGTCCAGATGGGTCTTGAGGCGGTCGTAATCCACCTTCGAGCCATCGTCGCTCATGGGGGTGCAGGCGGCGGCGCAGATGCCTTTCAATTCTTGGGACATGACGATCTCCTGGCCCGGGGAGCGCCCGGGCCGTCTGTTGGGGTTGGGAAGTGGTGCGGAAAAAGAGGGGTTATTCGATGGCGGCGCGGGCGGCCTTCACGTTGGCTTCGCCGTCGGGAATGTCCGCCAGCAGGGACGGATACAGGGCGGCGGTCTTTTCGCGGAATTCGGAGATGTCCGGCGAAACGATCTGGACGCCCATCGCCTTGATCTGCTCCAGGCTCTTGGCGTAGCCGTCGGTGTAGTACTGGATGCCGTACTTGACCGCCTCGTCGGCGGCCTCGCGCAGGATCTTCTGGTGTTCCGGCGAGAGCTTGTCCATGCGCGCCTTGCTCATCAGCAGGATGGCGGGCATGTAGTGGATCTTGACCAGGTTGTAGTACTTGCTGACCTCGGCGAATTTGTCCTGGATCATGGTGTCCGGCGAGGCCTCGCCGGCGTCGATCACCCCGGTCTGCAGGGCCAGGTAGACCTCGGAATACGCCATGGGCGTGGGTTGTGCGCCCAGCGCTTCGTAGGCCTTCACGTAGCCCGGCGACTGGATCACCCGGATCTTCATGGCCTTCATGTCGTCGGGGTGCTCGACCTTGCGCACGCCGTAGATATTGCGCTCCAGCGACGAGATCCAGCCCAGGCCGACCAAGCCGTGCTTGTCGAGGTAGCCCAGCATGTGCTTGCCGAACTGGCTCTGCATGGCGTGGTTGGCTTTCTGCAGGTCGGGGAACAGGTACGGCAGCGAGAAGACCCCGAATTCCTTGACGGTGTTCTCGACGGGCGGTTCGCCGGTCACGACCAGCGGCACCGCGCCGGTGCGCGCCGACTGGATCAGCTTGACCTCGCCGCCCAGCTGGCCGCTGGGAAAGACGTTGATCTTCAGCGTGCCCTTGGATTTCGCCGCCGCGACTTCCGCGAGTTTCTCGGCCACGACGTGGTAGTGGCTGTCGGTGGCCAGCACGTGGCCCAGGTTCAGCTCCACGACGTCGGCGGCCTGGGCGGCCCCCAGGGGCAGGGCCGCGGCGAGGCATGTCGAAAGAAGGATTTTTTTCATGTTCATGGTGTGTCTCCGTACGGGGTGGGGGTGGGGCGGGGAGTGTGAACAGGCTCTAGAGGAAGGCCATGGACAGCCAGGGGATGTAGCTGATCAGCAGGACGTCGAGGATCAGCACGGCCAGGAAGATGCCCAGGGGACGAAGCAGTTTTTCGATCGGCAGGTTGGCGATCTGGCAGGCGATGAAGAGGTTCACGCCGACCGGCGGGGTCACCATCCCAATGCAGATGTTGACGATCATGACCATGCCGAAGTGGATCGGGTCGATGCCGAACTGGACGGCGATCGGCGCGAGGATGGGCACCAGGATGATGATGAGGGCGAAGGCTTCCATGAACATGCCGGCCACGAACAGCAGCAGGTTGGCCAGCAGCAGGAAGCCGATGGGGCCGCCCGCGATCTCGACGATGAAGCGCCCGAAGGTCTGCGGCACCTGGTTCAGGGTCAGCATGTAGGCGAACAGGGCGGCGCAGCCCACGATCAGCATGATCACGCCCGTCATGACGGCCGAGTCGATGAAGGTCCGGACCAGGTCGCGCAGGGTCAGCTCGCGGTAGATCAGGCCGCCCACCAGCAGGCCGTAGAGGACGGCGACGACCGAGGCCTCGGTGGCGGTGAAGATGCCCGAATAGATGCCGCCCAGGATGATGACCGGCATCATCAGCGCGAGGATCGATCCCTTGAGCGCGGCGTAGACGTTGCATAGCCAGGCGCGGGGACTGACCCGGGTGACGTTGTCGAAGCCGCGCGCCGTGGCCACCAGCACGATGGTCAGCATCAGCGAGAAACCCACCAGCAGGCCGGGCAGGATGCCGGCGATGAACATGCTGCCGATCGACACGTTGGCCACCAGGCCGTAGACGATCATGGTCAGCGAGGGCGGGATGATGGCGCCCAGTTCTCCGCCCACGGCCACGCAGGCCGCGGCGAAGTTCTTGGGATAGCCCTTCTTTTCCATGGCGGGGATCATGCTCGACCCGATCGCGGCCGTGGTGGCCGAGGACGAGCCCGACATGGTGGCGAAGAACATGCAGGTCAGGATCGAGGAGGCGCCCAGGCCGCCGCGCAGCCAGCCCACGATCGAATTGGCCAGGTGGATCAGGCGCCGCGAGATGCCCCCGGTCTGCATCAGGTTGCCGGCCAGGATGTAGAACGGGATGGCCATCAGGGTGAAGGAGTCGAGCGATTCGAAGATGGTCTGGGGGGCGCTGAGCAGGTCCAGGCCGAACTGCAGCATGGCCAGGCCGGCGGCGATGCCCAGGCAGGCGAACACGGGAACGCCGATCGCCAGGCAGAACAGCAGGGTGCCGAACATGAGGAGCATGATGGTTTGTCTCTTTGTCGTTGTGCTTGTGGGGGCGTGGCGCGCCTCAGGCGGTCAGCGCTTCCTGCGTTTCGCCGTTCTGGAACATCAGCACCAGGGTGTTCACCGCGGCCAGCGCGCAGCCCACGGGCATGGCCAGGTAGAGCCAGAACTTGGACAGCGTGAGGGCGGGGGATATCTCGTCGGCCCCGAACAGGGTCCATTGCCAGCCGTACCAGGCCATGGCGATGAAGATCCCGGCCAGCAGGGTCAGGGCCGCGCGCCGCAGCAGGCGCGAGGGGACCGCGGGCAGGGCTTCGATGAGCGCGGTGACGGCGATCAGCAATCCGTGCCGCGCGGCGATGGCGCCGCCCAGGAAGATCACCCAGACCATCAGGTAGCGCGCGGCCTCTTCCGTCCAGGGCAGGCCCGCGGGCATGCCCAGCTTGGGCAGGATGAAGCGCACCGCCACCTGCAGCGAGATCAGCACGACCATGCACAGCAGGCCGAGGCCGATCAGGATGCGGACGATGAAGTTGAGCCGGTCGATCAGCGACGTCAAGAATGTATTCATAGGATCCTGCCGAAAGTATCCTGTATCCAAAATGAAAGGCCATGGTAAAGGCCAGGCATTGGAGTGTCAACGCGATTCGGATCAGGAGAAACCCTGGTATGGGTCGGGGGCATTCCGGGATCCGCGTCCGCCTGGGCGCGCGGCGCGCGGACCGCGAGGGCCCGGCATCCGGAGAGGGAGGTGGGGTGCGCGCGCGCCGGGCGGCCTCATCCCGGGCGCGCGCGGCGGGCGAGGGGGAAGGCTAGCCGCCGTGGCGGGCGGAGAGGATGCCGATCAGCTGGGCCTTGGTGCGTCGGATGTGGGTGGCGAGCAGTTCCAGCGCCTCGGCGGTCTTGCCCTGGCCGCACAGATCGAGCATGGACTTGTGTTCGACGGCGCCGTCGGTCATGGCCTCGGTCATCGAGATCTGCAGGCGCAGGTAGCGGTCGACCTGCAGGCTGATGCGGTTGACCAGCGACAGCGAGATCGACCGCCCGGAGGGCTCGTACAGGCTCATGTGGAATTTTCCGTTGAGCGCCCCCCATCGGGCGATGTCGCGGGTGGCGTAGGCCTCGTCCAGCTCCTCGAGTATCCGCCGGGATTTGTCGATCGACGCCTGGGTCATGTTCGGAATGGCGCGTTCGAGCAAGTCCAGCTCCAGGACCGCGCGCAGGTCGAAGATCTCGTCGATCTCGGCCAATGAGAGTTCCGACACCGTGGCGCCGCGGTTGGCCTGCATGATCACCAGGCCTTCCGAATCCAGCTGGCGCAGGGCCTCGCGCACGGGCATCCGCGACACCCCGTATTCCTGGGCTAGCTGCTCTTGGCGCAACAGGGTGCCGCCGCTGAATTCGCCGCAGAGCAGGCGCTTGCGCAGGTCGTCGACCAGCATGGAGGCCAGGTTCTGGCGCTTGAGAGGTTTGCGTTGACTCGATGCCTGTTCCACGCCAGGGATCCTTTTCTGATGCGATCAAGAAGAAAGTATTGTAAACCAGTCAACTGGATACAAAAACCAGGAATCCTGGCTCGCGTCCCGGCCGGGCGCCGGAGCGCCGCGTCCCGGCGCTCACAGCAGCACGATGTCGTAGCGTTCCTGGCTGTAGCCGGCCTCGACCTCCAGCGAGATCGGCTTGCCGATGAAGTCGCCCAGCATCGCCATGTGCTGGCTTTCCTCTTCCAGGAACAGGTCAATCACGGGCTGCGCGGCGACGATGCGGAATTCCTTGGGGTCGAACTGGCGTGCCTCGCGCAGGATTTCCCGCAGGATCTCGTAGCACAGCGTACGCGGCGTGCGCACCGTGCCGCGCGATTCGCAGGTGGGGCAGGGCTCGCACATCTGGTGCGCCAGCGAATCCCGGGTGCGCTTGCGGGTCATCTCCACCAGCCCCAGCTGGCTGAAGCCGCTGACCGTCGTGCGGGTGCGGTCGCGGGCCAGGGCCTTGTTCAGCTCGGCCAGCACGGAAGCCTGGTGTCCGGCGTCGTCCATGTCGATGAAGTCCAGCACGATGATCCCGCCCAGGTTGCGCAGCCGCAGCTGGCGGGCGATGGCGACCGCTGCCTCCAGGTTGGTCTTGAAGATCGTGTCGTCGAAATTGCGTCCGCCCACGAAGCCGCCCGTATTCACGTCCACCGTCGTCAGGGCCTCGGTCTGGTCGATGATCAGGTAGCCGCCCGACTTCAGGTCCACGCGGCGGGACAGGGCGCGGGCGATTTCCTCGTCCACGTTCGCCGTGTCGAACAGCGGCCGGTTGCCGCTGTAGTGATGGATGCGGTCCGCCACGGACGGCGTGTAGCGCTGCGCCCATTCCACCAGCTCCTGGGTCACCGTGCGCGAATCGACCGTGATGGAGGCCGTGTCGGGCGTGACCATGTCCCGCAGCACGCGCTGCGCCAGGGTCGGCTCGACGTAGACGGGGGAAGGTGCCGGCACCTGGCGGATGCGGGCCTGGATGTTGGCCCACAAGGCGCGCAGGTAGGCGATGTCGGCCGCCAGTTCCTCGTCGCTGGCGTCCTCGGCCTGGGTGCGCACGATGAAACCGCCGGGCTCGTCCTCGGGCTTCAGCGCCACCAGCCGCTCGCGCAGCGCGTTGCGTTCCACCTCGTCGCCGATGCGCTGGGAAATGCCGATGTGCGGTTCGTGCGGCAGGTAGACCAGCATCCGCCCGGCGATGCTGATGTGGGTGGACAGCCGTGCGCCCTTGGTCCCCAGCGGATCCTTGATCACCTGGACCAGCAGGGGCTGGCCCTCGAACAGCAGCTTTTCGATGGGGGTCTGCGGCGCGTGGTCGCCGCCGCCGACGCGGGCGTGGCGGTTCTGCCGCAGGTCGGCCACATGGATGAAGGCCGCGCGCTCCTGGCCGATGTCCACGAAGGCGCTCTGCATGCCGGGCAGCACCCGGGCGACGCGGCCCAGGTACAGATTGCCGACGTGGCCGCGCTGGATGCTGCGCTCGATGTGCAGTTCCTGCACGACGCCCTGGGCGGTCAGGGCCACGCGGGTTTCGAACGGAGTGACGTTGATGAGGATGTCTTCGCTGCTGGGCATGGAGGCCTGTTCTATATATGAGGAGAGTCGAGCATGAATTTATCACCTCGGGCCCGCGGCGCGGTAGGGCGGCCGCGCGCGGACGGCGGACGGGCTTTTTGCCGATTGGCCGAGGGGATTTGCACGTGTTCAAAGAAGCGTGCTATAGTCTCGTTTCTTCGCCGCCAGGCACCCGGGTTAACCCTAGGTCTTTCGGTTTTACCGAACGGTCTTGCAGGTTCCGGGGGCGGGCCGAGGTTTCCGGATTTGCAGGCGTTTGGCCCGATCCGGAAGCGGGAGCCGGTGGCGGGGACGGCGGTGACGCCGGGCGGTAAGGGGCTTGACATTGAAATGCGGATGTGTTTTAATTTCGGGCTCGACAGCGAGGCATGAAGGCCTTGTCGGTCAAGGTGGTTGCGGGATGTTCGGTGTGATTTGAACGAAGTTCGGGTCGATCGAGACAAACCGGTCAAAACAGCCCGCTTGACACGACGTAAAAAGTTCTTCATAATCTCGTTTCTCTGCTTCACGCAGAATTGCTCTTTAAAAACTTAACAGCCGATAAGTGTGGGCGCTTGATGACAGGCGGCGCTGACCGGATCGACAGGTTCTCACGAGCCGCTCGAATCCCGGAGAAGCAAAGCAATACACAAGTGCTCATGCATACAGAAATGAAGAAGTAAGGTTTTCATTAACCAGACTTCGTCTTTCTTTGAGCATAGCGACGTATGAACCGATCCTTCGGG
>JACDJA010000295.1_pt1 | contig 61805 bp, 61 predicted proteins | sample 7449241 | NCBI WGS metagenome assembly JACDJA01 (sample SAMN14253289, study PRJNA609438) | sludge metagenome | isolation source: initial anaerobic sludge | collected 2018-12-20 | reverse complement strand
CTGCCGGAGGAAGACCCGGATGGGGACGGCATCGCCTTCGAGTACAACCCCCGATTCCCGGGGCAGTACTGGGACAAGGAAACGGGGCTGCACTACAACTACTTCAGGGATTATGATCCTTCGACCGGAAGGTATGTCGAGAGTGATCTGATTGGACTCGATGGCGGTTCCAACTTGTACCTCTATGCCAATGCTAATCCTATGACGTTTACCGATCCGCTGGGGTTGGAAGCAACGCTTGGCGATATTTTAGGCGCGGGGGCCAGAGGGGCTGGCAAAGGTGCCAGCAAAGGTAAGGGACCTTGGCCCATAGTCGTTGGCGGGGCAATCATCGGGGCTGGCTCTGAAATTTATAAAGCCTGCAAAGATGATTCCTGTCAGGCTTGTGACCCGCCGGAAGGAACGAGATGTTATCGGCATGACTTTGGTCATTCTCATGCCGATGCATCTGCAAGAAATTCTCACTTTCACTTCTTTGTGATGGAACAGATACCATCAACTTGCGAGTGTGTTTGGAAAGAAAAGTTTGGGCCACGTGGCCACGTGGATTTTGCTCCTCGCCGTTTGCAGGAATGTTCAACTTACCCATCTTGGGTTCAACAGCATGGGAGGAGATGAGTATGAACGATAAATCAAAAGTGGCAGAGGTTTCATATTTGAGGGACGAAATACCTGTCGGAGAAGAAATACGCTGTAATCCGTTCCATACCGATTTCTCAACTTGGCTTCGTGGAGGAATTACTTCTTTGCCAATTCAAGGGTCACCATTATTCCCTGCATCATTTGACCGCTCTGTATGGCCTAGACCGGAAGACGTGGAACCTGGAGAAGTCAGCAACACTGTGGCAGGGCGACCAAGGAATATTCTTGAGCTATTTCCCATACAGTCGTGCGAAAAAACTACCCTCGATGGTCACTGGAGAATTGGTGCTACTTTATTAACAAGTCGCGGCACGATTGCAAGTGCAATTACTAGGTCTCTCAAATCCGAGATAAAGCCAATGCTAAATAACTGGACGCTGATGGGCTACGACGTAGTGGACTCTGGGCTTGCAATTAGTGGATTACTTAACTGCGGCACTGTTGCTGTTGAAATCGCAAAAAAGCTTTTAGACGATCAAGCTTCGCTATTAACACAATTTTATCTGTGGCCCTTCCCTGAGATAGCTGAATCTTACGCTTGCCAACTGGATCAAGCGATTCAAGATCATGCGCCGTTTGAAATAGTAGGGCTATATTTCTGCCAACGCGAATCAAGCAGCGAATCAAGGACAGGCTCGAAATAAAAAAATGACCGCTTACCCTGCCTCCTCGCGGCTCATCAGCATGAACCACCCCAACCCGGCGCTTGACCGCGCTTACGGCTACGACGCCGTCGACCGTCTCACCCACGAAACCGACACCATCGGCGCCAGCCTGTGGACCTATGACCTCAACGGCAACCGCACCAGCAGCCAGCCGGGGAACAATACCTATGCCTACACCTACCCGGCCAGCAGCAACCGCCTGCAAACCGTCGCCGGCCCCGTCAGCAAAACCTACACCTATAACGCCGCCGGCAATCCCCTGAGTGACGGCACCACCGCCTTCACCTTCAACGCCGCCGGCCGGCTGTCCAAGGTGGTGAGAAGCGGCCAGACCAACCAGTACTACCACAACGCCCTGGGCGAGCGCGTCATCAAGAGCGGGGCGTACCACTTGACGAACAAAACCTGATTCATTAAATTCACTTCATCCGCGTATGTGTGCTGCGGAATACCACGTAAAGACGATAAAGCGAAATTGAACAGACGACAGAGCAAATTGACTGGCTAAAAGCCCTAGAAGACAAACGCCGAGAGCATCGAAAGGAAAGAACGCGAAATGCGAGAAATGACAGGAACCCAAACGGGCTTTGTGTTCATTTGATATAGAGCCTTAACGAATATCCAGTCGATATCCGTTAAGGTTCAATCAAAGGCCACGACAGCCCGAGTTATTAACCAACTCAGGAGGTAGCGTGGCTATTTCTTTACCCTATGACCGAGAGCCATCGGCAGCTAAGCGCACTGGCTCGAAATTCCCTTACGTAGATGAGCGGCCGAGCGCGGCTGTGGAAGCGCGCGTGTCGCGCGCCGCAGCGGCGCATGGCGCATCCCCCCGTATAGTAACTACGGGGGGAAACTCTACCCCTCGGGAAACAGCTCGATACCGGGACGACAACCATGTCCTGATCGACTGGTTTGCCTTCACTGTCATTCCGCCCGAGGGAGAACCCTTGCGCTGGATAGTGGATGAATTACGCCAGTTCATTGCTGATCTGGCGTTCATCCCAACCGGCAAAGGCTGGAATGGCTACAGACAACGGCATGACATCCAGCACGGAAACAATGAGGCAAATCTTGGTCTGCTCGCTCACGGTGGCGCCAGCCAGCGTGGAAGCGTGCATATCGAACTGAATGCACAGGCCTGTGCACTGATCACTGACTGGCAGATAATCCAGGCATGGGGTGAACGATACCAGGCCAACATCACCCGCATTGATCTGGCCCATGACGATCTGACAGGCCAGACGATCACGGTGGACATCGGCCTGCGCTGGCATAAATCCGGTGAATTCAACTCAAATGGACGGCCGGCCAAAGCTCGCCTGATTGACGATCTCGGTACAGGCGACGGCAAGACGCTTTACGTTGGCAATCGTGCCTATGGAAAGATGCTGCGCATCTACGATAAGGGCAAACAGCTAGGCGATCCAGATAGTCCCTGGGTTCGGGTTGAAGTCGAACTGCACAACAAAAGCCGGCTGATACCCTGGGATGTCCTTGCCTATCCCAGTCACTACCTGGCAGGCGCATATCCCTGTCTTGCCTATCTCTCAGCCGAACAGAAGAAGATTCGGACTATTCACAAGGCTGCCACGATTTCCCTTGAATCATCAGTCAAGCACCTCCGTCAGACGGGGGGAAAGCTGGTCAATCTCATGCTGCAGACTCACGGCGGGGATGCCTTTGCTGTGGTCAACGAATTGAAGCGCGAGGGCATACCCCGGCGGCTTTCCGGCTATGCGGCCCTGCTTCCGGATGTTCTGGACAGCAAGCACGGCACATGAAAACCCTGGACCTGCACGCCGCTGCCGAACTGCTGCACATTCATCCCGTCACGCTACGGGAGAAAGCACGCCTGGGCGAAATACCGGGCGCCAAGATTGGCAAATCATGGGTATTTGTGGAAGTTGATCTGATCGAGCATATCCGTTCACAATACTCACTGCGGGTGATGCAGGGTGACCAACAGGAGAAATCTTTATGTCACTCTACAAACGCAAAGACTCGTCCGTCTGGTGGCTCAAGTTCCGCCACCATGGACAGACGATACAAAGAAGCACTGGGACTGCCGACAAGCTGAAAGCGCAGGAGTACCACGACAGGCTCAAAGCCTCATTGTGGGAACAGGCGCGGCTTGGCACGAGGCCCAGGCGCTCTTGGCAGGAAGCAGTGCTGCGCTGGCTGGATGAAACTTCGGACAAGCGCACACATCGTGAGGATGTAGTGAAGCTGAAGTGGCTTCATGCTCATTTGGGCCGGTTGCACCTGGACGAAATTACGCTGGACATAATCGACAAAATCAGGGCATCACGGCTAAAGGAAGGCACGAAGACCACGGCAAATCGCTATCTGGCATTGGTTCGAGCGATACTCAGGCGGGCAAGGGACGACTGGGAATGGCTCGATAAGGTGCCCAAGGTGAAGCTTTACAAGGAGTCAGAGGGTCGTGAACGCGCCCTAACGCCGGAACAGGCCAAGCAGCTGCTGGACGAGCTGCCGCCTCATCTGCGCGACATGGTGCTTTTCACCCTGCTGACAGGTTTAAGGCAAGCGAATGTGTTGGGTTTGGAGTGGTTACGGGTTGATCTGGAACGTGGACACGCTTGGATAGATTCAAGCACGTCCAAGAACCGCTACCCTATCACGGTACCGTTGAATCAAGACGCTATCGAGATATTGCTCCGGCAAGTGGGCAAACATCCAGGACGGGTGTTTACCTACAAGGGCAAACCCATCACTAACGCGAATACGCGGGCATGGCGTGAAGCATTAAAGCGGGCAGGCATTGAGGATTTCCGCTGGCATGACTTACGCCACACCTGGGCAACGTGGCATCGTCGGGCAGGAACACCGACACACGAGCTGCAACGCCTGGGCGGCTGGAGAACGGCATCAATGGTGGAACGCTACGCCCACCTTGCATCCGATCATCTGGCTGAGTCTGCGGCACGCCTGAGCAATTTGGTAGCTGGCTACGATTTGGCTACGGGGGACAGGAAGTAAAAAAGGCCTGCAATGCTGCAAGCCTTTTATATTCTGGCTCCCCGACCTGGGCTCGAACCAGGGACCTGCGGATTAACAGTCCGTCGCTCTACCGACTGAGCTATCGGGGAATCGGTAAGCGCGAGATTCTAAGCAGAATGCGGGTTTTGGTCAAGTGCGCTTGTAGACATCCTCGAAGCGGACGATGTCATCTTCGCCCAGATAGCCGCCTGATTGCACCTCTACCATGTGCAGTGGAAACTTGCCGGGATTCTCCAGCCGGTGCTTGCTGCCAAGGGGGATATAGGTGGACTGGTTTTCAGTCAGCAGGAAGGTTTCATCATCGCGCGTGATGCGCGCCGTGCCGGTGACGATGATCCAGTGTTCAGCGCGGTGATGATGCATCTGCAATGAAAGTTTCTCGCCGGGCTTGACCATGATGCGCTTGACCTGGAAACGTTCGCCTTCGTCGATGCCTTCGTACCAGCCCCACGGACGGTAGACCTTGCGATGAAAGACATGCTCGTCCCGCTTGTCTGCCTTGAGCCGGTCGACCAGTTTCTTGACATCCTGCACACGGTCTTTTGAGGCAACCAGCACGGCATCCGGTGTTTCGACAATAACGAGATTGTCCACACCCAGTGCCGCCACCAGCCTGGATTCCGCGCGTATGAAATTGCGATGTGCGTCTTCCGTCAGGACATCGCCTCTAAGCACATTATCCCTGGCATCCTTGTCGCTGACTTCCCACAGGGATGACCACGCGCCGATGTCATTCCAGCCGATATCCGCGGGCACGACGGCCGCCTTGCCGGTATGTTCCATGACGGCATAGTCAATGGACTCCGCCGGGCAGGCCGCGAATGCCTCCTTGTCCAGACGAATAAAATCGAGATCGGATACCGCCTTTGTCAAAGACACTTCACAAGCACTCAGGATGTCGGCCCGCAGACGCTTGAGCTCATCCACGAACACGCTGGCCTTGAACAGGAACATGCCGCTGTTCCAGTAGTAGTCACCGCTGTCTAAGTAGGACTGTGCAGTAGTGCGATCAGGCTTTTCGACAAATGACGCAACGGCATGCCCGCCATCTGCACCGGCTAGCGCTTCCCCCCGCCGGATATAGCCGTAACCGGTTTCCGGGGTCTGCGCGACAATGCCGAAAGTTGTCAGATAACCAGCCTGGGCCGCCACCTCCGCCTTGGCAACCGAGGCATGAAATGCGGGCACATCACGAATCAGATGGTCCGCGGGCAAAACCAGCATCAACGCCTCAGGGTTGATTCGCATCAAGCGAAGCGCGGCCACTGCAACGGCAGGAGCAGTATTGCGTCCGACCGGTTCCAGCATGATGGCGGATGGCGTGATTTCAATTTCACGAAGCTGCTCGGCAATCATGAAACGGTGGTCATCATTGCAGATCACCATCGGCGCGGCCAGGCCTTCAATGCCCTTCAGTCTCAGCATGGTTTCCTGCAGCATGGTCCGGTCCGAAGCCAGGGGCAATAATTGCTTCGGCAGCGCGGCACGGGACAAGGGCCACAGGCGGGTGCCTGAACCACCAGACAGAATGACAGGATAAAGCGACAAGGTCATGTTGTTATGTCAGGGAAAAGTAGTGAACGAAATCAGCAAATTTCACGCCAGGCAAAGCCTGAGCGCATCCTCCCACGCAGGCATGAAGATGCCAAAAGCCTGTTGCAGTTTTTCATTGGACAAGACCGAATTCGCGGGACGTTTCGCGGGTGTCGGGTAATCCGCGGTGGTGATGGGGTTGAGCCTGGCGGTATGCGCCCCCGCAGTCTGCATGTTCGACATGATTGCTGCCGCGAAATAATGCCAGCTTGTCCTGCCTGCACAGCTAAGATGATAAGTGCCAGAAAGTTGACGACGGTTATCTTCTGACGTTCCTGGCGAAAGCCACATCGCAAGAATTTGTGCAGTAGCTTCGGCAATGCTGCGGCTCCAGGTTGGCGCGCCAAACTGATCGTTGACCACGCCCAGTTCTTCACGCTCACGCGCCAGCCGCTGCATGGTCAGCAGGAAATTCTTGCCGCGCATGCCATAAACCCAACTCGTACGCAAAATCAGGTGCTGCGCACCAGATTCCATTACAGCTTTCTCCCCATCCAGCTTGCTAGCGCCATAAACGCCAAGCGGACTGGTCTGATCTGATTCAATATAGGCTGTCTTCTTTCGCCCATCGAAAACATAGTCGGTTGAAAAATGCACCAGCGTAATGCCCAGACGCGCGGCTTCCCTCGCGAAAACGCTTGGTGCTTCGGCATTGACTGTGTAGGTGAGAGTCTGCTCGGATTCTGCCTTGTCCACGGCCGTATACGCGGCCGGGTTGACGATCAGATCGGGCTTGATGTGCCGAACGGCAAGGGTAATTGATTCTGGCTGTGACAGGTCCAGTTCATCGCGATCCGGCGCCACCACTCGGCCCAAAGTAGCCAGGGTTCGCCGCAATTCCCAACCCACCTGACCACTCGCGCCAGTCAGCAGGATGGTTCTCATGCAAAGGTCTCCGCCTGATCCAGTGGTTTTCCAAGCCTGTCCTTTTCCGACAAGCCTGGTTCACCATCAAGCGGCCAGTCGATGGCCAGCGCGGGATCATTCCACAGCAGACTGCGTTCATGCTCAGGCGCATAGTAATCCGTGGTTTTGTACAGAAATTCGGCAACGTCCGAAAGCACATAAAAGCCATGCGCAAACCCGGGCGGAATCCAGGCCATCAACTTGTTCTCGGCTGAAAGCCGCATGCCGGTCCATTGGCCAAAGCCGGGAGAACCGCGACGCATGTCCACCGCCACGTCATACACTTCGCCCGAGACTACCCGCACCAGCTTTCCCTGCGGTTGCCGGATTTGATAATGCAGTCCGCGCAATACGCCTTTTGCCGAACGTGAATGGTTGTCCTGAACAAAATCCTGCGTGATGCCCGCCTCGGACATTACGCGCTTGTTGTAACTTTCCATGAAGAAGCCGCGCGCATCGCCAAACACTTTTGGTTCCAGCAACAAGACCCCAGGCAATCGAGTTTCAATCACCTTCATCAGAAAATCCGCTCTTTCAGCAATGCCAGCAAATACTGGCCGTAGCCATTCTTGGCCAGTGGCGCGGCCAGTTTCTCGACTTGCGCGGCATCGATGAAGCCCTGCCGATAGGCAATTTCTTCCGGACAGGCGATTTTCAGGCCCTGTCGTTTTTCAATGGTTTCAATGAACAGCGCGGCTTCCAGCAGCGATTCGTGCGTGCCGGTATCCAGCCAGGCCTGGCCGCGCCCCATAACATGGACATCCAGTTCGCCCCACGCCAGGTACTGGCGATTGACATCCGTAATTTCAAGCTCGCCACGCGGAGATGGCTTGAGATTTCTTGCAACTTCCACCACGCGATTGTCGTAGAAATACAATCCTGTCACCGCGTAACGGGACTTGGGATGTTTTGGCTTTTCTTCAAGACTAACCGCGTGCCCCGCCGAATCAAACTCCACTACGCCATAGCGCTCGGGATCCTGAACCGGGTAAGCGAACACCGTCGCACCCTGTGGCCGGGTGCTGGCCTGTTTCAGGTCATCCGCCATCTCGTGGCCGTAAAAAATATTGTCCCCAAGCACCAGCGCACTGGCTGCCCCGCCCAGAAAAGATTCGCCAATCAGGAAAGCCTGCGCCAACCCGTCTGGCGATGGCTGCACGGCATATTGAAGATTCAAGCCCCATTGACTGCCGTCACCCAGCAGCTGTTCAAATCGCGGCGTGTCCTGCGGTGTCGAGATCAGCAGGATGTCGCGTATTCCCGCCAGCATCAAAGTAGAAAGCGGGTAATACACCATGGGTTTGTCGTACACCGGCAGCAACTGCTTTGAAACCGCCTGGGTAACGGGATAAAGCCGGGTGCCAGAGCCTCCGGCGAGGATGATGCCTTTGCGCGCTGTCATGAATTATCTTGTGGCGTAGTTGGTTTGCATCCAGTTGCGGTATTCACCTGAAATCACGTTTTCAACCCATACCTGATTATCCAGATACCAGGCTACCGTTTTGCGTATGCCTGTCTCAAAGCTCTCCAGAGGTTGCCAGTTCAGTTCACGGGCAATTTTGCCGGCATTGATGGCGTAGCGTGCATCATGGCCGGGGCGATCCTTGACGAATGTGATCAGCTTCTCGTGCGGCGTGACGGGAGAATCCGGGTGCAATTCATCCAGAATGGCGCAGATTGTTTTGACCACTTCCAGATTGGTTTTCTCGTTGTTGCCGCCGATGTTGTAAGTCTCGCCCACCCTGCCCTTTTCAAGCACGGTCATGATGCCCAGGCAATGATCCGTGACATAGAGCCAATCCCGGATGTTGCTGCCATCGCCATAGATGGGCAGCGGCTTGCCCGCGAGCGCGTTATGTATCACCAGCGGGATGAGCTTTTCTGGAAACTGATACGGCCCATAGTTGTTGGAACAGTTTGTCGTCAGTACCGGCAGGCAATAGGTGTGATGGTAAGCGCGCACAAAATGGTCCGATGCCGCCTTGGAAGCCGAATACGGGCTGTTGGGTGCATAGGGCGTCGTTTCGGAAAACGCCGGGTCGTTTTTTCCCAACGATCCATAGACCTCGTCCGTGGAAACATGCAGGAAACGGAACCCGCTTTTTTCGCCTTCGCCCAAACCTGACCAGAAGGCGCGAACAGCTTCCAGCAGATTGAATGTGCCCACGACATTGGTCTGGATGAATTCGCCCGGCCCATGAATGGAGCGGTCAACATGGCTTTCAGCCGCGAAGTTGATCACGGCACGAGGCCGGTAACGGGTGAGCAGTTGCTCAACCATTTGCCGGTCTCCGATGTCGCCTTGAACAAAGACAAGGCGCTCGTCGCGATCGACCGAAGCGAGATTGGCAAGATTGCCCGCGTAGGTCAGCTTGTCGAGGTTGACGACAGGCTCATTGCTGCGAGCCAGCCATTCCAGAATGAAATTGGCGCCGATAAAACCGGCGCCGCCTGTTACCAGAATCATGAATCAGTTTTTCTTGTCTTCGGTTGCGGCAGGTGCATAGCCCTCCGCATATTCAACTTTCGTTGCATCGCGCAATTTCTTGACTTCGGCTTCCAGCACTTCCTTCTGTTTCCTTTCGAGCAGGATTTTCTTGATAGCCGGTGTCGCCTGTTCCAGCGTCAGCGGCTGTGGCTGCACGCCTGCAACAGACAAAACCGCGATGCCGTTGGGCGCGGGTACAAGCACCACCCCGCCCTGCTGCATGCCCGCCAGTTTGTCCCGCATCTGTTCGGGCATCTGTTCGGAAGATTTCACGCCACTTGCCACACCGCCCTTCAGGCCCTGAGCTTTCAGCCACTCGACAAACTCGCCCAGGGTTTTGCTTTTGCCCAATTGCGCCTGAATGGCGGGAATTTTGTCCTGGGTCGCTTCGATCTGCACTTCCTGCAAACGGTATACGCGGCGATTCGAGAACAGGTTTGGATTCTGCTTGTAGAAGTCATCGATCATGGTTGCCGAGGCTTCTTCATGCATGCCCGCCAGAGACTCCGCATAAGCCTTGGCAAGCACCTGTCTTTGCGCCGCCGCCGCATCCAGGGCTACCTCCGGCTTCTTGTCCAGCCCGGCTTTTTTTGCTTCCTGCACCAGCAGCTTCTGGGTTACAAGCGCTTCCACCACGGTGGCTTTCAGTTTGGTCTGATCGGCACCCGTCGCATTGACACTTGCCATAGCGCGCTCGATTTCCGCCTCGGTTACCGTGTCCTGCCCAACCTTGACCGCCGCTTTGGTGCTACCCGCCTTGTCAGGGGATTCACAGGCAGTCAGCAAACCCGCCATTAGCACTGCAACCAGTACGCGATATTTCATGAATTTCTCCAGATGATTGATCTTTGGTTAACGTCGAGATCTCGACACAAATTTAGCCAATACCGGTATTTTGCCTTGAAATGGTGCGGGATGAAGCAAAACAGGCTGGACAATCTAAGGAAGTGCAGACGGTTACATGTAAAAACCGGTTAAGGACGGGATTCCGGCCGCTATTCAATGTCAACAGGTCAGTAAAGTTTTGGTGGCTCAACCCGATATAACAACCAGAACTTTCGAGTTCTAGCCCGGTTTGGGGGCTCGGATGCCCCCGGCTCTCCTCCGGTCTATTTCCGGGCTTTTTTGCGGCGCTTCGTTGAGCGCCGCTTTTCTTTTGTCCAGCCGGTTCAGGAAGTCAGCAGAGGTTCAGGAAACTCCAGTCCTACCTTGCCTTCTGGATTGACGTCCACACGAACACGACCGCCATTGGCCAGACGGCCGAACAGCAGCTCATCGGCCAGGGCCTTGCGTATGGTGTCCTGGATCAGACGCGACATGGGCCGTGCGCCCATGAGCGGATCGAAACCTTCCTTGCCTAGATACTCGCGGAGGGCTTCGGAAAAGCTGATTTCGACTTTTTTCTCGTGCAACTGCTCTTCCAGTTGCATCAGGAATTTGTCGACAACGCGCATCACCACCTCGTGATCCAGCGCGGCGAAGGGAATGATGGCATCCAGCCGGTTGCGGAACTCGGGCGTGAACATGCGCTTGATGTCCATCATCTCATCGCCCGCCTTGCTGGATTGTGCAAAGCCGATGGCCGTCCTGCTCAGGTTTTCGGCGCCAGCATTGGTGGTCATGATGATGATGACATTGCGGAAATCCGCCTTGCGGCCGTTGGTATCCGTCAGGGTGCCGTGGTCCATGACCTGCAACAGCACATTGAAAATGTCCGGATGGGCTTTTTCGATTTCGTCCAGCAGCAAAACAGCGTGCGGGTGCTTGGTGACAGCTTCGGTTAGCAGCCCCCCCTGGTCGAACCCGACATAGCCGGGAGGTGCGCCGATGAGCCTTGACACCGCATGGCGTTCCATGTATTCGGACATGTCGAAGCGGATCAGCTCGATGCCCAGGGTATAAGCAAGCTGCCTCGCCACTTCAGTCTTGCCGACGCCGGTCGGGCCGGAAAACAGGAAGGAGCCGATCGGCTTCTGCGGGTTGCCGAGTCCGCTGCGCGACATCTTGATCGCCGACGCCAGGGCCTCGATGGCCTTGTCCTGGCCGAAGACCACGGCTTTCAGATCGCGATCCAGACGCTTGAGGGACTCGCGATCATCCAGGGAAACGGTTTTCGCTGGAATGCGCGCAATCTTGGCGATGATTTCCTCGATTTCCTTCGGCGTAATCACTTTCTTCTGTTTCGATTTGGGCAGGATACGCTGCGCCGCGCCCGCCTCGTCTATCACATCGATGGCCTTGTCCGGCAGGTGACGGTCGCTGATGTAGCGGGCCGACAATTGCGCCGCCGTGGTCAGGGCCGAACTGGTGTACTTGATGCCGTGATGATCCTCAAAGCGCGACTTGAGGCCGCGCAGGATGGCAACCGTATCGTCCACGCTGGGCTCGAGCACATCGATTTTCTGGAAACGCCGCGACAGTGCATGATCCTTCTCGAAGATGCCACGGAATTCCGTATAGGTCGTCGCGCCAATGCAGCGAAGCTGGCCGGAACTTAAAGCGGGTTTCAGCAGATTGGAAGCGTCCAGCGTACCGCCCGATGCCGCGCCGGCGCCGATCAGGGTATGAATCTCGTCAATGAACAGGACGGCATTCGGGTTATCGGTCAACTGCTTTAAAACGCCCTTCAGGCGCTGCTCGAAATCGCCCCGGTATTTGGTGCCTGCCAGCAGCGCGCCCATATCCAGCGCGTAAACCGTGCTTTCTGCCAGGATGTCCGGCACCGTGCCTTCCACGATGCGCCGGGCCAGGCCTTCGGCGATCGCAGTCTTGCCCACCCCGGCTTCGCCTACCAGCAATGGATTGTTCTTGCGGCGCCGGCACAGGGTCTGGATCACCCGCTCAAGTTCCAGATCGCGCCCGATCAGCGGATCGATCTTGCCAGCCAGCGCCTGCGCGTTGAGATTGAGCGTATAGGATTCCAGCGGTGAACCCGACTGGCTTTCCTGGGCTGTCTCGGTATTGTCTTCCTGCCTGGGTGCGCCGGTTTGCGGCACCTTGGCAATGCCATGGGAAATGAAATTGACGACGTCAAGCCGGGTAATGCCCTGCTGGTCCAGGAAAAAGGCAGCGTGTGAATCTTTTTCACCAAATATCGCCACCAGCACGTTGGCGCCAGTGACTTCCTTCTTGCCCGAAGACTGCACATGCAGGATGGCGCGCTGAATGACGCGCTGGAAACCCAGCGTGGGCTGGGTATCGACTTCGCCCTCGCCCTCCACTTTGGGTGCGTGCTCCTCGATGAAATCCGAGAGCTTCTTGCGCAGTTCGTCCATGTTGATGCCGCAAGCGCGCAGGACCTCAGCCGCAGAGGGATTGTCGAGCATGGCCAGCAGCAGGTGCTCGACCGTAATGAACTCGTGCCGCTTCTGGCGCGCGTCCATAAAGGCCATGTGCAGACTGACTTCAAGTTCCTGAGCGATCATTTGTCCCTCAACTTTCTTCCATCGTACATTGCAGGGGATGCTGATTGTCCCGGGCAAACCGGGTTACCTGCTCCACTTTGGTCCCCGCGATGTCTTTCGGAAAGACCCCGCAGATCCCCACACCCTCCGTATGCACTTTGAGCATGACTTGCGTCGCGCGTTCACGGTCCATGCCAAAAAAGCGTTGCAGTACCATCACCACAAACTCCATGGGTGTGTAATCGTCATTTAGCAAAATAACCTTAAATAGTGGCGGTGGCTTGACCCTGGACTTGGCCGGCTCAAGCAACACGCCTGCTTCACGTTTGGCTGCCATTAAACAGAATGTAGCTCATTTATCAGCAGATATATTTGATGAGTTAAGAAGAATTTTCAACCCTGGGACAGCAGGGGAAAATGCAGAAAAAAAGCCCTGAGCAGGGCTTATTCGAGGTTAAGACGGACATCGTGTCTTGAAACTGGCGGAGAAGGGGGGATTCGAACCCCCGATACGGGAGAACCCGTATGCCGGATTTCGAATCCGGTGCATTCAACCACTCTGCCACCTCTCCGGGGTTGCTGGCTGTCAGCCTGATTAAACAGCAGCGCGGATTTTACATGGAGTAAGACGTCTTCCCAACCCAATTATTGATCCGAAACCTGAGTGCCTAATAAATGGAAAGCGGCGGCCAATCTGTAGCGGTCCTACAGCCCGCAATGTTTCGGGTCAATAATCATCAAACCTTGGCCGAATATTGAGGGGAAATTCATGTTCTTGAATTTCCCCTCAATATTCATCCATGCGATAGACTGCGGGGATGATCCGTGCCCTGACCCTGGGCTGGCTGGCGCTAATCGTATTGAGTGGATGTACCAAAAGCCCGGTTTCAGTTCCCGTGCCCGATCCGGATACCACCAAAGAACTGGTGGTGACTACCCGCTATGGGCCTGCCACTTACTATCTGGACGCGGAAAGCAATCGTGCTGGCTATACACATGACGTGATCCAGGCATTTGCCGATCAAAATGGCTGGACGGTGAAATGGCAGGAAAGCGAGAGCTATGCCGAGTTGTTCAGTCGCCTGCATGACAGAAAAACCCATCTTGTGGCCGCCAATCTGATCGCGGCTGCGGTTGAAGAACAGCAACTGCTCCGCACACCGCCTCTTTATGACACCCGCGTGGTGGTCGTGACGCGCGATACCGCCCCGAAAATCCGCAATATTGCCGATCTGTCCAAAGTCCGGTTGGGTGCCATGGCGGACAGCGGCCACTTTCCCCTGCTGGAATCATTACGCCACAAATACCCGAAGCTGAACTGGGTAAGCCTGCAGGATGTTTTTCCAGAGGAGTTGCTGAATCGCCTGGCTGAAGGCGAATTTGATGCCGTTGTCGTCAACGAGCAGGATTACGACCTGGCGCGCAATCATTACCCTTCCCTGAAAATTACCTACAGTCTTGCGGACAAACAGCCCGTGGTATGGGCCCTGCCCTATCGTTCCAGCAAGAAGCTGGCACTAAAACTGAACGGCTTCTTTATCGAATCCCGCCGAAATGGCAGGCTCAAGCAAATCTATGAGCGGTATTTCGGCCATGTCAAACGGCTAGAACCTGAACATGCCGAGGGGATTTTGGACAGGCGGCTTTCCACGCTGCCGCGGTATCGCAAATACTTCCATGAAGCGGAAAATCTTACCGGCATCGACTGGCGCATGCTTGCCGCCATCGGCTACCAGGAATCGAAATGGGATCCTTACGCGACTTCATTTACGGGCGTGCGCGGTCTGATGATGCTGACGAATGAAACCGCCGACCGCATGGGCGTCACCGACCGGCTTGATCCCAAGCAAAGCATTCTTGCCGGGGCAAAATACCTGACTTTATTGAAGGAAAGCCTGCCCGCCCGGATTGCCGAGCCCGACAGAACCTGGCTTGCCCTGGCGGCTTACAACCAGGGGCTGGGGCATCTTGAGGACGCGCGGCGTATCGCCCAGGCCAAGGGTATGAATCCGGACAGCTGGGCGGATGTAAAACAAACACTGCCGCTGCTATCGCGTGGCGGTTACCGGGGTGTGATGCGCTATGGCTATGCCCGGGGCGGTGAAGCAGTAATCTTCGTCGAAAGCATCCGCAACTATTACGACATCCTGGCCCGGCTGGAATCTGACTACAGCCCCTTGCTGTTCGGGCGCGAAAGTCTTCCGGAAAAAATCGCGTTGTTGTTCAACTAAGCTTTTCGATCCCGCCCATCCAGGGACGCAGCACTTCCGGAATGGTCACGCTGCCATCGGCGTTCTGATAGTTTTCCAGGATCGCCACCAGCGTACGCCCCACGGCCAGTCCTGAGCCGTTCAACGTGTGCAGCAGTTCGGGCTTGTTTTTTTCGTTACGGAAGCGCGCCTGCATGCGCCGTGCCTGGAAAGCCTCGAAATTGGAGCATGACGAAATCTCGCGATAGGTGTTCTGCGCCGGCAGCCAGACTTCAAGATCGTAGGTCTTGGCCGAAGAAAATCCCATGTCGCCAGTGCACAGCAGCATTTTGCGGTAAGGCAGGCCGAGCTTTTGCAGAATGGTCTCGGCGTGGCCGGTCAGTGTTTCCAGCGTAGTGTAGGAATCCTCGGGCCTCACCATCTGCACGATTTCCACCTTGTCGAACTGATGCTGGCGGATCATGCCGCGCGTGTCGCGGCCGTAGGAACCTGCTTCCGAGCGGAAACATGGCGTATGCGCGACAAATTTCAATGGCAGGTTCTCACCTGGGACAATCTCATCACGCACCAGATTGGTCACCGGAACTTCTGCGGTTGGAATGAGATAGAGTTTTTCGTCCGCATTCTTGAAGGTCGCGAACAGGTCTTCCTCGAACTTGGGCAACTGGCCCGTGCCGCGCATGGAGTCGGCATTGACCATGTACGGCACGTAAACCTCGGTGTAGCCATGCTCGCGGGTATGCACGTCCAGCATGAATTGCGCAAGCGCACGATGCAGGCGGGCAATGCCGCCCTTCAATACCGTGAAGCGCGCGCCGGAAAGCTTGGCGGCGGATTCGAAATCCAGTCCCAACCCTGCCCCGATGTCCACATGGTCTTTGACTTCGAAATCATCAAACTTGCGCGGCTCGCCCCAGCGCGAGACTTCCACGTTCTCGTCGCTGTCCTTGCCGGTCGGCACACTTTCATGGGGCAGATTTGGCACAACCATCAGAAATCTAGTGAATTCAGCATCGTTAAGTTTAAATTTGGCATCCCATTCTTTTTCTTCGGAAGCTTTATCTACGCTTAAATTCATCAAGTCGCCAACTTCTTCATCATCAATCCCATGCCCTGCAGCACGCAATTGCCCAATCATCTTAGAGATGTTTCTGATATCGGCTTTTGATTTTTCACTGTTAACCTGCAGCTTTTTACGCTCTGCCTCTAGCTTATTGAACTCGGCAATATCCAGATCAAAGCCACGTTGTTTTAAACGCTTTGCAATACCTTCGATATCCTTGCGCAGCAGTTGTATGTCCAGCATGAAAACTCCCTATGATTTCTTTTTTCGTGCAGCCGCATCCAGGCTTTTCAGATACGCCAGCCGCTCGGCTATCTTGCCTTCCAGCCCTCTTGGGGTTGGCGCGTAAAACTTCGGCTGTATGCCTTCCGGGAAATATTCCTCTCCCGCAGCATAAGCCTCCGGCTCGTCGTGGGCATAGCGGTATTCTCGCCCATAGCCTAGTTCCTTCATGAGTTTGGTCGGCGCATTGCGCAGGTGCACCGGCACCTCGCGCGAGCCATCGTCACTTACAAACCGGCGGGCATTATTGTAAGCCACATAGGCTGCATTGCTCTTGGGTGCGCAGGCCATGTAGATCACGGCCTGGGCAATGGCCAGTTCGCCTTCCGGGCTGCCCAGCCGTTCGAAGGTTTCGGCCGCGTCCAGCGCCAGCCGCAGGGCCCTGGGATCGGCCAGGCCGACGTCTTCCGACGCCATGCGGATGACCCGGCGGGCGACATACAAGGGATCACAACCGCCATCCAGCATCCGCACCATCCAGTACAGCGAGGCATCGGGGTCGGAACCGCGCACGCTCTTGTGCAGCGCGGAAATCTGGTCGTAAAAGTCATCGCCACCCTTGTCGAACCGCCTCGGCCCGCGCACCAGCACATTCCCGGCCAGTTCCAGCGTGACCGGAATATTCTGCGCACGCGCGGCTTCGGCCAGTTGTTCGATGTCGTTCAGGAAACGCCGGGCATCGCCATCGGCATAATCGATCACCCGCTCAATGGCATCCTGCTCGAAAAGCACGTCGCTCATGCTTTGCTTTACCCGTTCGAACAGAGACAGCAGCTCCTCACGCGCAAGCGATTCCAGCACATAGACCTGAGCGCGGGAAAGCAAGGCGCCTACCACTTCAAACGAAGGGTTCTCGGTGGTCGCGCCGATGAAAGTCACCAGCCCCGATTCGACATGCGGGAGCAACGCGTCCTGCTGCGACTTGTTGAAACGGTGGATTTCATCCACGAACAGGATAGTGTGACGACCCATGGCCCGATTGTTTTCTGCGCGCGCCACCGCATCGCGAATGTCCTTGACGCCGGACAGAACCGCGGACAGCGGAATGAAATCCGCCGCCATGGCATCGGCCATTAATCTGGCAAGGGTGGTCTTGCCCACGCCCGGGGGGCCCCAGAGGATGAATGAGTGCAGCTTGCCGGATTCATATGCCACGCGTAGCGGCTTGCCCGGACCGATCAGATGCGCCTGTCCGGCAACTTCGTCCAGCGTCCGTGGGCGCAGGCGCTCGGCCAGCGGGACCATGCCCTCAGCCCGTCCAAACAGGTCACCGGAGGCAGGTTTCATTATTCCGAGATGACATCCGCCCCCTTGGGCGGAGTGAACTTGAAATCGCTGCTGCTTAACTGCGGATTCTTTTCCAGCTTCGCAAACTTAAGAACGGTTGTCTGGCCGAAACTGTCTTTCAGTACCATGGTCTTCAGCGTTCCGCCAGCAAATCCCATGTGTACCACTTCGAACGTGCTTTCCTTGTCCCTTGGCCTTGCTTCCAGAAATTCCATTCCATCCTGTGTGCCCGCGTCCTTCAACACAAAATACTTTTCGATTTCGTTGCTGCCTGCCAGCAATGCCGCAGGACTGGATCCCAATGCATCTCCCAGTTTTTTTACCGTCACCTGCTCGAGGTCGGCGTCGTAAATCCACAGCTTCACCCCATCGCCGACAATCAACTGCTCATACGGCTTCTGATATACCCAGCGGAATTTTCCCGGCCGCGAAAACGCTAGCGTACCTTCGGATTTCTGCCGCAACTTGCCGTTCTGGTCGGCTACTGTCTGGCTGAAAGCGGACTTTGCCGTGCGTGTGTCATTGATGAAGGACTTGAGCGCATCGACGCCGCCGGCATACGCCTGAGGCGCGAAAAGCAGGATAGAAACGAGGATTCTGATATTCATGCTTGCAGTCTTTGTCAGGAATACCGCTTGGTCTGCGGGAAGCCTGCATTGGTTCAATGTTTGTCAGGCATCCTGCTTGGGCGCGATGACTTCGCGATTGCCATTGGGTTGCATGGCCGAGACCAAACCGGCTTTTTCCATGGCCTCGATCATTCTCGCCGCGCGGTTGTAGCCGATGCGCAAATGCCGCTGCACGGCGGAAATGGACGCACGGCGCGTCTTCAGCACGATGGCGACGGCCTCGTCGTAGAGCGGATCGGCTTCCGCATCGGCACCGCCCTCGCCGCCTCCGCCTTCAAATGATTCTTCCGGACTTTCGAGGATGCCCTCAATGTAATCCGGCGCCCCGAGGCCCTTGAGATATTCCACGACACGATGCACCTCGCCATCGGAAACGAACGCGCCATGCACGCGGTTGGGCAAACCAGAGCCGGGTGGCAAATACAGCATGTCACCCTGCCCCAGCAGGGCCTCCGCGCCCTGCTGGTCGAGGATGGTGCGCGAATCGACCTTGGACGACACCTGAAAGGCAATGCGGGTCGGAATGTTGGCCTTGATCAGGCCGGTGATAACATCGACCGACGGCCTTTGCGTGGCCAGAATCAAATGAATGCCCGCCGCGCGGGCTTTCTGCGCCAGCCGCGCGATGAGTTCCTCGACCTTTTTGCCCACCACCATCATCAGGTCTGCCAGCTCGTCGATCACCACCACGATCATGGGCATCGGCTCGAGCGGCTCGGGGTTGTCCGGCGTGAGGCTGAAAGGATGATTGAGTGTCAGGCCGTTTTTCTTGGCGTCACGGATTTTCTGGTTGTAACCCGCCAGGTTGCGCACGCCCAGCGCCGACATCAATTTGTAACGCCGGTCCATTTCCGCCACGCACCAGTTGAGCGCCGCGGCAGCTTGGCGCATGTCCGTCACCACGGGCGCCAGCAGGTGCGGGATGCCTTCATACACCGACAGTTCCAGCATTTTCGGGTCGACCATGATCAGCCGCACGGTATCGGGCCCGGCCTTGTAGACCAGTGACAGGATCATGGCATTGATGCCCACCGACTTGCCGGAACCCGTCGTGCCTGCCACCAGCAGATGCGGCATCTTGCCCAGATCGGCCACGACCGGATTGCCTGCGATATCCTTGCCCAGCGCCACCGTCAGCGGGCTGGCCATGTCGTGATAGGCCTTTGATCCGAGGATTTCAGAGAGCTTGACCGTCTGGCGCGTGGGATTGGGAATCTCCAGGCCCATGGTGTGCTTGCCGGGAATCGCCTCCACCACCCGGATGCTGACCACCGACAGCGTGCGCGCCAGGTCCTTGGACAGATTGACGATCTGGCTGCCCTTGACGCCAACCGAAGGCTCGATTTCGTAACGGGTAATCACCGGGCCGGGCGAGGCGGAGACCACCTTCACCTCGACACCGAATTCCTTGAGCTTGCGCTCGATCATCAGCGAAGTGAATTCCAGCGCCTCCTTGCTTGCAGGTTCAGCGGCTTCCGTCGCTTCATCCAGCAGATGCAGGGGCGGCAAGGGAGAATCCGGCAGATCCTTGAACAGCGGCGTCTGTTTTTCCGCTTCGATACGTGGCGACTTCGGCACTTCGGTCACCACCGGCTCGATCTTGATCGGCTTGGCGATCTCGAGCCTTTTCTTTTCCTCGGCGACCATTTCCTCGCGCTGCTGGAGCGCGGCCTGGCCGATTTTCTCGTCACGCTTGCGCTGGATGTAGCCAATGACACCCCAGGTAGCGCGTTCCAGCCATTCCCCCACCCATTCCACCATCCGCACCCACGATACGCCGGTATACAGGCTGAAGCCGATGCCCATGCTGATCAACAGCACCAGCGTGCCGCCGGTAAAGCCCAGCAGTTTCTGGAACCCTCTCCCCAATCCCTGGCCGATGATGCCGCCCGCGCCGTGCGGCAAACCGTTCAAATCCCACATACGGATGGCTTCCAGCGCGCTGCTCGACAAGAGCAACAACACAAATCCACCCAGCGCAATCCAGACATGCCGGTTGCTGGTCAATAGCACTTCATCCAGATGACGGAATACTCGAACCGAATAACCGATGGCCAGCACCACCGCCCACCAGGACGAATATCCCAACAGACCAAGAAGCAGATCGGACACCCATGCACCCAGATTGCCGGCCAGATTGCGCGGTGGTCCGCCATTGCCCGAAGTGAAAAAGCCCGCATCGTGCAGGTTATGCGTCATCAGCATGGCAGCCAGGAACAACGCGGCCGCGATCACGGCAATGGCACGCGCCTCGCGTAGCAGTCTGAGCAGTCTGGGCGGCAGCGGTTCGGCGGTTTTGATTCGGGAAGGTCGGGTGGCCTGGCGCATGAAACGTTTAAATTCGTGAAGCTGTCATTATATAGTCCTATGCTATCCAGTTTTGCCGTAAAGCATATTTCAACAGCAACTTGATAGAATCAGCTTTGTCACTATCCAATAAAGCCGACCGAGACAAACATCGCCATGACATCCAAACACGCCAAACTCCTGATTCTGGGCTCTGGCCCCGCCGGATATACCGCCGCCGTTTACGCAGCCCGCGCCAACCTAAAGCCGGTTCTGATAACCGGCCTTCAGCAGGGCGGCCAACTCATGACCACCACCGATGTCGACAACTGGCCTGCCGATGCAAATGGTGTTCAGGGTCCCGAATTGATGCAGCGCTTCGAAGCGCACGCCACCCGCTTCGAGACCGAAGTCATTTTCGACACCATTCACACCGCCAAATTGACTGAAAAGCCCATCACGCTGATCGGCGACACGGGTACCTACACCTGCGATGCGCTGATCATCGCCACCGGCGCGTCGGCCATGTATCTGGGTCTGCCGTCAGAACAGGCTTTCATGGGCAAGGGCGTCTCCGGCTGCGCCACCTGCGACGGCTTTTTCTACAGGGGCCAAAACGTCGCGGTCATCGGCGGCGGTAACACCGCTGTGGAAGAAGCCCTATATCTCGCCAACATCGCCAACCATGTCACCCTGGTTCATCGCCGCGACAAGTTCAAGGCCGAAAAAATCATGGTCGACCACCTTATGGAAAAGGTGAAGGAAGGCAAGATCACCCTGCAAGTCAATCATGTTCTGGACGAGGTGCTGGGCAATGAAACCGGTGTCAATGGCATGCGTATCAAGCATGTCGAAAGCGGCGCCACCCAGGACATCGCGCTGACCGGGGTATTCATCGCCATCGGCCACAAGCCCAATTCCGATCTGTTCCAGGGCCAATTGGAACTGGAACACGGCTACATCGTCACCCGGAGCGGCCGTGCAGGAAATGCCACCGCGACCAGCATTCCCGGCGTATTCGCAGCAGGGGACATCCAGGATCACATCTACAAGCAGGCTGTGACCAGCGCCGCATCCGGCTGCATGGCGGCGCTGGATGCCGAGCGGTATCTCGATAATCTTGGCCTGGCCTGATGCCTGATCCCGCCTCAAAGCCAGAAGATCACCATCTCTTCCGGCAGGAGGTGGGAGACGCCGTTGCCCTTGCCCCGCACAACCGCAAGGAACCCCATCGGCCACGTATCAAACCCCTGCCGTTGCAACGACTCAAGGATGAAAAACAGGCGCTGCACGATTCCCTTGCCGATCCCTGGGACATTCTTGACCAAGGTGAGACTGGCGAAGAACTGTTTTTCAGCCGTCCCGGCGTGCCAGCCGCTGCCCTGCGCAAGTTGAAGCGTGGCGGCTGGGTCATCAGCGCCGAACTCGATCTGCACGGCTTGCGTTCAGACGAGGCACGCATCGCCCTCGCCGAATTCCTGCTGAACTGCGCCCGCAATGACCGTCGGTGCATACGCATCATTCACGGCAAGGGACTGCGCTCGAAAAACCGCGAGCCCGTGCTCAAACACAAGCTGCGTCACTGGCTCATGCAGCGCGAAGATGTGTTGGCATTCTGTCAGGCCCGCCCGGCGGATGGCGGTAGCGGTGCCGTCGTAGTCCTGTTAAAGTCTGCCCATCGAAACGGATAACCATGGCACTACCCAACATCAAGGATTTCACCGCTGGCTCCACCGGCGGCCTGTTCAAACTCTCCGCCCAAAAGGGCAATGCAGTAGTGATTTATTTCTACCCCAAGGACAATACACCCGGCTGCATCACCGAAGGCATGGAATTTCGCGACCTGGCAAAGGATTTCGCCAAGTCGGGTGCGGTAATTGCCGGTGTTTCGCGCGACAGCCTCAAGTCGCATGAAAACTTCAAGGCCAAACTGGATCTGCCCTTTGAACTGATTTCAGACCCCGATGAAAAGTTGTGCGAACTGTTCGGCGTCATGAAACTGAAAAACATGTATGGCAAACAGGTACGCGGTGTCGAGCGCAGCACTTTTGTCATCGATAAAACCGGCAAGCTCGTGAAGGAATGGCGGGCAGTCAAGGCGCCTGGCCACGCCGCCGAAGTTCTGGCCTTTGTTCAATCACTAAATTAAACAAACCTGATGCCCAGAAAACCCGCAGCACCCAAAACCCGCGCCTCCGCCAAGCTTTTCGTCCTCGACACCAACGTGCTGATGCACGATCCCACCAGCCTGTTCCGATTCCAGGAACATGACATCTACATTCCGATCGCCACCCTGGAAGAACTCGACCAGCACAAGAAGGGCATGAGCGAAGTCTCGCGCAACGCCCGCCAGGCCAGCCGCTTCCTTGACGATCTGGTGAGCCGCTGGGAAGACATCGACGAAGGCATACCGCTGGGCCCGCAAAGCCATGATGCCGCCACCGGCCGCCTGTTCCTGCAGACCGAGGCCATCCACGGCGAACTGCCTGCCTCACTTGCCACCAGCAAGGTCGACAACCAGATTCTGGGTGTGGTGCTGCATCTGGGCCGCACACATCCCAAGCGACAGGTCATCCTTGTGTCGAAAGACATCAACATGCGCATCAAGGCGCGCGCGCTGGGCCTGCCCGCCGAGGACTACTTCAACGACAAGGTGCTGGAAGACACCGACCTGCTGTATACCGGCGTCACCGAACTGCCAGCGGATTTCTGGGACACGCATGCCAAGGGCATGGAATCCTGGCAGGCGAACGGCCATACCTTCTACCGCATCAAGGGGCCCACGGCGGGCGATTTACTGGTCAATGAATTCGTTTATCAGGAAAGCAGCACGCCCTTTTACGCCAAGGTACTGAGCGTGCAGGGCAAAGGCGCGGAACTGCAAACCATCAAGGATTTCAGCCACCACAAAAACAATGTCTGGGGCATTACCTCGCGCAATCGAGAACAGAACTTCGCGCTCAATGTGCTGATGGACCCCGAGATCGACTTCGTCACCCTGCTGGGACAGGCCGGTACCGGCAAGACCCTGCTGACACTGGCGGCGGGCCTGGCGCAGGTGCTGGAAAAGAAAATCTACTCCGAAATCATTATGACCCGCGTCACAGTGCCGGTAGGTGAAGACATTGGCTTCCTGCCTGGCACCGAAGAGGAGAAAATGACACCATGGATGGGCGCGCTGGAAGACAACCTAGACGTGCTGAACAAGGCCGACGATGAAGCCGGCGACTGGGGCCGCGCCGCAACACAGGACTTGATTCGCAGCCGCATCAAGATCAAATCGTTAAATTTCATGCGCGGCCGCACCTTCATCAACAAGTTTCTTATCATTGACGAAGCCCAGAACCTCACGCCCAAGCAGATGAAGACCCTCATCACGCGCGCGGGACCGGGCACCAAGGTGGTGTGTCTCGGCAACATTTCACAGATCGACACGCCATATTTGACTGAAGGCAGTTCCGGCCTGACCTATGTGGTGGACCACTTCAAGGGCTGGCCACACAGCGGCCATGTGACGCTCGCTCGCGGTGAACGCTCGCGGCTGGCAGATCACGCAGCTGAAATTCTTTAATGCAATGATTCTCTGAAAGGAACGTGCACATGAAAACCCGTCTTCTCACCCTGGCAGTCGCCGCTTCACTGGCCGGCGGTGCGTATGCGCTGGATCTGAACGACCTGCTCAACGCAGGCAAGGCCGCCATGGACAAATCCTCTGGCACGCAAACTGCACCCAGCAGCGCAACCAAATCCGCGGTCGATGCGCTCACGCCCGCCGAAATGAATTCCGGCCTGAAGGAAGCCCTGACGCGCGGTGCCGAAGCCGCTGTGGCGCAACTGGGCAAGCAGGACGGATTCTTCGGCGATCCCAAGCTGCGCATTCCCCTGCCAGAGAACCTCAAGAAAGTCGACAAGCTCATGCGCACCTTCGGCATGGGCAAGCAGGCTGATGAACTGGTGCTATCCATGAACCGCGCCGCCGAGGCTGCCGTACCCGAAGCCAAGACCCTATTGGTAAATGCCGTGAAGGACATGAGCGTGGATGATGCCAAGGGCATCCTCACCGGCGGCGATCAGGCAGCTACTGAGTTCTTCCGCAAAAAAACTGAAACTGCGCTGACCGAAAAATTCCAGCCCATGGTCAAGACTGCCACAGCCCAGGTCGGCCTGGCCCAGACCTACAACAAGTACGCCGGGCTGGCCTCCAAATTCAAGATGGTGAAGGAAGATCAGGCCAGCATTGAAAACTACGTCACCAAGCAGTCGCTCGACCGGCTTTACAAAGTCATCGGCGAACAGGAACGCGCCATCCGCACCAACCCGATTCAATATGGCAGCGACCTGCTGAAAAAGGTCTTTGGCGCGGTAATGGGCAAATAGGAATTTAACTGGCCCGGAAACTGCTACTTTTCCTGAAACACCCAGTATCATTTCCGGCCATGAAAAATCTGACCTTACCAATTCTTGCATTATTTGCGCTTGCCCTGCCGCCGGCCCACGCCTGGCAGGCGGGCGAGTTTTACAACGGCATGCCACGCGCGGATGTCGAACTCGCGTTAAAGAGTTGGAAATTCGGCAAGACCACCCCGCTGGGTGCGGACATGATTCTGGCGCAGGACCCAACCGACCAGCCCGGCTCGCGCAATTACGAGTTTCAGTTCTGCAATGACAAGCTGGTCGGGTTCGAGCAGCTCGTCAAACCGACTTTCCAGAACTTCATCACCCTGGCCAGCAATTATTCCAACCAGTACGGCAGCCCGGTTTACACCATGCCCTACACAAAAGTCATTGCCAGCGGACCGGTTAGCCAACTGGGGCTCTTCTGGCGCAAAGGCTCGGATTTCATCGGCGTACGTTACATGGAGTCGACCATGGGCGAACAATTGCGCCTGTCCTGGCAGGTCAACAACAACTGCTGGTCAGCGCCTCGATAAAGTCAGTAATTCAGGTCGGCAACACTTTGCCGACATCTACATGTTCGCCGGGAAAGTATTCCCGATCTACGAAAACTACGAGACTGGATTGCTTCACTTCGTTCGCAATGACAATTTCTGCTGTCATCGCGAGTGCCGAAGGCCCGTGGCGATCCAGTATTGAAAAGCCTCAGCCAACAAGACCCTGCTGCCTGAAAAATGCAATGTAATTCTCGACTACCTCGGTGGCCTGTTCCTGGCCACTCTGTATCCCTGAATCCATCAGTTTTTCCTCCAGCAGACGGGCCAGCGCCTCAACCGGTGTTATGCCATCCATAGACGTAATCAACCAGCGTCCCCATTCATCCAGGTCCAGCGCCTGATGGAAAACATTGGTCACTGGCCATTCCGGACTTTTGGCTTGCGTTCTCGCCAGCGGTGTTGATTGCGGTAAACCAATCTCTGCATCTTCCAAAGCACGCGGTTGTGAGTGCAAACGAATTCCATGCAGTTGAACGAAATCTAGCAAGGTTTCATTGAACGCTTCGTCCACTTCGCCGATAAAACCATATTCTCTGGCTAGCGGCAACGCATGATCCAGCAAGGTTTGATAATCCACCACCTCCGGCCATGCACCCGCCAGCGCCACCAGATAAGCCTTCAGCAGTGGATGTGAGACCGGATAGCGTTCGCCCGTGCGGGTCTGAAAATGCTGTTCGGTGAATTCGGAAAAATCCAGCTCGTCGTCGGAACTCAACTCGGCGCTGAATGACAGCGAAGCCAGCCGATCCGGCTGCTGCGGTGACGGCACAGTCGCATCATCGCGCACCAGCAGCGCTCGGCGGAATCGCGTTTGCAAGGCTTCGTCCAGCCTTGCCTCCGCCTCCAGCCAGCGCTCATGGCGCGCTTCCGCAGACAGACCCCAGTCGTTTTCCAGAACCACACGTGCCCGCCTCGGCCCCGCTTCGCCCAGATAACGCAGCCCGTGACGCGCAGCTGACTCGACAAACGCCTCAAATGAAAACGGCTGGTTGATATCCGACAGGTATTCGTGAAACAAATAGGAGGGTGACGCAGTTTTCAGATAACCAATTTCCTTGGCCAAGCGCTCATCGGCTTCCTGCATGCCCGCCAGCGTTTCCTTCACCCGCATCACGCGCTGCATGGGCGAAAGACTGACATCGTCCTGCTTCAACAGCATCTCACGAATCTGCCTGTACAGTTTCCACCCGGCCTCAACATTGAAGCTGATGTAGGCAACGCCCTGTGGTTTCAATAACCGGCGGCAGACGGCCAGCACTGCCTCGCGCACAAATTCCGGCACCCAGGAATACACCCCATGCGCGATGATGTAATCGAATGTACCCAGATTTTCCGGAAGTGATGCGATGTCTCCATGCAGCAATCGGATGTTGCCAAGGCCTGCTCGTTCGATAAACGCCCGTCCCTCCTCAACCTGCACACGCGACAGGTCGACACCGATGAACTCGCTTCCCGGATAACGCGTTGCCATCGGAATCAGGTTGCCGCCCTGTGCGCACCCCAGTTCCAGAACCCGTGCGGCACGCGCGTCAGAAGCTTCAAAGCCATGCAGCCATGCCAACACCGCCAGAAAATCCGGCTCGGTTTCTGGCAATGGCAGGCGTTCGTAAGGCAGTTCGTCGTAACTAGATAGGGTATTCATGCAGCAATTTTACTCACTCAATTCAATACCAACACATGAATAGCTTCTGCCGATGAAATTGGATATATTGTGTTGCCGCCAAGAAGTGGCCCAAATCAATTTGTTTAAACGTTAACGAAAGCACTTAAATGAATACAGGTAATCAGTACTTTCTTTCTGCCATCCTATTGTTAACCTCTTTGGTAAGTGGCTGCGCATCGGTTCCAATGGCATCTATGGATGAGGATACGAAAGCCAAATCTTTTGTTGTTCGTGATGGCAAGTCGAATATTTATGTCTATCGTAATGAATCGTTTGGTGGGGCAATTCCTATTACAGTTGCCTTGGATGGTAAAGTTGCAGGTCAATCGGGGCCAAAAACCTACTTCATGTTTGAGGTTGATCCGGGCTCACATGAAGTGAGCTCAATCGCCGAAAACAACTCTGTGCTCAAGCTTGATACTGTATCTGGAAAATCCTATTTCGTATGGCAGGAAGTGAAGATGGGGTTATGGATGGCACGCTCTCAGTTACAACAGGTCGATGAGGAGAAAGGCCGTAATGGAGTAACTGAGTGCAAGCGAGCACAATCGAACATCCCGCAATAGAAAACCTATGTCAGGATAGACTGAAGCTATTCCATGCTGTGTTCGAATAGACCAAACACCAGGTAAGCACTCTTCAATTTAATGCCCGCGCGATCCCGGCTTGGCCGTGAATAGTGCCACCTGCGGCTTGGGCCTGCGTGCCTGGCCGGGCTTGGCCGACTGCGGGCCGCGTGGAGCGGTTTCGTGTCTGGTTTGAGGTTTGTCCGCACGCTGGGCTTCGTTGCGGCTGGCTGCGGGTTTGTTGCGCGGCTGCCCCTTGCCTGATGCCTGGCGTCCTTCGGCTTTGGGCCGATTGCCGGACGGACGTTGTGGCTGGCGCGGCGGCCGGATATCCGGTGCGGACTCGGCACGCGGTGTGGGCACAAAACCTTCCACCTCCACGCGCACGATGTTGCGTTTGATGAGTCTTTCGATGTCTTTCAGGTAGCCCATTTCCGCGCTGTCCACCAGCGACAGCGCGGAGCCCGCGCTGCCCGCCCTGCCGGTGCGGCCGATGCGGTGGACATAATCTTCCGGCACGTTGGGCAGTTCGAAATTGACGACTTGCGGCAACTGGTCGATATCTATGCCGCGCGCGGCGATGTCGGTGGCGACCAGCACGCGCACGTCACCGTTCTTGAATCCCGCCAGCGCCTTGGTACGTGCCGACTGGCTCTTGTTGCCATGAATGGCGGCGGCTTCAATGCCGTCCTTGACTAGTTTTTCCGCCAGTTTGTTGGCGCCATGCTTGGTGCGGGTAAAGACCAGCACCTGCTGCCAGTCGTGGTGCTTGATCAAGTGTGCCAGCAGATCGCGCTTGTGTGCCTGCGGCACCAGATGCAGGGACTGTTCCACCAGTTCCGAAGCGGTGTTGCGGCGCGCCACTTCGATACAGCCGGGATTGTGCAGCAGGCCATTGGCCAGCGCCTTGATCTCGTCGGAGAACGTGGCCGAGAACAGCAGGTTCTGACGCTGCTTCGGCAGCACGGCCAGCACTTTCTTGATGTCGCGGATGAAGCCCATGTCCAGCATGCGGTCGGCTTCGTCCAGCACCAGGATTCCCACGCCGGACAGATCCACGGTTTTTTGTCCAAGGTGATCGAGCAGGCGGCCCGGTGTTGCAACCAGAATGTCCACGCGCGACCGTAATGCCTTGAACTGCGGATTGATGTTGACGCCGCCGAACATCACCATGGACGTGAGCGACAGATATTTGCCGTAGGTCTTGACGGACTCTTCCACCTGCGCGGCAAGTTCGCGCGTGGGCACCAGAATCAGGCAGCGGGGGCGACCGGGTTTCTGATTCTGTGCCGGGCGTGTGGACAGGTGATGCAGAATCGGCAAGGTAAATCCGGCTGTTTTGCCGGTACCGGTTTGCGCCGCTGCGAGTAGATCGCCACCTGCCAAAACGAGGGGAATAGCTTGCGCCTGAATCGGCGTGGGCGTGGTGTAGCCGGCATCGGCTATCGCACGCATGAGGGGTTCGGCCAGGCAAAGGCTATCAAAGCCGGGGCTGGCTACGGATACTTCAGTAGTCATTTATTTTTTCCTGCGACGGCCTGTCGCGCCTAAGGCGACACCAATCGAGGCAGACGAAATGGGAGATCAAGGAGATCGTTTCAAGAGACCCGCATGCCGATTGGCTGGACATGCGGAAGCGCGAACTATACAGGTTTTCTGCACAGCAACAAGCTTTATTTTCTGTTATTCACATGCCTCATACATCCAGCAGCAGCCGCTCCGGCGCTTCCAGCGCAGCCTTGACTGCAACCAGAAACTGAACCGCATCCCTGCCGTCGATAAGGCGATGATCGTAAGACAAGGCCAGATACATCATGGGCCTGATGACAACTTGGCCATTTTCGGCGACAGGGCGTTCCTGAATCTTGTGCATGCCCAGAATGCCGGACTGCGGCGGATTGAGAATGGGCGTGGACAACAGCGAGCCGAACACTCCGCCGTTGGTGATGGAGAAGGTGCCGCCGGTGAGTTCATCAATCGAAATCGCGCCGGTCTGGGCGCGGGCGGCAAAATCGGCAATGCCCTTTTCGATTTCGGCGAATGACAGGCGCTCGGCATCGCGCAGGATGGGCACCACCAGACCGCGCGGCGTGGAAACGGCGATGCCAATGTCGTAGTAGTCGTGATGGACGATATCCTCGCCGTCGATGGAAGCGTTGACGATGGGAAACTGGCGCAGCGCATCGCACACTGCGCGCACGAAGAAGCTCATGTAGCCGAGCTTGATGCCGTGACGGGTTTCGAACTCGGCCTTGTAGCGCTGGCGCAGTTCGTTGACCGGCTGCATGTTGACTTCGTTGAACGTCGTCAGGATGGCCGCGGTCTGCTGCGCCGCGACCAGGCGTTCGGCCACGCGCTGCCGCAACCGCGACATGGGCGTGCGGGTCTCGCGCCCTTCCCGGCTTTGCACGCCGAGCCGCTGTTTGTGTGGGCCGTCGTCTGGCAGACGTTTTTCCGGCAGCACTTCGGATTTGGGCGGGCTGCGCGATGGCTCGGCAACAGGGGCTGGCATTTCGACTTTCTCCGACTGACCCGCCGCTGGTACAGGTGCGGCCACCTGTTTCACTGGCGTCTTTTCCAGACTGACAACGCCTTCGACATCACTGACTTCCAATACCGCCAATAAATCGCCTGCATTGACGGTGGCGCCTTCCGCAACGGCTATTCGCTCCAGCACGCCACTCGCCGATGCGGGGATTTCAAGGATGACTTTGTCGGTCTCGATATCAGCCAGCGTCTCGTCGCGCTGGACACTGTCCCCTTCCTGTTTACGCCATGCGAGCAGTGTGCCGGATGCGACGGATTCGGACAGCTCGGGCGCCTTGATCTCGATTTTCATGCGGGGGCTCCGAGTGCCGCGTTCACGACCTGCTGCTGCTCGGCCTGATGCCGCGATGCATAGCCGGAGGCCGGCGCCGATGCCGCCTCGCGCCCCGCATAAACAAAGCGCAAGTCGTTTTGCAGGCAGTGATTGAGGTGATGCAGAATCGCGTACCATGCGCCCTGGTTCATCGGTTCCTCCTGCGCCCAGACAAACTCGCTGGCACTGGCATAACGTAGCAGGATGCCTCGCAGGATTTCTTCCGGAAATGGATATAGCTGCTCGGTACGCACCAGCGCCACATCGGTGCGATCGCCGCGCGCGACCAGCAAATCAAAATAAATTTTGCCTCCGCAGACCACCACCCGCTTGACCTGGTCAGCAGGAACGGTGTCGTCGATCATGGCCATGAAACCGCCATTGGCCAGATCATTCAGGCTGGAAATTGCCAGGGGATGCCGCAGCAGGCTCTTGGGGGTGAATACAACCAGCGGTTTGCGCACCGGCCGCACAATCTGCCTGCGCAGCAGATGGAAAATTTGCGACGGCAGGGTGGGAATGCACACCTGCCAGTTGTTCTGTCCGGAAAGCTGCATGAAGCGTTCAATTCGGCCGGAGGAATGTTCCGGCCCCTGCCCTTCATAGCCATGGGGCAGCAGCAGCACCAGACCGCACAGTCGTCCCCACTTGGTTTCACCGCTGGCGATGAACTGGTCGATCACCACCTGCGCGCCATTGGCAAAGTCGCCGAACTGCGCTTCCCAGAGGGTCAGCGTATCCGGCTCAGACGTTGCGTAGCCATATTCGAAGCCCAGCACAGCCTCTTCAGAAAGAAGCGAATCGATCACGGTAAAGCTGCCCTGTCGCTCGTGCAGGTGTTCCAGCGGAACGTAATCGCCTGTAGATCGCAGCTGGCGATTCTGGTCGTGCCACACGGCATGGCGATGGAAAAAGGTGCCGCGCCCGGAATCCTGACCGGAAAGCCGCACATTGATGCCCTTGTCCAGCAGGCTGGCAAATGCCAGATGCTCGGCCATGCCCCAGTCCAGAGGCTGCTCGCCATCTGTCATCAGGCGGCGATCCTCGACCACTTTGGCAACCCGATTGTGCAGCATGAAGTTTTCGGGTTTCCGTGTAATGGATTGGCCCAGCCGTTGCAGGTCTTGCAACGGTATTGAAGTATCCGTAGCCTGGTTGATGTCTCCGCCCCTGAAGCGCCCCCAGTTGGTTGCAAACATCTGCTTGAAATCGGACGCAGCGGGCGGGCTCAGGCTTTTGCCCTGTTCAAGTTGCATCCTGCACGCCTCGATCATGGCATCGGCCTCGCCTGATGCCATGACGCCCTCGTTCTGTAACTGCATCGCGTATCTGGCGCGCGTGCCGGGATGCGCCTGTACCTTGCGATACATCAATGGCTGTGTAACCAGCGGATCATCCTGTTCGTTGTGGCCATGACGGCGGAAACAGACCAGGTCAATGAAGACATTTTTATGGAACGTGTAGCGGAAATCCACGGCCAGTTGCGTCACCCAGGCCACCGCATCGACATCGTCGGCATTGACGTGGAACACGGGCGCTTCCACCATCTTTGCCACATCCGTGCAGTACAGGCTGGAGCGCACATCGCGTGGGTCGGAGGTGGTGAAACCGATCTGATTGTTGATGACGACATGGATCGCGCCGCCATTCCTGAATCCTCGCGTCTGCGACATGTTCAGGCTTTCCATGACTACCCCCTGCCCGGACAGCGCCGCGTCGCCATGCAGAATGACCGGCACCACTTCGTAACCCTTGATGTCTCCTCGTCGGTCCTGCCGCGCGCGCACGGAGCCGCGCACCACTGGATGGACAATTTCAAGATGCGAGGGATTGAAGGCCAGCGCCAGATGGACGGCGCCATACGGCGTGGCCATGTCGTTGGAAAAACCCTGGTGATACTTCACATCGCCCGACAGGGGAGAATCAGGTCCGCCGTTTTTGGCCTGCTCGAACAAGTCATCCAGCGAGCGCCCCAGAAGATTGCAGAGCACGTTGATGCGTCCGCGATGCGCCATGCCCATGACGATCTCGCGTGCGCCGTGCAATGCTGCCCGCGAAATTACCGTATCCAGCAGTGGAATGAGGCTTTCGGCGCCTTCCAGCGAAAACCGCTTCTGTCCGACATGGCGGGTGTGGATGAATTTCTCCAGCGTTTCTGCGTCGGTCAGGCGCTTCAGCAGTTGCCGCTTGATCTCGGCCGGATGTTGATAATTTCCATCCGTCCCTTCCAGGTGCTCCTGAATCCAGCGCTTGCGGGGCACGTCGGACAGGTGCATGTACTCGACGCCAACCGTGCCGCAATAAATGCGGTTGAGCCTTGCCAGCGTGTCGGAAAGTTTTGCCCGCTTGGTGCCCAGCAGCGTGCCGGTGTCGAATTCGCGATCCAGATCGGCAGGGCCCAGGCCGTAGTATTCCGGTGTCAGTTCAGGGAGCCGTTCAACGGGAAAGCACTTGAGAGGATCCAGATCAGCCTGTCTTGCGCCGAGAAAACGATAGGCATTGATGATGCGCAGCGCGCCGACCTGTTTGGATTCCCACAGGCGCTCGAGCCGGTCGATCGATTCCTGACCGTAAACGGAATCACCCTGCTCCAGCACAGCGGGAGGCAGCATGTCCGGAAACGTCTCAAAGTATGCAGCGTTTGCGGCGTATAGGGCACTGCTGTCTATCCAGTCCTTTTGGTTCATGGGAATCAGCCGTCTGACTCCAGTCTTCCTTACACGCCGCGCTTCTCGACCGGCACGAATTCACGCAACTGCGGCCCCGTGTAGCGCTGGCGCGGGCGGCCGATCTTGTGCGCGGGATCGGACAGCATTTCGCTCCATTGCGCCACCCAGCCCGCCGTTCTCGCTAGCGCGAAAATCGGCGTGAACATCGCCGCAGGAATACCCAATGCCCGGAAAACGATGCCGGAATAGAAATCCACATTGGGATACAGCTTCTTCTGGATGAAGTAATCATCCTCCAGCGCAATGCGTTCAAGTTCCAGCGCGATCCTGAATTGCGGATCGTCGTGCATGTCGAGTTCATCCAGCACTTCGTGCGCGGTTTCGCGGATGACATTGGCGCGTGGATCGAAATTCTTGTAGATGCGATGGCCAAATCCCATCAGGCGGAAGCCGGTGGACTTGTCCTTGGCGCGCGCGATGAAGTCCGGGATGCGTTTGACGTCGCCGATTTCTTCCAGCATCTTGAGAACGGCTTCATTGGCGCCGCCGTGCAACGGCCCCCAAAGCGACGCCATGCCTGCGGCCATGCAGGCAAACGGCGTGGCGCCGGAAGAGCCTGCCAGCCTGACCGTTGAGGTCGATGCGTTCTGCTCATGATCCGCATGAAGGATGAAAATCCGGTCCAGTGCGCGTGCCAGCACCGGTTTGACCTCATATGATTCGCAGGGCGTGGCATGCATCATGTAGAGGAAATTTTCCGCGTAGCCCAGTTTATTCTGCGGGTACATGAAAGGCTCGCCCCGTGTGTACTTGTAGGCCCAGGCCGCGACGGTGGGTATCTTTGCCAGCAATCGGTGAGCGGATATCTCGCGACTGCGTGGATCGAACACCTCTTGCGCTTCGGGATAAAACGCCGACATGGCACCCGTGACACCAATCATCAACGCCATGGGATGTGCCGAGCGTCGAAAACCGCGAAACACGTTATCCATCTGATCGTGCAGCATGCTGTGATGATTGATCATGTAACTAAAGTGCTGCTTTTGTTCCGCAGTCGGCAATTCGCCGTAAAGCAGCAAATAACAGACCTCCATGAAGTCCGACTTGTAGGCCAGATCCTCGATGGTATATCCGCGATGTGACAGCAACCCTTGCTCGCCATCGATATAGGAAATGCTCGACTCGCAACTGGCCGTTGCGGTAAAGCCGGGATCCAGCGTATAGATACCCTGTGCCGCCAGGGGGCGCACATCCACAACCTGTTTGCCCAGTGTGCTGTCGAGCATAGGCAACTCGATGGAAGGACGTCCATCGCTGAAAGTAAGGGTGACGGTGTTATTGTCGCTCATGACCTGGCCCGCTTAAATGCGCTGAAATTGATTTTAACGCGGCCGGCGCGAATCACCCAGCCGTCCGGACGCTGTAAACTATTTGTTCATACACCTCTGGAACGGGCTGCCGGCCCTGAAGCCAGGCCAGCAAATCCGCATCGGCTTCCTTCAGCAGCTTTTCGAGCAACTCGCATTGCTGCTCTGTCAGCCGGGGCAATTGCGCGCTGGCAAACCTCTCCAGCCAGACATCCAGTTCCAGCAGGCCGCGCCGGCAGCGCCAGCGCAGTCGGCGCAGGGTTTCGGTGCGACCAACAAATCCCCCCATCCCCCCTTTGTCAGGGGGGGCCAAATCATCGCTCTCCTCATGCCTCACGCCTCTCTCCTCACACCTTGCGCTTCACCAGCAAGGACTTGATCCGGCCGATCGCCTCGGTAGGATTCAGTCCCTTGGGGCACGATTCCACGCAGTTCATGATGCCGCGGCAGCGGTACAGGCGATAGGTATCTTCCAGATAATCCAGCCTTTCCTCGGTGGCCTGGTCACGGCTGTCGGCGATAAAGCGCCAGGCCTGAAGCAGGCCGGCCGGGCCGACAAACTTGTCCGGATGCCACCAGAACGAGGGACAGGACGTGGTGCAGCAGCCGCAGAGTATGCATTCGTAGGCGCCTTCCAGTTCGGCGCGCTCTTCCGGTAATTGCAGACGCTCCCGTTCGGGCTCGGGGTCTTCATTGACCAGCCAGGGCTTGATGGATTTGTACTGGCGGAAAAAGGGTTCCATGTCGACGACAAAATCGCGAATGATGGGCAACCCCGGCAGCGGGCGGATTTCGATGGGTTCCTTCAATCCGGAAAGCGGCGTGATGCAGGCCAGCACGTTGCGGCCGTTGACGTTGACCGCATCCGACCCGCAGACACCTTCGCGGCAGGAACGCCGGAAGGCAAGCGTGTCATCGTGTGCTTTCAGTTCAATCAAAGCGTCAAGCAGCATCTTGCCAGCGGGGTCGATCGCAAGCTCAACCTCCTGCATGGCGGGTTGCTGGCCTGAGTCGGGTTGATAGCGGTAAAGGCTGAACTTCATCAATAGCTCCGCGCCTTGGGTTTGAACGTTTCCACGGACAGCGCCCTGAGACGAACCGGTTTGTAATCAAGCTGGTCGCCTTCCAGCGAATAAAGCGTGTGCTTGAGCCAGTGATCATCGTCCCGCCGGGGAAAATCCTCTCGCGTGTGGGCGCCGCGGCTTTCCTCGCGCGCCAGCGCGGAAACCAGGGTGGCGCGGGCAACCAGCACGAGGTTTTCCAGTTCCAGCGCCTCGATGCGGGCAGTGTTGAACACAAGGCTGGTATCGCCCAGGGTAATGCGCGCCATGCGCTGACCGAGTGCTTGTAGTTTTGTCAGGCCTTCCTCGATCACGGCTCGGCTACGGTAAACGCCGCAATGCTTTTGCATCAGCTGACGCAGTTCGCGGCTCAGGCTATCCACCGATTCAGTGCCGCGCTTTTCATCCCAGCGTGCCAGTCGTTGCTGACTGCGGCTGACGTCATTGCCAGTTGATGCGCGTGGATAAGGATTGTCGCGCAGGGTTTCGATCATGTGATTGCCGGCCGCCCGGCCGAACACCACCAGGTCGAGCAGCGAATTGCCCCCAAGACGGTTGGCGCCATGCACGGACACGCAGGCGCATTCGCCGACGGCATAAAGGCCGGGCACGGGTTCTTCGGGGCCGTAGCGCGCGGGCGTGACAACCTGGCCATGCAGATTGGTGGGGATGCCGCCCATCATGTAATGCGCGGTAGGCGCAACGGGAATCGGCGCCTTCACCGGATCGACACCGGCAAAGCGAATGGATAGCTCGCGGATGCCGGGCAGGCGTTCGGCGATGATCTTCTCTCCGAGATGGTCGAGCTTTAACAGCACTTGATCCTTGTTTTCTCCGCAGCCACGCCCTTCGTGAATTTCCGTGGCAATGGCTCTACTGACCACATCCCTTGAGGCAAGGTCAACCGCGTGCGGGGCATAACGCTGCATGAAGCGCTCACCCTGGCTGTTCAAGAGATAGCCGCCCTCCCCGCGCGCGCCCTCGGTAATCAGACTGCCCACGCCCGCAATACCGGTGGGATGGAACTGCCAGAACTCCATGTCTTCCAGCGGCAGTCCGGCGCGCAGCACCATGCCCAGGCCATCGCCGGTGTTGATCATGGCGTTACTGGTATTCCAGAACACGCGGCCCGCGCCGCCGGTCGCAAGCAGGGTCGCCCGCGCTTCGATCAGCATCGGCTCGCCGGTTTCGATGGACAGCGCGGTAATGCCCAGGCAATAACCCTCGTCATCCCGGACAAGATCCAGCACGAAGTATTCGTCAAAGAACTGCGTACGCGCCGCCAGGTTGCGCTGATAGAGCGTATGCAGCAACGCATGGCCGGTGCGGTCGGCACAGGCACAGGTACGAATCGCCTGTTCGCCGCCGAAATTCTTCGACTGGCCTCCAAACGCGCGCTGGTAAATCTTGCCGTTGTCCAGCCGCGAAAACGGCAGCCCCATGTGCTCCAGTTCATACACCGCCGTGGCCGCCTCGCGGCACATGAATTCGATGGCATCCTGGTCGCCCAGGTAATCCGAACCCTTGACGGTATCGAACATGTGCCAGTGCCAGTTGTCTTCCGACACATTGCCCAGCGCGGCGGTAATGCCACCCTGGGCGGATACCGTGTGCGAGCGTGTCGGGAAAACCTTGGACACCACCGCGACCTTGAACCCCGAACCGGCAAGCTGAAGCGCGGCGCGCAGGCCAGCGCCGCCGCCGCCAACGATCACCGCATCAAATGTTCGCTTGTCCATTGCCGCCCCAAAGAATTGCCGTCGCCCACATCACACAAAGCACCAGTGTCAATGTCACCAGCACATTGAGCAGCAGCCTGATCGCAACCGGCTTCACATAATCCATCAGCACATCCCGCAGGCCGATCCAGGCATGCAGACAAAGACTGGCAACCACCAGCCATACCAGCAATCTGACAAAGGTTTGCTGAAAAGCCGAATGCCACTGGGAATAATCGAACGGATAGGCTGACCAGAAGCCAAGCAGCAATCCTGCCCCGGCCAGCAGCAGGATCAGTGCGGAAATGCGCTGTGCCAGCCACCAGCCCGTTCCGCTGTGGGTGCCCGCAATGGTTTTCTTCACAGGAACAGTTTCCAGCCAGCCAGCAACATCGCCAAAACCGCGGCCGCGATCACCCAGAGGGCGGATTGCCTTGCCGCATTTCTTTCCACCCCCCAATGAACATCCAGGGCCAAGTGGCGTATGCCGGCAAATGCGTGGAGTGCCAATGATGCAACCGTCACAAGCAGCATCATGCGGCCTGCCGGACTATTGATCATGGCGGAAATTTCTTCAAATCCAGAACGATGCGAGAGTGAGCGATCCAGCAGATAGAGCGCAAGCGGAAGAGCCAGAAACAGGATGACGCCACTGATGCGATGCAGGATCGAAACCCAACCTGCCAGTGGTAAATGCAGGCGAAATAAATTAAGATAAACGGGTCTGTTATGCATTATTGTTCAGACGTGAGGATGAATACCAGTTTAGCCTGTGGCAGCATTTTGTGAACAAGGAGTTAGGCATGAAAATCCATACACTCTCGGGCGTTGTTATTTTGACCCTGACGTCTACTCCCATCATGGCCAGTCAGGAACTGGCTGAAAAAAATGGTTGCATGGGATGCCATCTCATGGATAGAAGAACAGTGGGGCCATCGATCAAGCAGATCGCCGAGCGTTATGCGGCTCAGCCCGATGCTTCAGCCACACTGTACGAGAAAGTCAAAAATGGCGGTGGCGGGCCCTGGCATGGCACATGGGGTTCGATACCCATGCCCCCGCATGGCGACAACATCCAGCCCGACACGATGAAGACCATCGTGGACTGGATGCTGCTGCAAAAATAAGCTGCTTCACTTTCCGCGCTTGACCGCCTTGATGATCGCGGCGGGAATGCGATCGATCAGGCGCGGATCGAAAGGTTTGGGCAGGATGTATTCCGGCCCGAATTTCAGTTTCTTCAAGCCATAGGCCTTGAGCACGGACTTCGGCACCTTTTCCCGCGCCAGTTCCGCCAGGGCTTTCGACGCGGCAATCAGCATGTCCTGCGTGATGGTTCTGGCGCGCGCATCCAGCGCACCCCGGAAAATGAACGGAAAGCCCAGTACGTTATTGACCTGGTTCGGATAGTCCGAGCGCCCGGTCGCCATGATCAGATCCTTGCGCACCTTGTGTGCCTTGTCCGGGGTGATTTCCGGATCGGGGTTGGCCAGCGCAAAGACCACGGGCTTGTCAGCCATGCTTTTGACCATGGCCGGACTGACCAGATTGGCACCCGACACACCAATAAACACGTCGGCGTCCTTCATGACTTCCTCCAGCGTTTTTGCCTTGGTCGCACGTGCCCAGGGCTTTTTGTATTTGTTCAGATCCTTGCGTGTTTTGCTGACCACACCTTTCGAATCCACCAGCGTGATACTGGACTTCTTCGCGCCCATGGCCACCAGCAGGTTCATCGACGAAAGCCCTGCCGCGCCCGCGCCCAGGCAGACGATTTTCACGTCGGCCAGTTGCTTGCCCTGAATGTTTAGCGCATTGATCAGACCGGCACAGATGATGACAGCGGTGCCATGCTGGTCATCGTGGAACACGGGAATATCCAGCTTTTTCTTGAGCTGCGCCTCGATCTCGAAGCATTCCGGCGCGGCAATGTCTTCCAGATTGATGCCGCCAAAGGTCGGTGCGATGGCCTCGACCACGCTCACGACTTCCTGCACGGTTCTGGAATTGATCTCGATGTCGTACACATCGATGCCGGCAAAGCGCTTGAACAAGACCCCTTTGCCCTCCATCACCGGCTTGGAAGCCAGCGGCCCCAGGTTGCCCAGCCCAAGAATCGCGGTGCCGTTGGACACCACTGCCACCAGATTGCCCTTGTTGGTGTACTCGTAGGCGGTCTTGGGATTCTTCGCGATTTCCCTCACCGGCTCCGCCACGCCGGGTGAATACGCCAGCGACAACTCCGACTGGGTCGCGCAGGGTTTCATGGATTCGACTGACAGCTTGCCCGGCCTGGGCAGGCGGTGATAGTCGAGGGCTTTCTTTTTCAGTTCGGCTTTGCTCATGGGTGATACAGGGGAAAGTAGCAAAAACGCTAGAATAACGGTTTTCGCTCTTGATTCCGACTGTTCCAATCATGTCCTCCACACCCTTCAACACCCTGAAAACATTTCCCGCCGGCCAATTCCACTCACTGCCTGCACTCGAATCAACTGGCATCGGCAAGATTTCCCGACTGCCGGTATCCATCCGCATCGTGCTGGAATCAGTTCTACGCAATTGTGACGGGGTTAAGGTCACGACCGAACACGTTAAACAGCTGGCCAACTGGAAGCCCAACGCGGAAAGAACGGAAGAAATCCCCTTCACCGTGGCACGGGTGATTTTGCAGGACTTTACCGGCGTTCCGTTGCTGGCTGACCTCGCCGCCATGCGCGCCGCCGCGCAAAGAATGGGCAAGGACCCCAAGAAAATCGAGCCGCTGGTGCCGGTGGATATGGTGGTAGACCACTCCATTCAGGTCGACGCTTATGGAAACAAGGACGCGCTCGACCTCAACATGAAGATTGAATTCGAGCGCAACCGCGAGCGCTACCAGTTCCTCAAGTGGGGCATGCAGGCGTTTGATACCTTCAAAGTGGTGCCCCCTGGCGTCGGCATTGTGCATCAGGTCAACATGGAATACCTGGCACGCGGCGTGATGGAAAAGGATGGCGTCTTTTTCCCGGATACTTTAGTCGGCACCGACAGCCACACCACCATGATCAACGGCCTGGGCATCGTGGCCTGGGGCGTGGGCGGCATCGAGGCCGAGGCCGCCATGCTGGGCCAGCCCGTGTACTTCCTGACGCCGGATGTCGTTGGCGTGAACCTCAAGGGCCACGCCAAGCCCGGCGTCACAGCCACTGACATCGTGCTCACCATTACCGAAATGCTGCGCAAGGCGAAAGTGGTCGGCAAGTTTGTTGAATTCTTTGGCGAAGGCGCAGCGGCCATGTCGGTCACCGATCGCGCGACCATTGCCAACATGGCGCCTGAATATGGCGCGACCATGGGTTTCTTCCCCGTGGACGAAGCGACCTGCCAGTACTTTGCCGCTACCGGAAGAAATGAATCACAGGTCAATGCCATCCGCGCTTACTATCAGGCTCAGAAACTGTTCGGCATACCCAAGGCGGGTGAGATCGACTATTCACAGGTGCTGGAACTCGACCTTTCCACCGTCGAACCCAGCGTGGCCGGTCCCAAGCGCCCGCAGGATCGCATCGCGCTGGCCAATCTAAAATCTGCTTTTAACGGCCTGATGGACAAGGCTGTGGCAGAAGGCGGTTATGCCAAAGGTGCATCCGCTTTGCACACCGGCGATACGCCTATCAAACACGGTGACATCGCCATCGCCGCCATCACCTCCTGCACCAACACGTCCAATCCCGGCGTGATGCTGGCGGCGGGGCTGCTGGCAAAGAAGGCCGCCGCACTCGGACTAAAACCGCCAGTTCATGTAAAGACTTCGCTTGGTCCCGGCTCGCGCGTGGTCACCGAGTACCTGAAGAAAGCCGGCCTCATGGACGCGCTGGAACAGGTCGGCTTCAGTGTGGTCGGCTATGGCTGCACGACGTGTATCGGCAACTCCGGCCCGCTCAAGCCGGAAATCGAAAAGGCCATCGCCGAACATGATCTGGTCGTGGCCTCGGTCCTCTCCGGCAACCGCAACTTCGAAGCGCGCGTGCACCAGGCCGTGAAGGCCAACTTCCTCATGTCACCGCCGCTGGTCGTCGCCTTCGCGCTGGGCGGGCGCGTGGACATCGATTTCGAAAATGAATCCCTCGGCACCAGCAAGGATGGCAAACCTGTTTTCCTGAAAGATCTGTGGCCCAGTAACGAAGAAATTACTGCCGTCATGAACTCCGCCACCGATGCGGCGGCGTACCGGAAAATCTATGCCGACGTGGGCGCCGACAATCCCTTGTGGGATGCCGTCTCCGCGTCCACCGGCATGGTGTATCAGTGGGATACAGCCTCCACCTACATTCAGGAACCGCCGTTCTTCACTGCACAACAGGGCGCTGCCAGCACCGCCATCAAAGGCGCAAAAGCCCTCGCCATCTTCGGCGACTCCGTCACCACCGACCACATCAGCCCCGCAGGCGGCATCAAACCCACCTCGCCCGCTGGTTTGTATCTCACCGAACACGGCGTGCAGAAAGCCGACTTCAACAGCTACGGCGCACGGCGCGGCAACCACGAAGTCATGATGCGCGGCACCTTCGCCAACGTCCGCATCAAAAACCTGATGATCCCCGGCTCTGAGGGCGGCGTGACCCTCAAGGGCGGCGAACAGCAAGCCATCTACGATGCGGCCATGGCCTACCAGAACGAAGGCATGCCGCTGATGATCTTCGCCGGCGAAGAATACGGCACCGGCTCCAGCCGCGACTGGGCGGCCAAAGGCACCACGCTATTGGGCGTGAAAGCCGTCGTCGCCAAGAGCTTCGAACGCATCCACCGCGCCAACCTCGCCGGCATGGGCGTGCTGCCCTGCCAGTTCAAGGACGGCGTTGATGCCGCCACGCTCAAACTCGACGGCAGCGAAACCTTCGACCTCGAAGGCATCGAAACCGGCATCGTGCCGCAGCAGGATGTGACGCTGGTGATTCATCGCGCCGATGGAAAATCCGAACGCGTCGCAGTCAAACTGCGCATCGATACGCCGATTGAAGTGGAGTATTACAACAAGGGCGGGATATTACCGTTTGTACTGGAGCAGTTGGTGGGGTGATGTTTACATGCGGCGGATAGCGTTTTGCTCATCCGCCCTACGCTTGCTGGATTATTAGCCAAACCTTATCAGCACCCAATAAGAATGAGTTTGAATGATCGTGTTCGCAAAGTACTTATTATATTTTCGTTAGTACTATTTTTATCAAGCTTGATGTTTCCAGCATTTATATGTGCAGGCAAGCCATATCATGGTTATGAGGTTTTGCTAATTGGATGGTCTGGCTTTATTTTCCTGGAGCCGCGTTGGATCACTAATATCGGCTACTTACTTGTCGTCATGTTTACATACTCAGACAGAGACAAACAACCATCCATCATTGCGATAATAAGCACACTAATAGCGGCAACAACCTTGTTCATTCCAGCTCCCGGTTGTCCAAGTACAGGTGGAGTCGAAATGGCAAAAGGACTTAATGCAGGTGGCTACCTCTGGGTTTTGTCAATTTTCATTGCATCATTTGCTGCTTTCATCAGAAAGGATGTTGAGCCCAAGTAGCCCGCGCGAATAATATAGGACAGACCACGATTTCAAGGCCGACTGATTAGATGTTCTACCTCGATCTCTTCTCCGCGCTCAACCGCCACCACGTCGATTACGTCCTGATCGGCGGTCTGGCGGTTTCGCTGCATGGCATCGAGCGGGCGACGATGGATATCGACGTCACCGTGGCGATGACGCCGGAAAATCTGGCTTCGCTAGTGGCGATGGCGCGCGAACTCGGGATGTCGCCGGTCTTGCCGGTTGATCTGAATACCCTGATTGATCTTGACCAGCTTGCGGAATGGCATCGCGAACGCAATCTTGAGGTATTCGCGCTGCGTGCGCCGGGGCTGGCGGGCATCACAGTGGACGTATTGCTGTATCCGCCGGTGAATTACGCCAGGATGCGCGAGCGTGCCGTGACTTTCAAGGCAGGCGAGGTACCCATCGTGGTGGTCGGCATTGACGACTTGATTGCGCTGAAACAGGCAGTGGGGCGGCCGATCGATCTGTCCGATATCGAACACCTGAAGCGGCTGGGAGCACTCTGAACATGCCATTGGATCGCGGTGACCGCACCTACCATGTCAGCGACGAGCGCTTGCGCGCCTTTCGCGCCTTGCCGGTCGAGAACAAGCTGCGCTGGATCGAGGAACTTGCGACATTTTTGCGCATGGCACGGCCTGTCGGCGATCACGCCGCCGCCCGAAGCCCGCGCGGTGAAACAACCGCAGGCATGGCACCGCATGACACATCCGACGGATAACGCTTCGCTCAGCCGCCCTGCTTGTGGAGTTCATTAAATGGCGTACGACGAAGGGCTGGCCGAACGCCTGAGAGAAGTCTTCTCCAATCAAAGGAACGTACCGAAAAGAAAATGTTCGGCGGCATCGCCTTCATGGTCAACGGCAACATGTGCTGCGGGGTGGTGAACGACACGTTGATGGCGCGGGTGGGGCCGGTTCAATACGAAGCCGCATTGAATAAGCCCCACGCACGCAAAATGGATTTCACCGGCAAGCCGCTCAAGGGCTTTGTCTATGTCGCGCCGGAGGGGATTGAATCCGACGAGGATCTGGCCGGCTGGGTAAAACGCTCCCTGGATTTCGTGACAAGCCTGCCGGCCAAGTAGAATAGCGCCTTTCCAAAAACAAAACCTCCACCATGCCGCGCAAGCTTCTTGTCACCTCCGCCCTGCCCTATGCCAACGGCGACATTCACCTGGGCCATCTGGTCGAATATATCCAGACCGACATCTGGGTGCGCTTTCAGAATATGCAGGGCCATGAAGCGCATTACGTTTGCGCCGATGACACACACGGCACGGCCATCATGCTGCGCGCGGACAAGGAAGGCATCAGCCCTGAGGCTCTGATCGATCGCGTATGGCATGCCCACAAGCGCGACTTCGACGGCTTTCACATCGGCTTTGACCATTACTATTCCACGCATTCTGAAGAAAACCGCGAGCTAGCGGGTGGCATCTACAGAAAGCTGCGCGAGGCCGGGTTGATCGAGGTGCGTGCGATTGAGCAGTATTTCGATCCGGTGAAGGAGATGTTCCTGCCGGATCGCTTCATCAAGGGCACCTGTCCGAAATGCGGTGCGCAGGATCAGTATGGCGACAACTGCGAAGCGTGCGGCACGACCTATTCGCCCACTGACCTGAAAGACCCTTATTCGGTGGTATCGGGTGCCAAGCCGATCCGCAAGACTTCTGACCACTACTTCTTCAAGCTGGGCAAGCGGGAAGACTTCCTCAAGCAATGGACGCAATCCGGCACGCTGCAACCAGAAGCCGCCAACAAGATGGCGGAATGGTTTGCCGCCGGGTTGGCCGACTGGGATATTTCGCGCGATGCACCCTATTTCGGTTTCGAGATTCCCGATGCGCCGGGCAAGTATTTCTATGTTTGGCTGGACGCGCCAGTCGGCTACATGGCCAGTTTCAAAAAATACTGTGCGGATAACAAACTGGATTTCGACGCCTGGTGGAAAGCTGGCTCCGATACCGAGTTGTACCACTTCATCGGCAAGGACATCCTGTACTTCCACGCGTTGTTCTGGCCCGCGATGCTCGAAGCCGCCGGTTACCGTACGCCGACCAAAGTGTTCGCGCATGGCTTTTTGACGGTAAACGGCCAGAAGATGAGCAAGTCTCGCGGCACTTTCATCACCGCGCAAAGCTATCTCGACACCGGCCTCAATCCCGAGTGGTTGCGCTACTACTTCGCCGCCAAACTGGGTGATGACATGAGCGACATCGACCTGAATCTGGAGGATTTCGCGGCAAGGGTCAATTCGGATCTGGTCGGCAAGTTCGTGAATATTGCCTCGCGTGCATCTGGATTTTTAACCAAACACTTTGACGGTCACTTATCTAACTGGCCTGAATCATCGAATAACGACAATATTCGAGACAAGCTGCCTACCTTTATATGGGCACATGATGAGGCAATTGCCAAGGCATACGAGAATCGTGAGTTTAGTAAGGTTGTTCGAGAAGTTATGCGACTGGCAGACTTCATCAATCAAAAATATGATGCATACAAGCCTTGGGTTCTCGCGAAGGACGAATCTCAAAGGCAACTTTTGCATGACGTATGCTCGGCTGTTATTGAGGCATTCGCAGGACTGGTTTATTACCTAAATCCGATACTGCCTGAGCTATGCAAACAAGCAGCAGAGTTCTTAAATATTCCGTATCCCATTAAATGGGAAAATCAAAGAATCCTTATTAATCAAGTAAAGAACTATTCCCACTTGATGACGCGCGTGGAAATGAAGCAAATCGACGCGCTGGTGGAAGCCAACAAGCAATCACTGGAATCCGCGCCCGCCCCCGCCCGCCACGCGGAAGCCCAACAACACGCCACGAGCAAGACCATGACTGACACCAAAGCCGCTGCCGCCGCCCCTCAACCCGCTCCCGCCAGCGGAGAAGGCGTGATTTCCATCGACGACTTCGGCAAGATCGACCTGCGCATTGCCCGCATCGCCAATGCCGAGCACGTTGAAGGCGCGGACAAACTGCTGCGCCTAACGCTGGACGTTGGCGCACTGGGCACGAAACAAGTGTTCGCTGGCATCAAGTCCGCCTATGCGCCTGAGGCGCTGGTTGGGCGACTCACTGTGATGGTGGCCAACCTTGCGCCGCGCAAGATGAAGTTCGGCATGAGCGAAGGCATGGTGCTGGCTGCCAGCGATCCTGAGGGTAAAACCGGAGGGCTGTTCATCCTTTCCCCGGATTCTGGCGCCACCCCCGGCATGAGGGTTAAGTAATTGAGTTGTTTGCACCTGATCATTTCCGGCCGGGTGCAGGGTGTGTGGTTCAGGGAATCGATGCGTCAGGAAGCCATGTCTCTGAACGTAACCGGCTGGGTGAGAAACCTGCCAGACGGCAATGTCGAAGCGTTAGCCTGCGGCAACGAGGCAGCCCTTAAATCCTTGCTGGATTGGGCCAGAAAAGGCCCGCCACTGGCCAGGGTTACAGACATCGAGACCCGTGAAATACCAACTGAATCCTATCCCGGCTTTGAAAAGCGCTAAAAATCTGGCAAAAAAAAGCCCGGCAATTGAATGCCGGGCATAAATCCACCAAAGGAGGAGGATGGAGGAGACAACACGACTCGCTGTTTAAAGCGCTTCGTGTTATTAGTATTATCTAATATAGTTATGCAAAAAGCAAGCATTGTTTCCATCAAACAACACTTCAGCTAGCAAACGTTGTAAAAATGCCGTAATCAGGCCTGTTGCCTGAATTGGGAGTCGTCAATAAATGACCCTCACCTGCTCGGGTTTGAGCCACTGGCTTAAAAGCTCGATCAGCCGGTCATGCAGTTGAACCTGCCAGGTGGCGCCCAAACTGACTTCGCAGGCAGCCTGGCCATTGTGATAGGCAATGGTGACAGGGCAGCCTCCATCGGAACTGACGTAGGGCGAAAGAATTTCCTTCAGTTTTGCCCCACTGGAGTGCCCATTGCAAGACAGTCGCAACTGCCGTGCGAAGCGCCCCCGGGCGTGGGCCAGGTCGTAGACTTTTTCTGCCGTAACCCGCAAACCGCCTGAATAAGCATCCTCGCTGACCTTGCCTTCCACGATCAGCAGCTCATCTTCCTTGATCCAGTCACGATAAGCGTCAAAGGTTTCCGAGAAAACAACAACTTCCAGCGGAGTCGTACCATCATCCAGCAACACGATGGCCATTTTTCCCCGGCGGGTCATTTGCGTCCGAACGGAAACGATAATTCCTGCCAGCAATTGCGGCTCGCGCGAAGCTTGAAGTTGTCCGAGCCGCTGCTTGATAAAGCTGGAAAGCTCGTCCGCACTGGCGGTAAAGGGATGGCCACTCAAATAAAACCCCAGGGCGGATTTTTCCTGAAGCAACTTTTCCCGCTCCTGCCAGACCGGGACTTCCACGCAGGGTTCGCCTGTGTCAAGCTGGCTGGCTTCACCAAACAGGCTGTCCTGCGCGCTGCCGCGCGATGCCTGTTCCGCCGTTTCCATGGCCGAAGGAATACTCGCCATCAGGCTGGCACGATGGGGATTCAGACTGTCCAGAGCACCGGCCTTGATCAGGGCTTCGAGCACCCGGCGGTTGAGGAAACGCTTGTCCACGCGCCGGCATAAATCGAACAACCCCTTGAACGGTCCACTCTTTTCCCGCTCTACCACGATGGCGCCTATTGCAGCCTCGCCCGAGCCTTTGATTGCGCCCAGGCCATAGCGGATTTCCCGCTCGCCTACGGGATCAAATCGATAACCTGACTTATTCAGATCAGGCGGCAATATATTGATATTGTTGGTTTTTGAATCTTCATAAAAAATACGAACCTTATCCGTGTCGGACATTTCAGAGGACAGCGTCGCCGCCATGAATTCAGCCGGGTAATAAGCCTTTAGCCAGGCTGTCTGATAAGCGATCAGTGCATAGGCCGCCGAGTGAGACTTGTTGAAACCGTACTCGGCAAATTTCTCCATCAGGTCAAACAGGCGCCCGGCCACCTTGTCGTCCACCCCACGATTTTTAGCGCCGCTGAGGAAAATCTCCCGCTGCTGGGCCATTTCCTCGGCCTTTTTCTTGCCCATGGCACGCCGCAGCAAATCCGCACCACCCAGGGTGTACCCCGCCAAGATCTGGGCCACCAGCATTACCTGTTCCTGATAGACGATGATGCCGTAGGTGGATTTCAGCACCGGTTCAAGATCAGGATGGAAGTACTCGGGCTTTTGTCTGCCCTGCTTGCGCGCGATAAAGTCATCCACCATACCGGAGCCAAGCGGCCCAGGCCGGTTCAACGCCATCAAGGCAATGATGTCTTCGAAACAATCAGCTTTAAGTTTGCGTTCCAAGTCCTTGGCAGAGCGGGATTCAGACTGAAACACCGCTGTCGTATTGCCTTCGCCAAATAGCCTGTAAACCGCCGGATCATTCAGCGGCAAATCTTCCAGCCTGAAGTTTTCCCGGCCCGGTTGACGGCGCACGAAGCGCACCGCCTCATCGAGTATGGTCAGGGTTCGCAAGCCCAGGAAGTCGAATTTCACCAGCCCGATCGCCTCGACATCATCCTTGTCAAATTGGGAGACGTAATTGTCGGCGCCTTCCTGACGGTACAACGGACAGAAATCTGTCAGTTTCCCTGGCGCAATCAGCACACCCCCCGCATGCATGCCCACATTACGGATCATGTCTTCCAGCTTTTCCGCCAATCCGTAGAGTTCCCGCACTTCCTCTTCCTGGTCGTAGCGCTCTTTCAGTTGCGGCTCCATCTCCAGGGCCTTTTTCAGCGAGACGGGTTTGACGCCTTCCACCGGCACCAGTTTGGAGAGTTTGTCGCAGTAGGTGTAGGGCATGTCCAGCACGCGCCCCACATCCCGGATCACGGATTTAGAGCCCAGCGTACCGAACGTGGCAATCTGCGAAACCGCATCATGTCCATACCGCTCCTTCACGTACTGGATGACCCGCTCGCGATTGTCCTGGCAAAAATCCACGTCAAAGTCGGGCATGGACACCCGTTCCGGATTAAGAAAACGCTCGAACAGCAGGTCGTAACGCAGCGGGTCCAGATCGGTAATGCCCAGGCAATAAGCCACCAGCGAACCCGCGCCGGAACCCCGGCCCGGCCCGACCGGCACACCATTGTTCTTGCCCCAGTTGATGAAGTCGGCCACGATCAGGAAGTAACCGGGAAATCCCATCTGGATGATCGTGCCCAGTTCAAAATCCAGGCGAGCCTGGTATTCCGGATATTTGGCCGCGCATTCCGCTTCATCGGGATAAAGATGCGCCATGCGCGCGGCCAGCCCTTCTTCAGACTGGCTACGGATGTACTCATCCAGGCTTTCGTTATTGGGCGTGGGGAATTGCGGCAGCTTGCTCTTGCCAAGTTCCAGGCTCAAATTACAGCGCCTGGCAATTTCCACGCTGTTTTCCAGCGCCTCAGGCAGATCGGCAAACAATGCCGCCATTTCTTCTGGCGATTTGAAATACTGCTCGGCGGTAAAGTGGCGTGGCCGCCGCTGATCCGCCAGCAGATAGCCTTCGGCTATGCATACGCGGGCTTCGTGCGCCTTGAAGTCTTCCGGCTTCAGGAACTGGATGGGATGAGTAGCAACGGAAGGAATGCCTAGCTTGGCGCCAACTTCCAGCAAGCCATCAATCAGCAATTCGGTTTGAGGATGGCCAAAGCGCTGCAATTCCAGGCAATAACCATCAGGAAAGGCCCTCATCCATTCGCCGGCAAAGAGCTTTGCCTGCTTGAGGTTGCCGGCCAGAACAGCCTGGGCAACATTGGCGTTGAATCCCCCTGAAAGCGCGATCAGGCCATCGGTGCTCATTTCCGGGAACCAGGCGGGGCTGATCTCGGGGCGTCCGCGATTCATGCCTTCACGATAGGCGCGCGTCAGAATTTCGCAAAGACGCCGATACCCTTCCCGATGCAGCACCAGTATCAGCAGGCGGGAAGGCCGGTTCGGATCAGCCGGGTTGGATACCCAGACATCCACGCCAAATATGGGTTTGATGCCGCTGCTTCTGGCAGCCCTGTAATACTTGACCCAGCCAAACACATTACCAAGGTCTGTCAGCCCCAGCGCTGGCATGTTGATTTCCTTTGCCAAGTCTACCGCCTCGTCCACCCGCACGGTGCCGTCAGTGATGGAGTGTTCCGAATGCAGACGGAGATGTATAAAACTTGGCTCAGGCATTGCCGAATTTTACCCGCCCGGGGAATTATCAGACACAAAAAAAGCGGCCACTCGGGCCGCCTGATTGGGTAAAAAACTTACCAGTTTGTTTCGCGTTCGGGGGTTGCCGAAATCTTGTGGATGGAAAGATCAGCCCCCTGGAATTCATCTTCCTGATCCAGCCTGATGCCCACGCTGGCTTTCAACACGCCATAAACCAGAAACCCGCCAGCCAGTGCAATCACCACACCCGCCAATGTGCCAATCAACTGGGACATGAAGGTCACACCGCCCATCCCGCCCAGTGTTTCCAGGCCAAAAATCCCGGCAGCAACGCCACCCCAAGCTCCGCACAGCCCATGCAGCGGCCATACACCCAGCACATCATCGATTTTCCATCTGTTCTGGGTGATCGTGAACATGAATACAAATAAGGCCCCGGCCACTGCACCGGTCGCCAGTGCGCCCAACGGATGCATCAGGTCTGATCCCGCGCACACCGCCACCAGACCAGCAAGCGGTCCGTTATGAATGAAACCCGGGTCGTTACGGCCGGCAACCAGCGCCGCGATCGTGCCACCCACCATGGCCATCAGTGAATTGACCGCAACAAGGCCACTCACCGCTTCAATTGTCTGCGCCGACATGACATTGAAACCAAACCAGCCCACAGTCAGTATCCAGGCACCTAGCGCCAGGAACGGAATGCTTGAGGGCGGATGGGCTGCCACGCCGCCATCCTTGCGATAGCGCCCCTGGCGCGCGCCCAGCAGAATCACCGCCGCAAGGCCGATCCAGCCGCCCACCGCGTGAACCACGACCGAGCCCGCGAAATCATGCAGCTTGGCGCCGAACGACGATTCCAGCCAGGCCTGGAAACCGTAGTTGCCGTTCCAGACCATACCTTCGAAAAAGGGATAGATAAATCCAACCAGCAGAAACGTTGCCGCAAGTTGAGGGTTGAATCTTGCACGCTCGGCAATACCGCCTGAAACTATGGCCGGGATGGCCGCTGCAAAGGTCAGCAGAAAAAAGAACTTCACCAGGTCATAGCCGTTCTTGTTCGCCAGTTCGCTTGCACTCGAGAAAAAGTCCACGCCATAGGCGATGGCATAGCCAATGAAGAAATAGGCGATGGTCGAGATGCTGAAATCCGTCAGAATTTTTACCAGCGCATTGACCTGGTTTTTCTTGCGTACTGTCCCCAGTTCCAGAAACGCAAATCCGGCGTGCATGGCCAGCACCATGATGGCGCCAAGCAAGATGAATAAGACGTCACTGCCTGCTTTGAGTGTCTCCATTTGGGGCATCCGAAAGATTTAAATGGGGCATTGATAGCAACAATTATTCCACACAACAACTCACTGTTTTTAAATGGAATACCCTGAGAGGATGTCAGGTGGAACGCACTTTAACGGTGCGTTTTAAGTAAATCCGCCCTAAACCTGGGCGGACGAATCCGGTTTGCTGGATTTAATTTGATCATCAATGCTGTCCAGTTCAGCTTCCATTTGCTCGTCAGTCATGGGCGTGTAATCGGATGGATACGAGGACTGAGGCTGCTCTTCAGCCGGCTTGACCTTGCGAAGAAAACTTGCGACCAGAATGCCGAACTCATATAAAACCCAAAGCGGGACAGCCAGCATGATCTGGGAAATGACGTCAGGCGGCGTGAAGATCGCGCCAATGACAAAGGCGCCGACAATCACATAGGGACGGGCTTCACGCAGCTTTTCGATTGTTACCATATTTGATATCACAAGCAGAATCACCACCACCGGCACCTCGAACGTGATACCGAAAGCGATGAACAACGTCATGACAAAATCAAGATAAGCACCGATGTCTGGAGCAAAGTTGACGCCTTCCGGCGTAGCACCAGCGAGGAAGCCGAACACTACCGGGAATACCAGGAAATAGGCAAAGGACATGCCGACAAAAAACAGCACCACGCTGGCAACCAGCAAAGGCAACGCCAGCTTTTTTTCGTGGCGATACAGTCCTGGGGCGATAAAAGCCCACATCTGATACAGCACGAAAGGCAGCGCAATCAGAAAGGCTGCCATCAACGTCACCTTGACCGGTATGAAAAAAGTCGAAGCCACTGCGGTGGCAATCATCTGACTGCCTTGCGGCAGTTTGGAAATGAGCGGCTGGGCAAGCAACGTGTACAAATCATTCGCCCAGGGAAACAATCCGATGAAAATCACCACCACTACTGCAACCGTCTTCAACAGACGGTCACGCAGTTCGATCAGATGGGAAATAAAGGTTTCCTGCTTGTCGGGCGCGTCGCTCATGACTTGTTCGGATTATCCGCGCTGGCCGGGATAGTTTCATCAAAGGCAATTTCAGTCTGAGCGGCGGGTTGGGTAGTTTCCGCTGCTTCCTGCTCCTGGCGGATTTTTTCCATTTCGGCTTCGGTCACGGAATTGGGCCCTTCAGTCGCTGCCATCGCCTTGATAACCTTCTCTGCAGGACTGACTACCTCTTCCCGAATCGTATACTCCTCTTCCGCTACGCGGTTTTGAATGCCTAGCGCGGTATTCTCAACTGACTCCTTGAACGTTTGTCCGGCTTTGCGCAATTCCTCCAGTTGCACCTCACGGCTGATATCGGACTTGACGCTTGACACATAACGTTGGAAACGTCCGAGCAGATGGCCGGCCGTACGCGCCACCTTGGGCAGCCGCTCGGGGCCGACCACCAGCAGCGCTACCACGCCGATAACCAGAAGTTCGGTGAAGCCGATGTCGAACATTATTCTGAGTCGAGAGTCGAGAATGGAGGGCCGAGAGTGATACTGATCTCTTTACTCTTTACCCTCAACTCTCTTCTGCTTTCAGGAGTTCTGCTTGTCCTTTACTTCCGCATCGATGGTGCGGCCGGATTCCTGAGTCTTGTCAGACACCTTGGCGTTTTCGTCCTTGACGGCATCCTTGAAATTCTTCACCGCACCGCCAAGATCGGAGCCCATGTTGCGAAGCTTCTTGGTGCCGAATACCAGCAACACAATCAGCAGAACAATCAGCCAGTGCCAAATGCTAAAACTACCCATGATTAGTCTCCTCTAGATCAGCCGCGGACTGGGTCGCCGCCGCCAAAAACATGTATATGAATGTGGAACACTTCCTGACCGCCACCGCGCCCGGTGTTGATCAGGGTCTTGAATCCTGAATCCAGGCCCTGCTCCTTCGCAAGCCTAGGCGCCAAAAGCAGCATTTTACCCAATAGTGCCTGATGTGCCGGCTGGGCATCGGCCAGCGAGGCAATGTGCAACTTGGGAATAATCATGAAATGCACTCGCGCGAATGGGTGAATGTCATGGAACGCATAGACATCCTCATCCTCGTACACCTTGCGCGAGGGAATCTCGCCCGCGATGATTTTGCAGAAAATGCAATCGCTCATGATTTTCTTGATGCCTTCTCTTCAATTCCCGAAACACCTTCACGGCGCACCAGTTCATCCAGCACATCCTGGGCGCTGAGTCCTCTGTGCGACAGCAGCACCAAGGTATGAAACCATAAATCCGCCACTTCGTAGATGATCTTTTCGTTCTGGCCATCCTTGGCCGCCATGACGGTTTCCGTTGCCTCCTCGCCGATTTTCTTCAGGATGGCATCCGTGCCCCTGGCATACAGTTTGGCCACATAGGAGGAATCCGGCGCGGCGGATTTGCGCTCTTCCAGCAATATGGTCAGACGTTTCAGGATGTCATCGCTCATTTTTTGTAAATCTCGCTTGGGTCTTTCAGAACAGGGTCGACAGCTTCCCACGCACTGTTTCTCAACACACGATAGAAACAGCTTTCACGTCCAGTATGACAGGCAATGCCGCCTTTCTGTTCAACCTGCAGGACAATCACGTCCTCGTCGCAATCCAGACGAATTTCTCTGACCGTCTGAACATGGCCTGATTCCTCGCCTTTGTGCCAGAGTTTATTGCGGGAACGCGACCAGTAGACCGCTTCGCCCTTTTCTGCCGTTTGCGCAAGCGATTCTCGGTTCATCCAGGCCACCATGAGAATGCGTCCGGTCTTCGCATCCTGCGCGATGGCTGGCGCCAGCCCCTTGTCGTCCCAGCGGATTTCGTCGAGCCAACTCACAGCCTGACCTCAATACCCTGCTGCTGCATGTAGTGCTTGGCCTCATCCACAGTGAATTCGCCAAAATGGAAAATGCTGGCAGCCAGCACGGCATCGGCATGGCCGATCTTGATACCATCCACCATGTGTTGCAGATTGCCCACCCCGCCGCTGGCGATGATGGGGATATCAACGGCATCGGAAATCGAACGCGTCAATTCCAGATCAAACCCGCTCTTGGTGCCGTCGCGGTCCATCGACGTCAGCAGCAGTTCGCCTGCACCCAGTTTTTCCATTTTTTTGGCCCATTCGACGGCATCGATGCCGGTGGGCTTGCGGCCGCCATGGGTAAAGATTTCCCAGTGGCCATCCACCCGTTTGGCATCAATCGCCACCACGATACACTGCGAGCCAAAGTAACCCGAAGCATCCGCCACCAATTGGGGGTTGGTGACCGCAGCGGTATTGATACCCACCTTGTCCGCTCCCGCATTCAACAGGCGGCGCACGTCTTCCACCTTGCGCACGCCGCCGCCCACGGTCAGCGGAATGAACACCTGTTCGGCAACCGCCTCAATGATGTGCAGGATCAGATCCCGATCGTCCGAGCTTGCCGTGATGTCGAGAAAGGTCAACTCGTCCGCGCCAGCATCGTTGTAGCGTTTGGCGATTTCGATCGGATCACCCGCGTCCTTTAGCTCGACAAAATTGACGCCCTTGACGACACGGCCGGCAGTGACATCCAGACAGGGAATGATGCGCTTTGCGAGCATTATTCTCCGAACACTTTTCCAGCCAGTTCGTCGGCAAGCTTTTGCGCTTCAGAGAAATTCAGGGTGCCCTGGTAGATGGCACGACCGGTAATGGCACCCATGATGCCTTCTGATGCAACAGTCGAGAGATTTCTCACATCATCCAGGTTGGTAATGCCACCGCTCGCTATCACGGGGATATGCAGTGCCTGAGCAAGCCTTACCGTTGCCTCGATATTGACGCCAGTCAGCATGCCATCGCGGCCGATGTCGGTGTAGATCACGCCTTCCACGCCGTAATCCTGGAAGCGCTGGGCCAGATCGACCACATCATGATCCGTCACCTTGGACCAGCCATCCACGGCAACTTTACCGTCCCTGGCGTCCAGTCCGACGATGATGTGTCCCGGAAAAGCGTCGCAGGCTTCATGCAGAAATCCTGGGTTCTTCACCGCCGCGGTGCCGATGATGACGTAGCGAATGCCGTCATCAAGATAGCGCTCTATCGTGTCCAGATCGCGGATTCCGCCACCTAGTTGCACCGGAATTTCATCGCCCATTTCCTCGACGATGGCCTTGATGGCTTCTTCATTCACGGGCTTGCCGGCAAATGCGCCATTCAGATCCACCAGATGCAGGCGCCGCGCGCCCTGCTCCACCCAGTGCCGGGCCATGGCGGCGGGCTCTTCGGAAAATGTCGTGGCGCGGTCCATTTCGCCTTGTTCCAGGCGCACGCAGTGGCCGTCCTTGAGGTCGATCGCGGGAATAATCAGCATGATGCGGTGTAAGTCGGATTAGGCACAGTTTGAATCAGCCATGTCACAGGCCGATTTCGTTTTGAAAGGATCCCAGGTGATGAAATTGCCCAATAGGGTCAAACCGGCCTGGGCGCTTTTCTCCGGATGAAATTGCACAGCAAAGATATTACCCGAGGCTACCGCGCAGGTGAATGGGAAGGGGTAGTGCGAAAAGCCGGTCACGCTGTCAGGCGAAGCCGGCTGAACGAAATAGCTGTGTACATAGTAGAACCGGCTGCCATCCTCAATGCCTGTCCATAGCGGATGGCTCATGGATTGATGCACGTTGTTCCAGCCCATATGCGGCACCTTGAGCTTTTCGCCTGCATCGTCATGCATGGCTTCCTTCGGAAAACGCACGACCTCGCCTTTGAAGATGCCGAGGCAGGGTGTATCCCCCTCCTCGCTATGTTCGAACAACACCTGCAAACCCATGCAGATGCCCAGAAACGGCTTGCTGCGGGCTGCCTCCTTGATCACTTCTCGCAGACCGCGCGCATCAATCTCGCGCATGCAGTCGCGCGCCGCACCCTGGCCCGGAAACACCACGCGGCCAGCCGAGAGGATTTCATCCGGATCGGATGTGACCTTGACCGCGGCATTGGGAGAAACATATTCCATTGCCTTGTCCACCGAGCGCAGGTTGCCCATGCCGTAGTCGATTACGGCAATATCCAGTTGGGTCACAAGCTGCCCTTTGTGCTCGGCATTTGTCCGGCCATGCGATCGTCCACCTCAACAGCCATGCGCAAAGCCCGGCCGAAGGCCTTGAAGACGGTTTCGGCCTGGTGGTGCGCGTTGATGCCGCGCAGATTATCAATGTGCAGCGTAACGCCCGCGTGATTGACGAAGCCACGGAAGAATTCCAGCAGCAGATCGACATCGAATTCGCCGATGCGCGCACGGGTGTAGTCGACGTGATATTCCAGTCCGGGGCGTCCGGACAGATCGATCACGACTCGCGACAAGGCTTCGTCCAGCGGAACATAGGCATGGCCGTAGCGGCGGATGCCCTTCTTGTCGCCCACTGCCTTCGCGAACGCCTGTCCCAGGGTAATGCCAGCATCTTCTACTGTATGGTGTGCATCGATGTGCAGATCGCCCTTGGCCTGGACATCCAGATCGATCAGGCCATGGCGGGCAATCTGATCCAGCATGTGATCGAAGAAAGGCACGCCGGTATTGAGGGTGGCTTTGCCCGTTCCATCCAGATTCATGATCACGGTGATCTGGGTTTCCAGGGTATTACGTGAAACTTGTGCAGTGCGCATGGCAGTCAGGTATCAGAGAACAGGGATCAGGAATCAGAAAATCAGTTCACTTAACCTGATTCTATCAGGAGAGAATGGCTTTCAAGGCGTTTATCAATGCTTCGCATTGCGCATCGGTTCCTATCGTAATGCGCAGAAACGGGGCAATCCGGACAGGTTTTTTGAAATGCCGGACAATGATGCTTTGTTCACGCAGCCGGGCAGCCAGCTTTTCGCCCTCCCACGCGGGATGGCGGGCAAAAATGAAATTGGCTGAAGAAGGCAGCACGCTAAAGCCCAGCCTGGACATTTCCGCCACCATGCGCTCACGGGTTGCCATGACCTTGTGCCGGGTTTCGTCAAAATATCCGTGATCCTGCATGCAGGCGATTGCCCCCGCCTGGGCGAAACGATCCAGCGGATAGGAGTTGAAGCTGTCCTTGACCCGGTTCAATGCTTCGATCAGTTCTGGTTGCCCGATGGCATAACCCACTCTCAGGCCGGCCAGTGAATGAGATTTAGACAAGGTATGCACGACCAGAAGCTGGGGGAAACGCGCCACCAGTTTGATGGCGGATTCTCCGCCAAAATCAACATAGGCTTCATCGACAACCACGACCGATTCGCTGTTCTTTTCCAGCAGACGTTCTATTTCCGGCAGACCGAGCAACCTCGCCGTAGGCGCATTAGGGTTGGGGAAAATAATCCCGCCATTGGGTATGAAATAATCTTCGACACGAATCTCGAATGATTCCGTGAGCGGTATCTCGCGATATTCAATGCCGTACAAGCCGCAATAAACCGGATAAAAACTGTAGCTCACGTCCGGGAACAGAATGGGCAGGTCGTGCTTGAGTAGTGCCTGAAACGCATGTGCCAGCACTTCATCGGAACCATTGCCAACAAAAACCTGGTTTGCCTCCACGCCATGAAATACGCCGATCGCATCGCGCAGCCTGTCGGAATTTGGATCGGGATAGAGTCTTAAAGAATCTGCCGCCTCGGCCCGCAAGGCTTCGATAACCCTCGGACTGGGACCATAGGGGTTTTCGTTGGTGTTGAGCTTGACCAGATTGGCGAGCTTGGGCTGCTCACCCGGCACATACGGGGTCAGCGCTTTCACAACGGCGCTCCAGTAGCGGCTCACGTTATCCCCTGTCAGCGATGCAGTCGGTATTCGGCTGACCTGGCATGTGCCTGCAGGCCTTCGCCATAGGCCAATGTTGCGGCTATCCTGCCCAAGGTTTGAGCGCCCTGCTCGGACACCATGATCAGGCTGGAACGCTTTTGAAAATCGTACACCCCCAGCGGAGAGGAAAAACGAGCCGTGCGCGAAGTCGGCAACACATGGTTGGGTCCGGCGCAGTAGTCGCCCAGGGCTTCGCAGGTATTGCGGCCCATAAAAATGGCACCGGCGTGGCGAATCATTTTCGCCATGGCAACAGGATCATCAACCGACAGTTCAAGATGCTCGGGGGCAATGCGGTTGGCTATTTCGACGGCTTCTTCCATATCTCGTGTAACGATGATTGCACCGCGATTGCTGATTGAAGTTGTAATCACGTCACTGCGCGGCATTTCGGCAACCAGCTTTTTGATTGACTGCTCGACCCTGTCAGCAAATTCCGCATCCGGCGTCAGTAGTATGGATTGCGCCAGTTCATCATGCTCCGCCTGAGAGAAGAGATCCATTGCGATCCAGTCAGGGTTGGTCTTGCCATCGCAAATAACCAGAATCTCGGACGGCCCTGCAATCATGTCGATACCTACCGTGCCGAAGACCCTGCGTTTAGCCGCTGCCACGTAGGCATTGCCAGGGCCGACGATCTTGTCGACCTGCGAAATGGTTTGCGTACCATAAGCAAGCGCCGCCACCGCCTGAGCACCGCCAATCGTAAATACGGCGTCCACGCCCGCGATGGCCGCAGCCGCCAGCACTAGTTCGTTTTGCTCGCCCTCCGGCGTCGGCACGACCATGATGAGTTCCTTGACCCCCGCCACCTTGGCCGGAATGGCGTTCATCAGCACGGAAGAAGGATAGGCCGCCTTGCCGCCCGGCACATACAGGCCGACCCGGTCCAGCGGCGTGACCTGCTGGCCCAGCATCGTGCCATCTTCTTCGGTATAGCTCCATGAAGCCTGCAACTGGCGCTCGTGATATTTGCGAACCCGGTCTGCGGCAGCTTCAAGTGCCTCGCGTCTTTCTGTTACCAACCCTGTCAGCGCCTGATCCAGCCGCGATTTTGGAAGCGCAAACTCATTGATCGACCGTGCGCTCATTCGGTCGAATTTGTTGGTGTATTCGACGACAGCTTCATCACCACGGGACTTTACGTCGGCAAGGATCTTCGCAACAGTTGCTTCAATGGAAGCATCCATTGCGTCGTCGAATTGCAGGAGGCGATCCAACCGGGAAAGGAAGTCTGGTCGGGTCGATAAAAGACGGGTGACTGAAATCACGGCAACTATCTGATATTAAAGACTGAATTATATGGGAATTCAGGTTAAAACGCCCTGTTTCCTGGTGCGGGCCTGCAACAGTCAAAAAAACAGGTATTCAAGTCAAAGCCAATAATTAGACAGAGTCCAATTCCTAGATTATCATCAAATCGTCATTTTCAGATATGGAATCACACGCCGTGATGCATTATCGCCGCGACAACATGGCCGACCTGCTACGGTCGCACGACATCAATCCGACTCACCAGCGGATCGAGATCGCCTACGCCCTGTTTTCCAGGCAGGCACATCTATCCGCCGATCAGGTCATGATGATTGTCAACGACCGTCATGCGGAAACCTCCAAGGCCACGGTTTACAACACGCTAAAGCTGTTTCTGGAAAAGGGCATGATCCGGGAAGTGATCGTTGATCCTTCCAAGGTGTTTTATGATCCCAATATCAGCCCGCATCATCACCTTTATGAAGTGGATAGCGGTGAACTGACTGATATTGACGCCCATCAAGTGCGCATTGAAGGTTTGCCCGAGTTACCCGAGAACATGGAAACTGAAGGCATCGACCTGATCATTCGTGTGCGCAGAAAAAAAGCCTGACTACTTCTTGGCAGCGCGCTTCGCCGCCCTCTTCTCACCATCGGCTCTTGCGGCTTTCACCTTCTCCTCGGTCGGCTCCGGGAAACGCGCGTCGCTTGTCGTGACAAGATAGTGCACCGCCCAGGCGACTTGCATATCGGTCAACTCCATTTTTCCACCTTTGGCCGGCATCTGACGCACCCCAACCAGGGCATTGCCAACAAGATCATTGAACCCTTCACGCGCAAGCTTCTTCCACTTGGGTGTCTGCCCATGCTTTGGGGCATTCAGTACGCCGCCTTTGTGACAGGCCGCGCAGACTGAATCGTAAGTTGACTTGCCAGGGTGATCGGCTGCCACACCAGCATGCGAGGAAGCCAGCAATATTACTGTTGATGCTATCAAAATCTTGTTCATATCTTTATCTCCAGCCTTTGCGGTGAGCCGCATTGATTGTTTTCAGCAGGTCCCTGAAAGGAATATCCCTTTCGAACCTGTTGACGATTTTCATGAACGACAGATCGCCGCCCAGCCCTGCCCCTTCATATCTTCCCGCGATGATATCGTCGTATAGCTGCCGCAGCGAGGCATCCAGCGCGTCAATGAAAGGCGCATAGCGCTCCATGTCATAGCCTTCCTCGTCGTCCATGCAGGCACGCAGTTCATCCACTTCGTACACAGCCTGATGCACAAGGTCCACGAACTCATCATATTTCTCTACGTTTCTCATACCGGCCTTTAATGGAAAACAGGGGCAGTCGCCCCTGTTTTATTACCACAATTTTCAGAATAATTACTTGGCAATCGCTTCCAGCTTGGGGGCGCGGATCACCTGACCATTCAGACCGGCATCCTTGGCGCTGCCGCCGTAAGCGATAGTCATCAACTGGCTGTAATACAGCACCGGAATGTTGAATTTGGTGTTGTACTTGTTGTTGATGTGGCCCTGATAAATTTCAACGTTGGCCTGACAAAGCGGGCACGGCGTGACGATCATTTCCGCGCCATTGTCATAGGCGGATTCGACGATGTCCTTGATCTGTGCTTGTGCCTTCTCCGGCTCGGAGAACGCCAGCGCACCACCACAGCAGGTCACCTTCTGGTCGTAAGGAACGGCTTCACCGCCCATGGTCTCAATGATCTTGTCAAGGTACATGGGGTTCTCGAAGTTCTCGCCGGCAATGCCAAAGGGCCGGTTGGTCTGGCAGCCCACGTAGCCCGCGAATTTCAAGCCCTTCAACGGATTCTTGACGTGCTTGCCCAGCTCCTCGAAACCGAAGTCCTCGACCAGCACTTCGGCCATGTGACGAATCTCGGGCATGACCTTGATCTGCAACCCGGCTTCCTTGAGTGCTTCCTGGGTATCGGCCAGCAACAGGGACGAATGTTCGATGCGCTCCTTGGATTCCTTGGCACCCAGCCAGCAGGCTGCGCAGGTAGCAACGATGTCCTGCCCCGGCAGATTGGTTTCAGCCAGCGCGAAGTTGCGTGCGTTCATGACGTGGCGCGGCAACTCGCCTGCCTCGCCGTAGCCGATCGATGCGCCGCAGCAGTTCCAGTCGGGAATTTCTGTCAGTTGAATATCCAGCGTCTTGCACATAGATTCGACAGAGGTCAGGTAATTGGAAGCGGATGCGCCCTTTTGTGAAGAACAGCCGGGATAAAAAGCGTATTGTTTCTTTGCCATTGTCATCTCTCCTTAAGCCTTAATGGCCTTGCGCTTTTCTTCCAGTTCGCGCGCTTTCTTCAGCATGGCATGAATGCCCTTCTGGTCCTTGCACTTGTGACCGCCGAAAATTTCAAACGGGTTGAGGCGCTT
>JACDJA010000293.1_pt1 | contig 62012 bp, 35 predicted proteins | sample 7449241 | NCBI WGS metagenome assembly JACDJA01 (sample SAMN14253289, study PRJNA609438) | sludge metagenome | isolation source: initial anaerobic sludge | collected 2018-12-20 | reverse complement strand
TTCGGGATGCCTCGGGCGGCGGTGGCAATATAGTAACGACGGCGGGCGTGACAACAGACGGCAGTTTAACCTATTACGCGGCGGGTTATGACGCCGACGGCAATTATATAGCGGATCAGAACGCGACCTGGACGACCACAGGCAGTCTGGAAGCAGCGGGTGGCACGGGAACGAGTTTCACCTTTAGTCCGACCCTCGCGCCCAGATCGGGAACGATCGAGGCGACGTTTGGCAGTATCAAAGACGCGACAGGCACGATCACAGTGAGCATAGGCGCTCTTGATCATATAGGCATTCGCACGGCATCTGGAGGCGAAGGCAAGGTATTTGGAGATACAAGTTTAAGCGCGGATGGTTCGATTGTCTTGTACGCGGCGGGCTATGACGCCAATAACAATTACGTATCGTCGGTCAGTGTTGACTGGACATCGACCACGACGGACAGTTTTGACGTGATCAGCGCGACGGGTACGAGTTACAGTTATAATCCGGTTACGGCGCCCACAACGGGCGCGATAGTGGCGACCAGCGTAAGTTATGGCAGCGCGTCGACGGGCACGATCACGGTGACGGAAGGGGCTTTTTCGAGTCTAAAAATCCGCACTGCGGCCAATGGCGGTGGTATAGAGGTGACGACGGCGGGCGTGACGACAGACGGCAGTCTGACCTATTACGCTGCGGGCTATGATGCCGATGGCAATTATTTAGCGGATCAGAACGCGACCTGGTCCACCACAGGCAGCCTGGAAGCAGCGGGCGGTACGGGAACGAGTTTCACTTTTAGTCCGACCCTCGCGCCCAGATCGGGTACGATCGAGGCGACGGTTGGCAGCATCAAGGACGCGACAGGCACGATCACGGTGAGCGTGGGCGCGGTCAGTTATGTCAAAATAAGAGATGCCGCAAACAACAACGGAACTGAAATCGGCGCGGTCAATCTAACCGTCGGCCAAATCCTTTACCTATATGCCGCTGGATATGACAGTGAAGACAACTATAATTCTGATGTCGTCGTTGACTGGCATGTGACGGGGACACTGCGAGGACTAGGGGACAGTACCAATACTTTATCTACAACACTAACACCGCTCACGTCCGGATCCGGTGATATCAATATTACAAATGGCAGCGGTTGGACAAATGATAATACCGGTACAATTACAGTTCAATCCGGAGCGTTAAGAATTATCAAAATAAGAACGGCTACAAATAACGGCGGATCAGAGCTTGGAAATTATTCCGGGCAGGCGGGGAGCATACTTGATCTTTTTGCAGCCGGATACGATAGTTACGAAAATTATCTTGGTGATCAAACAGTAGCGTGGAGTGTAGATGGTGATTCGATAGGATTTTTCAGCCAGACGGATTCATCTACCAGCAATACAATCAATTTTACAACGGTAAATGCATCTCAGATTAAAATATCCCGGGGCGTCCTGAATGATTATAGCGGGATTGTAAAAGTAAGGGCCGGTGCGGCATTTGCCGCCGCGAGAATCTCACCGGAAACGGTAAGCGGCAAAGTAAATGATTTTATATCGGATTCTCTTGGGGTGGTGGTTACTGACACGTATGGAAACTTGGTGCCATCAGCCAGTGTAACCTGGACCACTCCCACAGATGGTTCGTTGAATCCTGTTAATGATATCACGGACAGTCAGGGAATCTCCAGAAGCAAATGGCATTTAATGACAACTGTTGGAACAGATACGGCACGAGCGCAGATAACAGGTATCGGAACTCCGGTGGAATTTTATGCCAATACCCTGACATCAACAGCAGACAGTTTAAAATATTTTTCCGGCGGCGGACAGACCGATACTGTTGGGCAGCAACTATCCCAGCAGCTAACTGTGCAGGTTATCGACAGTCTGGGAAATCCGGTCAGTGGCGTATCCGTTACATTTTCTTTGACGTCGCACCCTGTAGAGGGCGGACATGATTACATACTGAATCCGGTTTCGGCTTCATCAGACGCGGGTGGTTTTGTCAGAACGACTTTTACTCTTGGTACTAAGGTTGGCGATTATGTCATCGCGGCCTACAACAGTCAGCTGCTTAATAGCCCTGTGAGTTTTACCGTCAGCGCGACCGCGGATGTTGCAAATCGATTAGTAATCGTATCAGGAAATAATCAGACTGGTAATGCGGGAAGCGCTCTTACATTACCAAACAAGGTTAGAGCTGTCGACGCCTATAGTAATCCCGTCCAAGGTGCAATTATTAACTGGGTGCCGGCTGCTGACGGATCGGTAAATCATACCGGTTTGACCACCAATGCCAGCGGTTTGGATTCCGTAACATGGACATTGCAATCGTCTGTAGGGGCTGATTTGCTCACTGCGTCCAGTCCGGGATTAACAGCGGTTAACTTTAATGCCACGGTAAATCCGGCGGCAGGAGATCATTTTGTAATTATCTCCAGTCAGGATTCTCTCAAAGTCGGATCATCACGTTTGCTTGAAGTGGCGTTGGAAGACGCATTTGATAATCGTGTTTCTTCAGGGCAATCAATCACTTTTAACCGGTTGCATGGAAACGGATTATTTAGTAATGGTTCCGGTTCAATCTCAAAATCAACAGATATTAACGGTATCGCGTCCGCGTTATATACGGTCAGCGATTCACTGACCTATATTAGGGATAGCGTCGAAGTTGTTTTTGGCGGAGTAAAGGACACAATAGTACTGCCGTTAAAAGCGGGAAATGTAAGTTATTATACGTTTACACCATCCGGAGATAATATCATAACGGCCGGCGGAAGTGTTAATTTCACACTGACGGCCCGTGATCAATACGGAAATCCGGTTGTAAATAGTGATCAGGTGACACTTACGGCAATAGGAAGCGCCACGGCTGCATTTTCGGGAGGTCCTTTTCAGTTCAGCAACGGCAGCGCGCTTAATTTTAGTGTAAGTGATAATACAAAGGGCCGTTTTACAGTAAGGGCGGCAAAATCAACAAATACCGATATTAAGGGAGAGAGCGGCCTTGTAACGGTGAACGCTGCCGCGGCAGAGCATTTTGTCATCATTTCCAGTCAGGATGCTATTACAGCAGATACTGAACGTCTTCTGCAGGTTGGCCTGGAAGATGTCTATAATAACCGGTTACCGGCTTCACAGACGGTTACGTTCCGGCGTTTCAACGGTAACGGATTGTTCAGCAACGGATTGGGCACTATCAATGACGATACCGACACAGGTGGTATAGCGGAAGCCCGGTATACAGCCAGTGATTCATTGTATTATTTGAGAGACAGTGTTGAAGTTTCATTTGGTGGAATTCTTGATACCATCGTTCTTCCCTTAAAAGCTGGAAAAGTCAGCTATTATACCTTTACACCTTCCGGAGATAATACCATAACTGCCGGTGGAAGCGTCAACTTCACACTGACCGCGCGCGATCAGAACGGTAATGAAGTCGTGAACAGTGATCAGGTGACACTAAGCGCGCTGGGCAGCGCGACCGCGGTATTTGCCGGCGGACCGTTTGTTTTTAGTTCGAGCAGCACGCTTAACTTTAGCGTAAGTGAGACAAAAAAAGGCAGCTTTACTGTTCGCGCCGTTAAATCAACAAATACGGATGTCAAGGGGGAAAGCGGTCTTATTACCGTCAATCCGGCAGCTTTAAACTATGTCATAGTGCGAACAGAAGCCAATAACGGCGGTATTGAATTTGCGGATTCTACTTTCACGGCAGATAATCTTGTCAATTTCTTCTCCGCAGGCTATGATCAATATGATAACTACCGCTCAGATGTCGTGGTTAACTGGACAAGTCTTGGAGGCCTTGATCCTGTGACTTCCACAGGGTCAAAATTTGCGTTCAACCCGATATTGGCCGGCGTGACAGGTCAGATTGTGGCCACACATTCAACATATCCCGCGGTTGACGCGGATACGTCCGGGATCATTACGATTAATCCTGGCAATCTGGCTTCGCTGCGTGTGCAGATAAACGATCTGAATGGCGGAACGGTATTAGACGATTCAACAATTACTGCGGATGATTTTATAGAAGTCTATGCCGTCGGTTATGACGCGGACGGTAATTACAGGGGACGTGTTTCATCAAACTGGACACGCAGTGGTGTAATATCTTCAATTTCACCGGCAAATCCTACTGACAGTCTGCATATTGATGGGACACTAAAAGGTACAGGAAGTGTACGAGCTACAGCAGTATCCAACACATCGGTTTATGATAATACCGGATTGATAACTGTCAACCCCGGCGCGGTTTCGTATGTAAAGATCCGCAGTGAATCGAATGGAGGCGGAATTGAGATTGCTGATTCAACGCTTGCAGTTGGTCAGGTTCTCAATCTGTATTCGGCAGGGTATGATACTGATAATAATTTTAGTCAAAATGCTCCTGTCAACTGGAACGTAACCGGTGGACTGACAGGGCTTGGAAATAGCACCAATGTTTATGTTACTACTCTCACGCCGACCTCACCCGGCTCAGGAGCAGTGCAGGTCACAAACATCAACGGTTGGACAAACGATGCGACCGGTACGATTACGGTTCAGACGGGTACGTTGGCATCTATCAGAATTCAGACCGCTGCCGGCGGCGGAGGAGCTGAGTTAGGCGCCTACAATGCCACAGCGGGTGGGTCCTTGGATTTATACGCTGAGGGATATGATATTAAGGGAAATTATATCTCACCGGCCAATGTTTTTTGGACAGTCGACGGTGATTCGATTGGCGCGTTTACTGAACTGGACTCAGCGACGACTAATACAATTAATTTCACTTTGACAAATTCTTCTCAGATCAAAATTAACCGTGGTTCTTTGAATGATTATTCGGGAATTATCAAAGTCAGCCCCGGCGCGGCATTTGCGATTACAAAAATTACGCCTGATACGGTTAGCGGTAAGGTCAATGATTTTATCAGCGATTCACTGGGGATCAGAGTTGTTGACGCTTTTAATAATTTGGTTCCCGGCGCCAATGTCACGTGGAGCACCAACAGTGACGGAACGTTGAACCCTTTGTCGGATGCCACTGACAGCCAGGGTGTTTCCAGGAGTAAATGGCGTTTGAAAACGACCGTCGGACTAGACTCGGCCTCGGCAGTTGTTACAGGAATTGCCTCACCCGTCACTTTTTACGCGAATGCTTTAAGTTCATCGGCAAATACTCTGGTTTATGTTTCCGGTGACTCACTGACGGGTACGGTTCAGGATACTCTTGCGCAACCATTTGTGGTGAGGGTCGAAGATAATTTCGGGAATCCCGTTTCAGGGGTTTCGGTTACATTTTCCGTAACGGATCACCCGGTAAACGCGGAGCATAATTTTAGTTTTACTCAGGAATCCGGCTTATCAGACGCTTCAGGTAATGTACAGACATTCTTCCAGTTGGGAAGTAAGACGGGGCAGTATCAGATTTCAGCATTTAACAGTCAGTTAAATAACAGCCCGATTAAGTTTACCACGTTTGCTGTGCCGGATACAGCCGATCAAATACTCATTGTCTCCGGAAATAATCAAACCGGTACGGTTGGACAGCCGCTTGTTCAATATCTTAAAGTAAGATCTGTAGATGCTTATAACAACCCGGTCCAGGGTGTGACTATTGACTGGACGCCGTCGTTAGACGGATCGGTTGACCATTCAGGATTAGTAACTAATGCCAGTGGATTGGATTCAGTGATATGGACCTTGAGAACGGCCTCTGGAAATGACACTCTCACGGTGAGCAGTCCCGGAAAAGCCTCTGTCGTATTCAACGCTAAGGTGAATGCGGATGTGGCAAATACGATTATCCCATATGCAGGAAATAACCGTACAAATGTAGCCGGTGGAAATCAGCAAATTATCGCGCAGGTCCAGGATCAGTACGGAAATGTTGTAAAAGATCAGACTGTTCAATTTATACCGACAAATTATATTTCAAACCTAACCGATAAATCGGATGAAAATGGACTGGCGCACTCGCTTTATACCAGCCCTAAAAAGGCTGATTCCTCTTTTGCTAAAGCTTATATAACCGGATTGGTCGATACAGCGACCTTTAAGGTCTACGGCATCCGTTATGTGTCAAATTCTCTGGAACCAAAAGTTGTAATGCCCGGGGATACGACCACATTTTATGTTAAAGTTTCCAATCCCGGGGTTGACATCGTTCCTTTGGATACATCCCTGAGCGCGTTTATTATCAACGATACTGATTACAGCATTACCACCAAGCTTGATTCACCTCTGACGTTGCCGGCCCGAAGTCTGGAAAATATGTTAAAGTTTAAGCCGACGGTTATCAACGGAGGATTCCTAAGCGGAAAATATACACCCGAAATTCATCTTGTGGGCAGAGATTCATACAGCGGGATGAACGGCACACTGACTACGGACGCGGTCGAACTCTCGATTGAACCACTTAGAATTGTATCTATAAATATTCTTGATCCGGCTTCTAAAATTGTTCGTAAGGGTGATTCGATAAATAAAATTCAGATGCGGGTCAGAAATACCAGCATGTACACGATTCGTAGTCTCAGCGCAGATCTGACATTTACGCCTGATTATGGATTCAGTGAAGTTCAAATTTCAGGGCCGGACTCTCTCTTGAGCGATTCAGACGGTATCTATGAGTTTTCGCTTGCCATTCCTTTCGGCGCCATTCCCGATACAATAACAGTGGATGGTATTGTGATGGGCCGATACTCCGGAACCGGAGATTTGATCTCTGATACAGAATCTTCGATAACAGATCAGTTTGTTGTCGCGAATGCGGCAGTCCTGACTTTTGTAGATTATTCTCCAAAAATAATATCAGCCGGTCAGAATGTTCAGTTTACTGCTCAGATTAAAAATGACGGTGTTTATGATGTTTTATTGAATAAATTATCTACAAATATTGAGTTTGGAAGCCAGAAATTTAACTTGTCTGCTAATCAGGCGCTGGCCGGGGCCGGAACAACCACCACGCTGAATTTCACCGCGGCGAATCTGACCATTCCCGGAAACGCAAAGTATGAAGGGCTTCTTGCATTAAACGGCACTGAAAACGGAGCGATCTTTAATGATTCATTAATCACCGGTGACAGTCTGATCGTTCAAAATCCGGCGGTGATGCAAATTAATTCTATTATCGCATCAGGAACCGATATCAGTCAGGGTGTCGATACTCTGGTTACCATTGACGTAACCAACACCGGGCAGGCTTCGTTAAGAGTTGATTCTCTTATCGTCATACCATATGGTGTTCCGGTTTCAATAGCGCCGGTTCTTCCTAACACTCTTACCGGTGGTGAAACCAGGCAGTTTGATGCCAGAGTGACTGTACCCACAGGACCCGATACAGGGTTGGTCACGATTGACGCAAGAGGAAAGGGGATTGAGGTCAATAGCGGAAGCGCGATAATCGCTGCATCAGCCGCTGCGACAGCTTCCTGGAATGTTTTCACGCCTCCGGCAATATCGATTACACAGATTGCTCATGTGAATCCTGGAGACAGTCTCGTCAGTCAGGGACAAGCCAAAATACCGGTTTCGGTCACGATAAAGAATAACGGCGGGACTTCGGTTTCCATAAATAATTTGAATCTTATCGCTAAAATCGGTCTTTATTCTCATAAATGGCCGGCATTGCCGATCTCGTTGGCCGGACATTCTGAAATCACTATCACAGATTCAGTTTTAGTGCAAACAAATTCTGCAACCGGACACGATACCTTGTATGCGAGCGTAAGCTATCAAAACAATTTTTCCGGAAAATTATCAAGCCTTACAAGCGCTACATTTATGGCCTGGGAAGTAACAGGAAAACCGCTGGTCGAAATTATCAGCGTATCCGCTGTAAAGGATTTCGTCTCACAAGGCCAAACCGCTGTCAATGTGAATGTCAGAGTGAAAAATGTCGGAACGTCTCCTGCCAGAGTTGAGACGCTGGCGCTTAATTATAAAAACGGTAATGGAAATTATACATTTAATCCTGTCAGTCCTGTTCTGCCCAGAACAATTGACAGTGGGTTATCCCAGGTGTTTACGGTGCCGGTTAATGTCAATTTTGACGCGCAAACCGGACCGGATACCATGCATGCCAGCATTAATTTAACAGAATTGTTGTCGCAGCAGAATTTTGACATCACTGACACCACGGTCACGGATACCTGGCAGGTACAGCTGCGGCCTCAGGTGGTGATCGACAGCGTGACAGTTACTCCGCAGCTGGTCTCAACCAGTCAGACCAATCTCCGGGCAACGGTCTATATGCGGAATGCGGCCGGTCCATATCGCGCGGATGCGCAGGTAGATTCTGTCCGGTTAAAATTAATGACAAGCGGCGCGGTTGAAAGGAATGATTTATTTACGATTACACGAAATTCATCCCCTTCAATTCCATTAATATTAAGACCGGGAACATCGACACGGTTTGATTATAACCTGGCAACTCTGGGCAGCACTTTATCAGACAATTATAGTGTTGATGGTTACACGGGGACCAGAGATGTTAATGACGGAATGCTGACTATCCAGGACGGTGCGGTGGTAGCCGGTAGCTTAACCGTGGAGCAGGCTGCTCTTCTGGCTGTTAACTCAATTGCAATCGATCCCGATACGGTAAGTCAGGGGCAGAGCCATGCCCGGTTGTCGATAAGTGTCACTAATTCCGGTGAAGCTTACGCCGTTATTAACTCCAATCAATTGTCAGTGTCACCACCGATAAATCTTGGACCGGTACTTATCAGCCATTCGACACCGTTTAACCTGGCCGGCGGAATATCGGATACCCTCATTTACTCACTTGTCATTCCTTCGGGATATACGGGTACGGTTGGTGTAAACAATACTATTTTCGGCAAAGATTCAAACTCCGGAGCGGATTTAAGCGCGAGTTCCGGCAGTCCGGGCCAGTTTTTTATCGAAACGCCCGCAGCGCTTTCAGTAGTTGAGACTGTTCCAAACGCCTCACCGGGCGATACGACAATTCAATTCCGTGTAAAAGTGGTAAACAATGGAGAAGCGACAGTCGAACTTGATTCTAATCTTACTACTATCGAGATACAGGGCACTTCGTATCTGATTAGTTTGGCGGGAACAAGTCCCCAGGCCATCAAAGCATTTCCTGATACCACAGAGCTAATATTCAGAAGTACTTTGATTACCGGTATTCAATCTCAGGAATATCCGTTACAACTGCATGTCAGAGGAACATCAAACAAAGCGACGTATCAGAGTGATCATGACGCCGGCATTTTTGCCTACGGCGCAGGTCTGGTTTCAATAACGTCAATCGGTATTGTCGGTGATAACCGGGTTATTCCGGGACAGACCGGGATTCAGGTGATAATGACGGTATCAAACAGCGGAATTCCGCTGCAGATTGATCCGGCAGGGACGACTCTAATTCTAAAATCTGCTGCCGACGGCAGTATTCGCAATGTTAATAATTTGAATCGTACTGATACACTGACCGTGCTAAAAACGAGTAGTAATAATCGGCTTCAATTTGTCTTTGATTTGCCGGATCCTTTCCCGTTGGGACAAACGAATATTTTTGGTCAAATCAGTCTGGATAACGGCAATCTGGTCAAAGAATCCGCCACTTTTGAAGACATGATTGTGTTGTCAAAAGCGAATATAAGCTATGTGTCAGGAAGTATGAATCCTGATACATTGATAAGAAGACAAACAGATTCCTTTGCATTTACATTCTATAACGCGGGTTCAGCAGATTTGGCGCTCAATCCTGATTCTTCCTATATGGAAATTCTTTCTTCGCCCATCTCCCGGAAATATCTTGCCGGTAAATTTACACTGGGCGGGCTTGATTCGACTGAGATCTTATTCAACAGCCTCACGGTTCCTGTTACAATGGATACGGTTATTTATAATGTGAAATGGCGTCTAAAAGGAATATTACTGAACGGGTCTGATTATGAAAAAGAAGAAACTATCTTCGGAGTTCTCAAAATTATTCCTGAGGCCAGACTCATATTCACCGAGATAAATATTTTACCCGAAACGGTAAGACAGGGACAGAATGATATCTCGATCAACTATACTTTGGCTAACATTGGGAAATCATCGGCGGCCATCAGCAAGATTGATCATATATTCAACGCCGGAGCTACAAATGTCTCAACACAATGGCTCCCCTCTACTGTCAATCTGTTCCCGGATACACTTATCGCCGGACAAAGTCGAACCTATTCAATAAATTACAATTTATCGCAATCGGCAACGACCGGTATTGTCAAACCAAAGCCGATTGTTTCCTACAGAGATCTACGGACATCGACTTTCACTGATACATCAAAAACTATCGTTTTCGGTGATTCTGTACTAGTGATACGTCCTGCCCTCGTGGGAATTGATTCATTGAAGATCATAAAAGATGTCCTGGCGCCGAATGCGCCTAATGTCAATCAGAATGAACCGTTTAACCTGTTGCTGAGACTTGTAAACAACGGTGCGGACACGATCCGGACCGCATATGTTTCGTTATCAAGAGATGATAATTTCCTGCAACAGCTTGTGATGACCGATATCGCTCCGTTTAATTACAAAACGTTGATTTACAGCTCACCGGGTTTGGCAATAGACGGATCGACGATCTACAAAGTGAAGATTGATTCCGCGATTGAATTGACAGGAAATCTTGTGACGATTCAACAACCGGTTGATAATTTGGAAACGGTAGTCGTTCAGACCGCCAGCAGTTTAGCGCTCAACGCGGCGATTATTTCACCGGTCGGAGCGGTTGACGGAATTATATCAGTCGGGACAAAATTTAAAGTACGCGCGGATGTAACCAGGGTGAGCGGCGTTTCATCCTATGGAAACGGCAGAATGACACTGAGTTTGCCGGATACGGTTCATTACAAATTTGACAGTGATGTCGCTGAGAAAATATTTACACAGTCGCAGGCATATGCAGAATGGAATTTGGAAGCGCTTGCAGTGAGTTCCGGAGGCATTTTTGACAGCCTGCGCATTCAGATGAATGAAATTCCGATTGATCTCAATACGGGAAGTGCCGTGACAACAGTAAAAACGATTGATACGGTTCTGGTCAGGACTGATGAGGCCGGTCTGGTTACCGCGGATATAAGTATTGCCTCACCAGAGGGCGCCCGGGACAGCGTCATATCAACCGGACAGGAATTTGTCCTTCATACGGAGATAGCTTTTAACCAGTCCGTTCGTGACACCGGCAGAGTAGCACAGATTGTTTTACCATCCGGTTTCTCTGTAAAAACAAGTTCAATTAAAGAGTTACCAACTACGCCTACGGCTGCCGTTGATTGGGAAATAGTTGCTCCCGCTTCACCAACACAGGGAGCAGTAAATATAAGTGTCCGGATAAACGGCTATGATAAAAACAGTGGAGTTCCGGTCCAGACCACATCAAATCTTCTGCCTGTACAGGTCGTGTTGAAATCATCACTTGTTCTGGGATTGAAGATTGTTGAACCCGCGGGCGCGACTGATGATACGGTATCTGTCGGTCAGACGTTGAAGCTCGAAGGTTTAGTGACACTTCAACCAGGAACAGCTGCCATATCAGGAACCGGCAAGGCATCAATTCTTTTGAGTTCCGAATTTACGTTGATGGATCCGGATACACAAAGGACTTTCACGGTAGGCACTCCTTTCTACTGGTGGGTTAGAGTGGATGGAGCATCCACAAAAAGCGCCGCATCGATGGCCGAATTAAAAAGTATTTTGAACGGCATGAATAAAAAAGACAGTTCATCCGACCTTTATGATGGTGGCGTTGAGCAGCTGGAAGGCAGGGTCGATAATACTGATTTACGAAAAGTAGTTAAAGATGCGCTTATGGTAACCGCGGCAGCGAAAGATGCCTACCAGATCACGGTAAAAGTTGACAGTATTCCGCTTGATGTAAATACTCAGCAACCGGCAACAATCAATGAAACACAAACTAAAACGGTATATACTGAAGACAGCGCTACTCTTAGTATTGTATCGACAGAATCACCGGATACTGTCTCAAGCGGACAAACATTTACCTATGGCGTAACCGGTGCGATTAGTTCAAATCTGGCTAATCCGGTTGCATATCTCTTGATGCCTGAAAAATTTGGCGGCGCGGTTATCGCCAGAGCTCTTGATATCAATAATCAGGCCACCTGGGATATCGCGGTTCCCGCAAATTATACAGGAACAGGGAAAGACACGATCGAAGTATTTTTAACGGGTATCGACAGAAACAGCGGTGAAGCGACAGATCCGACTTCGCTCGTAGCTAATCCGTTAACGGTGCAGTTGAGACCAAAACTTTCATTAAAACATACACTCCTATCACCGGTTTCCTCTCAGGCCGGATTGCTGTCATTCGGACAGGAAGTAATCGTTGAGCTCTGGGCGGAATACGCTGAAAATACTTCAGGAGTTGAATATTCTTCGGTTCAGGGTTCGGGAGCGATAAGTCTGGATTCTGCTCTGATTATACAAAATGGATTTACGCTTGTCGAAGGTGAAACGTATAAGAAGACATTTACACAATTAGGTCAAAAACTGGTATGGCGCATCAAAGCTCCGTTATCAGAACGTACCGTTAGTATAAACTTTAGTTTTGCGGGGCTTCCTATAGATAAGAACAGCGGTTTATCTGCCGAAATTGATATCATGACAGGCCTTGTTTCGCTTCCTGTCAGAGTCAGACAGAAAAATATTACCGTTCTTATGCTGAATGAACTTATTGTTGATAGAAGTTTCCTGCGTGGAATGACAGACCGGGCTATTCTCGCATTTTCAATTTCCAATCAGGGATATGAGGATAATTTAAATGTGAATGCGGTTGAGATTGGATTACATTCCACTTTCGGACTGCCTTCACCGGATAATCTCCTCAACCAGCTCGCGATAGCAAATATGATGAAGAGTCTGAAAGTTGTAAACTATGAGCAGTACAAAAACGGATTGTCTAAAACTACTGCGGTTCAGCGGCCAAAGGTTTTTGCTGAATATCAGATCGATGAATCTTCGGATAATCCCGTTTGGATGGATTTTTCATTGGTCGATACACTTGAGGCAGGCGCGGTGGATACGATAATTGTTCTGGCGGAATTACAGACCGAGGCGGAAAACAGGAGTTTCAGGACAGTGTTGAAACATGTAAATGCCTATGATGTGGATCCATCTGTTCCGCTGGCGATTAAGGATGCTCAGGGTGTGGATATTAATGAAAGCCAAAGTTATACATCGGAAGCTTTTACGGTGATTTCATCAAATCCACAAGAAGCATTCCGAAATTATCCGAATCCCTTCGGCAGGAATGAAGAGTTCACTACAATTGTATTTCAGCTTGATCATGATTCAGATGTGGAAATCAGGATTTTCACTCTGCTTGGTGAACTGGTTTGGACGAAAATACTGCCAAATCAGATTGCCGGCCTGCACTATGACGACGTCCGGTGGAATGGCAAAAATGACCGTGGTTATGTTGTTTTGAACGGGGTTTATCTCTGCGCGATTGATATTAAGCCTAAAGGCGGCGGATCGAGGCAGACATTTATTACAAAAATTGCTTATATAAAATAAGTGAGATAGCGAGTATGCAGATATTAAAAAAAATATTTAATAGAACAGAAGGCTTATTCGTCACTGTTTTCGCAATTTTGATATTTTCTTCCGGAGCGGTTGCCCAGGATGGACAGGGTGGAACGGAGAGCAACCTGAGTTTTGGCTATGGCGCCCGCTCGATGGGCATGGGTCATGCCTTTACAGCCATTGCGGATGATCCGACCGCTGTTTTCTGGAATCCTGCCGGCCTGGAATATATTTATCAACAAAGTGTTACACTCTTTCACATGTCTTTGTTTGAAGGCACGAACTATGATTTTCTCGGCTATGCATTCCCTACTCTCGGATTGGGGACTTTTGGACTGGGTATTGGACGTATCGGAGTCGGTGAAATTTTACAAACGGACAGGGATAATGTTTATCTGGGTCAATTTTCCCGTGAAGAATATGAGTTTTATTTTTCATATGCCAAAAAATTGCCATGGGATTTGTCATCAGGGGCAACGATTAGAGTTGTAAGGCGCTCGTGGAGTAACCTGTATGATGAAGGAAGTTTAAATGATATGGGTGTCGGTCTCGATTTTGGGTTAATGTATCGACCGGACTGGTTTACAAACAGATGGCTTCAGGATTGGTCATTCGGGTTAAATATTCATAACTTATTTCCTCCGCAAGTAAAAGAGGGCATAGGTGTTGACGATTATCCGATGACCATCCGATTGGGTCTTAACAAAATAATCAGATTTGCCGGTGGAGGAGCATTAAACCTGGCCTTTGATTTTGATTATTCTGAAAAAAGAGATTTAAAACTGAATATGGGGACGGAGTATAGTTTTAGAGACATGGGCATGCTCAGGCTGGGTATGGATAGCAACGGGCTGACATACGGCGCCGGTGTCGAATATCGTTTCTTCCAGATTGATTATGGATTTGGTTCTACCGAGTACAGTGATTATTTTTCAGCTGTTCACCGAATTTCGCTGACGTTCAATTTCGGTTTGACCAGGGATGATCTTTTTACCATTGCCGAGGCGAAACGACAGGAAGAGGAAGATCGCATCATCGCGGAAATACGCGAGGCGGACAGGCAGCAATCAATTGTCACACACCTGAAACTAGCGGATGAGTATTTTAACACTGAGAAATATCTGGATGCGATTGTTGAATATCAGCAGGTAATCGGACAGGATCCGTTTCATTTTAGGGCAAAAGTGATGCTGGATTCTTCGAATACAATGCTGCAGAAAGGCTTTGAATCACAGCAGGCTCTCGCGGTCAAAGACGCTCTGGATAAAGACCGGGCAGAGAATGACAGACGCTATGTGAATGAGCATTTTGAGAAAGGTCGTTTATTCCTTGATAAAAAGCAGTTTACAGAAGCATTAATCGAGTTTAATATATCACTTGAACGAGATCCGAAGAATGAAACATTGTTGAATGCTATTTCAACTACAAAAAGAAGGCTTTCTGAGGAGATTAACAGCCTTGTTCGTAAGGGCAGGGAAGAATTTAAAAACCAGAATTATTCTGAAGCGTTGCGTCTTCTTGCCGATGCAAGATTGCTTGGTGGGCAGAATTCCGAGTTACAGACGGAAATCGAAGCTTTAGCTCAAAGAATAAAATTACAAGAAAATATTCAACAAGGCTTACTTTTGTACGATATAGGAGAGTATGGTAAAGCATTACAGCTTTTTGAGGGCGTTTTGGATATGGATCCTGAAAATCCGCTGGTTAAGCAGTATGTTGAACGGTCGAAAGTCGAAACCATAGGAAAAGATGAAGAAATGGATCCGGATGCGGAACGACTTTATCACGAAGGTGTAGAAAAATTTCTAATCGGTAAATATCAGGATGCGATCGGTCTATGGGAAGAAATTTTAATCAAACATCCTTATAATAAGAAGGTCCTGGCGGCAATAAAAGGCGCAAAAGAACGTCTTAAGAGCACAGGCAAATAAATAATCATGGATATGATATTACATGTTTAAAAATGTAAGAAAAGAAGAAATCACAATTCCGGCTCAGATGAGCTATCTGGTCCAGATACGGGATTTTGTTGAACATATCGGTAAAAAGTACCGATATGATGAAAAACTGATAAATTCCTTCAAGCTCGTTATTGATGAAGCATGTACAAATGTTATTCGCCATGGATACAGAGATATCAAAAATGGTGAAATCACTGTTAAGGCCATTGCCCGCAGATTAAGTCTGACAATCGTAATCATCGATCAGGGACACACATACGATCCGAGACAAGCCAATACGCCCGATCTTGCGAAATATGTGGATATCGGTAAAAAAGGCGGTTTGGGAATCATGATGATGCGAAAGCTCATGGATGATCTGCAGTACGCAGTTACCGAACGTGGCAATGAGTTCAGGCTTACAAAAAAACAGGAACCGCCGGAAGAATCTAAATTTATCAGCAAATGGCGGGCTTTTTCCTTAAGGGCCAAATACTCACTGGTCGCATCACTTATACTTACTATTATAACTTCTTTCATTTTTTCCATATTTATATTTGATGTTAGAAATGATGTTGACGAAGAAGTTTTTGCCCAGGCGGCATCCAATTGCCGTTCCCTCGCGGATAACGCGATGGACGATCTTCTGAATGAAAATACGCTGGGTTTATTTGAAAAGGCGCGTTCTGTAAAAAACAACAATGAAAAAATAATTCTGGAAGCATTTGTTGTGCTGCCTGATAACAGAATCGAGGCGAGAAGTACGCCGCTTAAAATGGATGGCCCCGGAAATTATTCAATTCCGGAGAATGCCGTTCAGCTGGATAGTTTGCCTAATGTGAAAGTAATGAGCTATAGTTTAGGCGATAGCAGTCATATCTTTGACCTGTCAACAAATATTCGTCAGTCTTTGTTAGGTGAAGGCCCGACACTGGGAGAAGTTCATATTTGGGTTGATGAGCGGTCAATAATAGATCTTGCTTCCGCGAAACGCCTGCGTTTAATCCTTTATTTATTAGTAATAATAGTTATTGGTTATGTGGGTGCATTCTTTTTGATTCACCGCATCCTCACACCATTCCAGAATCTTGCTGAATGGGTGCGGCAGGTTGTACATGATAAAGTTGATCAGGATGAAATTGATATTGATGCATCGGATGAACTTGGTGAAATTGCTCAGGCCATTAATGACATGAATTTTAAATTCCGAGAAGCCCAGGTAAATCTGATGGAGCAGCAAAAATTGCAGAAGGAATTGCAGGTTGCTCAGGAAATACAGCAGATGCTTCTCCCGAGCGATTTCCCAAAAGTTGAAGGATTTGAGATTTCATCTTACTATGAAGCGGCAAAGGAAGTGGGCGGTGATTTATTCGATTTTGTTGAAGTCGATGAAGATACTATCGGGATAATTGTCGCTGACGTGTCCGGAAAAGGGGTTCCCGGATCACTTATCATGACGATGATTCGTACCGCTTTGCGTCTGGAGTCACGTGGGAATAAAAATCCGGCGGATGTACTGGCTAAAGTAAACCGGTTTGTAACGGATGATATGAAACGAGGCATGTTTGTTACAATGTTTTATATCATTCTCGACTCGAGAAATCGAATCATTCATTATGCGAGCGCCGGACATAATCCGATGATTTTATACCGAGGATCAGCGAAAAAAACGTACTACCTTAATCCATCCGGTTTTCCCGTAGGAATTCAGCTTCCCGATATTACCCTCTTCGACAGGAAGATCGAGACCGATTCTATACGGTTAAGAGAAGATGATATTCTTGTGCTCTACACCGATGGAATTACAGAAGCAATGAATTCTAAACGCGAATTGTACAGGGAAGAACGATTCCTGGAAGCCATCCGTCTTAACGGTCATCTTGATGTCGCGGAATTTGTAAGAAGTGTAAAGGAAGATCTGAAAACATTTACCGGAGGCGCCCCTCAAAATGATGATATCACTTTTGTTTCGGTGAAAGAAAAATTAATGCCGGGCGAGGTGATCTACAAAATTCATAAGGAATTGCTTGATTTAATATCAAATGGAACTCGGGTGAAGGATGCATGTGATCAGATGCGGGTTTCACAGTATCATTATTATAAATATAAGGGTATTGTTGAAGAAGGCGGGTTAGCCGCCCTGAGAGAATATCTCGAAGGACAGGATTATGTTGAGAAAAAACATTTATCTGTGGAACTTAAAGCCAAACTCTTCGATATCGTTCGCAAACATCCGGAATATGGCGCGAATCGTATTTCCAATGACCTGAATACTGAGCTTTATGGTTTTGAAAAAGTTGATCCGCAGAGACTTTACAATGAATTAGTTAAGATAAAATTAAACACAAAGGAACAGCGGGTAAGATTTGTCTCGAAGGGTGATAAGAGGGCGCTTAAACAGCCTGGTACGCCATTGTTGACGCTTGATGGAAAAGTTATTATGAATTTTCAGTCGTCTGAAAGTGAGATCGCTAAGCGTTCCGGCACACCTACCCAGAAAATGACAAGTCTGCCGATCGAATCGAAAAAAGCCGTAGTTAGGGAATTTAATACCGATAAAACCCCAAAAAAGGAAAAACAGGACGCGGATGGGGTATCTCCCCTTTTCCAGCATCAGACAGAAAAACCAACCGAGCCTGTTAAAGAACCTGATAAAGGGAAATTGTCAGAAAAGGTTTCTCCGGCTGAAAACAAAGCGCCTGAACAAAAACACGAACCTGACGAGGTTCCAGTCAAGGAAAATGATAAAAAAGAAACCATCACAGTTGATCAGGATGAGATTTTATTTAAACCAAAAGAACAAAGTGAAAAAACCGAAGCGGACCGAGCTGATCGGGCTAAAGAAAAAAGTGATCAAATAGAAAGATTAGCCAGAAAACAGACAAGAGAAGATTTGTTAGCTACAGTGACTATCGAGACCGATTCAGCGGAATTGGCACACTTTTTTAGTTCAATTGCTGACGATCTTGCGGGTATCTCATCTCTTCTTAAGGGAATTGATGCCAGTGCCGATGGCGCTCAGGAGATGAAAAAAATTAATTTAATATTAAAAATTATGTTAAAGAATCCGATATTAAGAAAGCTGCCCGATGTTCAAAGGATTTATAAGCAGGCTCAGGAATCGGTTGCCCTGCTTGAGTCCAAGTTTAAGGATTTGGGTAAAGACTTTGCTTATTCCAAATTAAAAGACTTATTGAAATATGTCGAAAAAGATTATATATTAACTGCTCAATCATCATTAACTGAAGTTAATAATAAAATCGGTATCATTCGCCGTCACATAACTGCAAAATTATCTGCAGCTAAAACAAAACAATCAAGCGAAATGGATCTTGCGCGGAAAAAGTTGGCTCAGAAAAAAATAGTCAGCAATACTTCATTGCTTGAATCGTTAGTAAAGAATGACAAGAATTAAATCCGCAACACTAAGCGGAATGATAATTGCATAAATAAATTCCCGTAGAAGGAGGATTTGAATGGAAGGAATTCAAGTCTCTACTGAGATTGCAGGTAGCCGGAATCATATCTCCATTATAAAAGTTGGTGGGTACATCGACACTACAACGTCATCTGAACTGGAGCGAGCACTGGATTCTCTTTTGAGACAAGGGCGGTTCTTCATTATTGTTGATCTTGGTAATGTCGATTACATCAGCAGCGCGGGATGGGGGATATTTATCAGTGAGATCAAATCGATCAGAGAAAATGGCGGTGATTTAAAATTAGTTCGCATGGTTCCCGATGTTTATGAAATATTTGAACTTCTGGAATTTCATCACATCCTTGACGTATATGATACTGTGGATGAAGCGATAAACAAATTTGAAATGCTGGAAGCTGCCGGAAAGTCGGTTGCAAAGGAAATCACCCTTCCCAAAGCGCCTCAGCCTGCCCCAGCGCAACCAGCTCAAAGAGCTGATGACAGACGCGCGGAAAAGGTAGGCATCGCCGAAGAACTAAATGAGATGAATCCGGCTGATCTGAGTATTTCGAGAAAAATACAACTCATAGTTAAGGAACAACCTGGTTTTGGGGCGTATAAAATAAAAAAAGCCCTCAATACGGCAAAATTCGGTTATACCCGTATTGGCTGGTTTGAAGTACGCGCAGAACTTGCGAAGATGAGATTAAATAGCAAGTCACGCAGATACGATTATGCGACTTCCTGAGGAGAACGTGAATAAGTATGGAAACTATTATGGATGTTGGTCTGGTCATGACCGTCCTGATTTCAATTTTATCTAATTTTTATGGTTTGCCGGGAAATTCACTGCTTGCCGGGAGCAGCCTTGTTTATGGTATTTTTACCGGATTTGAATCTTTTTCCATAACGTTTATTCTAACTCTGTTTGCCATTGTTGTGCTTATTGAATTTCTGGAATTTCTGATAATTTCTCTGACCGCTAAAAAATACGGTGCATCAAAATGGGGAATAAGCGGCGGGATTGTTGGAGGGATACTTGGCGCCATAAGCGGAGCTTTTATAACACCTGTTCTTGGGGCGATTATAGGATCCATTGCCGGAGTATTTTTGGGCGCGTTTACACTTGAATTTATCAGAACGACTAATTTAAGAGGCAGTTTGTATTCGGGTCTTGGAGCATTTTTAGGCAAACTCGGAGGGCTGTCAATAAAAGTTATAGGAACCGTTACCATGGCAATCATGGTCGTATCAAAAATAATTTAATTGTAAATAAAAGTTTAAAAGGTTAATTTTCCCGGAATGAATGCTCATTTCGGGTTTTTTTTTATGAATATGAAAATCATCTGCTTTTTTACATTGCTTTTCTGGTCAGTATCCATAAGTCAATCTGTTACACCTGTGCGGATTCAGTACGGCGGGGGCGGAGACTGGTACGGAAACAAGACCACCTGGGTGAATATTCTCGAGAAGGTTAAAAATGATTATAGTCTTTCTGTCGGCAGCAGAGAGGTTTCTTTCCGAATAACCGATCCTGAATTCAGACAATACCCAATTGCTTACATCGCCGGTCATGGTAATATATTATTCACAGAACAAGAAGCGGCCGCTCTTAGAATATATCTTACAGAGGGCGGATTCCTCTTTGCTGATGATGATTATGGGATGGACAGATCTTTTCGCAGAGAGATGAAAAAGGTATTCCCAGAACTGAATTTTGTAAAATTACCTTTCTCGCACCCTATATATCACTTAAAATATCAGTTTGAAAATGGTTTGCCTAAAATTCATGAGCATGCGGGAGGTCCGCCCGCCGGCTACGGATTGATATATGAGGGCAGACTGGTTTGTTTCTACAGCTTTAATACGGATCTCAGCGACGGTTGCGAAGATCCGGAAATTCATAATGACCCTCCGGAAATTAGGGCGAAGGCGCTCGAAATGGCGGTGAACATATTTATCTATGCTTTGTTAAATTAATCTGATGACTAAAGAACAAAAACTTCTTGATGAAATATACCGGTTTGGAAAGAGAGCGCTGCTCTTTGAGTTAGCGGGTAAGGTGCTGTATATGTTCCTCCTGCTGCTTGTATTCTGGATCAGTATCAGTCTTGCCGATGACGCATTCTATTTCTCGGCGGTTACGCGTTGGGGATTATTGATTATCAATATTACCGTATTGGTATTTCTCGGGTATTCCTTCGTTTTTAAACCGCTAAACAACTGGATGTCCCTGACATCATCATCGAATCTAACTCCGGTTGCAAAAATGCTGGGGAAGACATATCCGATGATTGCGGATAAACTTGTCAATACCTATCAACTGATAACAAAGCCTGATAAATCGACATCAGAATCTCTGCGCAATGCGGCCATTGACAATTTTTTGAAGCGCCCGGAAAATATTGATTTCAGTTCAAAGCTTAAATTGAAATCATATCTTCCGGGCATGAAATTAGTTATTTCTATTTTGTTCGGCGCCTCTACAATTATTGGATTTCATTTTCATGATGTTAGCCGTTCAACTTTACGATTGTTAAATCCTTCGAATGAGTATAAAGAAATCCCTTTATACAATTTTAATATAAAACCAGGTGACGTGAGTGTTGAAAAGGGAAATTCCATTGAAATCGAAGCAGACTATTCGGGGCCGCCGCTTAAGGATCTGAGTCTTGTTCTGATGGCGCCGGGAGGAAGAAAAATCGTGCGGTCTCTCCCTATGGTCATGGAAAACCATATTTATCGCGCCGCTTTACCGGATGTTAAACTACCTTTTGAATACAGGCTTGAGGGTATTCCGGAAAATGAACGTCAATGGAATGACCGTCTCATCTCGGAAAATTATTCCGTTGAAGTATTAGTGCCTCCGGAAATTTCCAGAATAGATATCATTTTGACTCCTCCGGCCTATAGCGGTCTCGATAAACAGTATATTGACAGAAACGTAGGTGATATATACGCTCTCGCAGGAACTATCGCAGAGATAAGCCTGGAGACTGAAAACCCTGTTCTGGAAGGAAAGATTTATTTTAACGCGGGAGATTCCGTAAATCTTCGGGTGAGGGGAAATCATCTTGAAGGAAAATTTTCTGTAAATAAAAATGACCGTTATTCGATCCGGCTAAAAGACAATCAGCATCTTTCCAATATAAATCCCATTGAATACACAGTAAAAATCATGCCTGATAATCCGCCCTGGGTTGATGTTGTTGAACCCGGAAAAGATATCGAGAGTCCTCTTGACGCCAGAATTCAATTGAAAATCGAAGCATCGGATGATTATGGAATTGGATACGCGTCTTTATTGTTTCGCTTTGTAAGAAATAATGATTCGTCTGCCGATACCCTCTGGTCAGAAATTAAGCTAAATTCAATAGATGGTAATCGCATCAATAAAGAATATTACTATATTTGGGATTTTAATGCGCTTCCTCTCACATTTAATGACGGTATTAAATATTACGCACTGGTAAAAGACAACAATGTTGTACGAGGCCCGGGACTGGGAAAAAGTAAAATATATTATGTCAGATTTCCCTCGCTTGATGAACTATTTGACTCATTTGCTAAAACTGAACAGGAGAAAGTTGAAGATCTGGAAGAAGTTGCCAAAAAATCCGAAGATTTAAAAAAGACCCTTGAAGAAATCCACCGCGATCTTAAACGCGAGCAGAAAATGGACTGGGAGACAAAAGCGCAGCTTGAGAAGACATTAGCTGAGCAGCAAAAATTACAAAAGAAACTTGAAGATATCCGGAATGAACTCGAGAAGATGATCGAAAAACTGGATCAAAACAATCTGATCAGCCAGGATGTGCTTGAGAAATATATGGAATTGCAGGAATTATTCCGCGAGATAGCAACTCCGGAAATGATGGAGGCCATGCAGGAACTTCAGAATGCGCTAGATCAGTCTAATCCGAACGAAATCCAGAGGGCAATGGAAAAATTTAATTTAAACCAGGAAGCCTTTAAGCAAAATGTGGAAAGAACCATTGAGTTGCTGAAACAGGTACAATTGGAACAGAAAATGGATCAACTGGTTCAGCAGGCAAAAAATCTTTCTGAACAGCAGGAAAAAATTGGCAAAGCATTGAATGAAGAGAAATTAAACCGTGATGCAATGGATCAATTAGAGGCACAGCAGGAACAGCAGGAAGCCAGCTCCGATGTGCTGGAACGGGGACTGGAAAAACTGGCCCGGGATCCGTCACTAAATCGTTTTCCGGAATTGATGGAAAATTTAGATTCGGCAGCGGATTTACTGAATGATCCGTCATTTAACAGCAGCATGAATGAGATGAAACAGAATCTGAGTCAGGGAGATCAGAATGCCGCTTCAGAAAAATCGAAAGATCTTCAGCAAACATTTCAACAGCTTCAGCAAAGGTTGAGTTCTGCTAAAGATCAAATGCAAAACAAGCATAAAAATCAGATTATGAAGAAAATGTCAACGACTATTAGCAGAATGCTTCAACTTTCGCATGAGCAGGAAAATCTCAAACAACAGACAGAATCCGCGTCAAATCTGGGCACTGAAACACAGAAAATCGCGCGTGAACAGGGACGGGTTTTGGAGAATTTTCAAAAAGTCATACACGATATTATTCAGCTGTCCAAAGAAACCTTCTTCATCGGACCGGAATTGATTAAACCAATCGGAAATGCGCAATCCAGCATGCACAGGAGTCTGGACGCACTGAGCGAAATGAGAAACAGCCAGGCATCGGGACAACAGCAGCAGGCAATGGCCGGGCTAAATGAAGGCATTGCTCAGATGCAGATGGCAATGTCACAACTTTCTAATTCGCAATCGGGAACAGGACTCGAGCAGTTTTTGGAACAACTTCAACAAATGGCAGGCGCCCAGGGTCAGATCAATCAGGGATCAATGGGTTTGATTCAGGGGCAGGGAAATCAGGGACAGTTCACCCCCGGACAACAGGCTGAAATGAGAAGACTTGCGGGCCAACAGCAGGCGCTTCGTGACGCGTTGCAAAAAATGAATGAAGAAACGGGTTCGCGCGGAGATGTTCTCGGCCGTATTGGCGAGTTGGGTCAACAAATGGAAGAAGTCGTAAAGGATTTGTTAAAAGGAAACGCTGATAGAAAAACGATTGAACGCCAGCGTCAAATTTTATCACGTCTTTTAGACGCCCAAAAATCCGTTCAGGAGCGTGAATATTCAAAGCAGCGAAAAGCAGAAAAGGCAAAAGACTATATAGCGAAAGATCCGCGGGAAATTGAGAATCAGGAAGATAAAAATCGAAAAGAAATTCTTGACGCGATGCGAAGAGCTTTAAATGAAGGATATAATCCTGATTTTCAGAAGCTCATCGAGGCGTATTTTAAATCCCTGAGTACAGCAGAAACAAAATAATTCACTAATCAACAAATCCTTTCTTTTCTCTTAGTTGTATCATTCCATATTTTTAAATAAATTGTTTTTATGAAGTTAGCTCATTATAACCGACTCATAATTCTGGTTTTGTTTTTTTCTCTAGTTGTACCTGGAATATCAAATTCATCCGGGGCGGCTGAGTATATCTCAAAAAAAATAGAATTCTATAATAATAATCTAAAAATCGAATCATCAGGTAATTACGAAAGAAGACTCAAAGTTGGTCTTGTTCTTAGCGGAGGCGGGGCAAGAGGTATAGCGCATATCGGTGTGCTCAAAGTCCTGGAGCAAAATAATATTCCCGTTGATTTAATCGTAGGAACCAGTATCGGCAGTGTGATTGGCGGTTTGTACGCGGCAGGATATTCACCTGATCAGATCGAGAGCATAACAAAGAAAATTGACTGGCAGGATATCTATCGTGATGAAACTCAGAGATCTACCCTTTTCCTTGGTCAAAAAGGAGAACAGGATAGGTATCTGATGTCGGTGCGTTTTAAAAACTACAGGCCATTTATTCCGACATCATTGTCCCCCGGACAAAAAGTATTGAGCATCCTTTCGGATATTTTTCTTAAAGCCCAATATCAGGCAAGAAATGATTATGATAATTTACGGGTACCATTTCGGACGGTGGCAACAGATCTTATCAGCGGTGAACAGGTCATTTTACGCAGCGGAAACCTAGCGGAGAGTATAAATGCCTCGCTTGCCGTTCCTTTATTGTTTTCCCCTGTCATTAGGGACTCAATGCTGCTCGTCGATGGCGGGTTAAGATCAAATTTACCCGTCGATGTGGCAAAAGAAGCGGGCATGGATTTGGTGATTGCCGTTGACATCTCCGCGAAATTAAGATCTCCCGATCAAATGAAAGCCCCGTGGGAGATTGCGGATCAGGTTACGACTATTATGGCGGTGCTCGCAAAAAATCAGCAGAGAGAACAGGCTGATATCCTTATACAGCCGGCCCTCGATAATATAGCAAATACAGACTTCCTTAATCTGGAAGATTTGATAAAAGCTGGTGCGGACGCCGCGGAATCTAAATTGCCGGAAATAAGAGCCCGGCTGAATAAAAATAGCGGTGATAACGATCATTTTCTTATTGACAGTATAAAATTTGATTCTGAAGATAAAGCCATCCCCGTAAATATTTATGATAAATTAAAAATATATAAGAATCTGCCTGTTTCCCGCGCGGACATAGCGGCAGACATGGATTTATTACTTCATACAGGCAGATATTGCCAGGCGACTGCACAACTGGACACATCTTTGCCGGATTATCAACTTCAGATTGATTTTAAAAACTATTCGATTTTATCGGCAATAGAATTTAAAGGGAATTACCAGATCCCGTCCGAAGAGTTAAAGACTGTGATGCTTTCGAAAACGGGCGTACAACTGAATGCAATCATTCTCCAGGAGGATTTAAGCAGGATTGTCCAGCGTTACCGTGATAAAGGTTTTTCATTGATGAATATAAAAAAGACAATCTTTGAAAGCGAAACAGGGCTTCTGCATATTGAAATTGACGAAGGATATATAAATAAAATACTGATAGAAGGTAATAAAAAGACAAAAAATTATGTAATACGACGCGAATTTACATTTAAAGAAGGTGATATATTTAACTGGGTTGTTATCCAAAGAGGCATTCAAAATGTATATGCTACCGGACTTTATGATAGGGTCAGTGTAGATATTGCCGGCACTCAGGGGAAAAATAACCTTATAATAAAAGTTGAAGAAAAAACATCGATCAGAATGCGTTTCGGCGGTAAATTTGATACCGAGCGAAAATCTCAGGCTTATATTGAGTTCGGGGATGAAAATTTTTTGGGAGGCGGCATCAAGGCGAATTTGCTTTCGCGGATCGGCATGAGGGATGGGCTGGTTGCTTTAAATATCAGAAATGACCGGATTTTTACCACATATCTCACTTTTACCCTGCAGGGTTATCATAGCTGGGAAATTAATCCAATAAATAGCGAGACCAGTTTTGAGGGAAAATACAGAGAGGAACGAACAGGAGTTAGATTTCAGATAGGTCAGCAGCTCCGAAGGCTCGGTCAGCTAATTGCCGATTTGCGAATAGAAACCGCAACAGATGAGCGCTATTCAGGAATATTTAATCTGGATCAAACACTCGAATTAAGGACATTTGCAATCCGCTCAATCACAGACAAACGTGACCGGATCAATTTCCCGACGAAGGGCATTTATAATCAATGGCTTTGGGAAACAGGAAGTAAAAAACTTCTGGACAGCGAAGAATCATATACTAAAGCGGCGGTCAATCTGGAGAATTATTCTACCCTATTAAAACGAAATACGTTTCATATGAAATTTATGATTGGTATCGGAGATGAGAGCACCCCGTTTTCTGAGAATTACAGACTTGGCGGTTTGCATAGTTTTTACGGGCTTCAGGAGAATGAATTTTACGGTAAACAAATTCTTCTTCTCAATCTTGAATACCGGTATAAAGCGCCCTTCAAAATATTAACAGATACCTATTTCTCCGTCAGATATGATTTTGGAGGAGTCTGGAGAGAAACTGACCTGATCTTCAGCTCCGATGATTTTTTTTCAGGTATCGGCAGTTATATTGCATTTGATACGGTATTGGGGCCGCTTTATTTTGGCTGGGGGCAAATGAGTGAAGGCCGCTCGCAGGGATATGTATCTTTAGGATTTGATTTTTAAATATCCAAATATCTTTTTATGCGCGTTATGGATAGGATAATTTTTTAAATTGACCCGTTCTTCCCATCTCCACTCCACATAATCATTTAATAATGGTTCAGATGACTCCGTTTTTACTGTCACGGGCACATACTTCAGCAAAATGTGGGTGTAAGCATGTTGCATTTGTTCATGAATGTCCACTTTAACCCCACGAATGCCATATTTTTTCATCAATATTTCCAGCATTCCGGATGAATTTAGATCGAATGAATTAACCGGGAGAATCGGTAGTTCCCACATTGACGCCAGTAAACCTTTCGGTTTGCGTTTCATGATGAGGATAGAACCATTGTTGACTATCAGAAAAACATATTGAAAGTGATTTTTTTTACCGATTCTCTTTGATTTATATGGAATGTGACCGGTTGAACCATTTTGATTGGCCAGGCAAACAGAACGCAACGGGCAACTGCCGCAAGCGGGTGATACCGGACGGCAAATTAATGCTCCCAATTCCATCATCGCTTCGTTGAATTTACCCGGGCATTCCGGATCAAGCAGCTGTTGGGAAATTGAATGGATCAACTTTTCAGTTGACGGCTGACGAATATCCCCGGTGATTTCAAAAAGACGTGAGATCACACGTTTTACATTTCCGTCAACCACGGCGCGCGGCTGGTTGAATGCCAGTGAAAGAATGGCGGAAGCTGTATATGGACCGATTCCCGGAAGCGAAATGGCTTCATCGTAAAGTTCCGGAAAACGGTCATTGTATTTTTCATGTATATAGCGAGCAGCTTTGAGAAAATTTTTTGCGCGCGCGTAATAGCCGAGTCCGGCCCACATGGTTAAAATCTCATGCTCGGAGGCCTCTGAAAGCGCTTTGATATCCGGAAAGCGATCATAGAATCTGTGGAAGTATGGCAATGCCTGTTCAACCCGGGTTTGCTGCAGTAAAAATTCTGATAAGAAGGTTTTGTACCAGTTGTTATCGGTACGCCACGGGAGAGGGCGGCTGTATTCATTAAACCATTTAATCAGGTTTTCGCGGATGGATTTTACGGTATTAAAATCTAAATTCATTGTCAGATTAATTTTATACTATAAACCGGGTATAATTAAATGGGCAAAGCTCCCCGGTTTTTTCCGGTTTCTTGTTTTGCTAATTTATTTAGAATACACCTTGATAGCGTCCATGGTATCTTCAAACCATTTTGAAGTGTGAGACCGTACCATTTGAACAAGACAGATCTGCGCGATAAATGGTTGTGGATTTTTTACGGATGTTTCATACAAATTGATAAGCGCATTGCTGTATTTGTCAAGATAAATACTATCAATCTGAGTTGGATCGCCCAGAACGATCAGCTTTGTGTCCTCGCCAAGACGTGTACCAAGTGTTCTCATTTGAAATGGATTCGCGTTTTGCGCTTCATCGAAGATAACGAAGGAGTTCGCAAGATCAGCGCCCCGAACATCAGCCAGATTTAACATTTCAATGACACCTGAATCAAGAAGTTTTTTGTAGCCCTCTTCCGAGTCGATATCCTTGGTAAACAGCCGGAGTTTATCAACAAAAGGCCTCATTTTTGGCAGTAGTTTTCTTTTTACGGAACCCGGAAGAAAGCCGATATCTTCTCCCAGACGGCTTTTTGTGACAATCGGTTTGATCAGTTTTATGGAATCATACTTTCGTTCTTTAAAAACTTTCTCAAGGGCGGCTGCCATGGCGATATGTGTTTTGCCCGTACCGGCGCGGCCTATTATAATTTGTACTTTTATGGAATCATCCAACGCCTGCTGCATGCAGACAGCTTGCTCAAAATTGGTTTCAAAATTTGTGTTGTCAAGTACTTTTGGAGACGTACCAAGCACTTTTATGGTGTGGTAGTCAAAATAATTAATGCGGTCTCCCTTTCTGATACCCAACCCGAAGAATTGTTTGGAAGGATCCATTAAGGCGATGCCCTCATTCTCACGCAAGTGCCATTTTTTTCTGTAGGGGATTGTCCAGTCAACCGACACTTTTGATGTGAATACCTGATTAATTTCTTCTTCCTCGAGCGTAATTGTTGTAATTGGCTGAAAAAAACTGGCCAGATACTCTTCAGATATCTTATCATGCTGGTAATCTTCCGCATTGATGCCGAGCGCGGCGCATTTCACGCGAAGATTCCTGTCTTTTGAAATCATTACAAAGTTACGGTTAGGAAATGCCTCCTTCAGACCGATAATCTGAGAAAGCATCGCATTATCTTTGTAGCTCAATGCCAGCTCACTCGGGAAATTTTTGGATAAATAACCCCGGATAAATAGAAGAATGCCGTTCTTGCCGTTGGGAATAGTTACCCCTGTACCCTGTGAATCTTCCCTTCCAAGCAAATTCTCCAGTTTCTGACCAATATCACGCGCGTTATATCCAATAACCGGATCACCTTTTTTAGCATCTATTTCTTCAAGTGTCAATAATGACAAAAGTACGATGTTTTCTTCAAATCTGAAGATGGCCGAAGGGTCATGCAATAGCACATTGGTATCGATAATGTATGCATGCCGGTTATCGGATTTGCTTAAAATGCTGAGATTATCAATTGTGTTCATAGGGTATACTTCCGGGATTGTTAATATCGATGTATTTTTATCTAAACAAAATCAAAATTAATATTGATCCCTGAAAAATCGGAAACGCGCAGTCTGATCACAATAAAAGAACTGATATAACTGTTAAAATGATCGAAAAACAAAATGAGAGAGAGCCTCAAGTTATTGAATGAAACATCTGCCGGGAATAACTTCTTTTTAAAAATATAATACTTTATTTTGTATAAATCATCAATTTTTACATACAAAATAATTCGAAATCTCTAAATAAATCCTAACTAATTCGGGAATGGGAATCACTTGATTTAAGTTTAGAGATGAAAATTAAACATTTGCGGCATTTTCTCTAAATATTCTTTGAGATTGCCAGGTATTTTATAAGCTCATGAAAGCCGGGTTTAAAAAGACAGTGAGCGATAAAAACAACTGTCCTTCTTTATCGTTTGAATTACCCGCCGCGGAATTGTAAATTCAGCATTCATCAAGACAAGGATTCATAAAATGAATAATGTGGAATTACTCGTTCCGGCAGGAACCATAGATAAAATGAAATTTGCTTTGTCATACGGCGCTGACGCGGTGTATGCCGGAGTTCCGAGATATTCACTGCGTGCCCGTGAGAACGATTTTACGATGCAGAACATGCAAGATGCCATCCATTTTTCACATGGGCTTGGGAAAAAGTTTTATTTAACCATGAACATATTTCCCCACAATAGAAAAGTTGATTCATTCACACGTGTTTTGGATGACGTCGCCGGTCTGAAACCGGATGGTTTGATTATAGCTGATCCGGGAATGATCATGCTTGCAAGAGAAAAATATCCGGAACTCGATATTCATCTTTCGACTCAGGCAAACACGGTGAATTGGGCGACGGTTAAATTCTGGCATAATTTAGGTGTCAGGCGTATCATTTTGAGCCGGGAATTATCCATTGAAGAAATTAGCGAGATAAAACAACGGGTGCCTGAAATTGAGCTTGAAGCTTTTGTCCATGGCGCGATATGCATCGCATATTCAGGGCGATGCCTGTTGTCAAATTACTTCAATCACCGGGACGCGAATCAGGGCACCTGCACAAATGCCTGTCGATGGGAGTACAATATGTACACTGAAAATCCTGAGACACAGGATGAAGGCGGCGCCTATATACCCCTAAAAGGCAGTTTCTATCTTGAGGAAAAAGACCGCCCGGGATCGTTAATGCAAATCGATGAAGATGAACACGGTACATATATTATGAACGCGAAAGATTTGTCGGCCATCGAATTACTGGATCAGATGATAAAGGCCGGTATTGACAGTTTTAAGGTTGAAGGAAGAACAAAATCGGTTTATTATGTGAGCACCATAACACGCGCCTACAGAAATGCCCTCGACCATTATCTGAGATCTGAACCGGTTCCTGAAAATATCCTGAATGAGGTCAACGCGGTAGCGAATAGAGGATATATCACAGGTTTTCTTGAAAAAAATCCGCTAGACAAAGGACAGAATTATGAATCAGGTCATTCGGGGAATCATTCTCATGTATTCACCGGCATCGTTGATCATTGGGATCAACAAAACGAAATGGCCAGGATCCGCGTAAGAAACCGTTTCAAAACCGGGGAACAGCTTGAGCTCATCACCCCGAATGAGACAATTCCATTCCGGGTTGAGAGGATGACTGATACAAATGGTAAAATTATAGATATTGCCCATGGCGGCGGGACAGATGTATATATAAATATGCCGAAAGTACCTGGAGAATACGCGCTGTTACGTAAACCGGTCGCGGTTGCCGATGCTGTCAGTCCAATATAATTCAGGCCCTGTTTTGTTGTTTTTGGTTTCAATAAAGACGAAATAAAAATTTTATCCGGGAATCCGGTTTGAAATGATTTGTTAATAAGGATAAATGATAGTGGCTAATATTCACCAGTATAAAGATTTGACGACGTTCGAATTAGACAGAATGAATCGGGAGACCACGGTGTTTATTTTCCCGGTAAGCCTGCTGGAGGAACACGGGAATCATTTGCCTCTGGGGGTCGATATTTACGTGGCGGAATTTATGGCCGGCAGATTAGCGGCAAGGATGCCCGCAAAATTCGGATTTGATGAAATTGTCATCCTACCTGCCTTGAATATGGGGGTTGGGGGAATACCTATGACAGGCACGATTGAGTCCGGTTATGACACGATTGTTCAGGTTTTATTTGAGTATGGAAAAAGCCTGGCAAGGAGCGGATTTAAGTACTGCATGATCAGTAACGGTCATGCGGGAAGCCGTCATTTATCAGCATTGGAAACTGTAAAAATCCGGTTGATGAATGAGCTGCAATTTGAAATGATTCCCGCCGGAAATCGTGTAACGGAGATGTTTTTTTCGGGTGAGTTATTGGAGGAGATCATCAAACGATTACCGGAACATCTTTCAACGAAAGTGGTAAAATACTTTTCCAGAGACGGACATGCAGGATGGTGGGAAACATCCATGATGCTCCTGATAAAGCCGGAACTTGTCCGGAATAATTACAGGGAATTGCAATATTCGGAAGATATCGGAGAAGCCGGATACAAGGGATACCCTGCATTCGCGGATCCAGGATTCGCTGAAATTACGGTGGAGGTGATTCTTGATTATACCATTCTGCATCTTGAAGAATATTTTTCGGAAAAAAATTAAAGTATTTATCGATTAATAAAAAAGTATTAGTTTAGTGTAAATTAAATTGATCATACAGGATGATATGTTAAACGGAAAAGATAAATTATTTCTCGAAAAACAATACTGTCTCGAGATGCTGCCAAAGGTTTCGAGAACATTCGCTCCGACTATTAAGATGCTTCCGGCCGGACTCAATGTACCCGTTACGGTGGCGTACCTTCTTTGCCGGATTGCGGATACGGTTGAAGACAACGCGGAGCTTTCGATAGATCAGAAAAAAAAGATGCTCGATGCCTACGCCCGGATTTTTGATGATTCAAATTTGAGCGCGCAACCCAAATTTATGAAACTGGTTCCGTCTTTGTCCAGAGTCACTCCGGATGATGATCTGCTTTATAACCTGCCTGTTGTCCTTGATGTGTATTTTAGCTTCTCAGAAGGTGTGAGACGGCAAATAGGGAAGTGGGTGACGGAAATGTCGATGGGAATGCGAAAGTATGCCCAGTCGTCCAAAAAGAGAAGATTCACATTTTTGCGAACGATGAAAGAGTTGGATGAATATACATATTTTGTAGCGGGAACCGTCGGCTATTTACTGACGGAGCTTTTTTCACATTACTCCAGAAAAATCACTCCGGCAGTCCGCGGAAAGCTGGAGCAGCTGGCTGAATCGTTCGGAAAAGGATTGCAATTGGTAAATATCATCCGTGACATGACCGTGGATTTAAGAAGGGGACAGTCATATATTCCGGACGAATTACTAAAAAAATATCGTCTCACAAGACAATCAATTTTTAAAGAAGAAAATGCGGATCAAGCTGTAATGATGTTCAATGAATTAATCCAAAATGCCGTTTTTCATCTTGATAAAGCGTTGGATTATATATTATTGATTCCGAAGGAAGAAAAAAGAATTCGGTTATTCTGCATGCTGCCGTTGTTTTGGGCATTGCGGACTCTTCAAAAAATACATGAAAATACGCTGTCCCTGCTTGGGGAAGAAAAAGTAAAGGTCTCCCGAAAAATGATCCGCAGGGAGCTGTTTCTCGCATTTATAAACATGTATTCCAATACCCTAATGCGCAGGCACTATCATAAAATACGAAAACAATTTGACAGAATGGTCGTTTCATCTGCTTCGTAATGGCCAAAGAATATATAACGTGTCGCCGGTTATTCGGTAAGTTTGTTACGGGTTCGGTCGCAAAATGATTTATTAGCCGGATATTTGCGCGTCCACCGGGCAGACACCAAAATCAATATCCGGAATGACAGGTTTTTTTGGGAAAATTTCCCATCTCTCCTCCCGCTGGTTCTTTTAACTAATAAGTTTGCAAATAAAAATAGTTGACTTTAATTTACTCATTCCAGAAACTTAACCAAATGAAGTTTAATTAGTAGAAATTCTCCCTGAGATTGGAATAAGAATTTCTGTTTGAATCCGGATTGTGATAATGGATAATGTCAGTCTGAGTAAATACCTAAAGGATCTGTTTGCCGATCAATTTATTGATTTTATGAAGGCGCGCCCTGAACCAAAAGCCGTCAGAGTAAATACGATTAAAGCGACGGTCAGCGAGTTTGAGAATAAACTCGTCCGCTGGGATGTCGATTTTCATAAGTCCGGTATCAATGATTTGGGAATTATTATAAATGATGATATTCTGCCCTTAAGCCACACACTTGAATTCTTTAGAGGGAATATTCAGTATCAGGGACTTTCGTCTCAGATACCGTCAATTGTTCTTAATCCCCGGCCGGGAGAAAGGATACTTGATCTGGCAGCCGCGCCCGGCTCAAAATCCACTCAAATTGCAGCGATGATGCAAAATCGTGGTCAACTGGTTGTAAATGATGCTTCGAGATCACGGCACCAGCCTCTGAACACTAATCTTCAAAAAGCAGGCGCGATGATTCAGTACATCTATAATCTGCCGGGGGAACGTCTGGGAAAAATTTTCCCGGAATACTTTGATAAAGTTCTGGTGGACGCGCCCTGCACCGCCTTGGGCACTCTCGCCACAAATCCTGAAATAATAAAATGGTGGACTCCGGAAAAGCTGGAGAAGCTGAACAGCGTGCAGAGCCAATTGCTCATATCGGCAGTGAAGGCAGCCAGGACAGGCGGTGAAATTGTGTATTCCACATGCTCTGTTGCTCCGGAAGAGAATGAGCTGGTCATTCAGAGTATCCTGGAAAAGTATCCCGTAGAAGTAGCCGAAATTAATATAAAAAAACTTACAGGCTTTTCCGGTGGAATAACGGAGTACAAGGGACGAAAAATTAATCCGGAACTTAGCAGGGCCATTCGTATTATGCCGCATCTTCACGACATGGAAGGCTTTTTTGTTGTCCGGCTTATAAAGACAGGGGGTGTTAAATCAAATCGTCTGTCCGCCGGACAGGGCAGGAAATTTACGGTAGATAATAATCATGAGTCGGTTAAAAAGGGCCTGGAAAGTATTTCTGAAACATGGGGTATATCATCATCGTATTGGAGACAGCGGAGATATTTGCGCACGCGTAATCGTATTTGGATGTTTAACAATAATGTTGAATCGTTTCCCGATGAGGGATTTACCAATGGAGGTATTTTACTAGGTGAAGAGAAATTGCGAATGTGGAAACTTACAAATCAAAGCGTTCAGTTACTAAGCAATTTAATAACGCGGAGAAGGTTAGAATTGACAGACGCGCAATTGATTGAATTATTTAGTTCAGGAAAATTAAAATCTGACGATATAGAAGATGACTATTTTGTGTTGGAAAGACATGGAAATCCGTTTGCGTCCGTTTATAATGATTCGGGAGAAATGCGAATACGTCTTCCGCATAAATTTAGTTTAGTGTTGTAGAGCGGGTACCGATTCGTTTATATTTAAATACGTTCAAACGGTGCCGGTTGATTGAAATGTAGCGATTTAATTAAATATTTTTCCAGAAGAATCTGTAAAAAGACGTGAAAAATTTAAAAAAAATATTTGAAATAAGAAAACATCCCGCCTTCAGCGCCTTAATGACGTTATTGATTATTGCGATTGTGGCATCCTTTTTAATTAAGTTGTTTGAAGAAGGGATCAACAATCAGTTCAAAACTTTTTGGGACTCAGTCTGGTGGGTTTTTGTGACCATATCGACCGTTGGCTACGGAGATAAAATACCCGTCACTCCTGTCGGCAGAGTTCTTGGTGTTATCCTGATGTTCTTCGGTGTTGCGATGCTCTCCGTAGTCACAGCAACAATTTCTTCCATATTTGTTTCCCGTATGATAAGAGAGGGTAAAGGCTTGCAGAATGTAAAAATAGAAAATCATGTCCTTTTATGCGGCTGGAATGTTCAGGCTGAACAAATACTGGCTACACTGGATAAAGAAAAGGAAAGAGCCGCTCCGATAGTATTAATCAATCAATTGTCCGAAGAGGATATTGATGTCATATTATCGAAGTTCAGCAATCTGACACTGAAATTTGTCCGTGGAGATTTCACAAGGGAAAATATTCTGACCCGGGCAAATGTCCAAAATGCGGTTTCCGCCATCATTTTGCCGGATAATAGTTCGGCTCTTGTAAAATCGGGTGATGAGCGAACAATTCTTGCCACGTTGTCTTTAAAAACACTTAACCCCAAAATTAAAGTGTATGCCCATATTCTGGAGCGTGATAATATTTCTCACCTGCGGAAGGCAAAGGCAGACGAAGTAATCGTCAGTGATGCATATACAGGTTTTCTGCTTGCAAACTATGTTTCAGCCCCGGGGGTGCCGCAGTTTATCGAACAGATATTTTCGGCCAACGCGTCTAATAAAATCATCAGGCGCCAGGTTCCAGGCGAGCTTGCCGGTCATAAATATTCTGAGTTGTCCACTTATTATACGGATCGTCATACAGGGATTTTAATAGGGATAGGACAGATCACAGAGCCGTTTAATCTGACGGAAATTCTGAGTGACGATTATTCTTATTTCGATTCCTATATCATGCAAAAATTTAAAGAAGCCGGGCGTGGGATGGATGGGGATGAACAAATCAAAATCATGGTTAATCCTTCTCCGGATCTCGAGTTAAAGCGTTCGGATTTTTATTTATCAATAGAGAGCAGTCAGCATGAGTAAAAATATTCCAAAAGAATTATTATCAAAGATGGATTATCTCAAAGACGTTTCGCTTTTCAGGGACCTGACGGAAAATGAGATAAATACTGTTGTTGCCGAAATGAAAGTGAGAGAGATAGAAGCCGGACAGTTCTTTATTAAGGAAGGTGATTCAGATAATACCATTTATATTTTGCTGGAAGGCGAAGTGGAAATCTCAAAGTCACTGGTGCTGCCTCAATGGATTCAATCCAGTCAGAAACAGGAAAAGTCACTTTTGCATCTTTCGGAAAAACATCATCCGTTTTTTGGAGAAATGGCTATGTTTGACGACATCGCCGAACGTTCCGCGTCAGTAAAAACCATAAAAACCTGTTTGATGGCGATGCTTACAAAGAAAGACCTCCTAAGCATTTGTGAGAAGGATACACGTATCGGGATGTTAATTTATCATAATATCGCGGCTGAGCTTGTCGTTCGTTTACGCAAGGCCAACCGTGATATATTAAAGCTCACAACCGCGTTTACTTTAGCCCTGGAGGGGTGATTTGGCGATCAAGACAGGACGAGGCTCATTTAAAAATTTTCTGGAATATTACAATTATGTCATGGAAAAATATTTCAGGAAAGCGCCGCCGGTTGCATCCAACATCTATATCAGCGGCGAATTGCTTGAAGATGAACATCAGCGGGCTAAGGTGGCGCGTATCTGTCACTTTCCTTCTATAATAAATATTTTGGCAAATGATGAGAGCGATCTTGTGCGCAGCGCCGCTCGTAAAAATGAGTTCTGGAACCTCGTGGGGCAGTATCAGGATATCATGGGATTTGATAAGCGTGAGCGTAAAGAATTCGCGATGAATGAGGGGCAGACGAACGTACTTGTTCTGCTAATGTATGAGGATGATCTTGATATTATAAATGAGCTGCTCAGAAATCCGGTCGTCTCTGTTCAGATGATGGTTAAATATATGCACCTTCTCAAAGCGAGAGGCAACGGTAAAAAAGATGAGCAGATAGCCGATATGTGTATCGAAGCTCTTAAGGACAAGAAGGAACGTATTGTCAGAATTTCTGAAATTAATAAAGTCGCGGAAAATCTGAATAATGAAAAAAATTTAATATTGTTTTTGAATCATTTTTCGGATGAAGATAAGAGTGTCCGTAAGGCATTATACAATATTCTGATCGATACCAGCCCGCTTCAGCTGAAAAGAATTGTATTCACCAGTCTTGAAAGTAAACATTTCGATTCGTCACTTCTGCATTTTGAAATTCTGGCGGAACTTGTTTTTGTTATTCAGAAGAGAGAAGATTTAAAGCGAGCCAATATTTCGGACCTGAATATCAGTGATAATGTGGTTGCAGATGGTAAATTCCTGACGATTGCTGATTTTTTTCTGCAAATGCTTATCAGAAAGCAGGCCATTCATGTCAAAGCCTGTTCCGATGATTTGACAAATTTTGACAATGTGATACTTCTGTCGCACAGTCATTTAAGCACCAGCCCGGGACTGCGGTCATTAGCCGCGAAACAGCTTTCGCTGGAAGATATTTTTAACCTGGTCAATGATGTTTCCACTCCCAGAAAAGTCTTCAACCGTGTCCTGGATATTCTGAGTTATCATTTTGACGAATCTGTAACAAAGCAGGTAAGCAATTCTTTTGAAAATGAAAGCCACAGGCTGAGAGAGAATCTAAAAGAACTCGAAATGAGTGTTCAGGCGTATTTTGATATTGTTTTTCAATCTTTCGGATATAACCAGATCAATGAATATCATGATGCCATAAAATCAATTGCCGCCGCGGAGAAGCAAATACAAAAATTCAGTCATGTATTAAAAAAGAATTTCGGTGAAAAGCAGAATGAAATGAATCATTTCTTTCTGGAATCCAGAATGTTGTTAAATAATACCGCCCATCAGATTTATTACGATACCAGCCCGAAAATAATTCATGAGCTGGAATATGTCCGGTCATTAATCGATGAGATTTTTGAGTTGAAGGAAAAAGGGCTTATGACGCTTCGCCCGGGAACGCCGGAAGACATCGAATCAGAAATCATGACGCGCGCCCGGACAATATGGAGAAGCGCCATCAGCGCGTATCTCGGCAGGATAAAAGATCTTTCGGAAATGGTTAAGAAAAAAATTATGAAACTGGCCATGGAGAATGAATCAAGCCAGGAGTTTACAAAAGAGTTGGAGAAAGCGGTAGCTGATCTGGAATTTTCCTATAAGCAAAAGGTTGACTGCCATCTGACAATTCTCTGCCAGTCATGTAACCGCCGGGGATGCTCGGCGGAAAGATTTCTTTCGGAGACAAGTTTTTTTATCGGAGAGATACTGGATAATTTTGTGAATGAATAAATCAGGCCCCATTCTTAAATATTTTATTTAATTATCTAATTATTGTATATTTAAGTTTAAACAATTCCATATAACCGATAACAATATTGAACTATGAATTATTTAATATAGTTAGAACTATTCAATAGTACTTCCTGATTGATATGTCAGGTGTAGTGAAAATTCCGAGGAGCGTTATTAATGCGAAAAGAGATTGCTAAAATTTATGATCCGAAAACAGTTGAAGATAAATGGTATCAGTACTGGCTTGAAAAAGAATATTTCAATGCTGATGTTAACAACGAAAAAAAACCATATGTCATAGTGATTCCTCCTCCCAATGTGACGGCCATGCTGCACATAGGGCACGCATTCAATAATACCATTCAGGATATTCTTATTCGCTACAAACGGAAACAGGGTTTTGAAGCCTTGTGGCTCCCGGGAACGGATCATGCCGGTATCGCGACACAAAATGTCGTCGAAAAACAGCTTGCCAAAGAGAATTTAACAAGACATGACCTGGGAAGGGAAGAGTTTCTTGAGCGGGTCTGGGAGTGGAAAGCGAAACACGGCTCGACAATCATACGGCAGTTAAAAAAACTGGGATCATCCTGTGACTGGCGCAGAGAGCGGTTTACGATGGATGAGGGATTATCCAACGCGGTAAAAGAAATATTTATCAGGTTATATGAAAAAGGCCTGATTTATAAGGGTAAATACATTATCAACTGGTGCCCGCGGTGCGCGACGGCCTTATCCGATGAAGAAGTCGAGCATAAAGATAGTCATGGCCATTTGTGGTATATTAAATACCGGGTGAAGGGCGAAAAAAACAAATATGTGATTGTTGCTACCACGCGTCCTGAAACAATGCTGGGTGATACAGCCGTGGCCGTAAATCCAAAAGATGAACGTTTTAAAGATCTAATCGGGAAAAATTTGATTTTACCTTTGATGGATCGCGAAATACCGGTAATCGCGGATGATTTTGTGGATCGGGAATTCGGCACGGGCTGCGTAAAAGTCACGCCCGCGCATGACCCGAACGATTTTATGATGGGTCAGAGACACCGTTTACCACAGATAATTATCATGAATTCTGATGGAACAATGAGTGAAAAAGCCGGGAAATATGCGAGTCTTGACCGGTTCACGGCCCGGAATCAGATCGTGCAGGATTTGACCAAGCTGGACCTTCTTGAGAAAATAGAAAAACACCGTCACAATGTGGGACATTGTCAGAGATGCGGGACCGTTATCGAGCCGTATCTGTCCGAACAGTGGTTCGTAAAAGTCAAACCACTCGCCGAAAGAGCGCTTAAAGTGGTTGAAGATGGTGAAATTCGTCTGCATCCGCATGAAAGATGGTTTAAGACATATAAACACTGGATGGAAAACGCCCGTGACTGGTGTATCTCAAGACAGTTGTGGTGGGGGCATCGAATTCCGGTTTATTACTGCAATGACTGTGATGAAATGATTGTCGCCCGCGAAATGCCGCAGTCCTGCCCGAAATGCGGGAAAACATCATTCCGGCAGGAAGAAGATGTGCTTGACACATGGTTTTCATCATGGCTTTGGCCTTTCTCAACTCTGGGATGGCCGGAAGAAAAAGCGGAGCTGAAATATTTTTATCCCACTAATACTCTGGTCACCGCACCGGATATCATATTCTTCTGGGTGGCAAGAATGATCATGGCCGGTCTGGAAGTGATGGGAGAAGTTCCGTTCAGAGAAGTGGTTTTTAACGGAATTGTACGGGATTCCAACGGCCGTAAAATGTCAAAATCTTTAGGAAACGGTGTCGATCCTCTGGAGATGATCGATTTATATAGCGCTGACGCGGTGAGGTTCACACTGATCATGCTGAGTTCGGAAGGGCAGGATATCAACCTTGACCGCAAAAACTTTGAAATGGGCAGGAATTTCTCCAATAAAATCTGGAACGCGTTTCGTTTCCTTGATATGAATATCGATAAGCCGGACACAAATGTTTCAGTTTATCAGGATAGTTTTGAACTTGCCGACAAATGGATTCTGAGCCGATTTTATCAGGCAGTGGAAAATACATCAAGGAATCTGGATCAGTTCCGGATCAATGACGCGTTGAATTCGATCTATCATTTCTTTTGGCATGATTACTGTGACTGGTATCTTGAGATGATTAAGCCGCGGCTATATAACGCGGATGCCGTAAAGGAGAAAAATACGGCCCTGGCGGTTGCTTCGTTTGTAATGAAGGGCAGTATGGAGCTCCTTCATCCTTTTGTACCGTTTATTACTGAAGAAATCTGGCAGAAATTTAGCAATGATGATGAGCAAAGTATCGTCATTTCACCATGGCCTGAATCGGTTACCCAAATGAGAGATGTCCTTGCTGAAGAGCAAATGGATATCATTCAGGAAGCGATTGGTTCTATCCGTAACCTGAGAGCAGAAATGAATGTGCCGCTCGGCAAAACAATTCATCTGTTCCTAAATGGAACGGAGGATGCATGGAAGATTATAAAAGAAAACGAGAAGTACTTCAATTCGCTTGCGAAGGCTGAAGCCATCGAAAAAATCCCGGATAATTTTGATAAGAACGACGCGGGGACAGTTGTTGTTAAAGGGATCGAATTTTTTATCCCGATGGCTGATTTGATCGACAGGGAAAAAGAGAAAATCAGACTTGAGAAGGAATTGGTCCGGCTGACAGGACTTGAGAAGGCTCTCAACGGCAAGCTTCAGAACAAAAATTTTCTTGAAAAAGCGCCGGAAAAAGTAGTGCTTGCCGAAAAAGAAAAGCTAAAAAATATTCAGGAAAACTTAGCAAAGGTAAAAGCAAATTATGAAAAATTTAATTAGCATTTCACTTCTGCTTGTTCTGACTATCATGCTGCCGGTTTTATCCATTGCTCAGGATGAAGTCGCGATAACAGTTACAAATTCGAACCTGGGGCTTATACGCGAAGTAAGAGCTATACCCATGGACAAAGGGCTACAAACCATATATCTGGAAGATATTCCAACCGGGATAAATCCGGGGTCGGTCCTGATAGAAAGCGCGAATCAGTCTTTCAGCGTTCTTGAACAGAATTATGAATATGATTTGATAAGCGTCGATAAAATTCTTGATAAGTCGCTTAATCAGGAAATAAGAATTATCCACCCGGATCAGGGGGTAATTGACGGTAAGCTGCTTTCGGCAAATTCCGCGAGTATGATTCTTGTCGATAGTGACGGTCAGATGCAGATTATTCCCCGGAACGGTGAACAAAAGATTTTTCTAAAAGAATATTCCAAAACAAAAACAAATTTCATAACGCGCCCCACACTTGTGTGGAAAGTTAGTTCGGAGAGTAAAGGAGAGAAGAAAGCGCTGCTTTCATATCTGAGTACCGGGCTGGACTGGCAGGCGGACTATGTGGCAAAATTGAATGAAAATGACACGGAGATCATGCTGGCCTCCTGGGTGACCATCAATAATACTTCCGGGAAAGCATACAAAAATGCCCGGCTTAAATTGATGGCGGGAGATATTAATCTTGTAAGTGATCGCCGGATATTTCCTGAGCGGTCAATGGTGAAAATGATGGCTAAGGAAACTGACGGGTTTTCGGAGAAGGAATTTTTTGAATATCATCTTTATTCGCTGCAACGTCTTACCGATCTTGAGCAGAACCAGATAAAGCAAATACAGCTTTTTCCCGAAACAAAAAGTAAAGTGCAAAAAATTTACCGTGTGGACAGCGCCGGTGAGATCCGCGTCTCTGTATTTGTGGTTCTAAGGAATTCTAAGGAGAATAATCTGGGCTTTGCTCTTCCGGCAGGGATTATTCGTTTATATAAAGCAGACGGGAATGAACTGGAGTTTGTCGGCGAAAATCGAATTAAACACACACCAAAGGATGAAAAACTGGAAATTGAGGTGGGTAAAGCCTTTGATGTTGTGGCGGAGCGGGATCTTCTTGAAACACAGCGAAGAGAAAAACGTTCACAGACACAAAAAATAAGTTATACGCTTCGAAATCACAAGAATACGGACATTGAATTAGAAATTCTGGAACGTGTAAATCCGTATCAGGAAGTTGAGCTGATTTCGTCCAATTACAAGCTCGTCGAGAAAAAAGCGGATTTTCTGAAATTTACAGTACCCGTTAAAGCGGACGGAGAGAGTTCTTTAACGATAGAGTATATCAGCAGGTGGTAATATAATTATGGCTTCTAATGATAAAAAATTCAATGAAAAGGAACTGAGAAGCAAAATTCGTAAAGAACTTGAAAAAGAACATGAGACGGATGCTGATCAGAATTCTGATAAAACGGATGAGGAAACACGGAAGATAAGGGCGTTCCGCGCTAAGGAAAATTCCTATTTTATGGAGCATTTCTTAAGGAGTGAAATTGAAGAGAAAATTTACTCAAAGTATCCGGATTTCATTCGTTGCGGTAATCATCTCCAGGAAGTAAAATGGCTTACGCCGCTGGAATTGGAGGATGAATTTGAATTTTACCCTTTCGATGAAACCTTTTGGGAAAAGCTGACCGGAAAATTCAGGAAAGTAAAGCACCCAAAAATTCCGGAATCGCCAGAATTGCGGCAGTTAATGAGTGAATATGCCGAAAAGATTGAAAAGGAAGCTCAGGAGAGAGTTGAACTTTATCGGGAAAAACTGAAAAAAAATGAACGCAGGCTAACAGGCCGCGCTCATGATAAAATCGTTGAAGATGAGCAGAATAAATTTTATAAAAAACGTGGCGGCTATAAAAAATATCAAAACCATATCGGTGAATATCGATGGATGACGAAAGAAGAGTATGAGAGTCAGGATGAGTTTTTTGAAGAGGTAGAGTCCAAAGGCCGGATACTCTTGAAACGTGTACTCATTGTAATTGCATTGCTTCTTGTTGCGGGCATCATTTGGTCTATACAAATACTTTCAACTCCCAATGATCATCCAAAAGCATATTTGGTGGTTAGTCTTAATGAAAATCGTGGTCATTTATACATTGATCAGAATCTGGCTGTCGGATTTAAGGCAAACTCTCCTTATCCGATTGAGACGGGAGAACATGAAATATCACTTATTCGCGCCGGATATATTATTCAGCCAAAAATGTTGCGGATTGATGCCGGCAAGGGAGATACGGTGCGAATCGCCTTCGAACTCATTCCTCGTGGAGACAAGGAAAGCGGTGTCGTCCGTATTCACGCGCCTTATTCAGAAGCAGCGGTTTTTGTGGACGGTGAATTTCAGGGTACCGTAGGAAATAATCCCATTGTACATCTTCCGGAAGGGCAGCATACAATTTCTCTGAATAAAGAAAAATATATCTCTTCACCGAGACAGCACACGTTCAAGTTGAGTCCCGGTGACACGCTTGATTTGTCCTTTAGTCTGTCAGCGGTTAGATCGATGGGAACCGCCGCTGTCAATACATCGCCCCAGGCAGTCGGATTAATTGATATTCATTCGAATATTAAAAATGCCGTCATATTTCTTGATGGTCATGAAACCGATTTCCAGACTGATTATGTTTTACAAAAAATACCGCTGGGTCAGCACATCATAAAGGTTTATAAAGACGGATATAAATCATATCCCGAAGAAAAAGTAGTGAAGCTAAGTGAGGATCAAAAACGTGTCAGTGCTGATTTTACACTTACAAGTACGGCAAAACCTGTCACAATTCGTACTTTTCCGGTGGATGGAGCAATTTTTGTAGACGGTAAATTGGCGGGAACCGGAACTTTCTCCGCGACTTTAATCATGGGTGAACATCGGATTTCATTTGGTGATCTTGAATATTATCAAAAGCCTGATGAACAGACCATCGACATTACGCCTGATGGCGATGATCATTTTGAATTTTATTATACCGGTGAGTATTATGTCAGTTTTAGTAACAAAGAAGTGGAACCGGCGTCCGCTCTGGCAAATATTAATGTGGGATATATGCAGGAAGATGGAAAATTCACAACAAGCCGTAACAATGGTCCCGATATCCTGACAAATAATATTCTCAAAGAGAAAATCTGGCACCTTGGGTACGCGTTTCAGTACAGAAACCCACCGGGTTCAGACGCGGTATTATTGCGCTTTAAGATTCCGACAACTCTTGATCTGAAGGAGCCGTTACACTTAAAACTCTGGGTGTATAAAACAGGTGAAAACTATCCGCTGGCGATCAGCGGAAAGCCATATTACCGGATATTTATCAATCATACCATATTTAAAGATGAAATTATGCCGCGGTACGATGAAAAGGAAGCGGGAGAAGGCAAATTTGAAGTTTACCGGATCAATAGTTTCCTCAAGCCCGGTTATAATACGATCATTATAGCGACATCGGAAAAAGCGTCAGGATTTTTAAATTTATGGAAAGCCCGGATTGAATAACAAGTCTTCGAGTATCCGAACGGCATATGAAACGCTCTGAATGGAGCGTTTGTTTTATATTTGAATATCCGGTTAGAAAAAATGAAAAAAACGAATAATCTGTTTGAGCAAAATTTTGAGAATTCCCTGAACCGTCCTCTCGCTGAAAGATGCCGGCCTGAAAAACTGTCTGAAATCATAGGGCACGGGTCACTTCTCTCAGAGGATGGAGGGTTGTACAAGCAGATTAAATCGGGATATCTGCCGTCACTGATACTCTGGGGGCCTCCTGGAGTGGGGAAAACAACTCTGGCGAGAGTATTGGCATCCGAAATGAATTATTTGTATGAACCGATCTCCGCGGTTACTTCAGGTGTCAAAGATGTCAAGGATATCATTGAAGAAGCAAGAAAGCAGATCGGATATTATAATAAGAATACGGTTCTGTTTATTGATGAAATTCACCGGTTTAACAAAGCTCAGCAGGACGCGCTTTTACATGCTGTTGAAGACGGAACCATCGTTTTGATCGGCGCGACGACTGAGAACCCCTCGTTCGAAATAAACAGCGCGTTACTTTCAAGGTGTCAGGTTCTAAAACTTGAGCCTCTTGAAAAAGAAGATCTGCTTCAAATTATCCAAAATGCTCTGGCGGGTGATTCCGTTTTGTCGCGATATAAAATAGTTATTGATGGCATGGATGATTTGCTCTATTACGGATCCGGTGATGCCCGGCGGACATTAAATCTGCTCGAAATAGCCTTTTATATGTCGGACAAAACCGGTGAAAAACTGAATATTAACGATGATCTCATAAAAAAAGCGGCCAGTCAGAATCCACTTTATTATGATAAAAAAGGCGATTATCATTATGACACAATTTCGGCTTTTATAAAAAGTGTCCGCGGCAGCGATCCTGACGGGGCTGTTTACTGGCTGGCCCGAATGCTTGAATCCGGGGAAGATCCTGTATTTATCGCCAGGCGTCTTATCATCCTGGCCTCGGAGGACATCGGCAATGCCGAACCCTACGCGTTGTCTCTGGCGAACGCGGGATTTGAAGCTGTAAAAAATATCGGAATGCCGGAAGCGCGGATTGTTCTTTCACAAGTTTGTACTTATCTTGCGTCAGTTCCAAAAAGTAACGCGGCTTATCTGGCGATTGACAGCGCCATCCGGGAAGTTAAAAATGGAGGTGTTCAATCCGTTCCATTACATTTGAGAAATGCTCCGACTAATCTGATGAAGGACCTGGATTACGGAAAAGATTACCGTTATCCGCATGATCATCCCGGGCATTTTATCGGGCAGGACTATCTGCCGAAAAACTTAAAGGGAAAACGTTTTTATTTCCCTACCGATCAGGGAAGAGAAAGCAATTTAAAGGCATATATCGAAGGCAAATGGCCTGATAAAAGGGAGAAAAAGAAGTGATCGAGCATTTAAAAAGTCTCATTCTGGAAAAATATCTGGAATTTCGCTTCAGAAAGATTAAGAATAGCGACGAGTTGTATGACTTTCCAAAAATGATTCAAAATGTGACGCATATCTTTGTCATACTCTCCGCCGGCAGAGATCTGGAAAAAGAGAATCAGGAGTTTTTGTCAAGTCTGTATAAAATTTTTAGTGAAGCCCGGATATCCACTTTTGAGCGAAGCAGCCTGAGAAAAGAAGATATGAATCGGCTCGGCGTGCCGAATGATCAGTATCTGAAAAATATCCAGGATGAAAAATTTGACCTGGTCATAGATTTAAATGTAAAACAGGATAAAATTTGTTCATATCTGACGGCGCTGAGCGGAGCGTCCATGCGCCTGAACCTGACATCCGGAAGATACGATCATATATACAACCTCCATATCCGGGGAGGAAGAGAAAATACACCGACCCGTCAATTTGGTAATATTTTAACCTATCTCAAATCACTCAGACAGAAGTAATGTAGGAAATTCGCAGCCCGATTAAATCTATTCGACATTACAATTTTCTTAAATTTAGTAGAGATGAATACCACATCTCTTGACTGACTTCTTAGAACTGCATTTCTTTTTGTTGATATAGGTATCATGCTTATTTATATTAATGAAACATTACACACTAGTATGTAGTTAGATGGCTAAACGCGAAATTGAAAAAATTTTGAAAAATGCCGGTTTTAAAAAACGGACCGGTGGAAAACATGATATTTGGATAAAAAGCGGAAGTCCTCCAATACCGGTTCCAAGGTATAAAGGTGACATTCCGATAGGAACTGCCAAAAAAATCATGAAAGCAGCAGGATTGGAGTAATAAAATGAAATACTATTATGGAATTTTTAAACAAAACAATAAAATTGTGGAAGTTGAATTTCCGGATTTAATCAGTTGTGTTACATTTGGTGATGACTGGGATGATGCATTGGAAAACGCAACTGATGTATTGGCCGCATGGTTGGCAAATGCAGATGAGCAATTTATTAAAACTCCAAGTTCATATATGGAATTAAAGAGAAAATACAAAAATGCTAATCTGGTTCCTATTGCCCTGGACGAAAAGATCTTTGAATCATACGAAGATTTAAAACGATTTAATGTAATATTTCCTTCACGACTGCTGAAAAAGGTTGATCATCTCAGAAAGGAAACAGGACTGAAAAGATCAACATTATTAAAAATTGCCACGGAAGAGTACCTGGAAAAACATAAGTCGTCATCCACTGACTGATCCGTCTGGTATTTCACAAAGTGATTAACCTGTAAGAACCTGAGAATTAAATAAATTTAAGATTCATCCTTTTTTATGAAAAACAGCATATTCATGCATGATTTCGGCAATCAGGTCATCCTTTTCCTGCCAAATTGTATTGACCCATTGTCGGATTTCTTCCTTAAAACCGGTGTCTTCCTCATAGTTCTTTCCAGCGACATCTTCAGGAATGGGCAGGCTTCTGACTCGCGCGGTGATGCGGGGAATATTTCCTGACAACAAATCCCAAAAATGTACGGGAGGCTGGTTTTCGGGATAAACGATTGTTACGTCCAAAACATTTGATAAATAATCACCCATACTGGAAAGAACTAAGGAAACTCCGCCTGCTTTCGGCAACAGGAGATGACGGTATGGAGAGTTTTGTTTTTTATGTTTTTGATAATTAAACCGCGTACCCTCTAAAAAATTCATGACAGAGACCGGAATGTTTTTGAATTTTTCACAGCTTTTTCGGGTTGCTTCCATATCTTTTCCCCGAAGTTCGGGGTGTTTTTCCAGAAACTGGCGGGAATATCGTTTTAAAAATGGAAAATCCAATGCCCACCATGCCATTCCCAGAATGGGAACCCAGATCAACTCTTTTTTCAAGAAAAATTTTAGAAAGGGGATACGATGCTTAAAGATATGTTGAAGCACAAAGATATCTGTCCACGAAATATGGTTACTGATCACTAAAAAAGATTTTCTGTCATTGAGAGTTTCAATCCCCTGAACGTCCCAGTCGATTTTGTGAACAATCTTAAAAATGAAGCTATTGCCATCGATCCAGAACATTGCGATGATGGTCAGCAGCTTCGACAATTGGTTTCTAATTCCCGGATGAGGTATAATTAATTTTATGAAGACAACCGTGAATAATATGGCGCACCACAAGAGTGTGTTGAAAACGAATAATAACAAAGAAATTATCCCAATTATCATCGAAGGTAAAAAACTTAGCATGGTAACTTTTTCCTGTAGAATAAAACTGAACGTCCGCGATACACCGCCAAAAATTTTTATAAATTTTCATTGACCGCAAACGCATCTGTTGTCATGACGGGTTGCTTTGTTGGAAATGTTCTTAATCTTTTAAACCGGGATTAGTGTTCTTAATTAAAAAAAACTAAACACAGGCGATATATAATTCCCGAATTTCCGCTTGCGCCTAAAACAAACCCTAAGTGAATATTAGCCGCGGTATTTAAGCTGCACACCTTTTAAAAAATTGCGCAAAATCTGATCTTTACACTTTCGATAGTGCTTATTATCCGGCTTCCGGAAAAACGCGCTTAGTTCATGTTTACTAATACTCATACCGGCCAGGTCCAGAATATCCAATACGTCTTCAGCTTTTAGATTTAACGCGATTTTCAATTTTTTAAAAACGATATTATTGTCTATTTTTTTCTCCGGCTCAGGCTGCGGGCCTTCCTTTTTGCCGCGTTTATCGTTGATCAATCCATTTAGGAAAATCGCCAGCTGAGTATTGCCGCATTTCTGAAACGCGGGATCATCATCTTTTTTTAACCAATCGCTGATCTGTTCCCGGGTTACCGGATAGTCCGCGAGGCCAAATAGCGCAATCATTTTTGAATCGCTAAAATCAAAGGCATAGCGTATGCGACGCAAAATATCGTTATTAGTCAAAATTATGCTCCGATCTAAACTTTAGTTAAGTCATAATAAGTATTGAATTGATATGTTGGAAACTTGCGCAATTTTTCAAGTAAATTCAAGTTGATTTGCTATCATTATGCCATGATGGCTGCTGTTCAGCAGAATCAGGCTTCAAAAAGTATGATTTCTCCGCATACACTTTTCATTAATAGCTGATGCCGAAAAATGAACCGGTCAATGTGTATAGAAAATATTGAGAATAAGGGGTACGATGATTAAAAACAAGACTTGGCGGGGATGCGGTCATGAGCTTTGAGCGCGGACTTGTAAGCATGATCAAATATATACTCTTTGATCAAAAAAGCTATTGTTCTCTGAATAACACTGCACTGATCATCGGTCCTGTAAGAAGACCGGAGTTTTTCACTCCGGTCTTAAAATGTCGGCTAAAGTTTATTGCTTTTTTTGTATCCCGCCTATGACTTACTTCAAAAAGACCCTATTGAATTGTCAACACCATTAAATCGGATGTGCCGACATTTCCGGCGGCATCATAAGCTTTTACGTATAATGTATGCTGCTGTAAATCAGCCAGGGGCGCGGTATTCCAGGCAAATCCATACGGGGGCTGTGTGTCCGTATACGCGGACTGCAGTATTCCGTCCACATAGAATTCTACCCTGGTTACGCCAAAATTATCATTGGCATCGACCGCCACATTGACTGTTCCGGTAATGGTCGCGCCGGAAACGGGATAAAGAATTTTTACAACCGGAGGGAGCAGGTCTCTGCTGGGATAAACCGTAACGGTTACACCATCTGAGTACGCGGAATTATTTCCGCCATCAAAGGCTTTAGCGTAAATCGTATGATCGGTGGAGTCCGCGTAAGGTTCCGTATTCCAGGTGTAATTATACGGATAGGCTGAATTTTCACCGACCGAATCGCCGTCAATAAAAAAGGCGACTTTTTGAATTGACCGTTCATCATCGGCGATGGCAGATATCCTGACGATACCTTCAACGATCTGACCATCCTGCGGATTCACGATAGTGACTGTCGGATCAACGATATCCGGCGAATCGGAAATGACAAAAGTGACCAGAGGTGAGTATCCGATATTTTCACTCTTATCCATGGCCGCGGCCTGTATTACATGAGCGAGATTGTCCTGATATGGCGCAATATTTAAGGGGATTTGATAAGGCCTTTTTGTAACTTCACCGATAAGAATTCCGTCGAGATAAATCCAAACCTTGTGCATCTCCACATCATCATACGCTTCAACTATGACGTTTATATTGTCTGAAATGACAGCTCCTTCATACGGATAAATCAGTAAGGGAACAGGTGGCTGAATGTCGTCTGCTTCAGGAAGGGTGCAACTGAAAAGAAAACCAAAGATGAATACAAATAAAAGCACTTTCTTAAACATTGATAGGTCTCCCGCTTGATCAGAGTGATCGCCAATAAAACCAGATTGAAAAATGTTAAATACGATACAATTTATCCAAGTCACCGGTTAGCATTGTGATGCAGGTCATACTGGAACCATTTTCACCCGGAGATTGGTAATTATTAATGCCGAATTGGAGAAAATTGGGTGCCCCGCAGCTTCTATCATAACATTTAATTTATGTGATTTCAGGTTCCGGGAAAACCTTCAATTTCTAAAAATCATATAATTATTCTCTGTCATTTTGTTAAAAGTACTAAAATTCAGAACTACCCAGGATCGAACTTTAAAGTGTACCTGATGATTATGTCAAAAGCTCAAGAGCTTTTAAAATTTTTACTTGAGTAATTATCCGAATACTCAGCAGCTTTTTTATGGTTACATAATGCCGCCTATTTAAACGTCAACTTTGTTTATGATATTTCTCGTAATCCGAAGCGCTTTTTTGCAAAAAAACAGTGTTTAAAGAAGGAAAATGCGGGATACTTCCTTTAATTGGTCTTATATGGGCATGATTTTGTCACAGATTCAATAAAATCGAAGATTAGGGGCAATTGGAATACAATTTATTTTAAATTTCGATTTCGATTCCCACGGGACAATGATCCGATCCCATGACCTCGTTCAAAATAAACGCGTCTTTGATTAAATGCGCGTGTTCTATGTCGATAAAAAAATAATCGATGCGCCAGCCAATATTTCTCTGCCGGGCGCCGAACCGGTAGGTCCACCACGAATAGTTTTCCGGCTCCTCGTTTTTTACGCGGAAAGTGTCCACATAGCCATGATCGACAAATTTATCGAGCCAGGCCCGTTCGATGGGCAAAAAACCGGATGTTTTTTCATTGGCTTTCGGATTCGCCAGATCAATTTCCTTGTGGGCGGTATTAAAATCACCGCATGAAATGATCGCTTTGCCGGTTTTCCTTAGATTTTCCGCGTGATCGAGGAATGAATCATAGAAACGCATTTTATAATCAAGCCTTTCCTGATCCCTCTGCCCGTTCGGGAAATAAATATTGTACAGGTAAAAATTTTCAAACTCCTGGAGAATGATTCTTCCTTCATTGTCGAATTCATCTATTCCGAAGCCATGTTCAGATTTTGCGTAGGGAACTCTTGAAAAGGTGGCCACTCCGCTGTACCCGGCTTTGGTCCTGGCGGAATTCCACTCAATTTTATAATCATTTATGTCAGAAAATAAATTTTCAACCTGTTCACTGGTGGCTTTAACTTCCTGCAGGCATACAATATCCGCCGCATCGTTTGTAAACCAGTCCATAAAACCGTTGCGGTGAGCAGCCCGAACGCCGTTTACATTCCATGATATAAGACGCATAGTTTACCTTTTGTTTAATTGCAAAATCGATCTACCGGTTCATATTTTTCATAAACAAGTAAGGATCACAACTCAAAAGAGTCATCCACTTCAATCTCCATCCGGAGAAAGGAAGTGCTGAAGGTTTTACCCTGAGCGTCATGTTTTAACGTCAGAGTCCCGCCACCGCCCAAAGCATTATGAAGAAGAAAATTGAGCGCGCCGATATTCTCCATTTCGAAACGTTCCACTTCACCTTTCACCATATCTCCATAATGCTCTTTTACTCTTTTTACCGTAAGCTGAGATTTTAAAATTTCATAATATTCCGGTTTAAGGGCGATAATACCAACATTCGCCGTATCACCCTTGTCGCCTGAACGGGCATGAGCCAGTTTTACTAATTGAATTTTTTTCATAATGTTATTTATTCCCGGGATTTTAAAAAAATATATTCTTGATGTTCGGAATGGCAGATTTTACTCCGCATTACCGATTCTTTTTCCGTTTTTCTTTTATCTTTTATCTTTGCTACACAACTTCCATCGTCAATACTTTTGGTTTAACCATTTCCTTTATTAATAAAGCCGGCCAGAAGGCGATTACTTCCCGGACTCTCGGTCGTCCGTCTCCAAATCCGGTGACAGTTGGCGGGCCTGTCAAAACCAGCGGTATCACTTCACGGGAAAAAGCGTTCATGTCCTTAAAACTGTGGCCGCTGACCCCAAATTGAAAAATAACTTCATTCGGATCTTCGATCTCCGGCGCGGTGGAGCCGTGGCAGGAATTATAACCCAAAAATTCTGTGTGGATTTCGTCAAATTTCAGTCCCAGATGCTCAAGACGTTTGCGCACAATATCATCCGCTTTCTTTGCTTTTTCAAGAGCTTCGGGCCAGGCGTACGTTAAACGTCCGATACAGGTATAACCGTCAAAATATGATATGGAAACTTTATAAAACTCGGTATCCGGATACCCTTTGATGTCATAGACGCGCACACGGTCTTTACCTTCCTGTTTCAGACGAATAGATGTGAAATCAGCGACGACATCGGGTGTGATATATTCCTTTGGATTGCCAAGTTCATACACAAGTTGTTCTTTTATCGTCTGTTCGTTGACCATTCCGCCCAGCGATTCGTGCTTTGTGATGACAAGATGACCATCGGGATAGGCTTCGACGATCGGAAAGCCGATCCGTTCCATATTGGGCACGTCTTTCCATCCCGCGAGAAAGTTTCCACCGCTGGCCTGCGCCCCGCATTCGTTAATGTGGCCACCCACAACCCCGGCGGCCAGTTTATCCCATTCATCCGCTTTCCAGCCGAATTCATAAATCATTGGAGCGAGACTGATGCCGGTATCGGTCACCCGACCGGTGACAATAATCTGCGCGCCTTCTTTTAGGGCTTTTACCACCGGTTCGGCGCCGAGATAAACGTTTGCGCTGGAGACCCGGTCCCGCACTTTTGACAATGGTTCTCCGGTCTCCATATTTTTCATGGCATTTCCGGAGGCGATCAGACCGTCTAACTGATTCAGGATGTCATCTCCATAGACGGCGGCAATTTTAAGACCGGTATAGCCCATGCGTTGCGCGATATCCTTTATAGCTATCATACATCCGACGGGATTCACGCCTCCGCCGTTTGTAATCAGCTTCACATTTTTCTCCACCAGTAGCGGGAGCAGCTGTTCCATAAGCGGGATAAAATCCTTCGCGTAGCCGAGATTAGGATCTCTTGATTTTTGTTTTTGCATAATCGACATAGTGACTTCGGCCAGATAGTCCATAACGAGATAATCAATAGTACCTTCTCGCACCTGATCGATCGGCGCGTCAAAACGATCACCCCAGTAACCTTGTCCGCTGGCAATCCGTATAAAATCTTTCATTAATGCTCCCTGTGACAGAATTTTGAATTCAAAAAAACTAATTAAAGTTAACAAAGTTATAAAAAGATGCAATCCTTTTTCTGATACGATTAGGGATTCGACAAATTCAATTTCATTTTTCATCAATTGAAAGAGGGTCTAAAGTGTATTATTTTAGGGAAAATACCGTTTTTTAGAAGGAGCAGACGTATGGATTTAGGTTTACAGGGGAAAGTGGCTGTCGTATTTGCGGCCAGCAAAGGATTCGGGAAAGCAACCGCCATGGCTTTAGCGGAGGAAGGTTGTAAAGTGGCAATTTGCTCTCGGGATGAGAAGAATATCAAAGACGCGGCGGAAGAAATAAGGAAATCCACAGGCGCCGAAGTAATTTATCGGGTTGTCGATGTGGCGGAAGACAATCAAATTCAATCTTTCATAGAATATGTGGCGGGTAAGTGGGGAAAAATTGAGATTATGGTAAACAATGCCGGAGGCCCACCGGTGAAATCCTTTGAGGATACCGTGGACGATGAGTGGCATTATTGGTATGATGTCACTTTTATGAGCGTGGTTCGCGCTGTCCGCGCGGTTCTTCCTCATATGAAGAAGAATGGTTTTGGAAGGATAATAAATATTACTTCGATTTCCGTAAAGGCGCCGATAAAAAATCTTATATATTCAAACGCGCTGCGGATGACGGTGATTGGTCTGGCGAAGTCGCTCTCGCAGGAATTAGGCGCGTATGGGATTACCGTTCATAATGTGGCTCCGGGATATCACCTTACCGACGGCCTGGAACGTATCATAAAAAAACGAATGGAACAGGGCGAAACCCGTGATGAAATTTTGGATGGCTGGATAAACACGGTTCCAATGGGCAGGATTGGAGAGCCGGATGATCTTGCCGCTCTGATCGCGTTCCTCGCTTCAGGGAAGTCCGGATATTTGTCAGGCACAACCATTGCCTGTGATGGCGGGATGTATCCCGGAGCCTTTTAGAAGACTTTTGAACTGCTCAGGGTTTGTTTTTTCCGTTAACCGGCAAGCCCTCCAATTCCATGATTTTTAACGCGTTCGTTGTCGGACAGGGGCCGGTGCGAATTTTATAGTCAAAAATCATTCTGCCTTCTTCGATGTGTTCCTGAAAATGAAAATTTTTCAAAATGGAGATCTCATCGGAGAGCTCAACCAATTCCAGATCATGAGTGGAGATTATGCCGGGATTATGTAGTTCCGCCAGGGCCCGGATATAAGAACGGCTTCCGATAAGACGTTCCCTGTTATTCGTGCCTTTAAATATTTCATCGATTAAAAACAGAAGCGGAAGGTCATCAGGTTTTTCAGACTCCGCGAGCAGATTTTTCAGGCGCTTCACTTCCGAATAAAAATAAGAAATTCCGTCATTTAATGAATCACTTATACGAATGCATGTATATAAACGGAATAATCGCGCGCGAAACCGGGATGCGGCGACCGGAGCACCCGCGAATGCCAGGCAAAAATTGATTCCAACCGTTCGTAAAAAAGTGCTTTTGCCCGACATGTTTGAGCCGGTTAGTAAAACTATTTCAGAGAGATTTTCGAAACAAAAATCATTGGTAATTCTGCTCCCAAAAGGGATGAGCGGATGGCCAAGAGCGGTCGATTCAAATACTCTCGCGCCGGACGCCTTTTCTCGGGAAATTAACTCAGGAAATGTGTAGTCCCGGTGAAGGTCGGCGAAAGTGGCAATGGATGAAAGCGCTTCCAGTTCATACCATGTGTTTAGCCATTCCGGAAGAATTTCTGAAAGCGATTCTTTATATTTGCGGAGAATGTTGGAAATATAATAATCCCAGGGTCCAATCAAATTAAGCAGCACTTGCATGACCGGATTCATCCGCAAACCGATGGCGATGATGATATAATTCATTTTTTTAATCGTTGCCGACGGATTGGCGCCCGAGTTGTAAAAACGTTTGATAAATTGTTTTAAGCTCACCTGCCCGGCGAAGGAATTTTTCTCAATAAATATCAGAATTTCAGAAAACTTTTTCAATTCATCACTGAGATTAAGCGCGTCTTCAAACATGTCATTGAGATGAATCCGGTTTGATAAAAATAAAATGATATACAGTATCAGCGGAAAAATCCACACCGCGGGTATCAGCTGCAAATAGTATAAACTAAAAAGAATAATATCCACAGCCGCCAGAATGGAAAGCAGAGGGAGTATCCAGCGGGGTAAAATTCTTAAAGCTGATTTTTTAAGCCACAAAGTTAATTTTTCACCGTCAAACTGTTGTTCGTTTATCCGGTATGAAGTTAGTTTTAGCTTATCCCTGAATCGTGTCAATTCCGCCAGTTCGCCGACTAATTTCTGCCGGTGCTTTATGTCTTCCGGTTTGGGGTGTGTGCAGAGCAGCCAATCAGACAGTATCCTGCCGCCCAGTCGGGAGGTGGAGGTGTCCATCAGCCGGTGCAGCGAATATTCGCCCGTTATGTCAAGGTCACCGTCGAACGGATGCTGGTTGAAAGGGCGTATTTCCGTATGAGGAATGTTTTTCCAGTTCAGATGATACCTGTCGATATGTTGTAATTTTAAATCCCTGTACATGGTATGGTCATGGATTTTTCGTGCAATCCGTCGGTGGAAATAACTGGCAATGTTAAAGACAACAAGAAAAGTAAAAATAGCCATCCCGCTTAATATTTCATTACCAAAATACAAAGCCATGATAATGAGTATCATTCCGGCGATAGCAATCCCAAGCCGATAAAATGAAAATCTTCTGCTTCTGATCTTCAGTTCCCGGATACCGGTTTCGAATCTCCTGATCTGGTTTCGTATCAGTTTTACCTTACCCAAAGCAAACTCCGTTCTTTTTCTGTGTAGAGTGTTAAGATATCGAGTTTTAAGTGAACAGGCAAAAATATTATCCGTAAAATGTACAGATAAATGTTAAGGGGAATATTCGTTTCCGGCAGGGGTTAAGTTCATTTATTCGCGGTTAATTTGTTTTTACATTTCCTGAAAAATATCGTATGTTTAAGGAAAATCAGATCAAAATCCGGAATTAAATCTGACGAAAATTGGTTGAAACTCTATTGTTATCGAACTTCTGATTTGTTCGCAGGTTTAAGCAGAAGTCTTAGGCTTTTTGATCATTAGCGTTTGACGGAACAGAATAATAAGGAGTAGTAATGGCTTCTAATAAAGAACGCATGTGTCCGTTATTCCCGGACATGCCTTGTCCCCGCGGCAGAGAAGCTGTCAATGGATGCATGGTAAGAATGGAATCGGATTATGATCCAATCCGTGATTTTAAAGATTATCTATTTATGAATTGCGCTATAAAGTTGGCGAATGATGAGGATAAACGAAAGAATTCCGGCCGCGTTAACAAGTAACGCAAAATAATTTTTAAACGAATAATGACAGATACCACATAAAGTATAGTCTCCCGGATCATGGTTCTGTATGCAGGCATAAATCGTCAGCAGGCAGCAGATATCAACGGTTATAGACGATTTTGTAATCTTTACGCTTAGTTTTGTATCTTTTTGCTGAAAACTGCATACATTTTACTACCATAGTTTCTAAATCGTGAACGGGTTAATAAAGGAGATCCTAGCGCCCATGCCCACTACCACAAAAAAGTCAAAAAAGCTGGAAGGATTAAATAAACAGACACTGCTCAGCTTATACAGGAATATGCTTACATCACGTTTGATGGATGATAAAATGCTGATTCTGTTAAAGCAGGGTAAAAGTTTTTTTCATATAGGTGGTTCAGGGCACGAAGCGATTCAGACCGCCGCCGCGTTTGCCATGCAGCCGGGTTATGATTATGCCTATCCTTATTACAGGGATCTTGCGTTTGTGATGCAGTTTGGAGTCACCCCCCTTGAAGTTTATCTGAACTTTTTTGCGCGGGCGGAAGACCCCAGTTCGGGAGGGCGGCAGATGTCCAATCATTACGGACATAAAGGAAAACATATCGTATCGCAGTCGAGTCCAACCGGAACGCAGTATCTACAGGCCGTGGGAACGGCCCTTGGAGCGGTGAAGGAAGGAAAAGATGAGGTTGTCTATGTTTCGTCCGGAGAGGGGACGACCAGCCAGGGTGATTTTCACGAAGCGATAAACTGGGCGGCCAGAGACCGGCTGCCTGTCATTTTTGTCATTCAAAATAACAAATACGCTATCTCCGTGCACGTCTCTGAACAGACGGCCGGCCAATCCATTTATAAATTAACATCCGGGTATGAAGGACTCAACCGGTATCAGGTTGACGGGACGAACTTTTTTGAATCATATAAAGTAATGCAGAAGGCCGTAACCGACGCGCGGATGGGAAATGGTCCCGCTCTTATTGAAGCTGACACCGTAAGGCTGTTGCCGCACTCTTCATCTGATTCGCAAAAGAAATACCGCACCCGGGAAGAACTCGAGGCTGACAAACAGAAAGATCCGCTTCCTATTTTTGAAGTGCGGCTGCTTGAGAGTGAAATAGTGACCGAAGAAGAACTCGATCAGATTAAAAAAGAATGTAAAAAGATAGTTGATGATACCGCGGATGAAGCCGATCAGTTCGCGCAGCCGGAGAAAAAGAGTCTGGGCGACTATGTATTTGCCCCTGAAGAAGAAACCCGGGAAATTGAATATGAAAAAACAAAGCGGCGCCTGGACCGGGCTGTGATGGTGGATGCCATCAATCATGCCTTAAAAGAAGAGATGAGCTTAAACGACAATGTTTATGTGTTTGGTCAGGATGTTGCTGATGGAAAAGGCGGTGTGTTTACCGCAACCACAGGTATATCGACAAAGTTCGGAAAAAAGCGTTGTTTTAACGCTCCGCTGGCCGAATCAAGTATCGTTGGTGTCGCCATCGGGATGGCCCTGCGCGGTCTGCGACCGGTTGTTGAAATCCAGTTTGGTGATTATATCTGGACAGCAATGATGCAGATCAGAAACGAGCTTACAACCATGCGCTGGCGTTCAAACAATAATTGGAGCGCGCCGGTTGTTATCCGGGTACCGGTTGGGGGTTACATCCATGGGGCGCTGTGTCATTCTCAAAATATAGAGGCGATTTTCTCACACCTGCCCGGAATTAAAATTGCTTATCCGTCCAACGCGGCGGATGCCAAAGGTTTATTGAAGACGGCGATTCGCGGAAAAGATCCTGTACTTTTTCTTGAGCACAAAGGACTTTACCGGCAGAGTTACGCGGCGGCGCCTGAACCGGACGAGCATTATCTGCTGCCATTTGGGAAGGCAAATATTGTGGAGGAGGGCACCGATATCACCGTTGTAACCTGGGGAGCCATGGTCCAGAAATCAATCGAGGCGGCAAAAGTTCTGAAAAAAGAGAATATTTCAGTGGAAATCGTTGATATTCGAACCATAAATCCATTAGATTCGGAAACCATTGTTGAATCGGTGAAGCGAACAGGAAAAGCGATTGTCGTGCATGAAGACACACGTTTCCAGGGATTTGGCGCGGAAATCGCGTCGCACATCGCCGAGTTCGCTTTCGAATATCTTGACGCGCCCGTTAAAAGGCTCGCCGGAAAAGATACTCCCATACCGTTCAGCGCTGTTCTGGAAGAAGAAGCGCTTCCTCAGATTGATGATATTGTTGTGAGTTTGCGTGAACTGGCACAATATTGATTGTAACAATGAATGAGAATTTACTGTAAATAAGATGATCGAATAATTGAAAATATAAAAGTAAAGAGGTATATATGAAGTTTGATATGGTCATGCCCAAAATGGGAGAATCGATTACAGAGGGAACGATCATAAAATGGCTGAAATCAGAGGGTGACGCGGTCGAGAAAGACGAGTTTATTCTGGAAATCAGCACCGATAAGGTTGATTCCGAAATACCGGCTCCGGTTGCCGGAAAAATTTCAAAATTACTGGCCGCGGAAGGCGATACGGTGGAAGTGGGACTTCCGATTGCGCAGATTGAAACAGATAAGGACGCGGTTATAGAGACCACTGAAAAAGAACCAAAAAAAGAAAAGAAGCCGGCTGTGGCTGTGGAGCAGGAGAAAAAAGTTGAAACCACAACCGCGGTAAAACTTGAGAAAAGCGAAGCATCAAGATTTTATTCACCGGTGGTCATGAATATCGCTGCCGAAAACGGTATTTCCATGTCAGATCTTGAAAAGATCAGCGGAAGCGGATTAAACGGCCGGGTTTCCAAAAAAGATGTACTGGCATACCTCGGACAAAGTAAAAAAGGTGTACAGGCGGAATCGACTCCTGTCAGGGAACCGGCGGCCGCGGCGGTTCAGCCGGCACAACCGGTTGGCATGGCATCCGGAAACGGTATCGAAATTATCCCGATGGATCATGTCCGTAAATCTATCGCGAAGCATATGGTTCAATCCAAGCTGACATCGCCACATGTGGGAATATACGCTGAAGCGGATGTACAGGGTATTTATAAAATCCGTGAGAAAAACAAGGCGAAATTCAAAGCCCGTGAAGGGATGAGTCTGACCTATATGCCGTTTATCGCGGAAGCGTCAGCAAAAACGCTCAAAGAATTCCCGATGGTCAACGCGTCGATTGACGGTGATAATATCCTTGTAAAGAAATTTATTAATCTTGGAATCGCGGTCGCGGTTGACTACGGTTTGATTGTCCCGAATATATTTAATGCCGATGAGCGCAATCTTGTCGGATTATCCAGAGCCATCAATGATCTCGGCACCCGGGCCCGTAATAAAAAGCTAAAACCGGATGAAGTTTCCGGCGGTACATTTTCAATTTCCAATTTTGGCGTTTACGGTACCACAATAGGATTCCCCGTAATAAATCAACCACAGGTTGCTATTCTTGGAGTCGGCGCGGTGAAAAAGCGTCCGGTGGTTGTCAATGACGCGATTGCCATCCGGCCAATTATGTATTTATCGCTAACTTTTGATCACCGTTTAATAGACGGAGCGATGGGGGCTCAGTTCCTGCAGCGGCTGGTATCGTATCTTGAAGATTACGATCCGGATATGGTGCTGTAAGTCGATTTTTCCGGCGGCTATTACTCTGTATCGATTGATTAATTTTGTTTAACGGGGCTGTTCGTACCGAACGGGAAGGGGTCGGGATGGAAGGTTATAAAAAACATATATTTATTTGTGAAAATCTCAGAGACGCGGATTCTCCGAAGGGGTCGTGCGGCAGAAAATCTTCTTCGGAAATTAAAATAAAACTGAAGGCGGCGCTTAAGGCAAGAGGCCTTGAAAAGGTTTACCGCGCCAATACAGCCGGATGCCTGGGTATGTGCGAGCACGGCCCGACAGTTGTGATTTATCCGCAGGGGGTCTGGTATGGCGGTGTGACTACTGACGATGTTGATGAAATTCTGGAAAAATCGATTCTTGCCGATGAGGTCATTGAAAGACTTTTAATAAAAGACGCCAAAAAGGAGTCACCGAATGAAAAAATTGGTTTTGCATGATTTTCATAAATCATGCGGAGCAAATTTTATAACCGTTAAGAACCATACTATTCCCGGCGACTACGGGAAGCTCCCTCAGGAACTCTCTTTTGTGAAAAAGAAAGTTGCCCTTCTCGATCGAAGTTATCTTGGAAAAGTGAGTATTAAGGGTGTTGACGGGCTCGATTTAATCAACAGAATCTCCACCAACGATATGTCGCAGTTGATTATGGGATCAGTATGTGACACGGTCTTTACCACTCCGAAAGGCCGGATCATTGATTATTGCCGGGTGATGAGATATGAAAATGAATTGATCATGATTTCCAGTTATATCGACTGTCATCATATTATCGACTGGGTTAACCGGTTTGTGATTCTGGAAGATGTACAGCCTGTGGATGTAAGCGATCAATATCTCTGGCTTACATTGATCGGTCCGGAAAGTACCCGCTTTGTGCGCGGGATTTGCGGGCAGACAAGCCTCGAAGAAAATGATGAACATGTATGGTTGGAGAAAGACGGAGTCCACTT
>JACDJA010000292.1_pt1 | contig 62098 bp, 57 predicted proteins | sample 7449241 | NCBI WGS metagenome assembly JACDJA01 (sample SAMN14253289, study PRJNA609438) | sludge metagenome | isolation source: initial anaerobic sludge | collected 2018-12-20 | reverse complement strand
CCATCGTGCGCAATACCCGGCGGGTTCGCATCCTGCTGGCCTCGCATCATCCGCTACGCCACGTCTATGCGCACGCCGCCCGCGCCATGGCTCCGTAGCGCTGAAAAGTGCTGTCCCCGGCACGCTATAAAGCAACGGGGGGTAGGGGAAATTGCGCCTGCGACACTGAAAAATCGCTTCCCACGCCGCCCATCCCCACTACCGCGTCGCCGGGTCAACCTGACCACCCGAAAATCACTTCAACAGGCTTGCTAACGAAATGTCCGGGCTAGAAGGCTAAAGAAATACTGATTTATTCGTCTGTCACCTCCTGACAGCCTGCAAGCTTTGAGACAATACTTCCGTCATCATCCGCCCCCGTTCACCCACGCAATCCGCCCTCTCCGAACTCGAATACAGCAGCAAGAAGCGCATCACCCGTCGTAACCGCTTCCTCGTCGAACTCGAAGCCCTGACGCCGTGGGCAAAACTCACCGGGCAGATCGAGCCGTTCTACCCCAAAGGCGAGCGCGGCCGTCCGCCAATCGGATAAGAGTGGCACTACTGTCAACCGTAGTGTAAACTGACAACAAAACTGTCAACCACGTGAAAACCGGAGCTGCTTGTGAGCGAGAAGATGTCGAATGCGCCTGTCTACTACGCGTTGGCGCAGGCGCACTTCAATCCCGTTGCCGCAATGGCCACGTATGTCGATCAGATCCAGGATCGGCTGCGGCGCGAGGGGTATCCGCTGTTCGAGCCGCAGCAGTTCATGCAACTCATCGTGCCGGGGCCGGGGCAAGCGCAGCCGCAGATTCAGCAGGCAGTATCGTGGTTGGTGACGCGTAGCGACCGGACGGCTGGCTTCATTCTTGCGCCTTCGACCATCACTTACCACACGACCCACTACCAGACGCACAAAGAATTTATTCCTGAGCTGCTGCGTGGCTTGACTGCGGTGCACGAGGCCGTTTCACTCGACCACGTCAGTCGGCTGGGGCTGCGCTATCTGGATGCCGTCTTGCCGCGCACTGGAGAAACCACGGAGCAATACCTCGTGGGTGGATTACACGGCATTGATTTCAATGCGGCGCGCCGCCACACAATGACGGAATCCGTATTCGCTACGGACACTCATCCGCTCGTGCCGACGGGCACGCTGGTCGTCAGGGTGTATCGAGCGGTCGCTCCCTTGGGGTTTCCGCCGGATATGCTGCCGACTGGATTGGCGATAGCGCCGCAGTTCGAGATCAAGGAGCCACGCGAGCACGCGATCATCGACACAGACCACTACATCGAAGGCCGGATGCCCGTGGAAATGAACAAGCTGAAGGATCAACTGCTTTCATTGCACGGTACGATCAAATCGGTGTTCGGTGCGACCACAACGGATCACGCGCGTAGCGCGTGGGCCTGACGCAATCAGGATCGAGGCGCTTATGTACACCACAACTTTGCCCGCTCATCGTTCCATGCCGATCCGGCAGCCCGTGGACGCTGCCGTCGTCGTGATTGCCTATTGTGCCCTTGGCGGCACCGGCAGCGTTTTCGCGCTCTCCCATGCCAATGAGTGGGGCAAGATGCTGGACACGCGCGTTCCTTATTTCGATGTGCAAACGACGGAAGCGGATGCTGCTCGTCCGGATATCCGTTCCGCCGCCGAGCACCTCGCCAATATCCGGCAGGTGCTGAACCCCGCCATCGCCGATTTGGCAACGGTGTTCGGCGTCTCGCGACAGGCCATCTACAAGTGGATCGGCGGCGAGTCCACGCCAGAGGATGGCAAGCTGGAACGTATCCGCGCCCTCAGTCTTGCCGCCGATGCCTTCCAGAAGGCCGGAGTGACGCGCGCATCTTCACTGCTGAAAATGAAGGCGTTTGAAGGCCGCTCCCTACTGGATTTGGTTGCCGCCGGGCAACTTGTGCCCGAACACACCCAGACGCTGATTGCCGAAGCGCAGGCAATGGATGCGGCGTACAGCCGTTCCGGTTTGGCGAAGTCGAAAGCCGCACCGTCGGACGAATGGCGAGCGGAGCTTTCCATCCCCGGCTCCTCCGAGTGATTGTTCAGAGGACGATGGATGCTGACGCGCGATACCGATTGGCGACAAGGCGATCTTCTTACCCAGGAAACTGCGGCCAAGTTGACGGCGCTGAACAGCACGGTCGGCGTAGGGCACCGCGTCGTCGTCATCACGCATGACTGCGATATCCCTCACGACGGCGAAACTTCGGTCGAGGTCATCATTGCCGATATCATCAACGAGCCAAACCCGCAGTTCTCCTACGCGAAGAACCCGCGCAAGCTCCATCTGGGTTACGAAGTCGCAGATGGGAAGTCCGTCGTCGTCGAACTTCGGCACGCAGAGCGGCGCATCGTGCCCAAGGACGAATTCGAGAGGTACGCAGCCAGAGATGATCACGCATCGCTGCCCATTGATGGGAAACGCGCGCTGAAGCAGTGGCTCGCAGCGCGCTATGGCCGACCAGCCTTTCCCAACACCTTCGAGGATCGGCTACGGAAGGCTGTGAGCAAGAAGAACTCGATCGAGCGGCAGATAGGAAAAATCCTCCAACCCGAAGCCAAGCACCTGGTCGGCTTGTTTTTTGACCTTGGCGAACATCGATCTGCGGAGGTCGCCGTCGGCGAGCCTTACGCGCTGTCAATATCCGTGGTGTACGACGCCATCGAGGGCGGTACGCAGGCGCGACAGTCTGCGGAGAAAGTTGCCGGCCAATTGCGTGAGCTTTTCGAGCAGGCTTATGGCAAGCCCGATACCGCGACGGAAATCGCGCTCGATGCCTGCGAGGCGGTTGCCGACACCTCCATTACGCTGGCCGACCTCCGGCGTGTGGATCAGTGGCGACTGGAATACATCAGTTTGGGCGACGACGACCACGGTGATTTCCTGCCGGTCGGTGGAACACCTGTGTGAAGTTCGGGGCGTGCTGACCTATTACCGCCAATTGCCGCTCACGCCCGCTGCATTGCTATTCAAGTGAAAAATCGGAATTGAACGGGTCAACCGTCCACCACCACTATTCATAATGGATTCCATATCCACCTCTTATGGCAGCACCCCATAGCTGCCATGAGTTTTCACCCCCGCTTCACCTATTCGAACGCCATGGTTCGCCATCTCGGGCAGATCGAATCCGCTCGAGCCGTGGTGAGCGTACTTCCCCTGCCTCCGGACCAGGAGTTGCGTTTGCGGCAAACCGCACGTCAGCGGGCAACGCGCCATTCGACGCGTATCGAGGGCAACACGCTGAATCCGCAGGAGGTTGGCCAGGCGGTCATTGCCGTCGGCAAGACGCAGACCGAGATGCAGCAGGAAGTGCGCAACTACTGGCGCGCGCTCGAATGGATCGAGGAGCAGCCCGAGTCCCGTCGACACCCCTCCGGGGAATACGTCCGCGAGCTGCACAGCATCATTCCGGTTCGCGGCACGGGACGCCGCGGCATCCGCAGTGACTATCGCAAAGACGAATGCCCGGTGGTGGACTCCGCCACTGGACGCATCGATTATGCCCCGCCCATGCCGTGTGACGTACCGGCCTTGATGCAAGATCTTGTTCGCTGGTGGCGCAGCGATGAAGCTGCCGAATTGCCCGGGCCGGTACGCGCCGGCCTGCTGGCGCATCGCTTTGTCAGCATCCACCCATTCGGCGACGGCAACGGGCGCACCGCCCGCGCACTGGCGACGACGGAGCTCTGGCGCAGTGGCTACAATATGCGTGGCTTCCTTTCGCTGGAAGCGCATTACACCGCCGACCTCAACGCTTATTACGATAATCTGCAAATGGGATTGCCGGCCAATTTTCATGATGGGCGCCACGACCCCGACCACAGCCAGTGGCTGGGTTACTTTCTGGCAACCATGGCCAGTGCCGCCCACAACCTCGAACAACAGGCCATCTCGCTTTATGCACCCGAGGAACGGGAAGCGCCACCCTGGGAGTCGCTGCGTCGGGTACAGCAGCAATTGCTCAACCGTCTGCTATTCCGCGGCCTCGAAGACAGCGAGGCGGGCATGATCTTCAGCCCGGGCGACATGGTGGAATGGTTCGGCATATCGTCAAACACGGCGCGCGACTGGCTAAGCAAGTGGCGGGGCGAAGATTTTGTCCGCCCCCAACGCCCGGAAGCCGCGCGCGTACGTAGTTACGCGTTGACCGAAAAATGGGACGCCTTGGTCAAAAATGCCCTGAATAGCGCAAGTATTAACACAAGGCTATGCCATGTTGTTAGCCGCAATAGGCGGGCGAACTTCGCGGTGGACGGGGTGCTGGTCGTGCGCGGATTCGGTGAGCCGAGCTTTCCGTTCCGGGTGCTCGACGCCCTGGCACACCCCGAGCGGGGCCGACAGCTACCACGCGCGGCAACTGCTGGGCTACCGCCACGTCGGCAAGGTCGTGTCCTGGGTTGGAAATTCGCAGACGAAATCGTTCGACGCCGGCGAGAATCTCGTCGGCTGATCGGGTCCATGCGAATGGCTTGGGACCATCGTTGTAGCGCGCGAGGTCGTCGCGGATGGTGGCCTGGACGCGGCCTCCCAGCGGCCGCCGTCCGCTGCGATGGAGGTGGCGAAGCGGACCTGGGGGATGCCTCCAGCCGCTCGCCGATTGGGTAGGGGGGGCGGTGCTTCGCCGCGTTGGTGTTGGTTCGAGTCCAACCTCGCATCACAGGCCCCCATCAACCCGCACATACGGTCTCACGGCGAATGGTTGCGAGCGATCCTGCGTCCAGTGCCTTCCCCGTTTCAACCCGGTTCAGCAAGATCGAGTACCGGGGACGCGGGGGCCAAGCTGTGGCGCGGCCCCTGCCGCACCCGCCCCAACGTGAAACTCGCTCAGTGATGCATGGGCTCCCTCTCCCGCATGCGGGGAGAGGGAGCCGTTCATGGCGAGGCCATTTCATGCTCCGGGGTGGCGAATCCCCATCAACCTCAGCCGGACAGCCCCAGCGCCTTGGCCACGCCCGCGCCGTAGGCCGGGTCGCACTTCGTGCAGTTGTCGACGTGGCGGCGCTTGATCTCTTCCGGTGCATCGCCCATGGCGCGTGCGGTGTTGTCGAACAGCACCTGTTGCTGCACGGGCGTCATCAGGCGGAACAGGGCGCGCGGCTGGCTGTAGTAGTCGTCGTCGTCCTCGCGGAAGTTCCAGTGATCCGCGGCGCCGTCGATCTTCAGCGGCGGCTCGCGATAGTCGGGTTGTTCCTGCCATTCCTGGTAGCCGTTCGGCTCGTAGCCCAGGGTGCTGCCGAAGTTGCCGTCGACGCGCATGCTGCCGTCGCGGTGGTAGCTGTGCACCGGGCAGCGCGGGGCGTTGACGGGAATCAGGCCGTGGTTGACGCCGAGGCGGTAGCGCTGCGCGTCGCCATAGGAAAACAGGCGGCCCTGCAGCATCTTGTCGGGCGAGAAGCTGATGCCCGGCACGACGTTGGCCGGGTTGAAGGCGGCCTGCTCGACTTCCGCGAAGTAGTTGGCCGGATTGCGGTTCAGCTCCATCACGCCGACTTCGATGAGCGGGTAATCCTTGTGCGGCCAGATCTTGGTGAGGTCGAACGGATGGTAGGGCACCTTCGCGGCGTCGAGCTCCGGCATGATCTGCACGTACAGCGTCCACTTCGGAAAATCGCCGCGCTCGATCGCTTCGTACAGATCGCGCTGGTGGGTTTCGCGGCACTTGCCGATGGCGGCCTCGGCTTCGGCATCGGTCCAGTTCTTGATGCCCTGCTGGGTCCTGAAGTGGAACTTGACCCAGAAGCGCTCGTTCTGCGCGTTGATGAAGCTGAAGGTGTGCGAGCCGAAGCCGTGCATGTGGCGGTAGCTCGCCGGGATGCCGCGGTCGGACATGACGACGGTGACCTGGTGCAGGGCTTCCGGCAGCAGCGTCCAGAAATCCCAGTTGTTGCGCGCACTGCGCAGGTTGGTGCGCGGGTCGCGCTTGACGGCGTGGTTGAGGTCGGGGAACTTCAGCGGATCGCGCAGGAAGAATACGGGCGTGTTGTTGCCGGCAAGGTCCCAGTTGCCTTCCTCGGTGTAGAACTTGAGCGCGAAGCCGCGGATGTCGCGTTCCGCATCGGCCGCGCCGCGCTCGCCGGCGACGGTCGAGAAGCGCGCGAACAGCTCGGTCTGCTTGCCGATCGCGGAAAAGAGCTTGGCGCGGGTGTAGCGGGTGATGTCGTGGGTGACGGTGAACGTCCCGTAGGCGCCGGAGCCCTTGGCGTGCATGCGCCGCTCCGGAATGACTTCGCGATCGAAGTGGGCGAGCTTCTCGAGGAACCAGACGTCCTGCAACAGCTGCGGTCCGCGCGCACCGGCGGTCATCACGTTCTGGTTGTCGACGACCGGGCAGCCGCCGGTCGTGGTGAGTTTCTTCTGATCCATGGACACACTCTACCTTTAAGCGTGGTTCGAATTTTCTACTTTAGTCGATGCCGGCCGGGATGTCGAATCGGTGCGCCGAACGCCGGTCTCCCGGTCGTCGGCCCAGCGCCCACGACAAATATTCCTTGCCTTGCATGTTTCGCCGCCCACGCGTTCAGCGCCTTCCCTCAGGCCCGCTCACGCGCCATCGCCGCTCGACGGGGGTTGCGCGGCCATGCGCGGCCAGGCAACGGGGATGCGCATGCGAACGCCGGTGGATCGTGGCGGACTTCGATGCCGCACCCAAAAAAGATTTTTTCTCCCGGCACTAAATTCGCTCAACCCCGTCGAATTGTGACCGTTAAGGATGCAGGCACGAATGTTGCGCGAGCAACGCCGCACCGGCCACCGATTCACCGACCAGGAGGACGTCATGAGCCTGTTCAACCAGTACATCGAACGCTACCGCCGCGAGGAAGAGGAATACTCGCTCGAGGAATTCCTCGCCATCTGCAAGGCGGACCGCATGGCCTACGCCAGCGCAGCCGAACGCATGCTCGCCGCCATCGGCGAACCGGAACTGGTCGACACGCGCAAGGATCCGCGCCTGTCGCGCATCTTTTCCAACAAGATGATCAAGGTCTACCCGGCGTTCAGGGATTTCTACGGCATGGAAGACACGATCGAGCAGATCGTGTCCTACTTCCGCCACGCCGCGCAGGGCCTGGAAGAGAAGAAGCAGATCCTCTATCTGCTCGGGCCGGTCGGCGGCGGCAAGTCCTCGCTGGCAGAAAAGCTCAAGCACCTCATGGAAAAGGCGCCGTTCTATGCGATCAAGGGCTCGCCGGTGAACGATTCGCCGCTCTCCCTGTTCTCCCCCGACGAGGATGGCGGCATCCTGGAACAGGAATACGGCATCCCGCGCCGCTATCTCGGCCGCGTCCTGTCGCCGTGGGCGGTGAAGCGACTGCACGAATACAACGGCGACATCACCAAGTTCCGCGTGATCAAGCGCTGGCCCTCGGTACTGGGCCAGGTGGGCATTTCCAAGACCGAGCCGGGCGACGAGAACAACCAGGACATTTCCTCGCTGGTCGGCAAGGTGGACATCCGCAAGCTGGAGAAATTCTCCCAGGACGACCCGGACGCCTACAGCTATTCCGGCGGCCTCTGCCTCGCCAATCAGGGCCTGATGGAGTTCGTCGAGATGTTCAAGGCGCCGATCAAGGTGCTGCACCCGCTCCTCACCGCCACGCAGGAGGGCAACTACAAGGGCACCGAAGGCTTCGGCGCGATTCCCTTCGATGGCGTGGTGCTGGCGCACAGCAACGAGTCGGAGTGGACCACCTTCCGCAACAACAAGAACAACGAGGCGTTTCTCGACCGCATCTACATCGTCAAGGTGCCGTACTGCCTGCGCGTGTCGGAGGAAATGAAGATCTACCAGAAGCTGCTGCATCACAGCTCGCTGTCCGAGGCGCCGTGCGCGCCGGGTACGCTGGAAATGCTGGCGCGCTTTTCGGTGCTCACGCGCCTGAAGGACCCGGAAAATTCCAGCATCTATTCGAAGATGCGCATCTATGACGGCGAGAACCTCAAGGACACCGATCCCAAGGCGAAAAGCTACCAGGAGTATCGCGACTTCGCCGGCGTCGACGAGGGCATGACCGGCATCTCGACGCGCTTCGCGTTCAAGATCCTGTCGCGCGTGTTCAACTTCGATCACAGCGAGATCGCCGCCAATCCCGTGCACCTGCTCTACGTGCTGGAGCAGCAGATCGAGCAGGAACAGCTGCCGCCCGAAACCGAGCAGCGCTACATCGCCTTCCTCAAGGAATATCTCGCGCCACACTACGCGGAATTCATCGAGAAGGAATTGCAGACGGCCTATCTCGAGTCCTACTCGGAATACGGCCAGAACATCTTCGACCGCTACGTGACCTATGCCGACATGTGGATCCAGGACCAGGAATACCGCGATCCCGACACCGGCGAGATTCTCGACCGCGGCCAGCTCAACGTCGAACTGGAGAAGATCGAGAAGCCGGCCGGCATCGCCAACCCGAAGGATTTCCGCCACGAGGTGGTCAATTTCGTGTTGCGCGCCCGTGCGCAGAACCACGGCAGGAATCCGGCGTGGACCAGCTACGAGAAGCTGCGCGCCGTGATCGAGAAACGCATGTTCTCCAGCACCGAGGATCTGCTGCCGGTGATTTCGTTCAACGCCAAGGCATCCAGCGACGAGCAGAAGAAGCACCAGGACTTCGTTGCGCGCATGGTCGCCAAGGGCTATACCGACAAGCAGGTGCGCCTGCTCGCCGAATGGTATCTGCGCGCGAGGAAGGCGTCCTGAGCGGGAGCCATCCATGAGCCAGCTCATCGACCGCCGCCTGTCCGGCAAGAACCGCAGCGCCGTCAACCGCCAGCGCTTCCTGCGCCGCTTCAGGGCGCAGATCCGCAAGGCGGCGGCGGACGCGGTGTCGGGGCGCAAGGTGGCCGACCTCGAGCGCGGCGAGAAAATCTCGATTCCATCCAAGGATCTGTCGGAGCCGATTTTCCATCACGGCCCGGGCGGGCGCCGCAACATCGTGCTGCCGGGCAATCGCGAATTCGTCAGCGGCGACCGCATCGACCGCCCCGAGGGCGGTGCCGGGGGCGGCAGCGGCGGCTCGCCCGATGGCGAGGGCATGGACGATTTCGTGTTCGAGCTGTCGAAGGAAGAGTTCATGGAGTACTTCTTCCAGGACCTCGCCCTGCCCGACCTGGTGAAAAAACAGCTCGCCGCCGTGCCCGAGGTGAAGAAGGCGCGCGCCGGCTTCGTCAGCCAGGGCAACCCGTCCAATCTGCACGTGGTGCGCTCGATGAAACAGGCCATCGGGCGACGGCTGGCCATGGCCGCCGCGCCGCGCGACGCGCTGCGCGAAGCCGAGGAAACACTCGCCGGGCTGGAGGCGCAGGGCCTGGGGGCGAGCGCCGAGGCCGACGCGCTGCGCGAGGACATCGCTGCGCTCAAGGCGCGCATCGCCGCGGTGCCCTTTCTCGACACCTGGGATCTGCGCTACGCCAACCGCGTCGACCAGCCCACGCCCAGCAGCCAGGCGGTGATGTTCTGCCTGCTCGACGTATCGGGTTCGATGGACGAGAACCGCAAGAGCATCGCCAAGCGCTTCTTCATGCTGCTGTATCTCTTCCTCACCCGGAACTACGCGCGCATCGACGTGGTGTTCATCCGCCACCACACGGTGGCCAGGGAAGTCGAGGAGGAGGAATTCTTCACCTCGCGCGAGAGCGGCGGCACGGTGGTTTCGAGCGCGCTCGAACTCATGCACGAGATCATCCTGCAGCGCTACCCTGCGGCGAACTGGAACATCTACGCCGCACAGGCGTCCGACGGCGACAACTGGGACGATGATTCGCCACGCTGCCGCGAGCTGCTGCTGCAGCAGATCCTGCCGCGGGTGCAGCATTTCGCCTACGTCGAGATCGAGGCCGAGGAGCCGCAAAGCCTGTGGCACCACTACGCGCAGGTGAAGGCCACGAGCCCGCGCTTCGCGATGCAGCGCATCCTCACGCTGGAAGACATCTACCCGGTATTCCGCGAACTGTTCAGGAAAAAGGTGGCCTGAGATGGAAATCGAGATGGAACGCCCGGCCCCCGCGACGAGGGTGCGCCAGCCGATCTCCGAGGGTTCGGAATGGACCTTCGAGCTGATCGAGGCCTACGACCGGGAAATCGCCCGCGTCGCCGCCCACTATGGGTTGGACACCTATCCCAACCAGATCGAGATCATCTCCTCCGAGCAGATGATCGACGCCTATTCCTCGGTGGGCATGCCGGTCGGCTACCACCACTGGTCCTACGGCAAACACTTCCTTTCCACGCAGAAGAGCTATGAACGTGGCCAGATGGGCCTGGCCTACGAGATCGTCATCAATTCCAGTCCCTGCATCGCCTATCTCATGGAAGAGAACACCCTGACCATGCAGGCGCTGGTGATCGCCCACGCCGCCTACGGCCACAACTCCTTCTTCAAGGGCAATTACCTGTTCCGTACCTGGACCGACGCCGAGGGCATCCTCGACTATCTCGTGTTCGCGCGCAATTTCATCGCCGACTGCGAACGGCGCCACGGCGAGGAGGCGGTCGAGGAACTCCTCGATTCCTGTCACGCCCTGATGAACCTCGGCGTCGACCGCTACAAGCGCCCCGCGCGCCTGTCGATGGTCCGGGAGCAGGCGCGCCAGGCCGAGCGCGAGGCCTACCTGCAGTCGCAGGTCAACGACCTGTGGCGCACGCTGCCCGCGCGCCAGGAGGACGCGCAGACCGGGCGGACGGCGCGCTTTCCCGCGGAGCCGCAGGAAAACCTGCTGTATTTCATCGAGAAGCACGCGCCGCGGCTGGAGCCCTGGCAACGCGAGATCGTGCGCATCGTGCGCAAGATCGCGCAGTACTTCTACCCGCAGCGCCAGACCCAGGTCATGAACGAGGGATGGGCCACCTTCTGGCACTACACCCTGCTCAATCACCTGTACCAGGAGGGCAGGCTCACCGACGGCTTCATGATGGAGTTCCTGCAGTCACACACCAACGTGGTGTACCAGCCGCCCTACCATGCCCGCATCTACAGCGGCCTCAACCCGTATGCGCTGGGCTTCGCCATGTTCACCGACCTGCGGCGCATCTGTGAAGCCCCCACCGAGGAGGATCGCCGCTGGTTCCCGGAACTCGCCGGCAGCGACTGGGTGCAGTCGCTCGACTTCGCCATGCGCAACTTCAAGGACGAGAGCTTCATCGCGCAATACCTGTCACCGAAGCTGATCCGCGACTTCAAGCTGTTCGCCATGGTCGACGATGACCGCGACGACAGGCTGGAAGTCGTCGCGATCCACGACGACGCCGGCTACCGCGCGGTGCGCCGGCAGTTGGCCGAACACTACGACCTCGGCAATCGCGAACCCGACATCCAGGTGTTTGCCGTCGACGTCTTCGGCGACCGCTCGCTGAGCTTGCGCCACACCGTGCACGATCGCCGTCCGCTCGGCGAGTCCACGCCGGAAATGCTGCGCCACGTCGCCCGCCTGTGGGGCTATCCGGTGCGCATCGAAAGCGTGGACGAGGACGGCGTCGTCCTGCCGGCGGGCGAATGCGCCCCGGCCATGTGAGGGGTTCTAGCGTGCGGCGCGGTGGATGGTGTCGACGCCGTGCGCGTGCTGCGTGATGAGCGTGGTGGCATCCTGCGGCGAAAGCGGCGCACGGCAGTAATAGCCCTGGATTTCCGGGCACTGCATCTTTTCCAGATGCGCGCGCTGCGCCTCGGTCTCGACGCCTTCGGCGACGACGTTGAGGTTCATGCCGCGCCCCATCGCCACCATCGCGTTGACGATCGACAGGTTCTCCTCGCGTTCGAGATCCTGCACGAAGGACTGGTCGATCTTCAGCGTGTGGATGGGGAAGCGGGACAGGTACTTGAACGAACTGTAGCCGGTGCCGAAGTCGTCGATGGCGAGGCGGATGCCGGTGGCGGACAGGCGCCCGAGCTTCACGGCATTGGCCTCGAAGTCGCGCATCAGCAGGCTCTCGGTGATCTCCAGCTCCATGTTGCGGCCGTCCAGGCCGTGCATCTGCAGGGCCCGCATGACGCTCTCGACGAAATCCGGACTTTCCAGCTGGCGCGCGGAAATGTTCACCGACAGGCGCACCGGCGGCAGGTCCGCCTTGCGCCAGTCCGCCATCTGCGCACAGGCCTCGTGCAGCACCCAGTCGCCCAGCGGCACGATGACGCCGGATTCCTCGGCCACCGCGATGAAATCGCCAGGGGCGAGAAGGCCACGCTGGGGATGCCACCAGCGCAGCAGCGCCTCGAAGCCGCGGACTTCACCGGTGATGGTGTCGACCTGCGGCTGAAAGAACAGCACGAACTCGTTGCGCCCCAGCGCCCGGCGCAGATCGGTCTCGATCTGCATGCGCTCGGAGTAGGGCGCCTGCATGCCGGACTCCCAGAACTGCAGGCGGCAACGGCCCTGCGTCTTGGCCTGGTACATGGCGATCTCGGCCTGGCGGATGAGGCTGTCGATCTGCTCGCCGTCGTCGGGTGCGACGCAGGCGCCGATGCTCACCGAGATGTAGATCTCGTGGCCCTTGACGTACACCGGCCTGGACAGCACCTGGATGATCTTGCGGCAGATGTGCTCGACGTCGCTGCGCGAAACCAGCGTCGGCAGCAGCACCGCGAACTCGTCGCCGCCCAGGCGCGCCAGGGTGTCGCCCTCGCGCAGGCACTGGCGCAGGCGCGCGCCCACCGCAAGCAGCAGGTCGTCGCCGATGGCGTGGCCGAGCGAATCGTTGATGACCTTGAAGTGATCCAGGTCGAGGCTCAGCACCGCCAGCGGTTTCTGGTTGCGCCGCGCCTGCGCCAGCATGAGCCCCAGATGATCGCGGAACAGCGCGCGGTTGGGCAGGCCGGTGAGAAGGTCGTGGTAGGCCTGGAAATGCACGGTTTCCTCGGCCTGCTTGCGCTCGGTCACGTCCTTGGCCACCCCGTAGCTGCCGATGAAACGCCGCTCGAAGGGCCCGGCCTCTTCGTCGTACATGCCGGTGGCGGTCAGTTCGACGGCACGGCAGCGGCAGTTCATCGGACGCGGCCGACGCATGCCGGGGTTGCATTTGAGGCGAATCTCGATGTTGCGCGCACTGCGGTCACCGGCACGGCGTTCGTTGAACACGTGCTCCGCACGGGCGATGTCGTCCTCGTGGATGATCAGGCCGTAGTGCTGGCCGAGAAGGTCTTCGCGCCGGTAGCCGAGCAGGCTTTCGACCCGATCGTTGACGAAGGTGAAGCGCCCTTCGCTGTCGAGGGTGTAGATGAAATCGGGCGAGTTGTTGACGAGAAAGCGATGCCACTTCTCGGATTGCTGCAGTCTGTGGAGGATGTAGTTGTTTTCCTTCTCCAGGCGACGGCGCGTAAGGGTATTGTCGATGCGGCGCAACAGTTCCTCGGGCTCGTAGGGCTTGCGCACGAAGTCGGTCGCACCGCCCCGCAGGGCGCGGATCGCCGCGTCGATGGAGCCGTCTCCGGACACGACGATGACCGACGTCTCGGCGCTGCGATCGGCAATGAAGCGCAGGACTTCCGCACCATCGAGGTCGGGCATGCCCAGATCGAGCAGCACGACGTCGAACTGCTGCCTGCCCACCGCGATCAGCGCATCGCATCCGCCGCCGGCCGTGGTGACATCGTAGTCGCGATCCTCCAGCAGGCGCGCGAGCCCCTCCAGGATCAGCGGCTCGTCGTCGACCACCAGGACGCGCGAGCGCATGGAAAAGGCGCTGACCGTATTGCAGGTCGGCAGGATGTCGCGGTTTTCTTCGGTCATCATCGATTCTCCTCCGGCGCGGGATTACGTCGACCCCGCGCATCTTGTCGTGGGTAGTGCCTGGCCATCCTGCACGGTGGGCAGGCGAATCAGGAACCGGGTACCTTGCGGCGTGCTGTCGCACTCGATCCTGCCGTTCATGCGCTCGACCAGGCCGCGGCTGATGGCGAGCCCGAGTCCGGCATGGTCGCCGCCCTTCTGCGTGTCCACCGGATCGAACAGCCGTGCGGCCACCGCGGGCGGCAGCCCCGGACCGGTATCGGCCACCTCGATTTCGACCATGCGCTGCCCCGGTTCGCCGATCAGCCGCGTGGTGAATCGGAGATGGCCGCCACCGGGCATCGCCTCGACCGCATTCTTCGCCAGATTGAACAGCACCTGTTTCAGCAGATCCTTCTGCACGAGCAAGGGCGGCACATCCGGATTGAGGTCGATCTGCACGCTGACCTTGTTGGGCGTCAAGAGCGTGCCCAGCGCCATGCGCACGAGCTCGGAGACCACGCCGTTGACCGAGGCGAGCTCGAACGGCACCGGTGCCGGCTCGATTGCGTCCGGCGTGGCCACGACGCCGCGCACGATGCGCGCCACCCGCTCGATCTCGTCGCCGATGATGGAAAGGTCGCGCTGCACCGCGGAGTCCGCACCCAGGCGCGCCGACAGCAGGTTGACGTAGTTGCGCATGATGGTGAGCGGATTGGCCACTTCATGGATCGCACGCCGCACGCGGTCACGTGGAATCGCATCGGCCGCCGCCGGCTCGACGGCCGCGGCAGGCGCGTGGCGCGGCCCGGCGCGCCACGCCTCGACGCATTCGTCGAGAACGAAGCGCCACAATGCCTGCGAGGCCACGTTCGGCATGGCGTCGCCCGCCAGCAGCACACCCGTCTGTCCGTCGGGCAAGGGCAAGGGCTGGCAGACGAACAGCGACACCCCGAGCAGGCGCGCGATCTGCTCGTCCACCAGTGCGCCATCCGCCATCCCGACCTCGTGGCGCTGCGGCGCATTGCGTGCCAACGCGCGCGGCAACGCCGAATGCGCGTCGTCGGGGGGGATCGCCAGTGCGGCGAGCCCGTTCACGACCGGCGTCAGGGGCGAGGCGCGCAACAGTCCGTCGCCCGCGGGCGTGAACAGGCAGACCCGCTCGATACCGAACAGGGCATGCAGCGTCTCGCGCAGGCAGGCGATCCCCTGCGCCGTGTCGGTGACGCCGCGGAAATGATCGTGCAGCGCCGACTGCGCGGCCTGCCCGGCATAAAAGCGTGCCAAGCGGTCGAAACCCGGGCTTCCCGCCTGCCCCGGCGTATCGGCCACGCCATGGCGCTGCGCGAGCAATCGCGCCTGCGCACGGCTGTCGGCAAGCAGCTGGGCGGCGTCGCCCGCCCCCAACTGCAGGGTGCCGAGCGCGGCGCGCACGTCGACACTGTCGACGGCATCGGCCCGCGTCGCCAGAAGATAGGCGAGCTGCACCACCCGCACCAGGGGGTGCGCCGCGCGCCCGCGCGGCAGCGGCGCCGCGTGATAGCGCACCGCGTCCGCCGTCCAGCCGTCGGCATCCAGGATGTCCAGCAAGGGCGCCACCCGTGCCGCATCCACCGCCTCCGCGCCGAGATATTCACCGAGATTGTGACTGAGCCCGGCCGTCCACGCCGCGTCACGGTCCGCCGTGCCGGAGCGCACGGCGAGTGCCTGTGCGAGATGCGCCACGGCAAGCGATTGCCGCCAGCGCTGCGCGTAGGCCGCCTGCTCGGCGGCGGAGGCGACCGGCACCGCGAGCAACAGCGCGCGCAGCAGGTCGCGCCGGGCGGGGTCGAATGCGCCGACGAACGGGTGCAGACGGAGCAGCAACACCGGATCGTGGCGCACGCAGGCCTGCAACGCCGCGGCGGCGGACTCTCCCTGCATCAGATGATCCAGCGCCTCCGCCACCACGCCCGGCGCACAGAGACATTCTGTTATCTCCGATATTTTCAGTAACTTATCCGCAAGTTCTTGCATGCTATTGCTATATAGAATGAAACTACTTCCAGCGTCAACCGTGAATCCATCGTTTATCCTTGTGCGGAATCGCACTGTTGTTTTCAAGTTTCGCCCGGAGTCGCCGTATTCCACCTGTACCCTTGCGTTCAACCTCCCGTATCCTGCGAGCCTATGAATATGAAAGTCCTGACCATCGGCCTGTTGCTGCTGGGCGTCCATACCGGCGCCGCCGCGCTCGACGGCCACGCCTCCCTGCAGTGGAGCGAACGGCTGGCGACCGCGCCCGGCGAGACACTCACGCCGGACCCCGCGGCACTGCCGGAACTGAGCGCGCTCTCCGTCCTGGTGTACGACCAAGACACCGGCCGGCCGCTGCTGGCAAAGAACCCCTCGCTGCAGACGCCGATTGCCTCCATCACCAAGCTGATGACGGCAATGCTGGTTCTCGATGCGGGCCTGCCGCTCGACGAGTCGCTCACCATCACGGGCGAGGACCGCGACACGCTCAAGGGCACCGGCTCGCGCCTCGCCATCGGCGCGCGCTACACGCGCGGCCAGCTGCTGCATCTGGCACTGATCGCATCCGACAATCGCGCCGCGCACGCACTCGGGCGCACCTACCCGGGCGGAGTGGAGCGCTTCGTCGCCGCCATGAACCACATGGCGCACAGCCTCGATCTGCACGACACCGTCTACGTCGAGCCCACCGGCCTGTCCAGCGGCAATCGTTCGACGGCATTCGACCTCGCGCGCCTAGCCGACCACGCCTACCGGAACTATCCGGAAATCCGCCAGATCAGCTCGACCGGCCACTACACGCTCGGCACCGAGCGTGTAGTGGTGAAGAAGAAGAGCCAGGCGGCGCGCGTGTACCATCGCAACGTCGCGTTCAACAACACCAACCGCTTCACCCGCGCCGACGACTGGAACATCGGTCTGTCGAAGACCGGCTTCATCAACGAAGCGGGGTATTGCCTGGTCATGCAGGCGCAGGTCGCCCGGCGGGACGTGATCATCGTGCTGCTCGACGCGCGGGGAAAGAACAGCCGAGCCGGCGACGCCACCCGCATCAAGGAATGGCTGGAAACCGACAATGGCGGCGAGGGGCGTCGCGCCGGCCAGTACACGCCGGCCTCGCGCACCTGACGTGCGAGGCGATTCGCCGTCCGGAAAATGGAGCGGCGATCCCCCCGCGCGGGGTCGAGCGATCGCGTGGCGGCGGCGCCGGATGAAAACGAAATCTCGCCCACGCGTTTGATGCACACCGACAAGCCCTACGCCGAATCCTGCGAACAGAACCGCGATCCCATTCTCGCGGTGCTGCGCGGGATCTTCGCCGATCGCCGCCACGTTCTCGAGATCGGCAGCGGCACCGGCCAGCACGCCGTCTATTTCGGCGCCGCCCTGCCCCATCTCGTGTGGCAGACCGCGGATCTCCCGGCCAATCATGGCGGCATCCTGCTATGGCTCGACGAAGCGGGCCTGCCCAACGTGCGGCCGCCGCTCGCCCTCGACGTCAGCCGCGACGACTGGCATGGCCGGCGCCATGACGCGGTGTTTTCCGCCAACACGCTGCACATCATGGGCTGGCCACAGGTCGAAGGTTTCTTCCGCGGCGTCGCGGCGGTCCTGGAACCCGGTGGCGTGCTCGCCGTGTATGGCCCCTTCAATTACGGCGGCAGCTTCACCGCCGCGAGCAACGCCCGCTTCGATGCCTGGCTCAAGGCGCGCGACCCGGCCTCCGGCGTACGCGACTTCGAAGCCGTCGACGCACTGGCCCATGCCGCAGGGCTGGTGCGGGTCGACGACGTCGCGATGCCGGCCGACAACCGCATCCTGATCTGGCGCCGCCAAGGCTGATTTACGCTTTCCCTCGACGCCGGCTTTGCTATAAAGGGACCATCGAGGCGTGGGAGGCCAAGGCATGCGCATTGCCGAACTGATTCAACGCTGGAGGCGGTCCAGCCGGGCCAACGCCGCCGCCCGCCCCTATGCCGTGAGCCTGCCGCTGCGCGACGCGGCGCGTATCGAAGCGCTGCATGTCATGTATCCGCAGCAAACCGGCTCCCAGCTGATGGCCGATCTCATCCGTGCGGCACTCGACGAGCTGGAGGTGGCCATGCCCTACGTACCGGGCAAACGCATCATCGCCGAGGACGACTACGGCGACCCGATCTACGAGGACCTCGGCCCGACGCCGCGCTTTTACTCGCTTTCCCACGAGATCCTGCGGCGCCTGGCGGACTCCACGGTGGGCAAATAGCGCGGCTCCTGTCGGCCAGCTTTACACGGGGGCGGAAACGGATCGCGCCGAAGGCCACAGCCCGTTGTTTCATCGCGTTTTTGCTTATCTGGCACGTAACGTGCTTGATTCCGTACATCACGAATCATCGGCGGAAGTCATGTACCTGGTTCCGGCCTGCCTCTTCGCGGCGTTTGCCAGCCTGTTCTATGTCCCGGGCTTCCTGGACATTCCGCTCGCCCTGCTGACGCCCCGCCAACTGGTGTCGCAAGCCTTGTTCGCGGTGTTCGCCCTGATCGCGCTGGCCGCGCTCGCGCGCTCGATCGAACTCGATCCGGTGTGGCCGTGGCGGCCGGGATTCCGCCGCGCGCTCGACCGCCTGCTGCGGCGCGCGCCATAGGCCGCAGGGGGCATAGAATAGCGGCTTTCCATTCCGGTCTGCCGCCATGCCCGTCAACCTCGCCGCCCCCGACCCCGATTCGCTGCTGCCCATTGCCGGTGTCCGCCTCGGCATCGCCTCCGCCGGCATCAAGAAGCCCGGTCGCCGCGACGTCACGCTGATCGAACTGGCGGCCGGTTCGCGCGTCGCCGGCGTGTTCACGCAGAACCGCTTTTGCGCCGCACCGGTGAGCGTGTGCAGGCGGCACCTCGAACACGGCGGCGACATCCGCGCCCTTCTGGTCAACACCGGCAACGCCAACGCCGGCACCGGCAGGGACGGCCTCGCCCACGCGCACCGCACCTGCGAGGCGGTCGCCGGACTGCTCGGCGTGAACGCGGAAAACGTGCTGCCGTTTTCCACCGGCGTGATTCTCGAACCGCTGCCGGTCGACAGGATCCTGGCGGCGCTGCCCGCCGCACGGGCCGATCTTGCGTCTGCGCACTGGAGCGAGGCCGCGCACGCCATCATGACCACCGACGTCGTCGCCAAGGGCGCCAGCCGCCAGGCACAGGTGGGCGGCAGGACGGTGACGGTGACCGGCATCGCCAAGGGTTCCGGCATGATCCATCCCGACATGGCCACCATGCTGGGCTTCGTCGCCACCGACGCGGCCATCGCACCGCCGCTCATGCAGCGGATGGTGAAGGAGATCGCCGACGTGTCGTTCAACTGCGTCACCGTCGACGGCGACACCTCGACCAACGACAGCTTCGTCCTCATCGCCACCGGCCGGGCCGGCAACGCCGAAATCGGCGACGCGGCCGGCACCGACTACGCCGCGCTGAAGAGCGTCCTCGGCGAGGTCGCGATCGAACTGGCCCAGGCGATGGCACGCGACGGCGAAGGCGCGACGAAATTCATGAGCATCATGGTCGAGGGCGGGCGCGACCGTGCCGAATGCAGGCGGATCGCCTACGCCATCGCGCACTCGCCGCTGGTGAAGACCGCGTTCTTCGCCTCCGATCCCAACCTCGGCCGCATTCTCGCCGCCATCGGCTATGCGGGGGTGAGCGACCTCGACGTCGACGCGCTCAAGGTCTGGCTGGGGGACGTGCTGGTCGCCGAGAACGGCGGCCGCGCCGCCAGCTATACCGAAGCCCAGGGTGCCGCGGTGATGAAGGAGGCGGAGATCGTCGTGCGCGTCGCGCTCAACCGCGGCGGCGCCAGCGCCACCGTCTGGACCTGCGATTTCTCCTATGACTACGTGAAGATCAACGCGGAGTACCGGACCTGATAACGGCCCGCGCCGTCGCCGCATCCCGACACACCCGCCGACCCGGACCCTCCCCATGACCCACGAGTACCGCATCGCCATGCTGATCGACGCCGACAACAGCCCGGCCGACATGATCGACGAAGTGCTGGACGAACTGGCGAAAGAAGGCGTGATCAACATCCGCCGCGCCTACGGCAACTGGAAAAGCCCGCATCTCAATGCCTGGGCGGCGCTGCTGCACGATTACGCGATCCAGCCGATCCAGCAGTTCGACTACACGAAGGGAAAGAACGCGACCGACGCGGCCATGATCATCGATGCGATGGATCTGCTCTATACCAAGCAGCTCGATGGTTTCGGCATCGTCTCGAGCGATTCGGACTTCACGCCGCTGGTGATGCGGCTGCGGGCCAATGGCCTCAAGGTCTACGGCTTCGGCGAACAGAAGACGCCAAAACCCTTCGTCAATGCATGCAACAAGTTCCTCTACCTCGAGAGCCTGCGCCAGCCGCAACAAGCGGCCGCGCTCGACGCGGCGGAAACCGCGCCGATCACGCCCGCCGAACAGAAGAACGGTACGCCACCCCCCACCCGGACAGGTGCCGCCGCGCTGCGCAGCGATACCCGCCTGGTCAACCTGCTGCGCAAGGCCGTCGAGGCCGCGGCCGATGACGAAGGGTGGGCGGGACTGGGCGCGGTGGGCCAGCATATTTCCAAGCAGGCTTCGTTCGACTCGCGCAATTACGGCTACGCGAAACTCAGCGGCCTGTTCCAGGCTATCGGCCTGTTCGATGTACGCACCCATGGGAAGGGCCTGCAGGTACGGGACAGGCGGGCAGCCGTGAATAGCGATTGACGGGACGGGATGATCCGTTCCGCCATCGCGGAAAGCGAAGCGACGTCGCGCTCCACGAGGCATGGACAGGCATGGAGTGCCGGATTGCTTCGCTCGCCCGCCATGGCGAATGCCGATTGCGGCGGCGCCCCCACCGCAGGCTTGCCGCTCCCATGTCGCTGCCATATACTTTGACGTCATCAAGCGCCGGCCACTGGAGGTGCGCGGGCGCTTCAACGCCAACGTCACCCGCATGGCGATCCCCGTCATCACCCTGGCCGAACTCCCGCACGGCACCGGGAACAGCCGCCACCCCGCCGACAATCACGCCGTGGCCGAGGATTCCGCCAGCCGTCTCGAAGTGCTCCCTTACACGCCGGGGGCCGCGCGACACCATGGCCGGATCCGCGCCGCGCTGGAGCGCGACGGCCGGCCCATCGGCGGATACGACCTGCACGTCGCCGCGCACGCGCGCAGCGAGGGCTTGATTCCCGTGACCGACAGCGCAGCGGCGTTCAGGCGCGTACCCGCACTGCAGATCGAAAGCCGGCCATGAACCCAGAAAGACGATTGAACCACCGAGACACAGAGGACAGGGTGCAAGAACGGGGGCCTGGGGGAAAACGCGAAGAATCCCTGCTTTCCGGGCTGCTCTATGTCTCCGCGGTACGGAATACAGGATGAACGATTTCTCGACTCTGCTGCCCCGCATCGCGCGCCTGCTCGACTGCCTCGACGCCCCGACCCGCCAGCCTCCACCGGACTGGACGCGCGTGCGCGCCGCGCGCTGGTCCACGCAGGCGGGCGGCCTGAAACCCATCCTCCACCCGCAGCGGGTGGCGCTGAAGGATCTCCTGGCGATCGACGAGCAGAAGCGGCGCGTCGACGCCAATACGCGCCAGTTCGTGGCCGGCAGGCCCGCCAACAACGTGCTGCTGACCGGTGCGCGCGGCTGCGGCAAGTCCTCGCTGGTGAAGGCGGTGCATGCCAAATATGCGGCGAAGGGGCTGCGCCTGATCGAGGTCGACAAGGCGGGGTTGCCGCACCTGCCCGATCTGTTCGAGCTGCTCGCCGATGCCGACCGGCGCTTCATCATCTTCATCGACGACCTCACGTTCGCCGAGCACGAGGCCGGCTACGCCAGCCTGAAAGCCGCGCTCGACGGCTCGCTGGCGGGCCCTTCCGACAACGTGCTGATCTACGCCACCAGCAACCGCCGCCATCTGATGCCGGAATACATGGCGGAGAATCTGGAAGCGACGTATTCCGGCGGCGAGCTGCAGCCGGGCGAGGCGGTCGAGGAAAAAGTCTCGCTGTCCGACCGCTTCGGCGTGTGGGTCGCGTTCTACGCCATGGACCAGGACACCTATCTCGCCGTCGCGCGCCACTGGGCGACGGCGCTCGGCACGCCGCCGGCCGCGGGCTTCGAGCGCGCGGCCCTGCAATGGGCGCAGGGACGCGGCGCCCGCAACGGGCGGGTCGCCTGGCAGTTCGCGCGCGACTGGGCCGGCACGCGATGAAGCAGAACCCGCCCTCGCCATCCCGCCAGGCCGGAATCATCGAGGTCGTCGCCGCGGTGCTGGCGCAGCCCGACGGCCGCGTGCTGCTGGCGCAGCGTCCCGCGGGCAAGCCCTATGCCGGGTACTGGGAGTTTCCCGGCGGCAAGGTCGAAGCGGGCGAAGCGCTTTCCGACGCGCTCGCGCGCGAACTCGCCGAGGAACTCGGCATCAGGATCGCGGCACCGTGCCGCTGGATCACCCGCGTGTTCGAATACCCGCATGCGACGGTGCGGCTCAATTTCTTCCGCGTGAGCGAATGGCGGGGCGAACCGCATCCGCACGAGGGGCAAACGTTCGCGTGGCAGCATCCCGAGGCGGTGGCGGTGACGCCGCTGCTGCCGGCCAATTTCCCGGTGCTGAAGGCGCTGACGCTGCCGCCGCTGCTAGGCATCACGCACGCCGAGGCGCTCGGTATCGACGCCTTTCTCACGCGGCTCGACGCCGCGCTGGCGGCCGGTCTGCGCCTGATCCAGGTGCGCGACAAGTCGCTGCCGGAGGCGCAGCGCCTCGAACTCGCACGCGCCACGGTGCGCCGCGCGCACGCGCACGGCGCGCGTGTGCTGGTGAACGGCAGCGTGGCCCTGGCGCGCGCGGCGGGCGCCGATGGCGTGCATCTCGACGCCTCCGCCATGGCGGCGCTCGACGCGCGTCCCGCGTGCGAATGGGTAGGGGCGTCGTGCCACGACGGCCCGGAACTGGCGCGGGCGGCGGCGCTCGGCGCGGATTTCGCGCTGCTCTCGCCGGTGCTGCCGACGCTCACCCATCCCGGCGCAGCCACGCTCGGCTGGGATCGCTTCGAAGCACTGGCGGCGGCCAGTCCGATTCCGGTGTACGGCCTCGGCGGGCTGGCGCGTGAGGACATCGCGCCGGCGCAGGCACGCGGCGCGCACGGCGTGGCGCTGCTGCGTGGGGCGTGGACGTGAAGCGTGTCCTCGCGCCGCTGCTGCTGGCAGCGATGCTGGCGGCGATCGCGTTCGCCGGCTATTGGAAGCAACGCCCGGCCGCAGCGGTGACGATCGCGTGTGGCGATCCGGTTGCCGGCTGTGCCTTCATGCATTACGGCATGCCGGCGCAACTGCGCTTCGCCACCCGCCCGATGCCGCTGGAGCGCTTCATCGTGCAGATCGACGCATCGGGCGTGGCGCACGCGAGCGCCCAGTTCCGGATGGCCGGCATGGACATGGGATTCAACCACTATGACCTGCAGCGCGAGGGCGACCGCCGCTTCAGCGCGCAAGTGACGCTGCCGGCATGCGTCACGGGGAAACGCGCCTGGACGCTCTTCATGGAACTCGACGGGGCCCGTTACAGTCTGGATTTCACTACGGGTTGAGCCTGCCCGCCGGCGGGCGATGCAGATTGCTACCTATAATGAGAGGCTAACCCTGGAGAGACGCGATGCTGACCGAACATACCTATAAGCAATTCGATGCCGAACTCGAGGCCGTGCGCGCCAGCGTGCTGAAGATGGGTGGGCTGGTGGAGGAGCAGATCACCAACGCGATCGAGGCGCTCGTCGACGGCAACATGGAACTCGCCGAGCGCGTCGACCGCAACGACCATCAGGTGAATGCCCTCGAAGTCAGCATCGACGAGGACTGCACGCGCATCATCGCACGACGCCAGCCTACCGCGTCCGATCTGCGCATGGTCATGATGGTGGTGAAGACCATCACCGACCTCGAGCGCATCGGCGACGAGGCGGCGAAGATCGCGCGCATGGCCAGGCTCATCCACAAGTCTGAACGCATCAGCCTGCCCCCCTTCTCCCAGGTGAAATACATGGGCGACATGGTGCTCGACATGCTGAGAAAGGCGCTCGACGGCTTCGCCCGCCTGGACACCAGCAAGGTGGTCGAGATCGCCCGCCTGGACCAGGCGGTGGACGAGGAATTCCGCCGCAACCTGCGCCATCTCATCACCTACATGATGGAGGATCCGCGCACCATCTCCGTACTGATCGACATCCTGTTCGTCATCAAGGCGATCGAGCGCATGGGCGACCACGCCGAGAACATGTCGGAATACGTGATCTACATGGTCAAGGGCAAGGACGTGCGCCACACGTCGCTGGAGGAGATCGAGAAGGAAGTCCTCTGAGCGGCGGACACGCGCCGGCGTCCGCCGCGCTGCAGCAGGTCAGCTTCTGGGCGGGACGTAGCCGGCCGCCTGATCGACGGCGCCGCCGCCGAAGAAGTATCGGCTCATCTGCTCCAGCAGATAGCTGCGCGCCTGCGGATCCGCCATGTTGAGGCGATTCTCGTTGATCAGCATCGTCTGCTGACGCTGCCAGCCGCCCCAGGCCTCCTTCGACACGCTCTCGAAGATCTTCTTGCCGAGTTCGCCGGGCACCGGCGGGAACGCCAGTCCCTCGGCTTCGCGTCCAAGCTTCACACAATTCACCATGCGCGTCATTTCTGCTCCTCATGAAATCGATAGCGGAATTCTAACCCAAGCCCGGGATCGGCACCGGCGTCCCCCGCCCACACTCAAGCGGATTCTCCGGATTCCAGCTGCCTCTCGATGCGCCGGGCGAATACCTTCATTTCCTTCGCTGCCTGCACGTCGCCGCGCGCTTCGGCGACGGCGGCACCCTGGCGATATGCCTCGAGCGCCTCGGCGGGCATCGCCGCCTGCGCGAGTGCCCGCCCCAGCAGTTTCCAGGCAGCGGAATAGCGGGGATCGTGCGCGACCGCTTGGCGCAGGTGCGGGACCGCGCGCGCGGGCTCGCCGCGCTTGAGATATTCGTTGCCCAGCGAGTAGCGCAGCAAGGCATCGTCGCGGCCCTGCGCCAACAGGTTTTCGAAGCGTTCGATCGCGTCCATACGACTCCTTTCCATCGCCTCGGGGTCCGCTCGCGTGCGGATCCCGGTTCCACCGGAAGCGCGCGTCCGGGTTCCGTCCGGACGCTCCATGACGATCATTTCCTCCAGAACATGGGTGTCAGGACCACCAGCAGGGTAAAAAATTCCAGGCGCCCGAGCAACATCGCGAAACTGCACACCCAGGTCTGGAAATCGCTGAGGATCGCGTAGGTGCTCGCCGGACCGACCTGGCCGAGGCCGGGACCGGTATTGTTGACCATTGCCACCGCCGCGGTGAAGGAGGTGAAGATGTCCAGGCCCGACGCGGAAAGAGTGAACGAAAGCACCACGAGCGAGGCCACGTAGACGAACAGGAAGGCCAGCACGGCGTAGATGATCTTGTTCGGTACGGCCTGCGGTCCCAGTTTGGTGTGGATTGCCGCGTTGGGATGCACCAGCTTGATCAGCTCGCGGTACAGCTGCTTGTAGAGCAGCACCGCCCGCAGCATCTTGATGCCGCCGCCAGTGGAGCCGGAACTGGTGATGAAGCTCGACAGGAACAGCATCCACAGGGGTGCGAAATAAGGCCAGACGTTGAAGTCCGTGGTGGCGAAGCCGAGTGTCGTGGCGATCGAGACGGTATGGAACGCCGCGTAGCGCAGCGCATCCGGAAAATCCAGGTAGAACCCCCTGTGCAGCAGGAAGAAGGCGAGCCCGAGGATGCTGGCGGCGAGCACGCCGAACAGCCAGGGAATCTCGACGTCATGGCGGTACGCCAGCAGGCTGCGCGTACGGAACGCCATGAAGTGGGTGGAAAAACTGATCGCCGAGATCAGCGCGAACACCATGACGATGACCTCCAGCGTGACCGAGTCGAAGTAGCCCATGTTGGCATCATGCGAGGACATGCCGCCCAGGCTCATCACGCTGAAGGCGTGGATCAGGGCGTCGAGCCAGCTCATGCCACCGAGCCGCAGGGCGAGAATGCACAGCACCGTGAACAGCGCGTACACCAGCCACAGGCCCTTGGCGGTTTCCGCCATGCGCGGCGTGAGCTTGCTGTCCTTCATCGGCGTCGGCGTCTCGGCCTTGAACATCTGCCGGCCGCCGACACCCAGCAGCGGCAGCACCGCCACCACCAGCACGATCACCCCCATGCCGCCGATCCAGTGCATCTGGGTGCGCCATACGTTGATCGAGGGCGGCAGCGCATCGAGGCCGGACAGGACGGTCGCGCCGGTGGCGGTCAGGCCGGACACCGCCTCGAAATACGCGTCGGTGAAGCTGAGATCGGGCAACTGGGCGAGGAGTGGAATGGTCGAATACAGCGGCATGATCGTCCACACCATCACCACCAGCAGAAAGCCGTCGCGCGTATGCAGTTCACGCTTGCCGCGGCGGGAGGCCAGCCACATCAAGGCGCCGGAGACCAGGGTGGCGGCCATCGCTCCGCCGAAAACCCGGTGGGCGCCGTCGGCCAGTGCCAGGGAGATGGCAAACGGCAGCAGGAAGGCGCAGGAATAGATCATCAGCACCCGCGCAAGAACGTGGGCTACGGGCAGGATTTGCGACATGGATCCCTGGCGGTTGCGGCGGCGCCGGCGGACGGCTGTTTCATCGGCGCGATGTTACCAGCCCCGGACCGCCGGCGGGCAGGCTCAGAAAAAGCCGAAGCCGACCTGGAAGAGTCTTTCGACCCTGGGAATGATGCGCTTGTTGAGCGCGAACACGATGAGATGGTCCGCGGTCTGCATCAGCGTGTCGTGGTGGGCGATCAGCACCTCTTCGCCGCGGATGATCGCCGCGATCGTCGCGCCGTCCGGCAATGTCACGTCACCGATGCGCCGGCCGACCACCTTGGAGGTCTTGAGGTCGCCGTGAATGACGATCTCCAGCACCTCGGCGGCGCCGCGGCGCAGGCTGTGCACCGCCGCCATGTCGCCACGGCGGATCTTCGACAGCAGGGGCCCGACGGTCGCCAGCGCCGGCGAGATGGCGATGTCGATCTCGCCGCCCTGCACCAGGTTGACGTACGCCGAGCGGTTGATGAGCGAAATCACGCGGTGCGCACCCATGCGCTTGGCGAGGAGCGCCGACATGATGTTGTCCTCGTCGTTGTTGGTGAGCGCGCAGAACACGTCCATCGACTCGATGTTTTCCTGTTCCAGGAGTTCCTCGTCGGTCGCGTCGCCAGTGAGCACCAGCGTGCGGTACAGCTGTTCGGCGAGCTGATTGGTCGTCGCCTTGTTGTGGTCGATCAGCTTGACCTCGTACTCGCGCTCGAGGCGCAGCGCCAGGCGCCGCCCGATGTTGCCGCCGCCGGCGATCATGACCCGCTTGACGGGACGCTCCATGCGCCGCAACTCGCGCATCACCGTCGGGATGTCCTCGCGCCGGGCGATGAGAAACACCTCGTCGCCGGGTTCGATCACCGTGGTTCCCCGCGGCACGATGCCACGGTTGCTGCGGTAGATCGCCGCCACCCGGCAGTCGATGGTGGGCATGTGGCGACGGATGTTCTGCAGTTCCCGGCCGATCAGCGGGCCGCCATGGTATGCGCGCACCGCGACCAGGCGCACCTTGCCGTCGGCGAAGTCCAGTACCTGCAGCGCCTCGGGATGCTCGATGAGGCGGCGCAGGGTTTCCGTGACTTCCTGCTCGGGGCTGATGACGTCGTTCACGCCGAACTGTTCGTTCAGGAATTCCGCGTCCAGATTGAGAAAATCATTCGACCGGATGCGCGCGATGCGGGTCGGCACGTTGAACAGGGTGGCCGCCAGCCGGCACGCGACCAGGTTGGTCTCGTCGCTTTGCGTCACCGCCACCAGCATGTCGGCGTCGTCCATGCCGGCCTGCTTGAGAACCGACGCATGCGCCGCGTGGCCGCGCACGGTCCGCAGATCGAAGCGGTCCTGCAGCAGGCCCAGGCGCGTGGTGTCGAGGTCGACCACGGTGATGTCATTCTTCTCCGCGACCAGGTTTTCCGCCAGATTGGCGCCGACCTGGCCGGCGCCGAGAATGATGATTTTCATTGAAGGCAAGGCGTGTTTCCACCGGTGCCGCGGCGTCAGAGTTCCTCGTCGAGGCGGCGGCCGTGCCGGATGTTCAGTTGCTTGAGCTTGCGGTAGAGGTGGGTGCGCTCGAGTCCCGACTTGTCGGCCACCCGCGTCATGCTGCCCCCCTCCTTGTGGATCAGGTGTTCGAAATACATGCGCTCGAAGGCATCGCGCGCCTCGCGCAACGGGATGTCGAGCGGAATGCCGTGCGCCACGGCAGGCGTGGCCTGCTTCATCGGCGTCAGGACGCGGTTGACGTCGACCGCGTCGATCTCGCTCGCCAGCGCGGTGACGGCAAGGGTGCGCACCACGTTGTTGAGCTGCGGCAGGTTGCCCGGCCAGTCGAAATTGCGCAATTGGTTCAATGCGGGGGTGGTGAGCCGGCGTACCGGACAGACGCCGGCCTCGATCAGTTGCGCGAGCATGAAGTTGGCGATTTCCGGCACGTCCTCGCGATGCTCGCGCAGCGGCGGAATCTGGATCGCCAGGCTGGACACCCGGTAATACAGGCGGCTGTCGAATTCACCCGCCGCGACCATCGGGTCGAGGCTGCGGCTGCTGCCGCAAACCAGGCGCGCGCCGCTCCCTTCCAGGCGGTCGAGCAGCAGGCCCAGGCCTTTCTGCTCCAGCCGGGCGAGCTCGCTGGCATCGGCCAGATAGAGGGTGCCGTTGCCGAGCCCCTCGACAAAGCCCGCCGGGTCCGACACCAGGCGTGCACGATCCCTGATTTCGGTCCACGGCGTGCCGGGCTGGTGCAGAAACTGCGCGCAGATCTCGAACCCGCTGCCCGGTTCGCCCAGCAGCATCACGGGGGCGGTATTACCCGCAATCTGGGTGAGGCGTTTTTTCAGCTCCTGGATCTGCGCGCTGCGGCCAAGCGCCGACAGGTCCATGCTCGCGCTGCGGCGCGGCAGCGACACCCCGCGCTTGATGGCCTTGTTCACCGTGTCGAGCAGCTTCGCCAGCGCAACCGGTTTTTCCAGGAAATCGGTGGCGCCGAGCTTGGTCGCCTCCACCGCGGTGTCGATGGTGCCGTGGCCGGACATCATCACCACGGGCATGGTCAGCTGGCCGCCGCCGACCCATTCCTTGAGCAGGGTGACGCCGTCGGTGTCGGGCATCCAGATGTCCAGCAGCACGAGATCGGGACGCCGCTGCTGGCGGAACGCGCGCGCGGCTTCCGCGTTTTCCGCGAGATGCACGTCGTAGCCCTCGTCGGTGAGAATCTCCGACAGCAATTCACGAATACCCACTTCGTCGTCGACCACGAGAATATGCCCGCTCACGTCTCCTCCCCGGGTACGGCGAAGACCGGCAGCGCGATGCGCACCACCGCACCGCCACCCTTCGCGTTTTCGATCTGTATCCTGCCGTGGTGCTCTTCCACGATCTTCTTGACGATGGCGAGTCCCAGGCCCGTCCCCTTGGCCTTGGTGGTTGCATAGGGCTCGAACAGCCGCGTCATCAAGTGCTCCGGCAAACCGGCTCCATTGTCCGCAACGGTCAGACACACTGCGTGGTTTTCCAGGCGCGTGCGGACCTGAACCCGCGGCGCTTCGTGTCCGGCCAGCGCATCCTGCGCATTTTGCATCAGATTATGTATCACCTGGCGCAATAATGTGGAATCCCCGGCGACGAACGGCAGTTTCTCGTCGAGTTCGAGCACCAGCATGCGCGCATCGTAAAGCGCCAGCACTTCGCGCACCAGCGCATTGAGATCGAGCGCCTCCAGGCGTACACGCGGCATGCGTGCGTAGCTGGCGAAGGCGTCGACCATGTTCTTCATCGCCGCCACCTGGCTGACGATGGTCGCGGTGGCCCGGGTGACGAACTCGCCGTCCGTTGCATCGAGCCGGCCGGCGAGTTTCCTCGCGATGCGCTCGGCAGACAGCTGGATCGGCGTGAGCGGGTTCTTGATCTCGTGGGCCAGCCGGCGCGCCACCTCGCTCCACGCCGCATTGCGCTCGGCGTCGATCAGCCGGGTGACGTCGTCGAACACCAGCACGAAGCCGCGCTCGACGCCCGGCGGCAGGCGCGTGCCGCGCAGCAGCAGCGACTGCTTGCCGCCCGCTCCCGCGTACTCGATCTGCGCCTGCCACTCGGTCTCCTGACTGCCGAAGCGCGCCGCCGCGGTCGTGCCGAATTCACGCAGCGGCGTGTCCGCGGCGCCGAGCGCGTCCAGCACGTGATCCTGGAACACGGCGAGGTCCACGCCGAGGATGTGCAGGGCCGCGGCGTTGACCGCACGCACCGCCATCGTCTCGTCGAGTACCACCACGCCGGAAGACAGGTTCGCCAGCACGCGTTCGAGAAAGGCCTTGGCCTGCTCGGTCTGCTGGTGATTCAGCGCCGCCTGCTCGCGCGCGTCCGAAAGCTGCCGCGTCATGCGGTTGAACGACTGGATCAGCACGCCGAGTTCGTCGCGGCTGGTCACCGACGGCATCTGCGAGAAATCGCCCTTGGCCACGGCGCGGGTGCCGCGCGCCAGGGTGCGCAGGGGCGAGCCGAGCCGGTCCGACAGCACATAGGCGATGACGAACGTCATCAGGAGCGCGAGCATCAGGGTGAGCGTCAGTGCCACCCCGTAGATGCGCTTGATCCCCAGGCGCGCCACGGCAATCTGCTGATATTCCTGGTAGGCGACCTGCACCGCCTGGGTGTCGCGCGCAAGACCCGCCGGAACCGGCTGGATCAGTTGCAGCACACGCGTTTCCCCGGTGAGCGAGCTGGTGTAGACCGGAACGATCACGTGCATGACCATGCCACGTTCGCCAAGATCCTCGATGCGGCTGTAGGGCTGCTGCTGGCGCACCTGCCACAGTACGCTGCGCTCGGGCAGCACCGGCAGCAGCGCACCGCGCTCGCCGCCGGCGTGGGCGACCACGCCGCCGCGCTCGTCGAACAGGGTCACTTCCTGCACCGCACTCTGCTCGCGCAGTGTCGACATGCTGGTAATCACCGAGCCGGGGCCTTCGTCGGACAGCGCGAGCGCCATGCGCTCGGCTTTCCTGCCGAGTTCGCGCAGCAGGTCGTCGAGCGCGGCCTGGCCGAGATTGACGCCGGCGGTCAGCGCGTTGTCGACGCGCACGTCGAACCAGGTCTCGATCGAGCGATTGAGGAAGAACACGGAGGCGCCATACACCACCAGGCCGGGCAGCATGGCGACCACGCCGAACATCCCCAGGAGCCGCAGCGTCAGCTTGGCGCCGAAGACGCCCCGGCGGATGCGCTTCTGCAGCCACCACAGTCGCCAGCCGAGCAGACCGAGCAGCACCGCGCCGAGCAGACCGCCCATGGCGAACAGGCCCGGCAGGCTTTCGGAAAACACCGCGCTGTCGCTGCTGGCGTTGAACAGCAGCGCCAGCAGGGCAATGCCCGTCACCAGAGCGGCGGCGATGAGTGCGCGCATCAAGGCGTGGGGGGCGCGGATCGGGACGGGATGGGCGGCTCGAACGACCACGCATGCCAGGGCGTGGCCAGCTCCCACTTGTCCCCGGTCACCGCGCCGATCGACAGGGGCTTCGGCAGCTGCGCGGTGTCGAGACGCAGGCGCAGGCGCGCTTCGTAGCTCGCGCCGGCCTTCAGCGCGCCGCGCTCGAGCACCGGCCACTCCTCCACGTGCCCGAGCAGCGCCAGCGCTTCGGCGAGCGAGGGCGCGGTCTGGGTGCGGTAGCCCGATTCGATCACGTAGCGGCGCAGCAGCAGATGATAGTAGATGCGCATCTTGCGCACCGGCTCGGCGATGTCCTCGGCGAACCACCAGGCGCGCGGGCGGGTGATTTCCAGTTCCAGCAGGAAATGCAGCGGAATGCCCCGCGTCAGCGCATCCTCCAGGGTGGCGTTGAGCACGATGTCGACGTCGCTGTCGAGTGCGTAGCCCTGCGGCGTGGCGCGCAGCGTCGCCTGGCGCACCGCGCTGCGTTCGGCGGCGGATGCCACCGCCGCGAAGCCGAGCCAGAGCGCGAGCAGCAGCCAGCCCCAGCAACGAAGGGCGCGTTCAGGTCTTGCGCAGCAGGGCGTAGAAGAAACCATCATGCTCGGCATCGGGAAGAAGCACCCCGCCGGAAAGGGGGGCCGGCAGCGGGCATTGCACGGCGTCCTCCGCGTGGCGCGAAAGGAACGCCCCGACCTGCCCGTCGTTTTCCTCCCTGAAGACCGAGCAGGTGGCATAGAGCAATGTACCACCGGGGGCGAGCAGCCGCCAGAGCACGTCCAGCATGGCCGCCTGCCGCGCGGCGAAGCGCGGAATGTCCTCCGGCCGCCGCAGCCACTTGATGTCCGGATTGCGGCGCACGACGCCGGACGCGCTGCACGGCACGTCGGCGAGGATGCGATCGAACGGCCGCCCATCCCACCACGTATCGGGCTGCGCGGCGTCGCCTTCGGTCACGGTGGCGCGGTAGCCCAGGCGGTCCAGATTGTCCTGCACGCGCGCCAGCCGCGCGGGATCGGCGTCGAGCGCGACGAGATCGACGTCGGCGCGTTCGAGAATGTGGCCGGTCTTGCCGCCGGGCGCGGCGCAGGCGTCGAGCACGCGCGTCCCCGGCTGCGCGTCGAGCAGGCGCGCCGCCCACTGCGCGCCGGCGTCCTGCACCGACACCGCGCCCGCGTCGAAACCGGGCAGGGCGTGCACCGGCACCGCCCGCTCGAGGGTGACCGCGTCGGGACCGGTCTGCCGCGCGGCCAGGCCGGCTTCGGCAAGACGTTGCAGATAGTCGGCGACGTCGCCGTGGCGGACGTTCACGCGCAGGGTGAACGGCGGATGCATGAGACCGGCTTCGAGGATGGCCTGCCAGTCGCCGGGGTGGTCGGCCTGCAGTCTGGCGATCCACCAGTCGGGATGCGACCAGCGTGCCGCCGGGCGGGCATTGGCCATGCTCTCCAGCCCGGCGCGGCGGCGCTGGAAATTGCGCAGCACCGCATTGGTGAGCCCGCGCCGCCAGCCGGGACCGGCGGCGTCGACCGCGTTGTGGACCACGGCGTGCGCCGGCGCGCGCGTCCACGCCAGCTGGTACAGCGCCACGCGCAGCAGCCAGCCGAGCTCCGGATCGGTAAGCGGCCGTTCGAGCAGCGCATCGAGCCAGGCGTCGAGCCGGCCGAGCTGGCGCAGGCTGCCGTAGACGATGTCCTGCAGTGCCCCGCGCTCGCCCGCGGTCGCAAGCTCCGCAAGGCGACGCGGCAGCGCCTGGTGCAGGGCCGTGCCGCCCAGCACCTCGGCGAGCGTGTCGGCGGCGAGCCGCTGCAGCTTACGCACCGGCGCCCCCGTCCAGGCGCGTGCCCGGCGCCAGCGGCCGGCCCGCGAGGAAGGCGGCGGCGCTCATGCGCTTGCCGCCGGCCGGCTGCACCTCGCGCAGGGCCAGGCCGGCACGGCCGCAGGCGACGCGAATCCCGTCGCCCTGCGCCGCCAGGACCGTACCCGGCGCACCCTCTCCCGCCACGACGTCGGCCGCCCACACCTTCAGCGGCGCGCCGTCGAGCAGCGTCCATGCACCGGGCACCGGATCGTAGGCACGTATCGCACGCGCCAGGACGTCCGCCGGCAGAGTCCAGTCGAGGCGGGCTTCGTCCTTGCCGAGCTTGGCGGCGTAGGTGGCCTTGGCCCCGTCCTGCGCCTGCGGCACCAGCGTGTCCAGCCGCGCCAGCGCGGCGACGATCGCCTCGGCACCGGCGGCGGCGAGGCGATCGTGCAGGCTGCCCGCGGTGTCGCTCGGGTGGATCGGCACCACGGTCTGCGTCAGCATGGCGCCGGTATCGAGACCGGCGTCCATCCGCATGATGGTGATGCCGGTTTGCGCATCGCCGGCGAGGATGGCGCGCTGGATCGGCGCCGCGCCGCGCCAGCGCGGCAGCAGCGAGGCATGGATGTTGAGACAGCCGTGGCGCGGCAGGTCGAGTACCGCCTGCGGCAGGATGAGGCCATAAGCAGCCACCACCATGACGTCGGGCCCGAGCGCGGCGAGCTCGGCCTGCGCCGCGGGCGTCTTCAGGCTGGCCGGCTGCGACACCGGCAGGCCGCGCGCCAGCGCGGCCTGCTTCACTGCGCTGTGGACGAGCTTCATGCCGCGCCCGGCGGGACGGTCCGGCTGAGTCAGCACCAGCACGACGTCGTGCCCCGCATCGGCGAGCGCATCGAGCGCGGTCGCCGCGAACTGCGGCGTGCCGGCGAAGACGAGGCGCATGCGCGGCGCGCTCAGAGCGACGCGCGCACCGGCACCGGCTCGGGGCGGTGCTCGCGCGCCTGCTTCTGCAGCCGGGTACGGATACGATTGCGCTTGAGCGTCGAGAGGTAATCGACGAACACCCTGCCCTGCAGGTGGTCGAGCTCGTGCTGGATGCACACGGCGAGAAGCCCCTCGGCCTCCAGTTCGAACGGCTTGCCGTCGCGGTCCAGCGCGCGCACCGTGACGCGCTCGGCACGCGTCACGCGGTCGAACACGCCCGGTACGGACAGGCAGCCCTCTTCGCCTTCGGCGCGCCCCGAGCAGGCGACGATTTCCGGGTTGATGAACACCCTGAGATCATCGTGCGTCTCGGAGATGTCGATCACCACCACGCGCTCGTGGACGTCGACCTGGGTGGCGGCCAGGCCGATGCCGGGTGCCGCGTACATGGTCTCCGCCATGTCGTCGACCAGTTTGCGGATGCGCGCGTCGACCGCCTCGACCGGCCTGGCGATGGTGTGCAGGCGTGGATTGGGATAGTGCAGAATGGAGAGCTTGGCCATAAAAATCTTTACGAATTAAAGGTCTGGGCGCAAAATTTGACGAGAAACATGCGGTACTTCGTACGCAACCCTAAATATACGGGATGGAATGACCGTAAGTTATGCGCACCTTATCAATAAATTCAATCAGGAATTGGACAAAATTCAGATGGAGGGTTCCCCCGTGCGCCAACTCGTAGCCTCCCTTGCCATGCTGCTGGCCCTGCCCGTCCTGGCCGACGACCTTACCCTGCGGGACAATGCGCCGGAACAGTACGTCGTGGTCAAGGGCGACACCCTGTGGGACATTTCCGGCCGCTTCCTGCAGGATCCGTGGCGCTGGCCGGAGATCTGGAATCTCAATCGCGAGGAAATCAGGGATCCGCACTGGATCTATCCCGGCGACCGCATCGTGCTCGATCGCAGCGGCGCGAGCCCGCGCCTGACGCTGGTCAAGAGCGATACGCACGGCCTGCCGACGGTTCGCCTGTCGCCGGGCGCCCGGGCGACCGAAATCAGCGGCGAAGCGATTCCCGCGATCCCGATCGGCGCGGTCCAGGCGTTCCTGAAGCAGCCGCTGGTGGTCGAGGACGGCACGTTCGACCGCTCGCCGCAGATCCTCGGCAGCGACGAAGATCGCGTCATTCTCGCCGCCGGCGACACCGCCTGGGCGACCGGCGACGGCTCGGACACGCGCACCTGGCAGATCTACCGCCAGGGCCAGGCGCTGACCAACCCCGATGACGGCAAGTCGCTCGGGCACGAGGCCGTATACCTGGGCGACGCGGAAACCGTTTCGCCGGGCGACCCGCAGAAGCTGCACATCACCCGCACCACCCTGGAAGTGCTGCCGAGCGACCGCATCCTGCCGGCGCGCCAGGACACGGTGTTCGAGTTCGTGCCGCATGCGCCGGACACGCCGGTTTCCGGCAAGGTCATATCGGCCTACGGCGGGGAGGAAGTGACCAATACCGGACGCTACCAGACCGTCGTCATCAACCGCGGGACGCACGACGGCCTCGAACCCGGCCACGTGCTGGCCGTGTACCGCGCCGGACGAGTGGTGAAGAGCACCGGCGGCCGGCAGCGCTGGGTGTTCATCGACTACGGCTGCATCAAGCCGGGCGAGACGGTGACGTACGACGGCTTCCACGACGTCCGGCGCACCATGCAGGAATGCCAGCCCGCCGAGGTGCAGGCGGGGCCCTGGGCCTACCTGGACGTCGGCTGCCTCAAACCCGGCAAGAAAGTGAGCTTCGACCAGCTCTTCGATCCGAAGGACGTATACGACCGCGACTGCGTCGAAAGGAAAAAATCCGACACGGTGCAACTGCCCGACACCCGTACCGGCCTGGTGATGGTGTACCGCGTGTTCGACCATGTCGCGTATGCGCTCGTCATGCAATCGGAGCGCCCGGTATACCTGCTGGATACGGTCAAGAACCCCTGAGCGCGCACGAACTCGACCCCTGGCTGCGCCTGGCCCTGGTGCCGGGCATCGGCAACGCCGGCCTGCTGCGCCTGCTGACGGCCTTCGGTTCTCCGGAGGCCGTTTTGGCATGCGGCCGCAGCGCGCTGTCGCCGCACCTGTCCGCCGCACAATGCGAGGCGCTCCGCGCCGGCCCCGAGGCGGCGGCGCTCGATGCCGCGCACGCCTGGCTTGCCCAGCCCGGCAACAGCGTGCTGACCCTTGCCGATGCGGATTACCCGCGCCCGCTGCTGGAAATTCCCGACCCCCCCGCCGTCCTCTATTGCAAGGGACGGCGCGACCTGCTCGGCCGGCCGGCGCTCGGCATCGTCGGCAGCCGCAACGCCACCCCGCAGGGCGTGCGCGACGCCGAGGCCTTTGCGCAGGCCCTGTCGGACGCCGGACTCGTCGTCGTCAGCGGACTCGCGCTCGGCATCGACGCCGCCGCCCACCGGGGCGGCCTGGCGGGAAGCGGGTCCAGCGTCGCCGTCATCGGCACCGGGCTCGATCGCATCTACCCGGCCCGCAATCAGGCGCTCGCCCGCGCGCTCGCCGAAAACGGCCTCATCGTCTCGGAATTCGCGCTGGGCACGCCCCCCCTGCCGGGTAATTTTCCGCGCCGCAACCGCCTCATCAGCGGACTGGCGCGGGGCGTGCTGGTGGTCGAGGCGGCGCCCGGCAGCGGCTCGCTCATCACCGCCCGCGTCGCCGCCGAACAGGGGCGCGAGGTGTTCGCCATCCCCGGTTCGATCCACACGCCGCTGGCGCGTGGATGCCACGCACTCATCAAGCAGGGCGCCAAACTGGTCGAATCTGCCGCCGACGTACTGGAAGAACTCGCCTGGCCGGACCGTCCCGCCGCGCCGCCCAGCCCGTGCGGGACGGACGCCGATCCCCTGCTCGGCGCACTCGACGGCGCGCCGGCAACGCTCGACACCCTGGCGCAGCGGACCGGGTTGACGCTGGATGCGCTTTCGGCGAAGCTGTTGGCGCTCGAACTCGAGGGTCGCGTGGCGACCCTGCCGGGTGGACGTTATCAGAGGCTCCACTGAATCACGACCCTGGAAACCGCGGTTGACCGCTCCACACTCTCGCCGACATCACATGAACAATGGCTTTCGCGTCCTCGCTCAGCTTCGCCTGACAGGCAAGTCCGCTGCGTACCCGGCGGCGCGCCGTCGCGCGCGCCGCCTGCCCTGGGCGGGCCGCGGGGTGCCCGCATCCCGCTTCGCGGCAGGCGCGCCATCAGGCACGTCCAACCGAGGTTCCTAGGATCATGCTCGACATCCTGGTCTATCTTTACGAGAGCTTCCGCATGGCGGAGCTCGCCCCCGACCGCGACACGCTGGAAAAGCGCCTGTTTGCCGCCGGCTTCGAGGAAGCGCACATCAACGCGACCCTGGACTGGTTCGGCCATCTGGCCGACAGCGCCACCCACGAACGTCTGGCGCAGAGCTTCGAGCGCCATTACGCCGCCGAGGAACTGGAACGGCTGGACGCGGGATGCCGCGCCGAGATCGCCTTTCTCGTCGGCGCCCAGGTGCTCGATCCGGAATCGCGCGAATGGGTGATTTCGGGACTGATGCAACTGGTGGAGGAAGACATCGAAGCCGATCACGTGCGCTGGATGACGCTGATCGTGCTGTGGAGCCGCAGCCGCATCGAGCATTTCACCCACCTGGAAGACATGCTGCTGAATCACGAGCCGGGACGCCTGCACTGATGGCCAAGCTCGTCATCGTCGAGTCGCCGTCGAAATCCAAGTCGCTGAAGAAATACCTCGGCGCCGACTACGACATCCTCGCCAGCTACGGCCACGTGCGCGACCTGGAGCCGAAGACCGGCGCGGTCGACACCGAGAACTTCTCGATGAAGTACCAGATTATCGAGCGCAACGCCAAACACGTCGACGCCATCGTCAAGGCGGCGAAGAAAGCCGACGAAGTGCTGCTCGCCACCGACCCGGACCGCGAGGGCGAGGCGATTTCCTGGCACATCAGCGAAATCCTCAAGGAGAAGAAGGTCAAGACGCCGATGAAGCGCGTCGCCTTCTACGAAATCACCGAGGCGGCGATCCAGGACGCGGTCCGCCATCCGCGCGAGATCGCCTCCGACCTGGTCGACGCCCAGCAGGCGCGACGCGCGCTCGATTACCTGGTCGGCTTCAACCTGTCGCCCCTGCTGTGGAAGAAGATCAGCCCCGGGCTTTCCGCCGGCCGCGTGCAGTCGCCGGCACTGCGCATGATCGTCGAGCGCGAGGAAGAGATCGAGGCCTTCGTCGCGCGCGAATACTGGACGCTGCATCTCGACAGCCACAAGGGCGAACAGCCCTTTTCCGCCAGATTGACGCACTTCCGCGGCGAGAAGCTCGAACAGTTCTCGGTCGAGCACGAGGCGCGCAGCAAGGAATGGCTGGCCACGCTGGAGGCGCGGGAAGCCCGCGTCATGCGCGTCGAGAAGAAGCGCCGCGCGCGCAATCCGGCTGCGCCCTTCACCACCTCGACCCTGCAGCAGGCCGGCGTGCGCAAGCTCGGCATGACCACCGACCGCGTGATGCGCACTGCGCAGGCGCTGTACGAGGGCATCGACCTCGGCGAAGGCCCGGTCGGCCTCATCACCTACATGCGGACCGATTCGGTCAACCTCGCGCAGGAAGCCATCACCGACATCCGCAAGTATGTCGGCGCGCGCTTCGACAAAGACTACCTGCCGCCCTCGGCGATCGCCTACAAGGCCAAGACCAAGAATGCGCAGGAGGCGCACGAGGCGGTGCGCCCGACCGCGGTCGCGCGCACGCCCGAGGCGGTGAGCCCCTACCTCACCCACGACCAGGCGCGCCTCTACGAACTGATCTGGAAACGCACCGTGGCCTGCCAGATGAGCGCCGCGCAGTTCGACACCGTCGCCGCCGACATCAGCGTGGGCGACGGCACCTTCCGCGCCACCGGCCAGACGCTGGCCTTTCCCGGTTTTCTGGCCGTGTACCAGGACGACGAGGACGAAGAGGAATCGAAACTGCCCACCCTGGTCGAGGGCGAGATCCTGCCGGTCGACCGGCTGTACGGCGAGCAGCACTTCACCCAGCCGCCGCCGCGCTACAGCGAGGCCAGCCTGGTGAAGGCGCTGGAGGAATACGGCATCGGCCGCCCCTCGACCTACGCCAGCATCATCTCCACCCTGCAGGACCGCGAATACGTGGTGCTGGAGAAAAAGCGCTTCCAACCCACCGACGTCGGCCGGCTGGTCAACTGTTTCCTGACGCGGCATTTCACGCACTACGTCGACTACGACTTCACCGCCAAGCTGGAGGACAAGCTCGACGACGTTTCCAACGGCAAGCGCGTGTGGACGCGGCTGCTCGGCGAATTCTGGAAGGCGTTCGACGGCGAGCTGAAGACCAAGCAGGACGTCGAACGCGGCTGTCCGATCCTGGAGGCCTGCCCCAAATGCGGCAAGCCGCTCTTCATGCAGGCAAGCAAGCGCGGGCTCTTCATCGGCTGCTCGGGCTACCCGGAATGCGACTACACGCGCCCGCTGCATCCGGCCACCGCCGAGGGCGACAACGTCCTCGGCAAGGATCCGGCGAGCGGACTCGAGGTCAAGCTGCTCTCCGGCCGCTTCGGCCCCTACGTGCAACTGGGCGACATGCCCGCGGACAAGAAGGCGCCCAAGCCGCGCCGCGCATCGTGGCCGAAGGATATCCCGCTGGAAGGCGCCACGCTCGAACTGGCGCTCAAATTCCTCTCGCTGCCGCGCGAGGTCGGCCATCACCCCGTCACCGGCCTGCCCATCGTCGCCAACACCGGCCGCTTCGGCCCCTATCTGCTGCACGACGGCAAGTTCAAGTCCATCCCCAAGACCGACAGCGTGTACGACATCGACCTCGCGCGCGCGCTCGAAGTGCTCGCCATGGAGCGTGCGCCGCGCGGCGCCGAGTCGGCCGCCGCGGTGCTGAAAAATCTCGGTCCGCACCCGGACGACGGCAAGGAGATCACCGTGCGCAGCGGACGCTACGGTCCCTACGTCAAGCACGACACGACCAATGCCACGCTGCCGAAGGACGTCACGCCGGAAGAGATTACCCTTGCCGAGGCGCTCGACCTCATCGCCGCGCGCGTCGCGCGGGGCCCGGCGAAGAAGCCCGCACGCAAGGCGGGCACGGCGAAAAAAGCCGCGGCAGGCGGCGCAGCGGCAGCGAAACGGTCGGCACCCGGCAAATCCGCGACTGCGGACGCCGCCGCCAAGCCGGCGAAGAAGAAGGCCGCGGCGAGGAAACCGGCCACATGAGCGCGCCGCCCGCCCTACTCATGGTCAACACCTTTCTTGGCACCGCAGGTTACAAGAAGCTCTATCAGGAACTCGGCTACGCCGTCACCACGGAAGGCTCCGAACGCCGCGCGCTCGGCGCGCTGAAAAAGTCGCCGCCGGCGGTGATCGTCGCCGACTTTTACCACCAGGCGGACTTTCGCGATCGCCTGTCCAATCTCGAATCCGTGCTCGCCGCGGCGCAGCGCCTGCCGGAAACGCGTGTCCTGGTGTTTTACGATCCCTCGCACCAGCAGGCGCTGGACAAGGTAAGCGCCCGCTTGCGAATCGATGCCGCGTTCACGCTGCCGGCCGATGAGGCGCGCCTGCGCGAAACCCTGCTCGCCTGGCGCACGGCCGGCGCCTGACCGGAGCCTAAATTTCTCTCCGTTTCCGCCGATATTCCAAAGGCCCGTTCAGCCTTCCTGGAGATCGCCATGCGTTCATTCGCCGTCCTGTGCCTGTTCTTCGCAGCGGCGTTCGCCCATGCCGGACCGCTCACCCTCGGCGTCGTGCTGGATCAGGACGAATCGCTGAGCGACGCGGCGACCACCCAGCGCTACCGGGCCTTCGCCGGCGAAGTCGAGCGCTCGGTGGGCCAGCCCGTACGCCTGCAGTACTATTCGCGCGGCTTCATCGCCATCAAGCACGCCAAGGACGGTGCGCTCGACATGGTGTACGGCCCCGCGCAGGTGATCGCCAACATCGGCAAGTTCAAGTTCGAGCCCGTCCTCAAGACCGAGCAGACCACTGCCGCGTCCTTCGTCGCCGGCCCCCGGTACCAGGGCGATCTGGCGGCGAAATCCGGCGCCCGCCTCGGCCTGCCCGATTACGAATCGTTGATGGGGGGGCTCGCGCGCAGCGAAATCAACAGCCGCGGCCTGGCCCGCGCCGATTTCACTGAAATGAAGTTCCACCGCATGGCCGAGGCGCCCCTCTACGGACTGAAGCTGGGACGCTACGATCTTGCCGTCGCGTCGGCGGAAGAGGCCAGGACCTGGGCCTCCGCCAACGGCGGCCGCGTCATCCATACCAGCAGCAGCGTGCCCCTGCGTGCGCTGTCGGTGAAAACCGGAAGCGTATCCGCCACGCAGCAGCAGAAGCTGGCGAGCACCCTGCGCAGCGGCACCAGCCTCAGGCTCGTCCTCGCCACCGCCAGCAAGGACGACTTCAAGGGCATAGCGTCGATGCTCAACACCACGCCGACCACGCTTCCGGGCGCCGCGGTGATCGGCGCCGCCGAGGCGCGCGATCTCGTGGCCAAGGGCGTGCCGGTCTACGACGTCCGCGACGACGAGGCCTACAAGGCGGGCAGCGTACCCGGTGCCATCCACGTCCCCTACAAGGAGGGCAGCGCCAAGGAGGTCGGTTTCGATCCGGCGGACGACCAGTTCTCCCTCAGCCGCCTGCCCAGGGACAAGAGCGCACCGCTCATCATGTATTGCGATGGCACGATCTGCTGGAAGAGCTACAAGTCGGCGATCATGGCGCTGAACGCCGGCTGGAAGAATATCTACTGGTTCCGCGGCGGCTTTCCGGAATGGAAGGACGCGGGATTCGCCATCGCGAACAGGGACTGAGGCAGCCTCGGCGTCCCGGGCGCCAAGGCCCATCACGCGGCCCAGCCGCCGGGCGGGCCTTCCAGCGGCACGTAGCGGTCCAGCGCCGTCCAGTACCGGCCGGTCCCGGCCGTCAACCGCGACAGGGCGGCACCGTAGCCCAGCAGCCTGCGCAGCGGCGCCTCGCCCTGCAGGAGCCATCCGTCGGGCGTCTCATGCTCGGCCAGGATCGTCGCTTCCCGGGTGGCGAGGTCGGCGCGCATGGCGTCCCGATGGCACGGCTCGACGCAAACGCGCAGCCGCATGATCGGTTCGCAGGAGCGGTCTCCCAGGGAACGGTAGCGGACCCGGGGGGGCCGCAGGACGAGGTCGTCGCCATACGCGTCGCGCAATTGCGGCATCGGCCGGGCGAGCTCGTCTTCGGTGGCGGCGCGCACCAGCAGGCCGTCGGCCGTGGCCGCATAGGCGGTTCGCTCGGCGGGCTCCAGCACGCGCGCGGCCTGCCTGGCGAAGCCCGCCTGGAACGGCGTCGAAGCGAGTTGCACCAGCCGCTCGACGGGAAATTCGGAATGCTCCATCCAACCTCCTGCGAAACACGGCAACGGTCCGGCGCATTTGCAGTACGCTGCGCCGTCGCCGACGCTTGGCGCCGGTACGGGTCGTCCGTCTCATGCGGAACTGCACGATGGTTCGTCCCTCGCGGCTACGAAACGCGCGGCGCGCCGACGCCACAGGGTACCGCGCATTCATGCAGCCAATAAGGACGACCGATCGAACAGGTTTGTTGCCTGCCTGGCTACAATTCGAACATGCTCGACTTGAACCTCATGACGATCTACGCCCAGGTGGTCGAAGGCGGCAGCTTTTCCGCGGCGGCACGCCGACTCGGGGTCTCGCGCTCGGCGGTGAGCAAGGCGGTGGCGAAGCTGGAAAAAACGCTTGGCGCGCGCCTGCTCAACCGCAGTACGCGCCATCTCAGCACCACCGAGGTGGGCGCGGCGTTCGCAGAGCATTGCAGGCGCATCCTTGACGAGGCGATCCGTGCCGAACGGGTGGTGGACAGCTTGCACGGCCAGCCGCGCGGCGTGCTCAGGGTCGCCGCGTCGGTGGCCTTCGGCACGCTCCACGTCGCCCCCGCCCTGGCGGAATTTCTCGCGCGCTACCCTGAGCTGGACATCGATCTGACCGTGACCGACCATGCCGTCGGCCTCGCCGAGGAGGGCTACGACGTCCTCGTCCGCGTGGCGCGCGATCTGCCGTCCAATCTCGTCGCACGCCGCCTGGTGCCCGTGCGCCGCAAGCTGTGCGCCACCCCGGACTATTTCGCCAGGCACGGCGTGCCGCGCGTGCCGCAGGATCTCGTCCACCACAACTGCCTCGACTGCGCGCACTCCGGCGAGCGCGGCCTGTGGCGTTTCACCGGCCCGGCCGGCGACATCGCGGTGCCGGTATCGGGACGCCTGCGCACCAATGACGACGAGGCGCTGTCACAGGCGGTGCTGGGCGGCCTGGGGCTGGCGCTCCTGCCCACCTTCCTCGTCGGCGGCGACCTGCAGGCCGGACGCCTGCGCGCCGCACTGTCCGAATACATCCCCGTCGAGCGGCACGTGTATGCGCTTTACCTGCCAACCAGCCACTTGCCGGCCAAGGTGCGGGCCTTCGTCGACTTCCTGCGTGAACGCTTCGGGACCGATCCCCACTGGGACCGGGCGTGAGCCGTGCGCGGCGATCTCAATCGGCCCGTGGCGGACGCTTGTCGAGCTTTCTTTGCAGTGTGCGGCGATGCATCTTCAGCGCGCGTGCCGTGGCGGAGATGTTGCCGTCGTGCTCGTTCAGCACCTTCTGGATGTGCTCCCATTCCAGGCGCGCCACTGAAAGCGGCTCGGGGTTGACCTCCAGGGTCGCGTCGGGGGCATCGCGCAGCAGCGCCACGAGGATTTCATCGGCGTTCGCGGGCTTCGCGAGATAGTGCCGGGCACCGAGGCGCACGGCGGCGACCGCGGTGGCGATGCTGGCGTAGCCGGTCAACACCACGATGATCGGCACGGGCTCGCATGCCGCAAGCGCTTCCACCACCTTGAGGCCGGAGTCGCCGGGCAGCTTGAGGTCGACCAGGGCATGGGTGGGGGCGAACGCATCCGCCGTGCTGGCCGCTTCGCCGGCATCGTGCGCAACGGCGACCTCGAAGCCGCGCTTGTGCATGGCGCGCGCGACGGCGGTGGCGAAATCGGCGTCGTCCTCGACGATCAGGAGCCTTTTCGCGTCGTCGGGATTCATGGCAGCACACTCCAGGGAAGGGAAAGATGCACGCGCGTACCGCCGCCGCCACGTTCGGTGAGCGTCAGCGTACCGCCGAGGCGCTCCAGCGTGGCGTGAGTGAGCGCAAGACCGATGCCCCAGCCCTGCCCGGGCTTGCCGCTGAACAACACGCGCCCGGCACGCGCCTTCTGATCGGGCGTAAAGCCGGGGCCGCGGTCGGCGACCTCGATGACGAGGCGGTCACCCTCGGCGTCGGCCCGCAGTTCCACATCGTCGGGCGAGACGTCGGCGGCATTGTTCAGCACGTTGAGCAGCGCCTGTTCCAGTCCGTCGGGTGCGGCGAAGGTGCGCGCCGCCTGCGGGGCCACGAGCGTGAGCCGCGCGTCGGGGCGCAGCACCCGCCACCGCTCGGCCACTGCCACCAGCCAGGCGTGAAGCGGCTGTGCGGTCTCCCGCGCGTCCTGCGCACGCGCCGCGAGCCGGGTGAGGATGTTCTTGCAGGCCTGCGCCTGGCGTTCGAGCAGGCGGCAGTCCTCGCCGATGTCGGGATCATTGGCAAATTCGCTGGCGAGCTCGTGCGCCGTGGTCTGGATCGTGGCCAGGGGCGTGGCGAGCTCGTGCGCGGCCAGGGCCGCCTGGGTGCCGAGGGCAACGATGCGTTCGTCGCGCAACTGGCGCTCGCGCAGTTCGGCGAGTTCGCGATCGCGCGTGCGCAGCGCGGCGTGCATGCGCGTGACGAAAAGCGCGACGAGCCCCGCACTCACCAGGAAATTGAACCACATGCCGCCCAGATGCATGCCGGCGGCGGCCACCGCATCGGCCACCGCAAGCGGCTGGTACACGAACAGCAGCACGGCATAGTAGGTTGCCGCCACCGCGGCGAGCAGCCACACCCAGCACGGATGCAGGCTGATCGCGGCGATCACCACCGGAACCAGCATGAGTGAGACGAAGGGGTTGGTCGCGCCGCCGCTGAAATAGCCGAGTACGGCGAACGCGGTCAGGTCGGCGAAGAGATGCGCGAGAAACTCCATCTGCGTCGCAGGCAGGTCCTGGCGCAGGCGCCACGCGGTGGCAAGCGCGAATCCGCCCATCAAGCCCAGGATCGCGCCGATCGGTCCGAGCGGCATGGCCACCGCCATGCCCCAATGCAGCCACGCGGTACCCGCTGCCCAGCCCGCAAGCAGGGCGATGCGTACCGCCAGCAGGCGCCCCAGCAAGGCGCGGGCAGGCAGCGTGGCGAGCAGGGTGGCATCGACTGGGATCGGCATGTCGGCATTGTAATGCGCAGTCCGCGCGGACACGGCGTCGCGGGGTGCGGCAATTTGTCCGCTCGATCCCGGGCCGGGTGCACCCGCGCGGTCCGCGCCGGCTCACAAGGCTCGTGCGCCTGCAGGGCATTCGCCGCATTTCCAGCGTCGCGGGCGCCACGCGCGCCTGCGTGGGAGGACGTCCGGCGGGTACGGCGACGATCCGCGCGAACCGGCTCAAGGCCGCCGTGGCGGCGAAGGATTCGCGCCCGGCGCGTGCGCCCCCCACACGCTGTCTGCCGGACCCTGCCGCAGGCGCCGGGCGGTGGCGCGCGCCAGCCAGGCGAAGCCGGCTCCGCCGGCCAGCGCCGTGAGATCCACACCCAGCGCGGCTGCACTGCCGTGCGCCCACAGGCCGAGCGACGGGACGAGCCAGGCCAGCAGGGTCGTGGCAGGGATGGCGAGGGTGAAGGCCGCCGCGAGCCACAGCAGATGGACGGCGGCCCGGGGCGCACCGCGCAGGAAGGCCCAGGCGACGGCGGCGAAGAAAACCGCGTAGTAGACGATCCGGTGCCAGGTGCCGAGATCGGCGACGTGGCCGTGCAGCCACTTGCCGGCGACGACGGTGAGCGAAATGCCGCACACGCAGCCCAGGCAGATGCCGACGGTCGCGGCCGCCATCAGGCGCGCGTCGCGGCGCTGGACGGCCGGCGCGTCGCCTGCTTCGCGCGACGCCTTGACGCGCCGCGTCTCGACCCACAGCAGGTTGCCGCCGTAGAACAGCCACGCACCCGCAAGACCGAGCAGGAAGTAGATCCATTGCACCGGCACGCCGCCATACGTGCCGAAGTGCAGCGCGAAGAAGGCGCCGACCGTGGCGTGGGCGGCATCCTGCCGGCCGGGCATGAAGTCGGCATTGAGGAGCCTGCCGCCGTAGGGATCGACGGCGACGAAGCCGCCCATGAAACGGGGCGAGTGGGCCGCGGGATCGTGGCCCCAGACGCGCACCGCCGCATGCGGCCCGGTCGCGTTCAGGTATTGCAGCGCCGTCGGCTCGAAACCCGGCGAGAACGCCCGCACCCGCGCCAGCAGCTCGGCGGGCGGCAGAAGCGTCGCCGGGTCGCGCGGCGCGGCCTGGGGCGGTCCGGCCGGACCGCGCTGAAAGGCGGTGGCCCACTGGCCGTCGTGGATCAGCGCGTCCTGCACGTCGTAAATCTGGTCGTGCCAGGCGAAGACCACGGACGTGAGCGCCATGACGACGTGGAAGGGCAGGCTGACGATGCCCACCACGTTGTGCGCGTCCAGCCACATGCGCTTGAGATTCCTGCCCACGCGCAGGGCGAAGAAATCCTTGACCAGCGAAGGCAGCAGCACGATCACGCCCGACACCAGCGCCAGCGCGTAGAGCGCGGCGACGATGCCCATGATCCAGCGGTTGGGGTCGGTGTCGAAAGGCAGGCCGACGACGCGGTGCAGCGTGTCGATGAATTCGGCCAGGTGCGAGGGGTGGCTTTCCTCGACGCGCGCCGCGCCGGTGGCATCCAGGGTGGCGACGTAGTGGCGGATGCCCGAGCTGTCGTGATCGCCCGCGCCCTTGGGCCGCACCTGCCAGGTGATGCCCGCCGGCAGATGCTCGGCCTGTTCCAGGTGCAGCCGAAAATCCCTCGCCACCTCCGGATGCGCTTCGAGCGTGCGGACGATCAGGTTCTGCGCCGCGTCCAGCGGCACGGCCGCCGCGGCGGACGGCGGTGCGACCCAGCGCGCCAGGGGTTCCTTGAAAACGGTCAGCGCACCGGCGTAGAAGGCGATGAACAGCGCCATGCCGGCGACGATGCCGGTCCAGGTGTGGACGGTCTTGTAGATGCGAATGTATTCGGAACGCATGGTTCAGGCCCCGCGCAACGCCGCGAGCAGGCCAAAGACCAGCAGATTGGCCGCACCGAGCCAGGCCCAGGCGCGCAGGCCGCTGCGGAAGAAATAGACGCCCGAGAACACGCCGAGCCAGACGAGGGGGACGAACCACATGACGAGCTGGCCGCGAATACCCAGCGGCAGGCCGGCGAGCACGGTCGCGAGCACGCCGCTGCAGGCGAACGCGAACGTCAGCCCCGGCAGCGCGCCGGCCAGCGTTTTGGTGAGCCAGTCGCGGCGGATACCTTGGACTTTGGCCTCGCTCATGGCCGCCCCCGCCGCGCCGAGCGCAGCGCGCCCAGATAGGGGAAAAGCACGAACAGCAGCATCAGCCAGTGCACGAAAATGAAGCTCGCCGCCGGCGCCTGGAAAACTTGCAGCAGCGCGGCGAGGCCGCCGACCAGCAGCAGCGCGCCGGCCAGCCGCGCCGGGCCGGCGGGCCAGGGCGCGGCGCGCCAGCGCTGGTTGGGCGAGGCGAGATAGACGCAGACGCAACCGGTGGCGGCCAGCAGCAGGCCGAGCACGAAATAACCGTTCATGAACGACGATCAGAAGCTGGCGTTCAGACTCACCGCGAGACGGCGGCCTTCGTCCAGTATCCAGTTGCCGTCCAGCCCCTGGGTGCGGCCGCGCTCGTCCACGGCGACCACCTTGTCGGTGAGGTTGAGCACCGCGAACTTCACGCTCAGGGACTTGTTGATGGCGTAGCGGCCGCCCACGTCCAGGGTGGTGGACGCCGGACGCTCGCGCACGCCCATCGCACCGTTGCGGAAGGCCGCCCAGTACTGCTTGCCCGTGTGGTTGGCGCGCGCATAGAAATTCAGCGCATCGCTCGGCGTCCAGTCCAGTTGCACGTTGAACACGTGCTCGGGCGTCTTGTCGAGAGGGTAGCCCTTGAGCGAGCTGCCGTCGAAGGCCGGCTCGCCGCCCTGGCGCTGCGAATCGGTATAGGTGTAGTGGCCCGCGATCTTCCACGCGCGCGCGAGTCGCGTCTCGGCGCCGAGTTCGAGGCCGCGCAGCGTCACCTCGTCGATGTTGTCGTAGATGAAGATGTTGTATCCGGCGGGCATCAGCGGATCCGGCTGGCCCGTGTCGTAGCTCGACACCTTGTTCTTGAACGTGCTGTCGAACAGCGTCGCGCTGAAGCTGTGGCCGTCGGCATCGAAGCGCACGCCCAGTTCGCCCGACGTACTGGTTTCCGCCTTGAGGTCGGGGTTGCCGCACAGGGTGCCGCGCACCGCGGTGGCGCCGGTGGTCATGCAATAGCCCGCGGTGCTCTGGCGGATGGTCGGCGCCTTGAAACCCTGGGCCACGCCGCCACGCAGCGTCCAGTGCGGATCGAGGCGATAGACGCCATAGGCGCGCGGCGTCCAGTGTCGGCCGTAGCGATCGTCGTCGTCCATGCGCAGGCCGGCGGTCAGCGTCAGACGCTCCGTGGCGAAAAACTCGTCCTCGACGAACAGGGCATGGGAATCGAGGCTGACCGCGTCCGTGTTGACCGGATAACCGGCGATCACGGCCTCGCGCGAGATGTCCGTCAGCTCGTTGCGCATGAACTGGGCGCCGACCTTGAGCAGGTTGTCGCCCAACGGCAGGCTTGCCAGCCCATCCAGCACGGTGTTGACGATTTCCGGGGCGCCCGGAATTTTCGAGCCGTCGGCGTTGCGCCGGGTTTGCGTACCGGTTTCCTGCTGCAGCGCCAGTGTCGTGGCGATGCCGCCGTTCCAGCGCCCGTTGTGCGTGATCGACCACCAGTCGCGCGCATGCTCGGCTTCGGGAGCCAGCGCGGCGGGGTTGTTGCGCGCGTAGTCGGTCGAGCTGCTCAGCGTCAGGTCCGCACGCCCCGCTTCCAGGGCGATATCCTGATCGGCCGTCGGCGTGGCCGTCAGGCGTACGGACAGCGATTGGTCCTTCTGTTCCAAGGCACCGTAGACGGCGGCGGACTGCGCGCCGGGCGGCTGGATGAAATAGTCGTCCTCGTCGCGCCGGGTCGATTTGCCCTGCAGCGAAATGCCAAGCACGTCGCGCCGGATCGGACCGCCAACCCAGAATTCACCCAGTTGCGAATCGCCCAGATAGCCGCGCTTCTGCCAGACGCCACCCAGCGACGCGGAACCGCCCCACTGGACCGGCACCTTGCGCGTGATGATGTTGATGACGCCCCCCATGGCGTCTGAACCGTAGAGCGACGACATCGGGCCGCGCACCACCTCGATGCGTTCGATGGCGGCCAGCGGCGGCAGCAGGTTGGACTGTACGCCGCTGGTGCCGCGGTTCATGGTCTCGCGCGTGCCCTGGCGCCTGCCGTCCACGAGAAACAGCGTGTATTCGGCAGGCATGCCGCGGATCAGGATGTCGGTCTCGGACGCGCCGTAGCCAACCACCGACACCCCTTCCACGCCGTTCAGCACCTCGCGCAGGCTGGCATAGGGTTTCTTTTCCAATTCTTCGCGGGTGATGACCGAAATGCTGGCCGGCGCGTCCTTGACGCTCTGCTCATGGCCGGCCGCGGTCACGACCACGGTTTTCAGCATGGTGTCTTCCTGCGCCCACACGGATGCGGCACTGGCCGCGGTAGTGAGAACCACGGCCAGCATCCTGGCGAGATGGCGGGAAACGACGTACGGCATGAGCCCTCCATGACAATGAGAATGATTTGCATTAACCAAAAAGAGCGCTTAGTATGCCAACCGGGATTCGCGCGGCCTTTGCGCGACGAAGAGAATTGTTTGCGCGCCCGTCCGCCTGGCGGCGGCAGCGAAAAGGAGAGGCAATGACCGGAGCCCGGAACCATGCGCTGCGGGTCGTCCTGTATGGCGATCTGCAGCCGCCGCCGCCCGCGCCCGAGGGGTTCCGCATCGAGCCCGATCTGGCCCCCGAAGCCCCCGTGCTGCACGGCCTGGTACACGGCGCGCATCTGCGGCCGGGGCTGGCGATTCATTGCGCCGACGTGCGCGACCTGCATGACCTGACCATCCAGACGATGCAGGGCGCGAGCCTGCACCTCGCACTGGTGCTCGGTGGCCGGGTGGAGGTTTCCTTCGGCTGCCGCCGCATCGGCCTCGACGCGGCGCGTTCCGGCTGCGGGCGTCGGCCGCAGGCCGCCTTCGTCGCGCTCGCCGAACCGGAGCTTTTCGTCCGGCACGCCTGGCGCGGCAAGCACGAGCGCAAGGTGAGCCTCGCCTTCAGCCGCGAATGGCTGGCCGCTGCCTGTCCGGACGACGCCGGATTCGCGGCGCGCTTCGCCCGGGCCAGCCGCCATCTCGCCGTCGAACGCTGGACGCCGACGCCGCGCGCCGTCGCGCTTGCCGAGCAGTTGCTTTGTCCGCCGGAAACGCCACCCCTGCTGCGCCGGCTCTACCTGGAAAGCCGTGCGATCGAACTCGCGGCGGAAACGCTGCGCCACCTGCTCGACGTCGCACCCGCGCCGCCCGCCCTGGGGCCGCGCGAGCGCCGGCGCATCATCGACGTGCGCGACCTGCTCGACAGCGGAGCGGCGGACGGCCTGTCGATCGAGGACATCGCACGCCACACCGGCACCAACGCCAGCACGCTGCAAAAGCAGTTCCGCGCGCTCTACGGCACGACGGTCTTCGACTACCTGCGCCACGCCCGCCTGCTGCGCGCCCGCCGCGCACTGGAACGCGCGGACCTCTCCATCGCCGAGGCCGCGTCCATCGCCGGCTACACCAGCCCGGCCAACTTCGCCACCGCCTACCGCCGGCAGTTCGGCATCACGCCGCGCCAGTCGCGAACGGGGTTCTGAGGGCGCGGGCAGGCGGTCTGCGCCGCCGTCCCGCCAGCGCCGATTTTTGCGTTGCCGATCAGTGCCAGCAGCCCTTCAGCCAGGCTGGCGCGCCAGTACTCGTATCCATGGGCCGCCGCGTATTCCCGGTGGCTGACGACGTAGCCCCTGGCGTGCAGCACGTCGCGCAGGTGGCGGGTAGTGTCGCGGATGCCGGACTGACCATCGCGGCCCATTTCGAACAGGCCGGCTTCGAGGCGGAATTCGAGCGGCAGGCGCGGCGCGGCGGCGTAGCGCTGTGTCAGCCATTCGGCGGGGCGCGTATAGGGATCGGCGCTTTCCCAGCCCGGCGCCCACCAGAAGGAACCGGACTGGCTGTAGACCTTGCCGAAGAGTTCCGGATGGGTGAAGCCGGCCCAGGCGGCGGCCAGTCCGCCGTAGCTGGCGCCGGCGATCACGGTGCGGGCGGCAGGCGCGTGCAGGCCCTGCGCCTTGGCCCAGGGCATCAGTTCTGCGGCGAGGAAGCGGGCGAAGTCCTCGTTGGGCGGCAGCTCCTTGCCCCGCGTCTCGTTGCTCGGGTTGGTGATGAAGATGGCAGCCGTGGGCGGCAGGCGGCCGGCGGCGATCAGGTTGTCGAGGATGGTGGGCGTGGGGACGTCCCGCGTGTAGCTTTCGCCGTCGAAGAGCACGACGAGGGCGTTGCCCGTCGCGCCGGGACGCCAGCCGGCGGGACGGTAGAGATGGACGTCCCGCGTGTTGCCGAGAAAGCGGCTTGCCAGGCGCCGGGTCTCCAGCGTACCGGCGGCCACGCCGGAGCGCGGCGCGCTCCATTCCGCCGCCGGTGCTGCGGGCAGCTCGAACAGGGAATAGCCGTCGTAACGGTCCAGAGGCTTTTCCGGAATGCTCTTGGGATTGAAGGGATCGCGCTGGGCGGTGGCGAGGATGGCGCGACGGCGCAGATGGGACGGCAGGTCCAACTCCGGCACGTCCGGCGCCAGGCGATAGGCGAGGCGCGTGCTGTCCGGCAGACGATAGCTGCGATACCAGATGTCGGTGCCGGCGAGACGGCGCAATTCGTCGTGGTCGGCCGAGGGGCCGCCATGCAGGCGCACGCCGCGCTCGGCGCCGCGCCAGAGGAAGGTAACCAGGCGTTCGTGGTCGGCCAGCAGCGGCGTCGCGCCCTCGTGCTCGACCAGTGGCGCGCCGCCGGCTTCGATCTCGCGCCAGAAGGCTGCCGTGTCGCCGCCTTCCCGCAGCAGGGCGGCAAGGCGCGGGCTTTCGGGAAATTCTGCGGGGCGGCGCTGGGCGGCGAGCGGCACCCGTTGCAGGATTTCCAGACGATAGTCGCCACCCTGCGGGGCGCGCACGTCGAGCCGGTAAGGGCCGGCGGTGCCGGCGACGAACATGAATTCCTCGCTGTCGCGCCGGCCCTTGGCGAGCACGCGCACCCGCTCGTCCCGGGCGTCGAGCAGGACCAGGCGCATGCCGGCACCAAGGAGTCGGCCCTGCACGTAGTCGCCGGGGGCGAGGTCGAGGGCATGCTCGCGGTGGGTCTTGGCTTCCAGTGCGCCGGCGAAGCCGGCCACGGGTTCGGCGGCCGCGGCACGGGCCAGGACGGCGCAGCAGACGGCGCAGCAGAGGATCAGCAGGCGGAGATGCGGCACGGTCGGATGCGGCGGATGCGTCGCCCAGACCGGCCGCCACAAGCGGGGCCGGGCGACAAGGCGGGCTCAGAAGTCGGCGGAGAGGGAAACGAAGTAGCGGCGGCCGTCCTCGTTGAAGTCGGAAGAAAGGCTGCGGTTGTCGCCCTCGTCGCCCAGGTTGAGCACGCCGGCCCGCACGCTGAAGTTCTTGTCGATGCGGTAGGCGGCGCTCAGATCGGCGACGGTGTAGGCGTCCTTCCGCACCATGTTGACGCCGCTGGAGGGCACGCTGATGTACTGGTCGCCGGAATAGCGGACGGTGGCATTCACCGACCAGCGCGCGTCCGGATGCCAATCCACGGTGAAGTTGGCGGCGTGTTCGGGCCGGTAGGTGAGCGGCAGTTCCTGCGCGCCGCTGGTGTTCTTGGCGTCGGTGTAGGTGTAGTTGACGCGCAGGCTCCAGTCGCGGCCGATCTCCACATGGCCGCCCAGTTCCACGCCCTTGGTGCGCACGCTGGCGATGTTCTGGTAGGAGAAAATCGGGCGGCCGTCGGGCAGGAGGCCGACGAAATTCGGATAAGTGGGCGCCAGGGTGCTGTCGGCGGTACGGCTGTCGATGCTGATCATGTCCTTCAGTTCGTTCTCGAACAGGGTGATGCCGCCGCCCAGGGCGCCGCGCTCGAAGCGCATGCCAATTTCCTTGCTGGTGCTGGTTTCCGGCTTGAGGCCGGGATCGCCGACGATGTAGCAGCCGACCGTGGCGCTGCCGCAGGAGACCGAGCCCCAGTTCGGGCTGCCTTGCAGCAGGGTGGGCGCGCGGAAGGCCTTGGCCCAGCCGCCCCTGAAGCTCAGTTCGGGCGTGGCGTGCCAGACCAGGTAGGCGCGCGGGCTGTTGTGGCCGCCGAAATTCTCGTGGTCGTCGTAGCGGTTGCCGAGAGTGAACTTGAGGTTGTCGGCCAGGCTGATCTCGTCCTCGATGAAGAAGGCGTGCTGGGACACCTGGCTGGTGGAACTGCTGCCGAAACCCGGCGTGCCGGGCCAGCCGGTGAGGTTGGTGGGATCGTCGAGCTTTTCGCGGCGGTATTCGCCGCCCAGGGTGAACACCTGGCGAGCGCTGTCCCAGGGCAGGATCAGCTTGCCGTCGAGGGATTCACTGTTGGCCTTGTTCGGATTCACCTGGCCGGTGATCATGCCGATCAGGTTGCGCGTCTCGTCGACGTTGAGGGTGATGTCCGAGCTGCCGAAGCCGTACACGCCGTGGTGGCTCAGATAGGTGGCTTCCCGCTCCATGACGAAGCCGCTGTGGTCGCGGCGGCTGTCGTCGTGGCCGAGCCTGATTTCGTGGCCGGCGGCGGGCGTCCAGGACAGCAGCGCGCCGAGCTGGCGGTTGTCCAGCAGTTGCAGGCCGGGCTGGGGAGCGCCGCCGGCGGTGACGGCGGTATTGACCTTGCCGTCCGGGTCGCGGTGGTCGCGGCTGGCGGTGAGCCGCAGGCCCAGCACATCCTGGATCAGCGGGCCGCTCGCGCTGACGCTGGCCAAGTAGGAATCGCCGGCTTCCTTGTCCTCCTGCTTGACCAGGTCCGTCTTGGCGGAAGCGCGCCAGGTCTTGCCGACCTTGCGGGTGATGATATTCACCACGCCGCCGATGGCGTCGGAACCGTAGAGGGAGGACATCGGCCCGCGCACCACCTCGATGCGCTCGATCTCGCTTACCGGCACCCAACCCGTGTCGTAGTCGTTGCCGCGGAACATGGCGTTGGTGGAATTCACGCGCCTGCCGTCGATCAGCATCAGCGTGTAGGCCTGGCCCAGGCCGCGGATCTGCACGCCGGGCACCAGATTGCCGCTGCGGGACAGGGTGACGCCTTCAACCGTGCCTATCAGCTCCGCCAGTTCCTGCACCGGGCGCTTCTCGATGTCCTCGCGGCCAATCACCGAGATGCTGGCCGGCGCGTCGCGCAGTTCCTGTTTCATGCCGGAAGCGGTGACGACCACGGTTTTCAGGGTGACGGCCTCCTCGGCCTGGGCGGCGCCAGCGAGCATGGCGATGGCGGCGCCGACGAGAGCGGACGAGGGGCGGCGCAACGTACGGAAAGAACAACGGGATGAACGGCGGTGACGCATGGGTATCTCCACGGGCGTTATTGCAACAGTTAAAATTCAATAACGAGAACAATTCTCATTAGTGAAATTTGGTGTCGCAGTATGTGATTTCCCATCGCCATCGTCCTATGCGGGAGCAAGAAAAATGTATGAATCGGGAAATACCGTCTTTCCCCTATCCGTCGGGCGAATTGCCCGCGCAGAACTGGAGCGCTCGGCTCGCCTGTTCGGTTCGGGCTACGCTTTCGAGGGCGCTGAGCCGGCGCCGGAGGAGGCCGTCCTTGCCGGCCGCTTCAACACCCGCGTCCTGCGTCCCGGGCTGATCCTCCACGCCACCGAGGTACGCGACCTCCACGACATGCGCACCCGTCACACCCTTCATCATTCCGGCATCAAGATCATCGTGGTCGCGGACGGCATCACCGACATCGCCTTCGGCCGGCGGCGCTTCCGGCTCGGTCCGCGGGCCGCCGGCCGGAACGCGCCCGACCAGGGCGTGCTGCTCAGCTTGACCGAGCCTACGACTTTCGCCCGGTGCTGGGAGCGCGGGCGTGCCGAGCGCAAGGTAAGCCTCACCCTGACGCCGGACTGGCTGGAGCAGAGCCTGTTGAACGGATCCGCCGCGCCGGCCGATCTGCGGCGCTTCGCCGGCAATCATCTGGACTGTCGCATCTGGAACGTTACGCCACGCGCGCGCGAATTTGCGCGGCAGATTCTCGCGCCCGACGCCTATTTACCCGGCCTGCATCGTCTGCGGCTCGAATGCCGTTGCATCGATCTGACCACGGAAGCACTGGCGGCGCTGGTGCCCGCGCCGCCGGTATCCGACTGGCTGAGCGCAATCGACCGCGGCCGGCTCGCCCGGCTCGACGAACTGCTTCACGAAGATGTCGCCGCCGATATGTCGGTGGCCGACATCGCCCGAATCGTCGGCAGCAATCCCACCAGCCTGCAAGCGCTGGCGCGGCGTGCCTGGGGTGCCACCGTCTTCGAGCGCCTGCGCGCGATCCGCATGGAAAAGGCACGCGCCCTGCTCGTACGCGGCGCCGGCGTCGGCCAGGCGGCCGAGGCAGCCGGTTACGCCTCCGCCACCAACTTCGCCACCGCCTACCGCCGGCAGTTCGGCATCACGCCGCGCCAGTCGCGCGCCCGTTTCTGAAGCGAACGGCCCGCGCGGACCGGGCGATCGCATCCGGCACCCAGGCATTCGGGTGTTTCACGTCGATTTTTTATTCGACCCAAAGAAAGGCCCAGGCGCGCAGCCCGTTCGCCGATGGCCTCATGCCGACCGGCGCGACCGGCGCGCGCACGGCCGCGTGCCCAACGCCGGCATCCGGCACGGGACGTACTCGACGAGCGTCGCGGCAAAATCCGGCAGCGGTGCTGCTTCGCCGATCAGGCCGCTGGCGGCGGCACGTCTTCCTGCGGCGGCAGGCGCGTCACGCGGATGGCGTGCAGGCGCCGGCTGTCGGCACGCAGCACGCTGAACAGGAAGCCATCGAACGTCACCGACTCGCCGCGCTTGGGCAGATGGCCGAAACGCGACACGACCAGGCCGCCGAGGGTGTCGAATTCCTCATCGGAGAAATTCGCACCGACGGTCTGGTTGAAGTCGGCGATTTCGGTGGTCGCCTTGACGCGGAACACGTCTTCCTTCTCGCGGATGATGTTGTCTTCGGGTTCGTCGAAGTCGTATTCATCCTCGATATCGCCGACGATCTGTTCGAGTACGTCCTCGATGGTGACGAGCCCCCCGACCCCGCCGTATTCGTCGACGACGATGGCGATGTGGTTGCGGTTGGAGCGGAACTCCTTCAAGAGCACGTTGAGCCGCTTCGATTCCGGAATGAACACCGCCGGGCGCAGCATGCCGCGGATATCGCTGTCGGACTCGGCGTAATGGCGCAGCAGATCCTTCGCCAGCAGAATGCCGATGATGTCGTCGCGATCCTTGTCGATGACGGGGAAACGCGAGTGCGCCGTCTCGATGACGAAAGGAATGAAGGTCTCGGGCGGATCGTTGATGTCGATCACGCTCATCTGCGCGCGCGGGATCATGATCTCGCTGACGCGCATCTCGGACACCTGCAGCACGCCCTCGATCATCGACAGGGCGTCGGCGTCTATCAGGTTGTTTTCGTAGGCGCCGTGCAGCAGCTCGATCAGCTGTTCACGGTCTTCGGGTTCGCGCATCAGCCAGTGGGAGATGCGCTCGAGCAGGCTGGGCTTGCGACTACTGTCTGGGTCCATGGGGGTCAGGACTGATAGGGATTCGGGATGCGGAAGCGTCCGAGTATAGCGATTTCGCGCGCTTCCATGATATCGGCGGCACGCGGATCGAGATGATCGTAGCCTTGCAGGTGCAGCACGCCGTGCACCGTCAGGTGCGCATAATGGTGCGCCAGCGGCCTGCCCTGCTCGCGCGCCTCGCGCTCCGCCACCGGCGCGCAGATCACCACGTCACCGCCGAGGACGCCGGGGGCGATCTCCCCGTATTCGAACGTCAGCACGTTGGGTACATAGTTCTTGTCGCGAAAGTCGAGGTTGAGCCTCTGCGCCTCCTCGGCATCGACGATGCGCACGGTGATCTCGGCGGCGCGCTCCAGCGCGGCGGCAACCCAGCGGCGGATCTGCGCGCGCGGCGGCAATTCCTGCGCCGCACTGGCGAACTGTACCGCCAGTCGCAATTCGGGTTCGGGGTCAGGCATCGCCCTGGGTGCGGCGCGCGGCGTAGGCATCGACGATGCGGCCGACCAGCGGATGGCGCACCACGTCCTCGGACTGGAAGTGGGTGAAGGCGATGCCGCGCACGTCGGCCAGCACGTCCACCGCATCGAGCAGGCCCGACTTGACGTGCTTGGGCAGGTCGATCTGCGTCGGATCCCCGGTGACCACGGCCCGCGCGCCGAAGCCGATGCGCGTGAGGAACATCTGCATCTGTTCGGGCGTGGTGTTCTGCGCCTCGTCGAGAATGATGAAGGCGTGGTTGAGCGTGCGCCCGCGCATGAACGCGAGCGGCGCCACCTCGATGGCATGGCGTTCGATGAGGCGCGTCACCTTGTCGAAGCCCATCAGATCGTAGAGCGCATCGTACAGCGGCCGCAGGTAGGGATCGACCTTCTGCGTCAGATCGCCCGGCAGGAAGCCGAGCCGCTCGCCCGCCTCCACCGCGGGACGCGTCAGCACCAGTCTTTTCACCTGTTCGCGTTCCAGCGCATCGACCGCGCAGGCCACGGCGAGATAGGTCTTGCCGGTGCCGGCCGGCCCGACGCCGAAGGTGATGTCGTGGCTGCGGATGTTCTCGATGTAGCCCCCCTGGCGCGGCGTGCGCGCGCGCAGGTCGGCGCGCCGCGTGCGCAGGGCCGGCCCCTCCTCGTCGGCACGGCCGCGCGTGAGTTCGACCAGCCCCAGCTGGATGTCGTCGAGCGAGAGCGCGTCGTGCGCGCGGTTGTAGAAATGCTCGATCGCCTGCGCGCCCTTTTCCGCCTGCGCCGCCGCGCCCGTCACCCTGAAACTTGCGCCGCGCCGGCCGATGGCGACGTCGAACGCCGCTTCGATCTGGCGCAGGTTCTCGTCCATCGGCCCGCAAAGATTGGCCAGCCGGCGGTTGTCCTCCGGGGCGAGACGCAGTTCGACGATGGCGCTCTTCACGCGGATTCCGTTTCCGTCGTGACGATCTCGCCGCGCAGGCTGTGCGGATAGGCGTCGGTGATGACGACGTCGACGAACCGCCCGATCAGGCGCGGATCGCCGGGGAAGTTGACGATGCGGTTGTTGTCGGTACGGCCGGCGAGTTCGGCGGCGTTCTTGCGCGCGCGGCCCTCGACCAGCACGCGCTGCACGCTGCCGACCATGGCGCGGTTCACGTCCTGCGCCTGCGCCTCGATTCGCGCCTGCAGCGTCATCAGACGCTGCGTTTTCTGCTGCGCACTCACGTCGTCGGCATAATCCGCCGCCGGCGTGCCCGGGCGCTTGCTGTAAATGAAGGAAAAACTCGCATCGAAGGCAAGCTCTTCGATCAGCTTCATCGTCGCCGCGAAATCGGCCTCGGTCTCGCCGGGAAAGCCGACGATGAAGTCCGACGACAGGCACAGGTCGGGACGCTGCTCCCGCAGCTTCCTCACGATGGACTTGAACTCGAGCACGCTGTGGCCACGCTTCATCGCCGCGAGAATGCGGTCGGACCCCGACTGCACCGGCAGATGCAGATGCGACACCAGCTTGGGCAGCCTGCCGTAGCAGTCGATCAGCCGCTGCGTCATCTCACGCGGATGGCTGGTCGTGTAGCGGATGCGCTCGACGCCGGGAATCTCGTGCACCACCTCGAGCAGAAAGGCGAAGTCCGCGATGCCGCCATCGTGCAGCGCACCCCGGTAGGCGTTGACGTTCTGTCCGAGCAGGGTGATTTCCTTCACGCCACCCGCCGCCAGGCCGGCGACCTCGGCGATGACGTCGTCGAACGGTCGCGACACTTCCTCGCCGCGCGTGTAGGGCACCACGCAGAACGTGCAGTATTTCGAACAGCCTTCCATGATCGACACGAAAGCCGCACCGCCTTCGACGCGCGCCGGCGGCAGGTGGTCGAACTTCTCGATCTCCGGAAAGCTGACGTCGACCTGTGCGCGGCCGGTCTCGCGTTTCTGCGCGATCAATTCCGGCAGGCGGTGCAGCGTCTGCGGACCGAACACCACGTCGACGAAGGGCGCGCGCGCGACGATGGCCGCGCCTTCCTGCGAAGCGACGCAGCCGCCGACGCCGATGACGAGATTCGGGTTCGCCTGCTTCAGATGGCGCACCCGGCCCAGGTCGTGAAACACTTTCTCCTGGGCTTTTTCGCGCACCGAGCAGGTGTTGAACAGGATGACGTCGGCCTCCTCCGGGTCTGCCGTCGGCGTCAGTCCTTCGGCGATCCTGAGCACGTCGGCCATCTTGTCCGAATCGTACTCGTTCATCTGGCAGCCGAACGTCTTGATGTAGAGTTTTTTCATGCCGGCGACCCTCTTCGGGCGCACCCGGAGGCGCGATGAGGCAAGCGTGTGCCGCGCAGCACGCGCGCCGACGTGGCAACGGACGCATGGCCCCGGCCGTGCTCCATGACGGCAAGGATACCCATCTCCACGCAAGCGTGGCCGGGGCGGAAGGCAGGGAGTGCTGGTGCTGGAATCAATGGCCGGGGCAGTCGATAAACTGGGGGCGGAGGCTGCTGCGCGGGGACTCAGCGCGACAGACGGGAATTCTGGTGGTGATGGACAGACTTGAACTGTCGACCCCCGGATTATGAATCCGGTGCTCTAACCGACTGAGCTACATCACCTTTTTCTGCACGCACCGCGGCGGAAAGCCCGGCATTCTAGCCGCGCCGGCGGGCATTTGTCAAAGGTCGGCGCGCTGCCTGTCGGCGCGCTGCCGTTCAACGCAGCTCCGCAAGCAATGCCCCCACCATGCGCAGCGCCTGCCCGGCATAGCCGCCGCCGAACATGTTGGCGTGGTTGAGCACATGATACAGATTGTAGAGCATGCGCCGCGCGCGATAGCCCGGATCGAGCGGCCAGGCTTCGCGATACGCGGCATGGAAGGCCGGGGCGAATCCACCGAACAGCTCGGCCATCGCCAGGTCGCACTCGCGGTCGCCGAAATACACGGCGGGATCGAAGAGTACCGGCGTACCGTCGGCGAGATAGCCATGGTTGCCGCCCCACAGGTCGCCATGCAGCAGGCTGGGGGACGGCCGGTAGCCGGCGAACAGGCCGTCGAGCCGTTCGAGCAGGACGGCGCCGTCCCGCTGCAGGGCACCGCGGTGGCCGTTGTCCCGCGCCAGGCGCAATTGATAACCAAGCCGGCGTTCACGCCAGAACGTGATCCAGTCGTCCAGCCAGCCGTTTTGCTGCGGCGTCGAACCGATCCAGTTGTCGCGCTGCCAGCCGAACCCAGCCGCACTCACGCGATGCAGCTGCGCAAGCTGCCGGCCAAGCGCCGCCGCGTCACCGTTCCCCGCCAGCGCCAGCGCTTCCAGCACGAGAAACGCCTGGCCGGCGGCAACGCCATGGCACACCGGCTGCGGCACGCGCACCGTGTCGGCGGCGGCAAGCTCGGCAAGTCCCGCAGCCTCGGTCTCGAACATGCCGTACCGCTGCGCCGGCTGGAGCTTGAGGAAATAGCGGCGTACGCCGTCAGCAAGCACCCTGGCGCTGCTGACGTCGCCACCGGACACCGTGCGCACATCGTGCGCGCGGAAAGGGGCGCCGGTCGAGGCGCCGATGGCCGCGCACACGCCGTCGAGCAGTCCGCCCATGCGCCGTGTGCGTATTGCCCGCCTACTGCGGCTTGACCTGGCGCTCGAACACCCTGGCGATGCCCGGGTCACGCGAGGCGCCCGCGGCCTCCATGCGGCGCAGATATTCCGCCCACATGGCCTCCTGGTTCGCACCCAGCTCGTACAGGTATTCCCAGGAGTAGATGCCGCTGTCGTGGCCGTCGGAGAAAAAAAGATTGACGGCGTAATGCCCGACCGGCTCCGCGGCATTGATGGCCACCTCGCGCTTGCCGGCCTGCAGCGTCTCCTGGCCGGGTCCGTGGCCGCGCACCTCGGCCGACGGAGAGTACACGCGAAGATATTCAAAGGGCAGTTCGAAGCGCGCCCCGTCGGCAAACGCGATTTCCATCTTGCGTGAAGCCTGGTGCAGCTTGATCTCGGTGGGAACGGGCAGGGCCATGCGGGCACCTTCTTGCGAAATTGACGACATCCCGAGTTTAAACCATCGCCGCGCGGGCAAACACCCGGGCGGCTCAGGGATAACCGGGGAAGCCGATGCACCGACGCCTCTGCCGTGCCCTGCGCGCCGAGACCCACGAGGCCGGGCTGGAGGACAGCCGGTACTTGAACATGGCCCTGCTCGCGGAACTGCGCCGGGAGACGTTGAGATTGACCGCCTGGGCGGCCCGATGGACGACCTCGGTCAGCGCCGCCTTTTTTGCACGACTTGACGGACACGACCGTAAAAAAACCAACCAGGAACGGTTGGTTTTTTGAATTTTGGTGGCCAGGGGCAGAATCGAACTGCCGACACGCGGATTTTCAGTCCGCTGCTCTACCAACTGAGCTACCTGGCCAAAAGTGGCGGCAATTTAACCTGTTTGACCGTGACCAGTCAAGGCGCAGTCTTTTCCAATATGAGATGAGTCTGAACGGGGTCTGGTGTTTCCAACATGAGATGAGTCTGAAGCGGTAGGTGCAGGTCCGGGCCGTCGATCATCGGGACATGGTGATCGACATGCAGGAAGAACGACTCGACAGCAT